>Ga0070665_100006648_pt1 | contig 11756 bp, 10 predicted proteins | sample KBSS13metaG_FD_65862 | JGI IMG/M metagenome (GOLD analysis project Ga0070665, IMG submission 65862) | Switchgrass rhizosphere microbial communities from Kellogg Biological Station, Michigan, USA - KBS S1-3 metaG | ecosystem: Host-associated > Plants > Roots > Rhizosphere > Soil ...
AACACCTGCGGTAGCTTCCTGACGGGCGCGCCGAACCCGAAATACCGCCACAAGCTCCGGCTCGGCTTCACCATGCCGAACGGGCTCGGGCTCTCGGGTCAGTGGCGTTACTTCTCGTCGGTCAAGAACGACGCGCTGAGCGGTGACTGCGACATCGTCGCCACCGGCGGTTGCGTTGGCAACGTGGCCCCGGCGAACCGGAAAATCCCGGCGCAGAGCTACTTCGATCTGGCCCTGTCGGCCCGGATCGCGGATCGCTACAACTTCCGCATTGGCGCTAACAACATCCTCGACAAGGAGCCCCCGATCGTCGGCGGCGAAGTGTCGAACGCGCCGTTCGGCAACGGCAACACCTTCCCGCAGGTTTATGACGCCCTGGGACGGTATCTGTTCGCCGGTGTGACGATCGACTTCTAAGCCGATCGGCAGAGACAAAGATTGCGGCGGGTCTCCTGGTGAGGCCCGCCGCTTTCTTTTGTGCGTCCGGCCGTTAAACCTCGTCCGTCATGAGCGACGACTATTCGAGCGCCATGCAGCTGCTGCTGGCCGATCGGCCATCGCTCGGCGATGTCCAGCAAGCGTCCGCCCTGCTCGAAGAAGCGTCGGCGGCCGGCCATGCTGAGGCGAGCGAACGGCTTGCCCTCCTCGACGCGCTCGGCTCGGCGCGGCCGCCCGACTGGGACCGCGCGCTTGATTTCCTGGTTCTCGCCGCGAGGCAGGGATCGCGGTCGGCTAGCGAGCAAATCCAGCTGCTCGCCAACAATGGCATCGATCCTCTCATCGAAGCCGGGACGAGCTTAGACTGGGATGCCATCCGTCGGTCGATTCCGCTCGAACAGCGCCAGCAGCCTGGCGCGAAAGAGAGTCTCTCTGAAAGCCCGCGCATCCGGACGATTCGTGGTTTTGCGACGCCCGCCGAGTGCCGCTGGCTGATCGGGCTTGCCTCGCCGCGGCTCGGGCCAGCGACGGTATTCGACCAGGAAACGGGGGCACAGACACTCGATCCCGCTCGCGATAACAGCTTCCTGCTCTTGCGCCTGGGGGAGATGAACCTGCTCACGGAGGTGATTCGCCAGCGTATCTCGGCGGCGACAAACCTTCCGGTCCCGCTGTTCGAGCCGTCGCAGGTCCTCCACTATGCGATCGGCCAGCGGTTCCGGCCGCACCATGACTTCCTCGACCCAGCCAACCCGGCCTACCACGACAGCCTCGGCCGGTTCGGCCAACGCATCGCGACCTTCCTGATCTATTTGAACGATGGCTATTCGGGGGGTGAGACGCGCTTTCCCAAGATCGATCTAACCTTCCGCGCCAAACAGGGCGACGCCCTGTTCTTCGCCAACGTGTTACGCGACGGTGCGCCCGACGTTCAGACGCTCCACGCGGGGTTGCCGCCGACGACGGGCGAGAAGTGGGTCTTCTCGCAATGGATCCGGGATCGCTTCCCGAGCAGCTGAAAAGCACCTGGGTGGTCCGTGCTTTGCATTCTCAATCCTCACGGGCATGATGCCTGAATGACTGAGGCCCGCCTCCTCGAGGAACAAGCCGATCGCGCCGCCGCTGCCGGGCAGGTCGACGCCGCCCGCTCGTTGCTCGAGCGCGCCGTTGGCACGGCCGACGCGCCGATCGAGCTGTGGGTCAAGCTCTCTGCGATGCGCAAGGCGTCGGGCGATCTGAAGGGAGCGCTTCAAGCGATCGATCGGGCGCTTGCCTTGTCTCCGCTCGATTTCCCGGCCCTGCTGTCGCGCGCTGTCATTCTCGACGGCCTGCGCCATCCTGACGCCGGCGAGGCTTACGGTCACGCGCTGGCGCAAATCGATTCCGACGACTCGATTCCGGCGCCGATGATCCCCGCCGTCCAATATGCGCGCCAACGGCGGGACGAATACCGCCGCCAGCTCCAACAGAATCTCACCGCGCGGTTGCCTTCAGGCCTGTCGGCAGTTGAGCGCGCGCGCGTTGAGCGTTTCATTTCCAACCGCGCACGCAGCACGCGCCACTATCACCAGGAACCGTCGGACTTTCATTACCCCGGCTTGCCGGAGATCGAATTCCACGACCGGACCCTATTTCCCAATCTCGCCGCGCTTGAGCAGGCGACGGCGGACATCTGCGCCGAGTTCAATGCGCTGATCGCGGCCGAAGCTGCCGAGATGGTGCCCTATGTCCAATATCCCGAGCGCGTGCCGCTTCGACAGTGGCGGGAGCTCAATAACAACCGCGATTGGACGGCGGTTCACCTACTGAAGGACGGCAGGCCGGTCGAGGCAAACGCTCGTCACTGTCCGCGGACGATTGAGGCGATCGGGCAGATGGACCAGCCGCAGGTCCCTGGAGCATCGCCCGTCGCCATGTTCTCGTTACTTGCGCCGCGGACGCGCATCCCGGCGCATACCGGCGTGGCGAACACCCGATTGGTGTGCCACCTGCCGCTGATCGTTCCACCGGATTGCGGTTTTCGCGTCGGCGCCACGACGCGGCAATGGCGCGTCGGCGAAGCCTTCGTGTTCGACGATTCGATCGAGCATGAGGCATGGAATGACAGTGACGAACTTCGCGTCGTGCTCATCATCGACGTCTGGCCGCCGGCCCTGGGCCAAGCGGAGCGGCAGGCGGTCGCTGCCGTGATCGGATCCACGGATCCGAACCTTATCCCGACCCAATAACGAGGCTAGCAGGATCCACTTGACCTATTTTCTGCGCTCCCATGCCGTACCGACGTGATCACGACTCACGCCACGATAGATCCGAGCCGAGTGCTCGACGAAGCGATCGCTGCCCTCAACCGGCCTGACGCACCGTTGCCGCTTGAGGACGTCGACCGCGCACTGAAAGTCGCGCCAGGCGATCCGCGCCTGTGGCACGTCAAGGGATTGATCCATCGCGCGCAAGAACATCGGGAGCTGGCAATTCCGGCACTCGAGCGCGCCGTCGCTTTGGCGCCGGCGGAGCCGCTCATTGCCCACGGTTATGCCTCGACGCTCCTCGAAGCCGGGCTGCCGGCGGTCGAGGCCTTTGGGCGTGCGTTGAAACTCGGGCCGAGCAATCCCCAGGTGGTCAAGGGCCTGGTCGCGGCGCTGATCGCGGATGGCCGGGTCGAAGAAGGAATCCAGGGTCTCGAAACGGCGCTGGCGCGCTCGCCGTTGTGGACCGAGGGTCATGTCCTGCTCGCGCAGCTGCGTTGGTCGAACGGCGAGCGGCACGGCTTCGCCCGGAGCTTTGTCGAGGCGCTTGCACAGCATCCGGCAAGCATGGACCTACAGCGCGACCACCTCGTCGCGCTGATGGACGCCGAGCATTTCGACGAGGCGATGGAGCGCGTTGAAAGCGGTCTCGCCCGGTTCGGCAACCATCCCTTATTTGCGTCGCATGCCGCGGCCATCTTCTCCGAGACCGGCGAAATCGAAGCGGCGGATCGCCTGTACAACGAACTGGCAGCCTTGGACTATGCCAATATCGAGATGTGGCACGTCCGCCACCTGCTGCGCGCCGGTCGTCCCGACGAGGCGAGCACGGTCATGGACCGTTGGCTGGAAACGCCCGATCAGGACATGTTCTGGCCCTATGCCGCGTCTGCCTGGCGGCTCACTGGCGATCAGCGCTCTGACTGGCTGGAGGGGGATCAGCGGCTGGTTGGCGCCTACGATATAACCGACCGGCTGCCACCGCTGGATCGGTTGGCCGAGGTCATCCGGAAGCTCCACGTTTCCAAAAGCGAATTCATTTCACAATCAGTCCGGGGCGGGACTCAGACGGACGGCAACCTGTTCCAGCGCATTGAGCCCGAGATTGTCCAGCTTCGCGAAGCGATCCGCCAAACGGTCGCCGAGCACGCGGCGCAACTGCCACCGATCGATCCCAGGCATCCGACGCTGCGCTGGCGACCGCGCGAGATTGCCTTCACCGGTTCGTGGTCGGTCCGTCTCTTGGCTGGCGGACATCACGCGAACCACGTCCATCCGATGGGCTGGCTGAGTTCGGCATTGTACATTGTGCTGCCACCTGACCTCGGCCGCGACAATGCCGGCTGGCTGACGCTCGGCGAACCGCCGGCGCAGTTCGGCGTCGATCTCCCGCCCCACCGAATGATTGAGCCGAAGCCCGGTAGGCTGGCGCTGTTCCCATCGTGGATGTGGCACGGCACCCGCACGTTCGGGGAGGGCGAGCGCATGACCGTCGCATTCGACGTCGGGCGGTAGCCGCCAGGCCGCTCGCAACTCGACTGCCGATGCGCTATTAGAGTCGGTTAGAACACAGGCGTAGAGGTGCGAAAATGGTTAGGATTTCCTCGCTGGTGCTCGCCGCAACCATCGTTAGTTCGGCTGCGAATGCCCAGGTGAGCAGCATTCAGGCCAGCAATCCCATGCCGAAGGGCAACGGTCAGGATCTCGATCGAGTCGTTTGCGACGTTGAGGAGACGACCGGCACTCGGCTGGGCGCGCGCAAGGTCTGCAAGACCGTGCTGGAATGGCAGCAGCTTAGAGCGGAGCACCGGCTGACGGTCGAGAAGGTCCAGCAAATGGGCAACGACCCGCCGATCAGCCGCTGACGGGTCGCAGTCGCGGAGGCGCTGAGATGAAGAAGGTCTTCCCGCTGGCATTGGCCGCATTGATCACAGGCTCACCTGCTGCGTCGCAGGTGATGAGCATTGGCTCCAGCAATGCAGGCCATTGGCGGGCGGCGCCGCGAAACAAGCCCAGCCAGGATCTCACGAAGATTCAGTGCTTCGTCTTCGAGACGACGGGAACGAGACTTGGCGAGCGTAAGGTCTGCAAGACGGCGCTCGAGTGGCAGCAACTGAAGAGCGAGCAACGGGAAACGCTGGAAAAAGTCCAGCAAATGGGGACGGGCGTCCCGGTCAGCGGCTGAACAAGCCGGCGATCGGCTCAAGCGCCGACTTGTAGTTCTGCCAACGACCCGACGAGCGTGCATGCAAGGGCTGACGGACCTGCCAGACGCTGGCCGTTTTCACCGGAGCTGCGCCACGATGGAAATGGAGCACGTCGTCCTCCCACTCTAGGTCAAGGAACGTGAGCAGGCGCTCGATGACCGGCTTCGGCTCGCGCACGAGTTCGTCGTAATCGATGTCGCAAATGTCGTCGGGATACAGCGCTTTCCAGTGCGCCATCAGGCGGTCATGTTCCTTCAGCCAGTGCGCCGCATCGTCGAGGTCGAGGGCATAGGCCATGCCCGGATCAAGATGCAGGAAATAGAGCGACAACAGATTATCGAGCGGGTTGCGGCGCGTGTTGACAATCTTCGCCTGGGGGAAGAGCGCCTTGATCAGGCCGACGTGCAGGAAGTTATCCGGCCTTTTGTCCGTCAGCATCGCATCGCCATGCGGCGGCAGGCCGCGCCGGTAGGCCTCCCGCCACGCCTCAACCTGAGGGTTGGACGCATTCGCGACCGCTTCGGGATAATTGTCGATTTGGGCGACTAGCGCCGGGACGAGGTCGAGCTCGCCGCCTGCTTTGATCCTGCTGTGTGCGCCCAGAATTTGCTCGACGAGGGTCGAGCCCGATCGAAACATGCCGACAATGAAGACCGCCGGCGAAGGTTCGTCGCCACCGGCCGGTGTTGCGAAGGCCGCGATGGAGCGCTCGACGAATGCGGCCTGGCCTGCCCGGTCGTAACGGGCGCCAGTCGCTGCCCGGCTCGCCAGGTTGGCCGCTTGAGCAACCTCGAATGCCTCGTCGTAAGCGCCGGCTGCGTCGAGCAGGCCGGCCAGCGCAAAGCCGAGGTCGGCGCGGCCCGCCGAATCGTCCGCGCCGGCAATTGCGATGCGCAGCCGTTGCGCCAGTTTAGAGTCCAGATCCGTCGAATGGGAGACGCCGGCCAGGCGCGCCAGCGCCAGGCTGTTGGCCGGATCGGCGTCGAGCGCCTGCGTGTAAGCGGCGCGCGCACCATCGCGGTTGCCGAGGTCCTCACGCAAGTTGCCGAGATTGAGCAGCGCCGGGACATAGGCCGGATTCGCCGCAAGCGCGGCTTCGAGCTCGCGCTCGGAGGCGTCCGGCTGGGCGAGATGATCGGACAGGATGACCGCACGATTGACGTGCACTTCCTCGGGCTCGCGCACACCAAGGTCGAGTGCCCTTTGATAGGATAGGAGGGCGGCATCGAACCGCCGCGCTTTGCGCTGCAGCCAACCGAGATTGTACCAGCTATCCGGCAGGTCCGGCCTGGCTGCAAGCAGCTGCTCGTAAGCCGCAATGGCCGCGTCGGTCTGGCCGAGCGTTCGGAGCCGCGAAGCTTCGCGCAGCAAGTCCTGCCAATCGTTCATGGAACGCACCTAACCCGCCCGAACGCGCCGCGTCGAGGTTGACGTGGCGGCCGGTAAAGTCACCATGGCGACGATGACCAGTCCCGGCGAGGCAGCGCAGGCAAACCGACTCGGCATGCAGTCGCTCCAGGCGGGCGATGCCAGCGCCGCCGTGATGCATTTCCGGCGCGCCTGCGACGCTGATGCCGATGCCGGGGAGCTGCGCATCAACCTCGCGACCGCTCACCGCCTGCTCGGCGATGACAGCGGAGAACGATCCGCGCTCGAGCAGGCGCTCGATCTTGACCGGCGCAACCTGATGGCCGTCATCCGGCTGGCTCAGTTGCACGAAAGACGGGACGAGCTCGTGCCAGCGACGCGGCATTGGAGCGCCGTGCTGTCGCTTGGCGGGTCGATCGCCGACCCGTCGCCCGATTTCGCGGCGCTGCTGGCGCATGCGCAGACCTTTGTCGACGGCCACAACCGCGAGCTTGGCGAGTCGCTCGATGCCGCGCTTGCTGAAGGCCTCGCCGCCGCATCCGACGGCGAGCGCCGGCGGGTCCGCGCGGCCGCCGATGTCATGCTCGGCCGGCGCCAGTTGTTCACCAATGAGTGTCACGGGCTCCGCTATCCGTTCCTCCCGGCTGACGAATTCTTCGACCGTGAGCATTTTCCGTGGCTGAGTGAGTTGGAGGCAGCGACCGCCGACATCCGCGCGGAGCTTGAGGGCATCCTGGCGGATCGGGAGTCCGGCTTGGCGCCTTATGTCGAGCAGCCGTCCGGCGTACCCGAGAATAAGTGGACCCCGCTGGACCGGTCGCTCGACTGGGGCGCCCTGCACCTGTGGCGCGACGGCGAGCGCAACGAAGCGGCAAGTGCCCGCGCGCCGAAAACGGCTGCACTGGTCGACTCACTACCGCTCTGCCGCATTCCCGGTCGCGCGCCGGCGGTGTTCTTTTCGATCCTGAAGGCGGGCAAGCGCATCCCGCCGCACACCGGCGTGACCAACGTGCGGTCGATCGTTCACCTGCCGCTGATCGTGCCCGAGGGCTGCACCTTCCGTGTGGGAGGCGAGACCCGGCCGTGGGTCGAGGGTCAGGCGTTCGTGTTCGACGATACGATCGAGCATGAGGCGGTCAATCCGACGACCCGCGACCGCGCGGTGCTCATTTTCGACGTCTGGAACCCGCATCTCAGCGAGGCCGAGCGGGCGATGATCCAGACGATCTACGCGGTCACCGTGTCGGAGCCGCTCCGCGCCGATTAGGCGGCAGCGCGTTCCTCGCCGGCTGGAGTCAGGACCAGCTGGCCGTCGCCTTCATCGACCCGCACCACCGACCCGTCGGTGACGTCACCGGCAAGGATTTTGTCAGCGAGCGGGTCCTGCAGATATTTCTGCACCGCCCGCTTCAGCGGCCGTGCGCCATAGACCGGGTCATAGCCGACCCTGCCGAGCCACGCCCGCGCGGCGTCGGTCAGGTCGAGCCTGATCTTGCGGTCCTCGAGCAGCTTCTGCAGCCGCGCGATCTGGATATCGACGATCGGGCCCATGTGCCCGGCACTCAGCCGGTGGAACAGGATGATCTCGTCGAGCCGGTTGAGGAACTCGGGCCGGAAATGGCCGCGGACCACTTCCATCACCTGCGGTTCGACCTTCTCGACCGGGTCGTCCTCGCCGAGTCCAGCCAGATATTGCGAGCCGAGGTTCGAGGTCAGGATGATGATCGTGTTGGTGAAATCGACCGTGCGGCCCTGGCCGTCGGTCAGGCGGCCGTCATCGAGCACTTGGAGGAGGACGTTGAATACATCGCCGTGCGCCTTCTCGACCTCGTCGAACAACACGACCTGATAGGGCCGCCGCCGCACCGCCTCGGTCAGCACACCGCCTTCCTCATAGCCGACATAGCCGGGCGGCGCCCCGATCAGCCGCGACACCGCGTGCTTCTCCATGAACTCGCTCATGTCGATGCGGACCATCGCGGTCGCATCGTCGAACAGGAATTCGGCGAGCGCCTTGGTCAACTCGGTCTTGCCGACGCCGGTGGGGCCGAGGAACAGGAAGGAGCCGAGCGGCCGGTTGGGATCCTGCAAGCCGGCACGAGCCCGCCGGACGGCGGCGGAGACGGCCTTCACCGCATCTTCCTGGCCGATAACCCGGGCGCCGATCGTCGCTTCCATCGCGAGCAATTTCTCGCGCTCGCCTTCCATCATCCGGTCGACCGGAATGCCGGTCCAGCGGCTGACAACCGCGGCGATGTCCTGGTCTGTCACTTCCTCGCGCAGCATCGCGCCCTTGGCCGCGACCTGCGCGTCGGCGAGCTGCTTCTCGAGCTCGGGAATGCGACCGTATTGAATTTCGCCGGCCTTCGCGAGGTCGCCGGCCCGCTGCGCCTGCTCAAGCTCGAGGCGGGCAGCGTCGAGCTGCTCCTTGAGCTTGGCTTCGGCGGAAATCTTCTCTTTCTCCGCCTGCCAGCGCTGGGTCAGCTCGGCCGACTGCTGCTCGAGGTTCGCAAGCTCCTCTTCGAGCTTGGCGAGCCGGTCTTTCGACGCCTTGTCCTGCTCCTTCTTCAGCGCTTCGCGCTCGATCTTGAGCTGGATGATCCGCCGGTCGAGATTCTCGATCTCCTCGGGCTTCGACTCGACTTCCATCCGGATCCGGCTCGCCGCCTCGTCCATCAGGTCGATCGCCTTGTCGGGCAGGAAGCGGTCGGTGATGTAGCGATTGCCGAGCGTCGCCGAGGCGACGATCGCGGCGTCGGTAATCCGCACGCCGTGATGAAGCTCGTATTTCTCCTTGAGGCCGCGGAGGATCGAGATGGTATCAGGTACCGTCGGCTCACCCACGAACACCGGCTGGAAGCGCCGCTCGAGCGCCGCATCCTTCTCGATATACTTGCGATACTCGTCGAGCGTGGTCGCGCCGATGCAGTGAAGCTCGCCGCGCGCCAGCGCCGGCTTCAGCAGATTGCCGGCGTCCATCGCGCCCTCGGCCTTTCCGGCGCCGACCAACGTGTGCATCTCGTCGATGAACAGGATGATGTCGCCTTCGGCCTGGCGAACCTCGTCGAGGACACCCTTCAGCCGTTCCTCGAAATCGCCCCGATATTTGGCGCCGGCGATCATCGACCCGAGGTCGAGCGCGAGCAGCCTCTTGTCCTTGATCCCGTCCGGCACGTCGCCATTGGCGATGCGCACGGCGAGCCCTTCGGCGATTGCGGTCTTGCCGACCCCGGGCTCGCCGATCAGCACCGGATTGTTCTTGGTGCGCCGAGCCAGAACCTGGATCGTCCGGCGGATTTCCTCGTCGCGGCCGATGACTGGGTCGAGCTTGCCCGCCCGGGCCGCGTCGGTCAGGTCGCGGGCATATTTCTTGAGCGCGTCATAGCGATCCTCGGCGCCTTGGGTGTCCGCGGTGCGGCCGCCGCGCAGCTTGTCGATCGCGGCATTGAGGTTCTGCGGGGTCAGCCCGGCCTTGGCTAGCGCGCCGCCGACGTCGCTGTTCTTGGCCAGCGCCATCGCCAGGAGGATGCGCTCGACCGTGACGTAGCTGTCGCCGGCTTTCTTCGCGATTTCTTCCGCCTGGTCGAGAATGCGGATGGTGTCGCCGTCGATCCCGGGTGCCTGGGTCGCGCCGCTGCCCGTCACGGCCGGCACCTTGGCGACAAGCGCATCGGCTTCACGCTGGGCGAGCTTGCCGTCGCCACCCGCGGCGTTGATCAGCCCCGCGGCCATGCCCTGCTCATCATCGAGCAACGCCTTGAGCAGATGCGCCGGCGCGATCCGTTGGTGATGCTCCCGCACCGCGATGGTCTGCGCGGCCTGCAGGAACCCGCGCGCGCGGTCGGTCAGCTTTTCGAAATCCATTCAACGTCCCCTATTCGTTGCGGGGGATATGGTGTTGCACCAAGGCAACACAAGAGTGACGTGGATCAACGCTGCGGTTGTGATGCGGGAGGCTGGTAGGGCTGGGAAACGGGCGCCGGCGCAACCGCAACCGCCGGCGGATTGGGCGTCGCTGCCGGGATCGGCTGCCCGACCGTCGCAATATCCTCCGGATGGACGATCGGCGGGCATTCGGCGGCAACCGCCGGATCCATGTTCCAGCGGCGATATTTGGTGCTGTCGACGTGGAAGCGGATGAATGCGTAGAATCCCAGTCCGGCGTTATACGCCTCGCCATGTGCCGTATGGACGCCGCAGAGAGTCCGCATCAGGCTGATCCGGTCGATCGGCCGCAGGGGCACCATGTCGATCGCCGAGTCGAGCTTGTGCGCGCTTTCCGGCGCACCGCCGGCGCATTGGTTGAGCGTCGGGTTGCGGTAGACCGACACAGCTTCAACCGGCCCAATCGCCGGGACGACATAGTCATGAACGTAGCGCAGGGTCTGGACCATATGCGGCCATTCCTCGGCGGGCGGCACTTCGAACGGTTGGCCGCCGCACTCCTGCCAGGACGTCGCGGTGCGCAGCAGCTGCCAGGTCGGCAGGATTCCGCCGACCTGATTGGTGACGAGATAGTCGTTGAACGCCTTGACCTGGGCCGCGCGCCACGGGGCGGCGATGTACCACGAACGATAGCCCGGCTCGTCCTGTCCGGCAGTTATGTAGTCCGCGGCGGGATTCCACGGCGCCTGAACCGTCGTAGTGGGCAAGGGTGCCGGAAGAGTCGCTTGCGGCGCCGCCTGCGCGGCGATCAGGGCGAAGATCGACAGCATGTGCCGACCATACTCCCCTGACCAAGCTTGAAAAGCGCTGAACGGCAGCCCACTGTATTATTCCTATGTCACAGCCCATCGAAGTCGACCTGCCGCACAAGCTCGGCAAGGATGAAGCGCGGCGGCGGATCGCCAACAATATTCACAAGCTGCAGGAGCACATTCCGGGCGGGGCCCACGTCGAGTCCGGCTGGACCGGTGATCAGCTCAACCTGAAGGTCCGGGCGCTCGGCGACGCGGTTCAGGCGACCATCGACGTGCACGACACGACCGTTCACGTGAAGATGCTGTTGCCGGGCATGCTCGGCATGTTCGCCGGCGCGATCCAGTCGGCGCTGCAGAAGAAGGGCGGCGTCCTGCTCGAGGACCACAGCAAGGGCTGACGCTCCGCGACGCAGCCGCTAAGCAAGCGTCAGAGGAGGGCTGTGCATGCGGCATTTTGCGGTGGTCGGTTCTGGTCCGGCGGGCTTCTACACCGCGGAGGCGCTCGAAAAAGCGTATGGCGACCAGGCCCGCATCGATATCCTCGACCGCTACCCGGTTCCCTACGGCCTGATCCGCTTCGGTGTCGCGCCCGATCACCAGTCGCTGAAGGCCGTGAGCAAGCGCTACGACAAAGTGATCGAGACCGCCGGCGTCGATTTCATCGGCAATGTGATGGTCGGACGTGACGTTTCCGTCGCTGAGCTGCTGGAAATCTATGATGCCGTGATCCTCGCGGTCGGCTCGCCGCACAGTCGCCCGCTCGGCATTCCGGGCGAAGACCTGCCCGGCGTCGTCGG
>Ga0070665_100006650_pt1 | contig 11754 bp, 8 predicted proteins | sample KBSS13metaG_FD_65862 | JGI IMG/M metagenome (GOLD analysis project Ga0070665, IMG submission 65862) | Switchgrass rhizosphere microbial communities from Kellogg Biological Station, Michigan, USA - KBS S1-3 metaG | ecosystem: Host-associated > Plants > Roots > Rhizosphere > Soil ...
GGGATGTCGGGCGTCTTGGTCATAGTCGTAGACAGTCTACGGGCTATAGACGTAGGCTGTCTACGACTTGTTCCAGGGTCGGGTCAGACCTCTGAGACGGCGTCTCTGAGACGGGACCTCTGAGACCAGTCCCCGGGCCGCCGCAGTCGGCCGATCACCGGCGTCGGTTTCAATCAGCAGCAGGCGAGGCGTCGGTCGTGGCGTTCGGCGCGGGCACCATTCCGCGGAGCCACTCTCTCACCTTGCCGGTGCACGGCGGGAGCGGGTCGCAGGCCAGTACATAGAGGACGACGGTCGTGAGGATGATGAGCGCCTCGGTCAACAAGATGAAGCGCACGCGCAAGGTGATGTAGGCGAACCAGAGCGGATAGGACAGCACGATGGACAGCGTGAGGAAGGCAATCCGCAGCTGGGCATCGCGGAGGCGGCGTGGGTTTCTGAGTCCCTTGGAGACCCGCCGGTAGGCCTCGGCTTCGGAGACTTCGATCGGCTGCTTGAAGATGGTCCGCGTCAGCACGAAGAACACGCCGGCGCAGAACAACGCGACGAAGACGCGCAGCACCACGTCCACGCTCAGCAAGTAGAGCCCGGCCGCCCAGATGAAGTAGCAGACGATGCTCAGGTTGGTGAGCTGGAAGGCGAGCCACACGTTGGTCCGGCCGGTCCAGGTCTGGAACCGGCGACATAGCCGCTCGGTGAGGTCCAATACTGCCGAATCGACGTAGGTCATCCGGTCACCCCAGGTAGATCGCCCTCCGATGTTACCGCCGACCGGCGCCCCGTGACGAGGGGCCGGCCGATGCGAACCGGCCAGGCAGGACGGTTGCGCGTCTAAAGCGCCATGATTTTTCATCTCCTGCTGCTGCTCTCGCTCCAACTCCCGCTCCTTTCCGATCCGCCGGCCGCCATCGTCAACGTCCAGAGGCTCATGGAGGAGTCGGCGGTCGGCAAGGCCGCCACGGCCCAACTGCGGACGTTCCAGACACAGAAACAGAAGGCGATCGCGGACAAACAGGCCGAGGTTCAGCAGCTGCGTCGATCGGCGACGCCGGCGGCGCGCGTCGACAGGGCGCAACTGGAGCTCCAGCGCCTCACTCAGGATGCGGAAGCGGAGCTGAAGGCGCTCGATCAGCAGCTCCAGGAGGAGTTCAGCAAGAAGCTGAGGCCCGTCGTGGCGCAGATCGCCGAGGAAGAGCACATCGGGATCCTCTTCCAGTATCCCCAGCCGCTGATCGTGTGGGTGTCGCCCGCCAATGACATCACGGCCAAGGTGCTGGCTCGCCTCGACGCCGAGACCAAGGAGAAGAAGTAGACGGCGTCTCTGAGACGGGACCTCTGAGACGGCGTCTCTGAGACGCCGCTTACCAGGCGAGCGGCGCCGGCGGGTCCGACACCGACTGCATCCGAACGGCGACCACGACGTTGCGGTCACGATGGCTGGCGATGGGCATGAGTCCGGCCCGCAGCACCGTATCGATCTGACTGTTGCTGAGAAGGCGTTCGGCACAGGGCTGCAGCTCGGGCTCGCCGTCGCGGATGAACGTGTATGCCGGCAGGTCGCCGATCTCGCGCTCGTCGCCTGGCTCCATGTCCCAGCCGCGGGCGGTGAACCCTCGGCCGATGAGCAGCGCCGTGGCCAGCGACGCGGGGCCCCACAGCAGCGCGTCGGTCGCCGGTGCGCCGACGAACTCTTCGAAGGCAAACGCCTCGATCGGATCGCTGAGCTTTCCGTAGGGCAGACGCAGCAGCACGCGCGGCAGCGCCAACCCGATCCACCGGGCGGCCTCGCTGCGGCGCAACGACTGCCAGCCGGCCAGCGCGGCGGCATCGTCGCCGGCCAGCGCCCAGTCGGCGCCAGCGAGCAGCGGCCCGCCGGCGTGCGACGCGATCAGGCCGAGCGCGGCCAGCAGACCGATGTCGGCCACCGACGGGCCGAACTGGAACAGCCCGATGAGCGCCGACCACCCCTCTGCGCCGAGCGGGTTGCGCGAGCGCTCCACCACGGTTCGATGGAGCCCGGTCTGGGAGATCCGGCCTTCGGCAGCCACGACATCGGCGAGCAGTTCCTCGCGCGTGACGTCGAGGAGGTGCAGCTGCAGCTGGTCGTCGAGCTCGACGCCGGAGATCAGCCACCGCACGCCGCGCCAGGCAGCTTCGAGCGACTGGAACGCCGGCTCGTGGAGTATTGCGCGCATCTGCTCGGCGATTGCAGCATCCACCGCCGCAACGTACGGCGCGGTCTGCGCCGACGTGTCCTTGACGATGTGCGGCGCGACGATGTTGCGGATCAGTGCGTCGATCCCGCCGGCGGCTGCGGCCGGTGGAATCGGTTGCGGCGCGCTCGGCTTACCCAGCAGGCGGTCCAGGGTGTCGTCGTTCGCGGACGGCGGGTTGGCGCGCGCCTGACGCAAGGCCTTGAAGAGATCGAGTCGCGCGTAGAGCCGGTCGGGATGAAAGTCGTCCACCTCCTCGAACCGGATCTCGCCGGTCGGCGTCGTCAGGCGGGGTTGGAGCCGGCGCATGACCTCGTCGAGGTTGTCGATGTCGACCCGCTGCGTGGGCCGCGCCGCCAGCGGCGCCCGATCCGCCGCCGCCTTGCCGCTGAAATCGCCCATCACCAGCAGGCGCATGGGCTCACTCTCGTCGCGCGGGCGGCCGGACCGGCCGAATCCGAGGTCGAACTCCAAACGTCCTGGCATCGAGGGCTCCTGAAAACTAGCGGCCTGTCGGATTCTGCCTAGAGTCCGGGGGCCGACGCAACGTTGATCTTGCGGGCAGCCGCGCATACGCTTCCGGGGTGGAGCCGACTTCTCGCCGCATCAAAGAGATGGAAGTGATGGTCGCCGACGTCGTCATCGAGACGCCGGATACCACGACCCTGGTGCTGTTCACCGGGAACGATCGCCTTGAATACCTGGCGGGCCATTTCCTGACGATCGACCCGCACCAGTTCGAGTCGCTCGAGCGTTTCACCTCGTTCCTGGAAGACCTGAAGGGGAAGCGGGAGCCGCCGCGGGCCTACTCGATGAGCTCCGCGCCGCATGAGCGCTACCTCGCGGTCACCGTCAAGGAAGAGCGCTACGTCTCGGGATCGACCAAGTTCCCGCCGCTGCTGTCGCCGCTGCTCGTCAAGCGCACGCTCCGGGGCATGCGCCTCGTGGTGACCGGCTTCACCGGCCCGTATACCCTCGGCCCGGACATCGGCGCGGAGACCGATCACATCATCCACGTCTGCGCCGGATCCGGGAGCGTGCCGAATTTTTCGATGCTGAAGTTCGCGCTCGCGCATCATCCGAAGCTGCGTCATACCTTCGTCTACTCCAACAAGACGTGGGACGACGTGATCTTCCGCGACGACCTGGCGCGGCTGGCCGCGCAGCATCCCGATCGCCTCAGGCTGCTGCACACGCTCACGAGGGAGGAGGACCCGGGTGTCTTCGGGCCGAGCGTGCGCAAAGGCCGGCTGAACCAGGCGCTGCTGCGCGAGGCGATTCCGGCGCCGGACGAGTGCCTCGTCTACGTCTGCGGCCCGGGCATCTCGAAGTTCGACCTCGCCGCGGCCAAGGCCGCCGGCACGGCGCCGCCGCCGCGGTTCCTGGAGTCGGTGCTCGCGGACCTGAAGGCGATCGGCGTGCCCGACAAGCGCATCAAGCGCGAGTTCTACGGCTAGAAGTAAGTGGGGGAGGGGGCGGGGCGCGACTCCCTTTGAACGTTCCGCCAGCGCACCTTCATTGTACCAAAGCTCCCCGCCGTTTACGAGACTGGTGTTGTCAAAGCGTTTCCCGCTACAGTGCCATTCCGCGCTCGCCAGCCAACCGTTCGGATTGCCGGAAGTTGCCACCATGCTGAAGCTGTTTCGCCTGATCAGGCCATATCGGGGGTACGTCGCGATCGTGCTGGTGCTGGCGCTGGCCCAGTCGATTGGCTTCCTGCTCCTCCCGCGATTGATGTCGGACATCGTGGACAAGGGCATCGTGAAAGGCGACCAGCGCGCCATTCTCCGGATCGGCGGCTTCATGCTGCTGACGTCCATCTTCGGCACGCTCTGCGCCATCGCCGGCAGCTACTTCGCGTCCAAGGTGGCGACGGGATTCGGCCGGATACTGCGCGGCGCGATCTTCGCGCGGGTGGAACACTTCTCGGTTCACCAGTTCGACCGCTTCGGCTCGGCCTCGCTGGTCACGCGGACCACCAACGACACGACGCAGGTCCAGCAGATGCTCATCATGATGCTGACCATGGTGATCACCGCGCCGATGATGGCGATCGGCGGTGTGGCGCTGGCGCTGTCGCAGGACACGCAGCTGGCCTGGGTGCTGATTGCGGTCATGCCGGTGATGGCGCTGGTCTTCGGGCTGATCATGCGCGGCGCGATTCCACTGTCGCAGGCGATGCAAGCCAAGATCGACCGCCTCAACCTCGTGCTCGGCGAGGGGCTGAGCGGGGTCCGGGTGATCCGCGCGTTCGATCGCGGCGCGCACCAGCGCGAGCGCTTCGATCAGGCGAATCTCGACCTGACGAACACCGCGATCGCGGTCAACCGCCTCATCGCGTTCCTGATGCCGGCGCTGATCGTGATGCTGAACCTGACGAGCATCGCGATCATCTGGGTCGGCAGCCACCGGATCGACGCCGGCACGATGCAGGTGGGGGCGATGATCGCCTCGCTCCAGTACGCCATGCAGATTCTCTTCGCCGTGTTCATGGTCACCGCGATGTTCGTGATGCTGCCGCGGGCGTCCGCGTCCGCCGACCGCATCAACCAGGTGCTGGAGCTGGCGCCGGAAATCGTGGACCCGGCCACCCCGAGGCCGCCGCAGCTGACGACCGCGCGCGGCCGTGTCGAGTTCGAGAACGTGACGTTCCAGTACCCGGGGGCAGAGGAGCCGGCGTTGACCGGGGTGTCGCTGACGGCCCTTCCCGGCGAGGTGACCGCGATCATCGGCGGCACCGGCTCCGGGAAGTCGACGCTGGCCGGGCTGATTCCGCGGTTCTACGACGTCAATCACGGGCGGGTGCTGGTGGACGGCGTCGACGTGCGCGAGATGACGCAGGCGGACCTGCGCGCGCGGATCGGCTTCGTCCCGCAAAAGGCGGTGCTCTTCACCGGCACGGTCGCCGCCAACGTCCGCTACGGCCGCGACGACGCGTCCGACGAAGAGGTCCGCCACGCGGCGACGGTGGCGCAGGCGCTCGAGTTCATCGAGGCCATGCCGGAGCAGTTCGGATCGCCGATTTCGCAGGGCGGCATCAACCTCTCCGGCGGACAGAAGCAGCGGCTCTCGATTGCCCGCGCGATCGTGCGGAAGCCGGACGTCTACGTGTTCGACGACAGCTTCTCGGCGCTCGACTTCGCGACCGACGCGAGGCTGCGCGCCGCGCTCCGGAATGAGGTGGCGCATGCCACCGTCTTCGTCGTGGCCCAGCGCATCAGCACCGTCATCAACGCCGACCGGATCGTCGTCCTCGACAACGGGCGAGTGGCCGGCATCGGCACGCACGCCGAGCTGCTGGAGAAGAACGAGATCTACCGCGAGATTGTGGCGTCCCAGGTCTCCCTCGAGGAGGTGGCATGAACGCGCCGTCGCGGCCACAGCCCCCGGCGCCGGCGCCGCCGCCGCGCGACATGTTCGGCGGCCGCCCGATCGGCGGCCTTGGCATGCCGGTGCAAAAGGCCAAGAACTTCAAGGGCTCGATGAGGCGGCTGCTCGAATATCTCCGCCCGCATCGCGCGCGGCTGGCGATCGTGGTGCTGGCGGGTGCGATCGGCACGGTCTTCAGCGTGCTGGGTCCGAAGATCCTGGGCCTGGCGACCACCAAGATCTTCGAGGGGTTCCTCGCCAAGGCGATGCGCGTACCCGGCGCCGCGATCGACTTCGACTACGTCGGACGCATCCTGCTCGGCCTGATTGGCCTGTACGTGATCGCCAACAGCTTTCAGTACCTGATGCAGTACCTGATGGCGGACATCGCGCAGAAGACGGTCTACGCGATGCGCCGGGAGGTGGAGGCGAAGTTCGATCGGCTGCCGTTGAAGTTCTTCGACTCGCGGACGCGCGGCGAGGTCATGAGCCGTGCGGTGAACGACCTGGACAGCATCAGCGGAACGCTGCAGCAGAACCTCACCCAGCTGCTGACCTCGGCGCTGACCCTGATCGGCGTCATCGTCATGATGCTCACGATCAGCTGGATCCTGACGCTCGTCATCGTCCTCACGCTGCCGCTCAGCATCGTGGTGGTGGCGCGCGTGGCGAAGCGATCGCAGAAGTTCTTCATGAAGCAGCAGATGGCACTGGGCGCCCTGAACGGCCACGTCGCCGAGATGTACGGCGGCCACACCATCGTCACCGCCTTCGGCCATGAAAAGAAATCGGTGGCGACCTTCGACGCGCTGAACGAGACCTACTACGACGGCGCCTGGCGCGCGCAGTTCGTCAGCGGGATCATCATGCCGACGATGATGTTCGTCGGCAACCTCGGGTATGTCCTGGTCGCGGTGATCGGCGGCCTGCTCGTGACCCGGCGTTCGCTGTCGATCGGCGACGTGCAGGCGTTCATCCAGTACGGCCGCCAGTTCTCGATGCCGATCACCCAGCTGAGCGGCATCGCGAACACGATTCAGCTGACGATCGTCTCGGCCGAGCGGGTCTTCGAACTGCTGGACGAAGCGGAAGAAACGCCCGATGCAGCGGACGCGACGGTCCTGGCGGCGCCGCGCGGCGCCGTCCAGTTCGACCAGGTGAGCTTCAGGTACAAGGAAGCAGTTCCGCTGATCGACGGCATGTCGCTGGACATCGCGCCGGGGCGGATGATCGCGATCGTCGGCCCCACTGGCGCCGGCAAGACGACCCTCGTGAACCTGTTGATGCGGTTTTACGACGTCGACGGCGGCGCGATTCGGGTGGACGGCGTCGACATTCGTCAGCTGAAGCGAGGCGCGCTCCGCCGCGTGTTCGGCATGGTGCTCCAGGACACCTGGCTGTTCTCCGGCACCATTCGCGAGAACATCGCATACGGGCGCGAGCGGGCCAGCGAAGCCGAGATCGTGAAGGCGGCGCAGGCGGCGCAGGCGGATCACTTCATCCGGACCCTGCCCGACAACTACGACACGCCGATCAACGAGGAGGCGAGCAACCTGTCGCAGGGGCAGAAGCAGCTGCTGACAATCGCCCGCGCGTTCCTCGCCGATCCGGCGATCCTGATTCTCGACGAAGCCACCAGCAGCGTGGACACGCGCACCGAAGTCCTCATCCAGCGCGCCATGGGCGAGCTGATGCGCGGCAGGACGACGTTCGTCATCGCGCACCGGCTGTCGACCATTCGCAACGCGGATGTGATTCTGATGATGGAGCAGGGCCGGATCGTGGAGCAGGGAACCCATCACGAGCTGCTCGCGGCCAAGGGGCCGTATTCGGAGCTGTATCACAGCCAGTTCGCCGGCAGGGCCGCGCAGTCGGTCGCGGTTTGACCATCCCTCGCCGGCGCGTCAAGGCCGTGCGCGCCCGCCGTGCGGGGCGGGCCGGCAAGGCTCGGCGGAGCGCCAGCCCGTCACGGCGAGACGCTCGCGACAGCCGTCCTCTGCTCGAGCGCATTCTGGAGACTCCGCATCTCGCACAAATCGTCCCTCGGCTGCAGCCCGAGATGCTTCATCGGGTCATTCAGCGTTGTGGACTCGAAGACTGCGGTGAGCTCGTGTCGCTGGCGACACCCGGCCAGTTGGCGGCGGTCTTCGATCTCGACCTGTGGGCCGCCGGCCGGCCCGGCCTGGACGAGCAATTCGACGCCGATCGGTTCGGCCTGTGGCTCGAGGTGCTGATGGAAGCCGGCGCGAGCGTCGCCGCGCAGACACTCTCCGAAATCGACGTCGATCTGGTGATCGCGGCGCTCGGCCAGCACGTGCACGTCTTCGACCCCGCGGCGGTATCGTCCGCCGAGTCGGGTTGCGAGATCGGCGGATACCTGGTGGTCGCGACCGGCACCAGCGCGTGGGACGCGATCGCCGCCGTGCTCCTCGCCCTCGGCGAGGAGCATCACGACTACTTTCATCGTCTGATGAGCGGATGCCGGCGCCTGTCGAACGCCGGCTTCGAGCTCGACGGATTGGACGACCTGCTCGGCGACAGCGAGCAGGTGATGTTCGACCTGGCGGTCGACCGTGAACAACGCCGCGAGAAGCAGGGATACGTGACGCCTGCGCAGGCCCGCGCGTTTCTCAAGATGGCGCGCCAGCTCCAGCCCCAGCGCGACCAGGCGCCGGCCCGCAATCCGGTCGCCAGCGCGTATTTCCGAGCCCTCGAATGGACGACCGAGACGCACGCGCAATCCGGGGCGAGCCGTCTGCCGGCTGCCGCCGGGACGCCGCTCGGACCCGAGGATACGGCGGACGCGGTTGCGGCCTTCGCGGATGTCCTGCTCGAAGCGGGTATGCTCGCGCCGCAGCCCAGGGCATTGCTGGACGGAACCGACGGGCGTCCGCCGCGTCTCGCGCGCATCCAGGCGCAATTGCAGTTCGCCGGCGACACGGACCCGGCCGCCTATGCGATCAGAAGCGAGGAGCTCGCCTATCTTGCCAACACCATCCTTGCCGGATGTTCGATTCAGGCTCGCCCCTTTACGGCGCTGGAGGCCTCGGATGCGGCCGTCGCGGTCTGCAACCTTGGCCTGGAGCACTGGCCGCCGCAGTGGCTCCCGGCGGACGCCCGGCGGGATCGGCCTGCGACCGAAGGCGGGTCGCTGCCCGAGAACTTTCTCGTGGGCCAGGACCTCGTCAGCGTGTTCCAGGTCGGATGGGCGGTCCTGCACGAGAACGTGTGCATGTTCGCGGCAGGCCGGCTGATAAAGATCTTGACCCGCCTGCAACGCGACGAGCCGGAGGTTCACGCGGAGCTCGTTGAGCTTCGCAAGGAGCTGGCGAAGCACTGGCGAGCCGGCGCGCCGTGGCATGCGCGCGAGGCGATGGACGTGCTGACGATCCTGGACATGCCGGCCTGGGCGACCCTGCTCGGTCTGATCGATGAGTGCCCTGTCATTCATGCGGGCATGGGCGCATCGCAGGGTTCGCGGGCGCTCGCGGTCAGCGCCTCGGCGTTCGAGTTCATCTCGGAGCGCCGCCAGATCGCATCCATCCGCGCGTGGATGGACGCGCTGCCGGAGATCCTGCGCCGCTGACGCGCGAATCGGGCAACGTTCCGGCGGTGCGGAACGTCTATAGTCCTCGTCAGGAGCCGCGATGTTTCAGGACCTTCGTTACACGCTGCGCGCGCTGAGGAAGACCCCGTCGTTCGCCGCGATCGCCGTGCTGACGCTGGCGCTCGGCATCGGCGCCAACACCGCGATGTTCAGCGTCCTCAACGGCGTCCTGCTGAGGCCGCTGGACTACCCGCGCGCATCCGACATCGTGCAGGTGAACACGGTGCAGAAGGGCCGCGCGTTTCCGCGGGTGACCGGACCCGACCTTGTGGACGTCCGCTCGGGCGCCTCGGCGCTGGAGCAGGTCGGCTTCTATTACGGCGGCGAGATGGGCGTCCAGATGGCCGACCACGCCGAGTTCGTCGGAACTCATCTGGTCACGCCGAACTTCTTCTCGGTCTTCGGCGTGGTGCCGGTCTTCGGGCGCGGGTTCGAGAACGACGATGCGCGTCGCGGCGCCATCGTCGGCCTGCTGTTCGCGCAGCGCAACTTCGGCTCCGGACCGGCGGCCCTCGGCCAGATCCTGCACATGGAAGCGGTTGCCTACGAGATCGTCGGTGTCATGCCGGCGAGCTTCCGCTTTCCGTGGTCCAGCGAGGCGCAGGTCTGGCTCGCGACGTCGCCGGAGCCGGCGAGCCTGTCGCGAACCGCGTTCAACTATCGGGCGGTGGCGCTCCTGAAGCCGGGCGTGTCGCTCGACGCGGTCAATGCCCAGCTGCAAACCATCGGGTCGCGGCTTCAGGCGGCCTATCCCGATGCCAACAAGGACAAGTCTTTTCTTGCCGTCCCGCTGCAGGAGCAGCTGGTCGGGTCGGTGCGCACCACGCTGTACTTCCTGATGGGCGCGGTCTCGCTCGTCCTGTTGATTGCGTGCGCCAACGTCGCCAACCTGCTGCTGGCGCGCGCCATCGGGCGGCAGCGTGAGATGGCGGTGCGCGCCGCGCTCGGCGCCAGCCGGATGGCGCTGGTGCGCCAGCTGCTGGTGGAGAGCGGTGTGATCGCGTCCGCCGGCTGCGCGCTGGGACTGCTGCTGGCGTTGGTCGGCACCCGCGTGCTGACACAGGCGACCGCCCAGCAGGTCGGATTGCCGCGCCTCGCCGACATCCAGGTGAACTGGACGGTGTTGGTCTTCGCGGCCGGCGTCTCGGTCATCGCCAGCGTGCTCTTCGGCCTCAGTCCCGTGTGGCAGGCGGGGCACGTCGACGTGAACGACGCCCTCAAGCAGGCGGGACGAGGGGTCACCGGATCGTCCGGGCGGTTACGCAGCGCGCTCGTCGTCGTGCAGGTGGCATTGTCGTTCGCACTGGCCATCGGCGCGGGACTGTTCATGCGCAGCTTCCTGGCGCTCACGGCCGTGGACCTCGGCTTCCGCACGCAGGACATGCTCGTGATGTACGCGCACGATCCGGCGCACACGCTGGACGAGTTTCTGCGCGCCGGACGGCGACTCGACGCCGCCGCGGAGCAGTTGCAACAGCTGCCCGGTGTCGTTTCGGCGGCAGGGGCGATGGGGGTGCCCACCGGGCAGTACGGATCCAACGGCGGTTACGTCGTCGACGGCCAGGATTTTCGCCAGGGCATCGGCAACCTGGTGCAGGCGACCTTCAGTCTCTCGGGGCCACGATACTTCTCGACCATGGGCATTCCGCTGCGCCGGGGCCGCGATTTCAACTCGAGCGACAGCTTCGATCGCCCCTTCGTTGCGATCATCAGCGAATCGCTGGCGCGGCAGAGTTTCGGCGGGCAGGATCCGATCGGCCACACCATCATGTGCGGTCTCGATTCCCCGAAGTGGATGACGGTGGTCGGCGTGGTGGCGGATACGCGTCAGGATTCGCCCGCTTCGTCGCCGGGACCGACGCTGTACATGCCGTTGCTGCAGCATCCGTATCAGGGCAACGAGGTGCAGGTGGTGATGCGCACGTCGGTGTCGCCCACGTCCTTGATCGAACCGGTGCGAAGCAAGATGAAGTCGCTGGCTCCCGAGACCGCCACCAAGTTCACCACCATGGAACGGATGGTGTCGAACTCCGTCGCCACTCCTCGGTTGCGGATGATGCTGGTCGGGCTGTTTGCCGGGCTGGCGCTGCTGCTCGCGATGGCCGGAATGTACGGCGTGATGACCTGTGTCACCATCGAGCGCATTCCCGAGTTCGGCGTGCGCATGGCCCTCGGCGCCTCGCCGCGCAACGTGCTCGCGCTGGTGCTGTGGCGCGCGGTGCAGATGGCGGTGCCCGGCGTCGTCATCGGCGTGGCGCTGGCGCTGTCCGCCGCGCGGGTGATGAACAGCGTGCTGTTCGGCCTGAAGGCGACCGACGCGATCACCTATGCCGGGGTGCTGGTGGCGGTGATGCCGCTCGTCGTGCTGGCGGCCGCGATCCCGGCGTGGCGCGCTGCCGGTGCCGACCCGGTGGTGGCGCTGCGTAACGAATAAGACAGCGGAGCTTACTTGACGAACGAGCGCCATCGGCGCAACCTTGACCCGAATCTGCCGTCACGGATCCAGCGATGAATCAGGAGAGGCGTCACTTCGTCGAGGAACTGGACAAACTGAAAGGCCGGCTG
>Ga0070665_100006653_pt1 | contig 11752 bp, 8 predicted proteins | sample KBSS13metaG_FD_65862 | JGI IMG/M metagenome (GOLD analysis project Ga0070665, IMG submission 65862) | Switchgrass rhizosphere microbial communities from Kellogg Biological Station, Michigan, USA - KBS S1-3 metaG | ecosystem: Host-associated > Plants > Roots > Rhizosphere > Soil ...
AGGTACGCCCAGCCCTGAGGGTCAGGGGCGGGTCATGATCCAGGCGAGCATGTACGACCTCGTGTTGCCGTCGTCGATCCGGGTGTCGGGGAGGTCCCTCGCCTGCTGCAGCGCCTCGTCGCGGTCCGCGAGGGCCAGGTACATCAGCAGGTAGTCGCCGAAGGGGACGTCGTAGCCCGCCGGGGCGGCCTCCGCGATGCTGCTGCGGATCCGGTCCGGGTCGCCGCGCAGGTACTCCGCGACCGGCGACATCGGGATCAGCTGGATGCCCAGCATCGCGCTGGGCTCCGCGCTGAACCAGGTGGCGTAGTCCCGTTTGCCGCCCCAGTTGATCGACACCATCTCCGCGCCGAACCCGGCCGGGAGCGTGGGCTGCGTCCAGTACCGCACCGCCGACGCCGCCTCCCGCGACAGCATCGCGACGGCCTGGTCCCGCTGCGCCGCGTCGCCGCGCACCGCCGCCCAGAGCGCCAGCCCGTTGTACGCGGTGACGGACTCGGAGCTGGACTCCTGGTTGTTGCCGTCCCCGAACGGGCTGAACCCGGAGGCCCACGAGTGCCCCTCGAACGCGTCGAACGCGCGCTGTCGGGGGAACTCCGCGGTCTGCCGCGGGTTGCCGATGTCCGCCGCCAACAGGTCGATCACCGGCCCGACCTTCTCGACGAGCGCCGGGTCGTCCTTCCCCAGGATCGCCGCGGCGTAGAGGAAGTACCCGTAGTGGAACTGGTGGTCGTTGAACTCCTCGGAGCCGAAGGAGTTCTCCAGCCCGACCATCCCGCGCAGCACCGGGTCGTAGACGAAGCACTGCGTCGCGCGCTCGGCGCACCCGTTCGGCTCCGTCCACCGCTCCAGCAGCGGGACCAGCCGGTCCCGGATCCGCTGCGCGGTCGGCGCCATGTCGAGGCCCTCGGCGAGGGTGAGCAGGTTCGCCGCGAGGGCGAGCTGCTTGCCGCCGAAGTACGTGTCGGTCGCGGTGAGCTCCAGCGCGGCGGTGTCGGCGGCGACCGCCTGCTCCAGCTCGCCGCGCTCGGACCCGGACAGCCCGCCCACGTCCAGCGCCCCCGACGGGGTGACGACGGGCGTGCTCAGCTCGAGCGACGACGTCCGGCACAGCTCCATCGGGCCGTACAGCGTGGCGAACTCCCCCGCCGACGCGCAGCTCGTGGCACCCGAGTCCGGCATCGCCGCGACCAGGGTGTCCCCGCCCTCGGTGCGGTAGGTCAGCGTGGTCCGGACGGTGTCCCCGTCGACCCGCTCGACGACGTCCCCGCCGGTCACGGCCACCTTCGCGGCCTCGGCGAGCTCCGCGGCGTCGCCGCCCGGGGGCACGGCGTAGAACGTGGCGGACGCACCGGCGGGCAGGGTCACCGCGGACCCGCGCAGGGTGCCGTCGGTGACGACGCCGTACCGGTCCCCGCGGATCTCCACGGTCCCGTCCTCGGCCAGCGGCTGCGGCCCGACGGTCAGGGTCTGCTCGGCCGCGGCGGTGTAGCGCAGGAACGGCGAGCCGCGGGTGAGCAGCACGCGGCCGCGCTCGGCGGTGCCGTCCAGGAACGCGACGGTGACGGTCAGGTCGTCGTAGGCGACGACCTGCAGCTCGGTCGCGTCGATCGGGACGTCCAGCGCGGGCGTGTGCGAGCCGAAGATGGTCTTGTCCGTGGCGCGGACCGCGGGAACGCCGAGCGTGAGCCCGGTCGGCTTCAGCGCGACCGAGAGCGGCAGCGGGAAGACCGGCTGCGGCTCGGGCGGGAACACCAGCCCCGAGAACCAGCGGTTGGTCGGCGGCGCGAGCCCCTCGGCCAGCCGCATCGCAGGCGCGGTGCCCACGCTGCGCTGCGGCAGGGAGCCCACCGCGGCGGCCAGCCCGGGGTCACTGCCGCCCTCGGCCACGGCCCGACCTCCCACACTGGTGGTGCACGCGCTCAGGCTCAGCAGCGCGAGCAGCCCGACCAGGAGCCGCCTCACGGCGTGATCCCGGTGGTCTCGGTGACCCACGCGGTGACGTCGGAGACCAGTCCGTCGTTGCGCAGGTGCAGCGTGGCCTCGACCGGTGAGCCCACGGCGAACAGCCCGTCCGCGGTCGCGTCCCCCAGCTCGGGGCTGAAGGCCTGCACGACGGTGCGGGCCTCCCCGTTCTCGGTGCTCACCCGCACCCGTCCGGCCTGGGCGCGGACGGTCTCGTTGTTCGGCAGCAGGACGTCGATGGTGGCGTTCGGGGGCAGCCGCGCGTAGTCCGGCGCGGTCAGCACGAACTCGGCCTCGACGAACAGCGAACCCGCCCGCTGCACCGTCGCCAACTCGGAGTTCGCGGGCACGAACGACCCGACGGCGTAGCTCACGCCCTCCACCCGGCCCTGGTCGGTCGCGGTGACGACCATCGTGTTCCCGTCCTTGATCCGATAGGGCACCTGAGCGGGATCGATCAGGCCCTGCGACAGGTCGCGGACCAGCGTGGCGCTCTGCAGCTCGAACATCGGCTGGCCGACCGCCACCTCGTCGCCCACCTGCACGAGCTGGGCGCTCACGGTGCCGGAGTAGTCCGTGCCGACGGGGTAGTTCTCGGCGGCCAGGGAGGCGGAGCGGCCCTCCACCCGGCCGTTGCGGGCGTTGAGCAGCATCGTGAGGTAGGCCGCGACCAGGAGCACCACGAGGATGCCGAGGGCCAGCCGGAACCGGCGGACGACGGTCATCGCGACCTCCGCGGGGTGCCGTCACCGAACGCGAGGACCTCGGCGGCGACGTCGGCGCCCCGGCGGCGCTGGGCGGGGATCCGGACCGGGGCCGCCGGGGCCGCGCGGGCTGCGCGACGTGGTGCGCGCCTGCCTGCGGGCACCACGTCCAGCGGCCCGGTCTGCGGCTCGTTCGCCGCGAAGACGCCGGTCGGCGCCGCGTCGGCGCCCGAGACGGCGGCGCGCGGGACGACCGGGAGCTGCTGCGGACCACTCGGCTGGGGCTCGGGCTGCGGCAGGGGCTTCGGCAGGGGTGGCGGCGGGGCGATCCGGTGCCGCCCGCTGTCCGGCCGCGGCGCGCGGCGCTCGTCCCGCGGCCGGGACCGCGAGGGCGCTCCGGGTCCCGGGAGGGCGGCGCGCACCGGGAGGCCCGGCACCGGGCCGCTGTGCGCGGGGAGGCCGGGGATCGGGCCGCTCTCGCGGCGGCGGTCGACCTCCGCCGCGGGCCGCGCCGTCCGCCGGACCGGGCCGACCGGACGCCGCGGGACCTCGGGCCGCCTGCGGACCGGGGCCACCGGGACCGCGCTCGCGGCCCCGACCGGCTCGGGCAGGACCGGGGTCGCGACCTTCTGGTCGTGCTCCCCCGCGGGCTCGCGTCCCTCGCGGCGCAGCCTGCGCAGCTCGCGGGACTCCTTCGCGATCTGCCGCGACTCCCGCAGTGCCGTGACGACGAACGCCCCGAGCACCAGCGTGTTGAGGATGTTCCAGAACACGGCCAGCGAGAAGGTGCGCTGCAGGTCGGCCTGCCAGAGGCCCACCACGGACGTGACGAGCAGGAAGACGAACGCCAGCACCTGCGGCACGATGAAGGTGAACGGCGAGTTCCGCGCCCCCTTCTGCCCGGTCACGCTCCACGCCTGGTCGCGGCGCAGCAGCGCGTTGGCGAAGGCCTTGGTGTAGATCGGGAACGAGGCCGTGGCCAGCAGCAGCGTCTCCCACCGGAACGAGCCGATGGTGAACAGCGCGACCACGATCTGCATGAAGTAGAACCCGGCGTAGTACAGGAACCAGGTCAGCCCGGGCACGTCCTGGCTGATGGGCGCGATGCCGAAGTAGATCTGCAGCGGCGGCACCAGCAGCAGCAGCCCCGGCGCGATCCCGACCAGGTAGAACGTGGCCGTGCCGAAGTACTGCAGGCGCTGGTCCAGGGTCAGGGTGCGGCCGCGGCCCATGGGGTTGGCGCGGAAGAGGATCTCGAACCCGCCGGTGGCCCAGCGCAGCTGCTGCTTGGTGTAGGTCTCGATCGTCTCGGGGGTGTGCCCCACGGCCAGCTCGGTGCCGATGAAGACCGTGCGCCAGCCGCGCTCGTGCAGCTTGAGCGAGGTCCACACGTCCTCGGACTTCGACTCCTGCCAGATCCCGCCGATCTCCATGACCGCGGTGCGCCGGAAGATCACGTTGGTGCCCACGCAGAACGCGGCGTTGAAGCGGTTCTTGCCGGGCTGGGTGAACTTGTAGAACACCGTCTGCATGTAGCCGGCGCCGCGCGAGATGAGCCCGCGCAGGTTGCCGTAGGTCTGCGGCGTCTGGACGAACGCGACGGTCGGGTCCGCGAAGAACGGGACCGTCTCGTAGAGGAAGTCACGGCGCGCCACGAAGTCCGCGTCGAAGATCACGAACAGGTCGCCCGTGGTGATCGACAGCGCGTGGTTGACGTTGCCCGCCTTGGCGTGCGCGTTGCCCTCCCGGGCGACGTACTCGGCCCCGAGCTCGCGGGCGAGGTCGCGGACGGCGGCGGACTTGCCGTCGTCGAGCACGTAGGTGGTGTGCGCACCGTCGAGCGCGACGGCGGCGGTGACGGTCCGCCGGATGTCCTCCAGCGCCTCGCCGTAGGTGGTGATGAACACGTCCACGGTGACCGGGAAGTCGTCCAGCTGCATCGGGGCGTGCCGCAGGCCGATGCCGATGGCCTGGGTCTGTTCGCCGAGCGCGCCGTAGAGGTTGCGCTGGGCCTCGTTGAACGAGTAGTCCCGCGGGTCGTGGCCGCTGGACAGGATGGTCCACAGCGAGATGAGCGCCTGCAGCACGATGATCGACTCGGCGACGAGGACCAACAGGTACGCGGGCCAGTCGCCGCGGTGGCTGAAGTCGAACAGGAAGACCGTGTACAGCAGCACGCCGATCGCGGCGACGGCGACGATGGCCATCAGCGACGGGGAGTCGGCGACCTTCTGGCTGCGGGTCTGGGTGGTGCGGGAGGTCGGGGCGGGGGGCGCGACGGCGCGGTCGAGAGGGACGGAGAGCTCGACGCGGTCGGAATGTCGGACGGGCACGACGGGGCAGCTCCGGGGTGCTCGGGGGAGACTCGGAGCCCGGGGACGACGGCGGCGCCGGGCGGGACGGCTACCGGAAGCGGGGAGCGAAGGGCAGCGCGGGGAATACTGGCGGTGATCGCATTCACCCGTCAAGGTGCAGGATCTCACCGAGAGTGTCGGTAACGAACCGTGACGTTGACCCGATCGCGTGGTTCGGCCGGGCCGCCGCGACCGGCCCTGATGCGGACGACCGGTGCGCGGCGGCTCCTGGCGGACCCGCGTGGACCCGGTCGGGAGGACCGGAGCGGGCTCGGCCGTTGCGGGGAGCGGACGGCTTGGCGAATGCTGTCGGTGACCGTGAGAGCGGGTCAACGGGAGGAGGATCACCGTGCGTGCCCGTAACGAAAGGTGCATGCGCAACGATCCCCGCGGGGTAACGCCGTTGCTGTGAATCCTGAACGGCCGTTCGGCCGTCAGGTCTGCGCCGACCGGCGTCGGGCCTCGTCCGCGATCATGCGCGCGGTCACCCCGAAGACGAGATCGTGGACGGGCTTCTGGGCGTACCAGTAGACACGTCCCGCCATGCCCCGGGGACGGAACGTGACGGTCTGGGAGTAGCGGCTGGTGCCCGCCCCCGTCGGCTCGGCGGTCATCCGCAGCCGCGTGACCCCCGGCATCCGGGTCTCCGCCCGGAGCACGAGCGAGCGGCCGGGGTCGATCTCCTCGACACGCCACCAGTCCAGCGGGTCCCCCGGCGCGAGCCGCGCGGGCCTCCCCCGGCGCAGCCCGACGCCGCCGAGCAGCCCGTCGAGCCGCTGGCGCAGCTCCCACACCCCGGGGACCGTGTGCCAGCCCTGGTCGCCGCCGATCCCGGTGATGACCGACCAGAGCTCCGCGACGGGCGCGGCGACCTCCTCGACGTCCTCCCCGACGAGCTCGGGCGGTCCCGACCCCGCCGGATCGGTGGCCCCGCCACCCGCGGGACCCTCCTCGGCGAGGGCCCGGCGGACCGCCTCCGCGTAGGGCGTGGGGCCGCCGGGGGGCTCCCCGACCAGCGCGGCGAGGTCGTGCTCGCGGCACACCAGCTCGTGGGCCATCGACTCCAGCAACGGCGCCGCGAGCGCCCGGTCGACGGGGGTGAGCAGGCCGACCGCCCGCGCGCCCAGCCGGGGCACCGAGACCGGCACGGGCACGGTGGGCGCCACGGCGAGGCCCGCCTCCCGGGCGTAGCCCCGCAGCAGGTCGACGTAGGTCGGGGCGTCGGGGCCGCCGACGTCGAAGGCCCGGTTCGTCGCCTCGGGCAGCCGCAGGCTCGCGGTCAGCCAGTACAGGACGTCCGCGATCGCGATCGGTTGGACACGGTTCCAGGCCTGGTCCGGCAGCGGCAGGGCGAGCGGACTCGGCCCGGCACCCCAGAACACGGTCTCCGCGACGTGGCGGATCATCTCGAAGCTGGCGGAGCCGCGGCCCACCACGATGCCCGCCTGGAGCACCACGGCGGGAACGGGACCCGCGAGCAGCACCTGCCCCACCTCGGTGCGCGAGCGCAGGTGCTCGGACGTCGCGTCCCCCTCCGGCCGGAGTCCGCCCAGGTAGACGATCCGTCCGACGCCTGCCGCGGCCGCCGCACCCGCGACCGTCTCGGCGATCACCCGGTCGCGGTCGGCGAAGTCCGGCCCGTCCATGGAGTGCACGAGGTGGTAGACGGCGTCGGCCCCCCGGCACGCCGCCCGGGTGGACGCGGCGTCCGTGAGGTCGCCCCGCACCACCTCCACACGGTCGGCGAACCCCGTCCGGGCCACCTTGTCCGGCGACCGCACGAGGCAGCGGACGGTGTGGCCCTCGGCCAGCAGCCGGGGCACGAGCCGCGAGCCGACATAGCCGGTCGCACCGATCACGAGACAACGCACGGGTCGATCGTCGCGCGAACCGCTCGTCCCCGCGCGCCGGGTCCCGGCCGCGGGCCGATCGGGCGAGCTCTCCGCCGCCGACCGCGCGGCGTGCGTGACCGTGGCCCTCGCCCGAGCTCCCCGACCGTCCCTAGCCGCTCACCCGCCGGGTGACGGCGACGAGGTCGCTGGTGTGGCTGCCCGCGGCCCCCACCTCCGGGGGCCGCGGGATGAGCCCCGGCAGCCCGTCGAGGCCGTCGGAGCCGTCGGTGACCTGCAGGTCCACCGGGCCGGACCCGCTCAGCTCGAGCCGGAGGTCCACACCCTCGGGCGGTGGGGCGTGGAAGACGAGGTCGAGCCTGCCGTCGCGCACCGGCACGGCGGCACCGTTCACGGTGGCGCCCACGACCCCGTCGGTCCGCACCGCCACCAGCCGAACCGGGCGCTGCGGCACGATCCGGGCGGTGAGGACGGCGCCCTCGCGGGTCAGGTCGACCCGAGCGGGCGGGAGGGCGGCGGGCTCGGCCGGTCCGGTGGAGTACTCGCCGTCGAAGCCGGGGATCGCGAGGGTCTCGCGGCCGTCGACGTACCCGGCGGTCCACTCCCCCGGCTCGGCCTCCGCGCTGACCCAGCGCGCGGTGTCCGCGTCGGCGTCGAGCAGGTACATGAGCTGGCTGGGGGCGGGCCGGTCGGCGGTGAACGCGTTCTGGGTGAACCCGACGGTCCCGAGGACCGCGGCCGCCACCAGCGCGACGACCGGAGTGAACCGCGGCAGGTCGGCGAGCACCGGGACCAGGGCGAGCCCGAGCAGCACGAGCACGACCGCAGGCACCGCGGCCGCCGCGAGGCCGAGGGCGGGGAAGAACAGCACCGCCGTCGGCACGAGCACGACGACCGCCACCACGGCGGCCACCGCCCGCGCGATCCGGTGCCCCACGAGCAGCGCGATCCCGCCCACCAGCGCAGGCAACGCGGTGAGGTAGGACCCGCCCGGCGCGAGGTCGGCGAGGAGCAGGCCGAGGGCCGCGAGCCAGACCAGGCCGCCCGCGGCGAGGGCGTCGGGTCCGATCCGGCGCCCAGCCGACCCGGCTCCCGCGGCCCGTCCGCGGCGGCCCAGCGCCACGACCCACCCCACCAGCACCGCGGCGACCAGGCAGGCCAGCGCCGCGCGGTCCCAGCCCGGCCGCCACGGGTCGTCCAGCTGCGCGTACCCGGGGCGCAGCAGCGTCAGGCCCCACCAGGCGAGCTGCGCGAGCGCGGGGGCGACCACGAGCGGCACGAGCGCCGCGCCGACGCCCGCGAGCACCCGCAGCACGCCGGAGCGCCGGGCGGCGACCACGACGCCCGCGAGGGCGACCGCCGCCGCGAGGCCTGCCAGCGGCCAGACCAGCCGGCCCGGGTACCGGACGAGCGTGCCGAGGACCGGGAAGTACGTCGCGTCCTCTCCCTGCAGCCGCGCGAGGTCCGCACCGCCGAACTCTCGGACGAGCGCGGTCGTGGTGTCGATGTGCATCTGCAGGGACCCCCGATCCATGCGGTCCGGGGTGTCCTGCGGGGCGTGGTAGGCGGCGCTGCCGTCGATGTACGCCGAGTTCAGCCCGACGTACCGTCCGGAGTCCCGGAACGGGCTGAAGTCGGTGTCGTTCGGCAGGATCCGGTAGACCTCGACGGCGAAGCTGGTCGCCACCGGGTGCGGTGCCGCGGCGGCGAACCGGTCGACGACGGGCCCGTTCCCCGCCGTCGTCTCGAACATGATCACCGGGCCGGTGGTGCCGCGGGCCTCGACGTTGAGCACCACCCCGCCGTCCGCCTCCGGCGCCTGGGCGACGAACGCCTCGGCGCCGCAGAGGCAGGCCTCCTCGGCGTCGGTGAACAGCAGCGTGACGTCGTTGCGCGGCCGGTCGGCGACCACGGCACGGGCTGTCTCCAGCAGGGTCGCGGCGCCTGCACCGTCGTCGTTCGCGCCGGGGCCGGACTGCACCGAGTCGTAGTGCGCGACGACCGTGACCCGGCCGGTCGGGGCGCTGCCCGGGACCGTCGCGACGATGTTGCGGACGCGCGCGGCCGCCGGGGTGCCGTCCCCCAGCGACCCCGCGTTGACGCCGACGGTGTCCTGCACCCGGGGCTCCAGCCCGATCCCCCGCAGCTCGCCGAGCAGGTACTCACGGACGGCGTCGTTGGCGGGCGAGCCCGCGACGTGCGGCTGCGCTCCGATCCGCTCGACCGCCGCGAACGCCCGCTGCGCCTGCGCGCCGGGGGACGGCGGCTGCAGCGCCACCACCGACCAGACTGCTGCGGCGAGCACCAGGACCCAGGTCAGCAACCGTGCCACGGGCGCAGTCTGCCGCACCCTCCACCGCGATCCACTTCGGTGCCGGTCAGGGCACGCCGAGCGCCCGCAGACCCGCCGCGACGGCCGCCGCCAGGATCACGACCAGCACGAACGGCGCCTTCAGCCAGGCGGCGACCGCGCCCGCGACGACCCCGGCGGGCCGGGCCCAGCCTGCGAACCCGCCGTCCTCGGTGAGCGCGGCGGTCGCGACCAGGGCGACCAGCAGCGCGGTCGCGCCGAGGTCGGTCAGCCGCACGACACGCTCGGGCAGGGTCATCCGGTCCCGCAGCGCGATCCCGGCGAACCGGATGAGGTAGGTGCCCACCGCGAACGCGAGGAGCACGGGCCAGCCGATCATCGAGACCCCACCCCGACACCGAACGGTTCCGTCTCGCGCAGGACCGGCCGTCCCGAGGGCGGAGCGGAACCCTGACGCGGGTCGCGGGGAGCCGGGGGGCGCGCGGTCACCGGCGCACCACCGTCAGGAGCGCGAGCAGGCCGACGAGGACCGGGACGCCCGCGGGCAGGAACGGCGTCGCGGCGAGCGCCAGGACGGCGGCGGTGAGGCCGACCGTGCGGGCGTCCCGCTCGCGCAGCGAGGGCAGCAGCAGGGCGAGCAGCGCGGCCGGGAAGGCGGCGTCGACGCCGAACACGGCGGGATCGGGGATCGCGCCGCCTGCCAGCAGCCCCACGACGGTCCCGAGGTTCCAGCCGACGAACAGGCACGCTCCGCAGACCCGGTAGACGGCGGTGGCCCGCGGGCCGGTGCCGCGGGCGCGAGACAGCGCCACGTTCTCGTCGACCAGCAGGTGGGCGCCCAGGAGCCGACTCGGCCAGGTCCGCCCGACGACCTCGCCGATCGCCAGACCGAACGGCAGGTGCCGCAGGTTGAGCAGCAGCCCGGCCGCCACCGCCGCCACGGGGGCGCCGCCCGCGGCCACCACCGCGACCGCCAGGAACTGCGACCCACCCGCGAAGACCAGGACCGACATGCCCACGACCAGCGGCCAGGGCATCCCCGCCGATCCCGCGAGCGCACCGAAGGACATGCCCACGACGGTCACCGCCGCGGCCAGGGCGGCGATGTCGCGGACGTCGTCGGACTGCAGGGCCGTTCGTCGTGCCGAACACATGGCGGTTACAGTGAACGCATGTGCGCCGTTCGTCAAACCGGTTTGGCTGACCGATGAACCGAACACCCCTCGCGGCGATCGCCGCCGCGGTGCGCCGCGAGCGCACCCTGCGGGAGCTCTCGCTGGGCGAGCTGGCGCGCCGGGCCGGGCTCGCCAAGTCCACCGTCTCGCAGCTGGAGGCGGGGACCGGGAACCCGAGCGTCGAGACGCTGTGGGCCATCGCCGTGGTGCTCGACGTGCCGTTCTCCCGCCTCGTCGACCCTCCCGAACGCGGGGTGCGGGTGGTCCGGGCGGGGCAGGGCGTGGTGATCCCGAGCGACCACTCCCCCTTCACCGGGACCCTGCTGGCGGCCTGTCCGCCGGGGGCCCGCCGGGACATCCACGTCATCACCGCGGAGCCCGGCGCCGCCCGGTCCGCCCACGCGCACATCCCGGGGACGACCGAGCACCTCGTCGTCACGGCCGGGCGGTGGCGGGCGGGCCCCGCGGGCGACGAGGTGGACCTCGACCCCGGCGACTACGCCTGTTTCCCGGGCGATCGGGAGCACTCCTACCAGGCGCTGACGGTCGGAGCGGCCGCCGTGCTGATCATGGAGTACGTGTAGCGGGGTCCTCGCCGTCGACCGGGTACTGCTTGACCCAGTCGACCTGCATCTGCGAGGCCCGCACCTCGCCGTCGCCCTCGGGGAACCAGTCGAGCTGGATGGTGAGGTGCATCGGGCCCGGCGGGAGGATGCCGGTGTCGTCGGTGCGCCACCACTGTCTGCCGTCGACGAACGCGGCGATGTGGTCGGGCGTCCACTCGACGGCCCAGTCGTGCCACTGCGTCGCGTCGAGCGTGACGTCGCCCTGCACCTGGCTGTTGTCCTCGCCGTAGTGCAGGAACATGTCGGTGGTCTGCCGGGTGGCGTCGGAGATCTCCATGAAGTCGACCTCGCCGCCGACCGGCCAGTTCTCCGCGTCCGGCCAGAGCAGCAGGACGGGATGGTAGGTCGGGTCGCCCGCGGGGGACCTCACCCGCGCCTCCCACCGGCCGTAGCGCCGGCCGGGGTTCCAGGCCATGCCGCCGGTGGTTCCGTCGGCCGTGCCGTCGACGGTGAGCACTCCGTCCTTCACGGTGAAGGCGCCGGGTGAGCGCCGCCCCGCCCCGTTGTGCCCGGGCCCGTCGTAGGGCTCCCACTGGTCGCTCAGCGTCGCCCCGTCGAACTCGTCGACCCGGTCGGGCTCCCCCCACCCGAGTGCCGTCGCGGCGCTGGTGTCCGTGCCGGCGTCGGCGGAGCTCCCCCCACCTGGACCGGGAGGGGGCTCGGCCGGGGAGGCGGCCGCTGGGGGGCGGGCGGGAGGGGCGCTGGGGACGGCGGGGACGGCAGGGACGGCGGGGGCGGCGGGGGCGGCGGGGGCGGCGGGGGCGGCG
>Ga0070665_100006654_pt1 | contig 11752 bp, 9 predicted proteins | sample KBSS13metaG_FD_65862 | JGI IMG/M metagenome (GOLD analysis project Ga0070665, IMG submission 65862) | Switchgrass rhizosphere microbial communities from Kellogg Biological Station, Michigan, USA - KBS S1-3 metaG | ecosystem: Host-associated > Plants > Roots > Rhizosphere > Soil ...
GGGGTCAGGACGGTGTGGCCGAGCGCCTCCAGCCGCTCGGCCGTCCAGGTCAGCAGCAGGCGGTTCTGGAACACGCCGCCTGACAACACGACGCGCTCCGTGTCGGCGGCTGCGCACGCCGCCGCGGTCCACTCCGCGACCGCTCGGTGGAAGCGCGCCGACACCACGGGGACCGGGACCCCGGCGCCCGCGTCGGCCGCGACCGCCACGATCCACGACTCCGGGTCGCCGGCGTACGCACCCCGCTCCCCGACGTCGGCGAGCGCCTCGAGCTCGATCGCCGCCTGGCCTTCGTAGGTCACCACCGGCCGCACGCCGCACAGCGCCGCGACCGCGTCGAACAGCCGGCCCATGCTCGTCGTCTCCGGTGCCGCGAACCCGCCGAGCGCCATGCGCGCGACGGCGTCCCAGCGGTCCGGCGCGACCTGATCGCGCAGCGCGACCGGGATCGCCGGGATCTCGCCGCGCACCGCGACGAGCCAGGCGCACGCCATCCGCCACGGCTCGCGCACCGCCCGGTCACCGCCGGGGAGCCGGACCACCGGGAGATGGCCGATCCGCTCGAAGGAGCGCAGGTCGCCGAGCAGGATCTCGCCGCCCCACGCCGTCCCGTCCGTGCCGTGGCCCGTGCCGTCGTAGATCGCGCCGATCGCGGGCGCGGCGACGCCGTGCTCGGCCAGGCACGCGGCGAGGTGCGCGTGATGGTGCTGCACGCCGACGAGCTCCACGTCGTCGCGCTCCAGCGCGTAGGCCGTCGACAGGTACTGCGGGTGCAGGTCGTGGGCGACGACCTCCGGCCGCACGTCGAAGAGCTCCGAGAAGTGTGCGATCCCCTCGCGGAACGACGCGAGCGTCTCGGCGTTGCGCAGGTCGCCGATGTGGTGGCCGACCCACGCGCGCCCGTCGCGGGCCAGGCAGAAGGTGCTCTTCAGCTCGGCCCCGCAGCCCAGCACCGGCCGCGCGCACGGCACCGGCAGCCCGAGGGCGGCCGGGACGAGGCCCCGTGAGCGGCGCAGCACCGTGGGCCGCCCGCGCACGACGCGCGCGACCGAGTCGTCGACCCGGGTCTCGATCGGCCGGTCGTGTAGGAGGAACAGGTCGGCGATTCCGGCGAGCCGCCCCAGCGCGTCGTCGTCGGCGAACGCGATCGGCTCGTCGCTGACGTTGCCGCTCGTCAGCACGAGCGCCGTCCCGGCGTCGCCGAGCAGGAGGTGGTGCAGCGGCGCGTAGGGCAGCATCACCCCGAGCTCGCGCATGCCGGGCGCGACCGCGTCGGCGACCGCTACGCCCCCGGCGCGCGCCGCCAGCACGATGGGCCGGGCCGGCGACGTCAGCAGCGCCACCTCGTCGTCGCCGAGCGTCACGAGCGCCCGCGCCGCCGCGACGTCCGCCGCCATGAGCGCGAACGGGCGGTCCTCGCGGTGCTTGCGCGCACGCAGCCGCGCGACCGCGCGACCGTCGTCGGCACGGCACGCGAGATGGAAGCCGCCGATCCCCTTCACGGCGACGATCGCGCCCGCAGCCAGGGCGCGCGCCGCGCGCTCCACGTCGTCGCGGCCGGCGGGCGCGTCACCGACCAGCCGCACCTGCGGCCCGCAGACCGGGCACGCGTTGGGCTGGGCGTGGAAGCGACGGTCGGCCGGGTCGTCGTACTCCGCCTGGCACGCGGGGCACATCGTGAACCCCGCCATCGTCGTGAGCGGGCGGTCGTAGGGGACGCCGCGGACGATCGTGAACCGCGGGCCGCAGTTCGTGCAGTTGACGAACGGGTACCGGAACCGCCGGTCGGCCGGATCGCGCAGCTCCGCGAGGCAGTCCGCGCACGTCGCAGCGTCCGCCGTCACGAGCGCCGAGGGCGTCCCGCCTCCCGACCCGGCGATCGAGAACCCGGAGTCGCCCAGGGGGTCGACGCCGACCGCGCGCACCGCCTCGACCACGGCCAGAGGCGGCGCCTGGTCGCGCAGGGCGACGAGGAACCGGTCGACCGCCTCCGCGCTGCCCTCGGCCTCGATCTCGACGCCTCGGGCGTCGTTGCGGACGAACCCGGCGAGACCCAGCTCCCCCGCGAGGCGGTGCACGAAGGGCCGGTAGCCCACGCCCTGGACCACGCCCTCGACGCGGACGTGCAACCGGTTCACGGCCCCTCCATGAGCCCGCGCAGCACGTGCCACGCGCTCGCCTGAGCCTCCTGGATGCGGGGGATGTGCTCCGAGCGGGTGACGACGACGTGGTCGGCCAGCTCGTCCTCCAGGATCCGGCCGCCGCCGTAGCCGACGAAGGCGATCGTCACGAGCCCGTCCCGGCGCGCCTGCGCGAGCGCGGCGAGCACGTTCTCCGAGCCGCCGCTCGTGGAGAACGCCAGCAACGCGTCGCCCGGCCGTCCGTACGCGATCACCTGCCGCGCGAACATCGAGCCCACGCCAACGTCGTTGGCGACCGCGGTGAGGATCGACGGATCCTCGGCGAGGTCGATCGCGGGGCGCGGCGGCAGCGGCGGGGGAGGGCGACGCAGGTCGGCGACCGCGTCCATCGCGTCCGTGGCCGAGCCGCCGTTGCCGAGCGCGAGCACGTGCCCGCCGCCGTCGACGCACGCCCGTAGCGACCGTGCCGCCGCCTCGAGCACCTCGCGACCCTCGCCCAGCGTCGTGGCACGCAGCGCCGCCGCCTCGCCCGCCTTCGCCAGGACGGACCCGGCGACGTCGGCGAGCACGGCATCGAGGTCGTGCTCGGACTCGCTGAGGAACGGATAGAGGAACGACGAGGCGCCCGTGTCGTGCCGCGGCCCCTCGTCGCGGCCGGCGAGCAGCCCCCGGTGCTCGAAGAACACGTGCACGAGCTCCCAGAGCACGTGGTAGGCGGTCTCGACCTGCTCCTGCGCGATGAACGGATCGTCCGTCGGCACGCCCAGCTCGTACTCGGCGCCCACGGCGGCGAACGCGATCGTCAGCGCGCCCGCCGCGCGCGACGCGCGGACCGCCCCCTCGACCCCCGCGCCCGAGCCGAACGCCATCGCGATGTCGTCGGCGCCGACGAGCAGCGCCGCGTCCTCGCACGGCACGCCGAGCGCGGGCAGCGCGCGCTTGCCGACGATGACCGGATGGACGAACTCCACGGCGACGTGACGCACGTCGCTGACGTCCGCCGGAGTGGAGCCGAACGCGACGAGCCGCCCGCCGCGCGCGAAGCGCTCGGCCATCGCGTGGCAGAACCGACTGAGACCCTCGTGCTCGGCGGCGAAGAACCGCTCGCCGCAGGCGACGCGCTCGTCGATCGCCGCCGCGGCGCCCATCAGGCAGGCGCCGCCGCCCGGTCGGGGAGCCGCACGAGCCAGTCGCGCAGCGCGCCGACGCCCTCGCCGGTCCGCGCGCTCATCCGCATGCGGTCGACGCCGGGATGCACCGCGTCGAGGAAGCCGTCGAAGCGCTCCATGGAGAAGTCGACGTGCTCGAGCAGGTCGATCTTGTTCACCACCACGAGCTCGCAGGTGCGGAACATGAGCGGGTACTTGCCCGGTTTGTCATCTCCCTCGGCGACCGAGGCGACCATGATCCGCGCGTCCTCGCCGATGTGGAACTCGGCGGGGCAGACGAGGTTGCCGACGTTCTCGACGATGAGCAGATCGATCTCGTCGAGCGGCACGGACGGCAGGGCGGAGCGGACCATGTTGGCGTCGAGATGGCACTCGCCGCCGAAGCCGCTGCCCGTGTTGAGCTGCGTCACGGGCACGTGCAGGTGCGCGAGCCGGTCGGCATCCAGCGACCCCTGCACGTCGCCCTCCAGCACGCCGACGCGCAGGTCGCCGACGCCGTCGCGCAGGATGCGCTCGAGGATCGTCGTCTTGCCGGCGCCGGGCGCGCTCATGACGTTCACGACGGTGACGCCGTGGCGGTCGAAGTCGTCGCGGTTGGCCCGCGCGATCGTGTTGTTGGCGTCGAGCGCATCCTCGACGACCCGGACCCTCACGCGATGCATGACGCCTCCTCGGACACCTCGATCGACTCCACCTCGAGCTCCTCGCCCGTGAGCACCTCGACGTCGGTGCTCGCGCACGCGGCGCACCGGAACACCGGGAGGTCGATCTCGAACTCGTGGTCGCACGCGCTGCAGCGCAGCCGCGCGGGCACGACCTCCTGCTCCAGCCGCGCGCCCTCGCACACCGTCTCGCGCGAGAGGATCCCGAACGCGAACTCCAGCGAGTCGGGCACCACCTGCCGGAGGCGCCCGCAGCGCACCGTCACGACCGTCACGCGCCGCCCGGCGGCGTGGCGCACGGCGGTGTCGACGACGGCGGACGCGATCGAGAACTCGTGCATCAGGCCTGGTAGGCGGCGTCGCCGCGCAGCTCCGTGAGCGTCTCGGCGACGAGCTCGAGCGCGCGGTCCACGGCCCCCTCGACCGGCGGCGTCAGGCCGAGCCCGACGTCGTCGACCTCGCCCGGCTCGCAGCCGATGACGACGACCTTGCCGGAGAACCCGCCGATCGCGCTGACGAACCGCAGCACCGTCGCGGGGTCCATCGCGTGCGGGTTGATGACCTCCCCGTCGGCGATCTCGGCCTCGAACTCCGCCATGTCGGGCTCGACGACGTAGAGGGTCCCTGGCCTTCCGCCCTGCCGCGACGCGTCGAGCAGCACGAGCGCGTCGTAGCCGCGCATGAGCTCGTAGGCGAGGTCGAGCCCGCCGGTCCCGAAGTCCATGACGGTGACGCCCTCCGGCACGCCGCGGGCCTCCAGGCGGCGCGCGCACTCGCCGCCGAACGCGTCGTCCTGCAGCCAGGCGTTGCCGACGCCGGCGACGAGGATCTGCTTCTCGAACATCAGGCCTCGACCTCACTCGGCTTGAAGTACAGGTACCGGCCGATGTCGCGCATGATGTCCTGGCCGGGGTCGTCGTCGACGGTCACGCAGAGGTGGACCTGGTCGTCGTAGTCGACGTAGATGCGCTCGATCGTGGCGCTGCGTCCCTCGAGCAGGTGGTCCTGGGCGTTGCGGTTGCGCTCGGGGCGCAGCACGACGTGGCCGCCGCGCGCGAACCGCCGTCCCTCGACCTCGATCACCTGCTCGCCCCGGACCTCCGCGTCGGCCTCGGAGACCGGATCGGTCACGGTGACGCGCCCGTGCAGGGCCATGATGTCCTCCGGCGTGGCGCTGACCGCGCGCTCGATCATCGCGCGCACGGCCGGGTCGGCCTCGGCGATCTGGTCACGCTCGTCGTCGCTGAGAGCGAGGACGTGCAGGAGCAGCGCCTCCTCGATCTCGGTCGAGTCGAACAGGCTGCCGCGGCTCTCGGGCGCGAGCTGCGGGTGGTCGGGCAGCATGATCGCCGCGCCCAGCACCGCGTCGTCCTCGGGGCTCGCGAGGACGGGGAAGATGTTCACGTTCGCGCACGTCATCACGGCGGTCGCGAGGTCCTCCTCGGGGCTGATGGGGGAGGCGAAGCGCCCGCCGGCCGCGCAGCGCACGACGATGTGGGTGGACAGCAGCGAGGACCCCATCGCCGTCGTCCGGTCCAGGCCCTCGGCGACCTCCGTCGTGTTCTCCACCGCGACGGTCACGCGGTGCAGGCCGCCGAAGTCCTCGGTCCCCAGCCACGCGTGCGCGGACACGGTGCCGAACGCGACGTCGGTCTCGCCCGGCGCGTCGAAGTCGATCCGGTGCGGCGTCCCGGCGACCAGGCAGTGGACGCTCGCCGTGAACTCCTCGGCGCCCACCGCGACGCACTGCAGCTTCACCCGCTCGTGCGTGTGCGGGCTACCGGCGGCGTAGACGGGCGGGTACACGATCCCGAACGGCGTCGGCGTCGCGTTCTTCGTCGCTCCGGGCGTGTAGGGGTAGAGCTGGTGGCCCTCCCACAGGAGGGTCTCGACCAGCTCGTCGAGGTGGCTCATGGTCCGAGGAGCTCCGTGATGAGGCTGTCGTAGCTGTGGTGACCGCGCGCGGCCTTGCGGGCGGAGAGCGCGTCGAGGGTGTCCGTGTGCACCCGCACCCAGCCCCCGCCCGGGTAGTACGCCGCGATCACGTCCTTCCAGGCGTCGACGGGCATCCGCCAACGGGCGGTGCAGCTCCAGGGGACCTGGGCGACCTGCAGCCGGTCGCCCTCGCCGCTGTAGAGCACCATCCCGTTGAAGAGGAAGGAGAGAGGGACCTCGCCGCCGGACAGCGAGTAGAAGTACTTGCTCGCGGCGACCTCGAGGTCGTACGTGCAGGGGACGTCGATGGCGAACGACGTCGCCCCCGTGAACCCGGGGACGAGCGCCGACACGTGTGCCCAGCGCAGCACCTCCGTCGTGGACGCCCAGCGCTCGGGCGGCCCGAAGAGCTCGACGAGCCGCTCGTGGGCGTCGGCGTCGTAGGAGCGGCGGGCGGGGTCGATCTGGATCTGCGTCGTGAGCGCGATCGTGTGGATCTCGCGCCCGGTCGGATCGTCGACGTGCGCGTGGAAGCGCAGCGTCGGGGCCGCCGCGTGCGCGACGGGCTCGACCCCGAGGATCGAGAACTCCGGATCGAGTCGGGGGAGGGCCTCGACCGTCAAACCAGCGCCTCGAAGTACTCGGCGACGGCCTCCTGGACGCCGCGGCCGCCGCTGATGCCCTCCCAGCGCTCCTTCACGAGCCCGACGAGCTTGTACGCCTGGTCGACGGGGACGATCGCGTACACCCGGTCGGGCGTCGTGCGGTCGACCACGAGCGCCTCGGCGTCGGGCTCGAGGCGGTCGAGGACCGGGTTGGCCACGCACAGCGCGTCCCACGCGCCGAGGTCGAGCTCGGACTCCGTCGCACCGGCCGGGCTGGGGTAGAGGGCGACGACCCCGCCGCTGACGCTCGAGCGCATGAGGAACGTCAGGCCGATCGGGATGCCGAACGACTGCCAGACCTCGTCGGTCATGTCGAAGTCGTCGAGCACGAGCGTCCGCGAGCCCGTCGGCCGGAACTCCGCGTCGCCCGACCGCGTCGACCAGCACGTCTCGCAGACGCAGACGATCCGGCGTTCGACGAGGTGCAGCAGGTGCCGGTGGTCCTCGCCGATGCCGATCGGGCACAGCTCGCACGTCCCGCTCGGCGTCGCCCGCGGCGGCAGCGCGACGCGCACCGGGCCGCCGTTGCGCAGCAGGGGCACGGGCTCGAGCTGCAACGGGCCGCCGTCGGCGTCACGGCCGGCCCGCGGCAGATCGAACCGCGCGCCGCAGTGCGCGCACGCCAGCGTCCCGCCGAGCAGCATCCCGTCGGCCAGCGGCCCGGGGCAGGCGGCGCAGCGGTCGTGGTAGGCGAGCAGCGTCCCCGCGACGTTCGCGACGACGATCCCCGCGTCGGTGCCGGTGACCGCGCCGCGTGACAGCCCCGCCACGCCCTCGAGCTCCACCCACTCCGCGTCCGCCGCGGGCTTCGGGCGGGCGGGCGCGGAGGCCACGACGCCCTCGACGTCGATGCCCAGGAGGTCGGGCGCGTGCTCCTGCAGCGCCGCCTCGATGGCATGCTCCATCGTCGTCTGCGACGCCCCGCACCCGCTGCACGACCCGCTCAGGCGCAGCCGCGCGACGCCGTCGGCGACGCCGAGCAGCTCGACGTCGCCGCCGTGGGACTCCATGTACGGCCGCACGGTGTCCAGCGCCTCGGCCACGCGCTGCTCGAGGCTGACGGGATACAGGCCGTGGGCGAGCATGAGGCCGGCGACGACCTCATCCGCGGCGAGCCGCGCGACGGTCTCCTCGTCGAGCGCCGCGAAGATCCGCTCGAGGCCCTCGCCGTAGAGCCCGACGAGCTCCTCCGCCTCGGGCGGGAGCTCGTGCAGGCGCTCGGCCAGGTCGCCCATCAGCACATACCGGTCGGGGTGTGCACCACCTTGCGGACCTTCCCCTTGCCGGTCGTCGGGTACATGTGGACCCCGCACGGCAGGCACGGGTCGAACGAGTGGACGGCCCGCATGATGTCGACGCCCTTGAAGTCGTCGGGGCCGTTCTCCTCGAAGATCGGCGTGTTCTGCACCGCGTCCTCGTAGGGACCAGGCGTCCCGTAGGAGTCGCGCGGGTTGCCGTTCCACGGCGTCGGCGGGTACGGCTGGTAGTTGGCGATCTTGCCGTCGCGGATGACCATGTGGTGCGAGAGGACGCCGCGGGCCGCCTCGTGGAAGCCGACGCTGATGGCCTCGTCCGGCACCGTGAAGTCGCTCCAGCTCTTCGTGCGGCCGGCGCGGATCTCCACGAGCGCGCGCTCGAGGTTGTGCAGGGCGACGAGCGCCGAGTAGGCCTGGTGGTAGGACCGCGCGCGCTGGCGCTCGATCGCGTTGGACCAGGGCGGGATCTTCCACTCGAGCTCCATCTCCGGCTGGAACCCCGTCTTCGGCAGGACCATCCTGATGCTCTCGCCGGTGGCCTTCACGTAGCCGAAGTCGACCAGCCCGGCCTTCGCCGTCACCCACTGGCGGGCGAAGGGGCCGCCGCCGGTGTCGTTGGCGATGAACTTGCCGGTGCGCCTGTCCTCCATCCGCGGCGAGGCGACCCACGAGTACTTGTCGGCGAAGTCGCGCGCCTGCGGCTTGGGCAGCGTCACCTTGTTCCACGGGTGGCGCTTGTCGATCGGGTTGCCCAGCGGGTCCTGCGAGACGAAGGTCTCCTCGTCCGTCCAGTCGTCGAAGTACGAGGACCCCAGCATGATCCGGATCGCGAGGTTGATCTCGACGAGGTCGGTGGTGATGAGCTCGCCGCCGAAGACCAGGCCCGGCGTCACGTACCGGTGCCGGCCCCAGGTCGTCATGTTCCTGTAGTCGTAGTCGACGTGGTCGGGGTCGTCGAAGCAGCCCCAGCACACGAGATCGGTCTCGCGGAACCCGACCCGCTCGTACCCCGGCAGCGCCTCGTAGAAGAAGTCGTAGAGGTCGTCGTGCATGGGCACGGTGCGCTTGCAGTAGTCGATGTAGCGCATGAGGCGCACGTAGTACTCCGTGCAGGTCTGCTGGGTGATGTTCGCGCTGCAGCCGCCCGGCAGGATCGTCGACGGGTGCGTGTGACGCCCGCCGAACAGGCAGTACATCTCGCGCGTGTAGCGCGCCACCTGCAGCGTCTCGAGGTAGAACTCGCCGGTGAACGCGTTCAGCGCGCGCATGATGTCGGCGATCGTCTTGTAGCCGTGGGCGTCGGCGTGGGGCGCCGGCGTGTTCTCGGCCTTCGCGAGGACGGCCGGGTTGGTCTCCTTCACCATCTGCTCGCTGTAGTCCACGTTCGCCATGCAGTCGTTGTAGATCGCGTGGTCGAACATGAAGTCGGCGGACTCGGCGAGGTTGAACGCGAAGTCGCCCAGCTTCGGCGGCTTCACCGAGTACGCCATGTTCTGGTTCAGGCACGAGCAGGTGCAGTGGTTGTCACCGCAGATGCCGCAGATCCGACTGGTGATGAAATGCGCGTCGCGCGGATCGATGCCCTTCATGAAGATGTCGAAGCCGCGGAACAGCATCGACGTCGACCAGCACTTCAGCACCTGCTGGTTGGTGAAGTCGATCTCCGTGTGGATGCCCAGCGAGCCGACGATCCGGGTGACCGGATCCCACGACATCTGCTTGACGGTGACCTTCTGCTCCTTGGGAGTCTCTGCGAGCGCCATGTGTGCTCCTCACCAACGCTTCTGGTAGCCGGTGGTCAGCTCGGCATCGTTGTGCCGCCACGCCGGCTCCTTGTCGTACTTGCGCTTGATCGACTGCCCTCGCGCCCAGCGCAGGATCGGCCCGTAGGTGAACTTCGCCACCTGCGAGGACCGCTTGCCGTTCGGGTCCTCGTCCATGAACGGCATGTACTTGTCGGGGAAGCCCGGCATCGTGCACGCCATGCAGATGCCGCCGACGTTCGGGCAGCCGCCCATGTGGCTCTGCCACCCGCGCAGGGGGACGTTGCACTTCACGACGGGGCCCTTGCAGCCGAGCTTCACCAGGCAGCGGTGGTCGTCGCCGTACTCGGTGGCGAAGTTGCCCGACTCGTAGAAGGCGGCGCGGTTGCAGCTCTCGTGCGCGGTGCGGCCGAACAGCGTCACCGGGCGGCCCGCATCGTCGAGCTCGGGCACCGGCGCCATGCCGGCCAGCGCGAACACGAGGTGCACGAGCGTCTCGGTCATGTTGTCCGGCTGTGCGGGGCAGCCCGGGATGTTCACGATCGGGATGCCCGCCTTGGACTTCCAGTTCCAGCCCAGGTAGTCGCGGACGCCCATCGCGCCGGTCGGGTTGTTCTTCATCGCCGGGATGCCGCCGTACGTCGCGCACGTCCCGACCGCGACGACCGCCGCGGCCTTGTCGGCGAGCCGGTCGACCCACTCGTTGACGGTGATGGGCTGGCCGTTGGAGGGGTTGACCCCGAAGCCCGTCCAGTAGCCGTCGCCGTTGATCTTCTCGTTGCCGAGCGAGCCCTCGATGACCAGGACGAAGGGATCGAGCTTGCCCTGCTCGGCGTCGAACCAGGCCTGGATGTACTCCTGCCCGACCTCGTAGGCGATCACCTGGTTGTGGATGACGACCTTGGGCATCCCGGGGATGTTCCCCGTGATGATGTCCTCGAGGCTGGGGTTCGTGGCCGACGTCATGGCCACGCTGTCGCCCTCGCAGGACAGGCCGACGGTGATCCACAGGACGTGTGCCTCCACCGCCTCCGTCGTCGCCTGGTTGGGTGAGATCTCGAACGTCGCCATCACGTCGCTCCTCTCTCTCAGCAGATCCGGGGCAGCGGGTCGCCCACGAGCTGGTCCATGACCCGCCGGCCTCCGAAGGCCGTCTCCACGAGGACCACGCCGGGTGGCTCGGTCCGCACCTCGCCGATCTCCGCCGCGTCGCCGAACCCGTCGACCGACCGCAGCGCAGCGAGCGCCGCCTCGGCGTGATCGGGGTCCGCGAACGCGACGAGCACGCCCTCGTTGGCGACGTGCATGGGGTCGATGCCGAGCAGCTCCGCCGCTCCGGCGACGACGGGCGGCACCGGCACGGCCGCCTCGCGGACGAGCATCGCCACCCCCGATGCGCGCGCGAGCTCGTTCAGGACGGACGCCACGCCGCCGCGCGTGGCGTCGCGCAGGCACCGCAGGCCGGGGCCGGCCTCCTCGAGCATCGCGTCGACCGCGGGCCACATCGGCCGCGTGTCGGACTCCACCTCGGCGCCGAGCTCGAACTCCCCGCGCGCGAGCATGATCGCGGTGCCGTGCAGGCCGATCGGCCCGCTGACGATGATCCGGTCGCCCGGCCGCAGCGCCGCGGGGGAGAGCGCCGCGCGCGGGTCGAGGCGGCCGATGCCGGTCGTGCAGAGGTACATGCCGTCGGCCTGGCCGCGGCCGACCACCTTCGTGTCGCCCCCGACGATGCTGACGTCCGCCGCCCGCGCCGCCGCCGCGATCGCCTCGACCTCGTCCCGCAGCACGCCGGCCGGCAGGCCCTCCTCGAGGATGAGCGCGAGCGTCATCGCCTGCGGCCGCGCGCCGGCCATCGCGAGGTCGTTCGCGGTGCCGTTCACCGCGAGCTCGCCGATCGAGCCGCCGGGGAACCGCAGCGGCTTGACGACGAAGCTGTCGGACGTCATCGCGATGTCGGTGCCGTCGATCGTCACCGTCCCCGCGTCGCCGAGCGCGTCGAGCGCCGGGTTGGAGAACGCGGGAAGCAGCAGGCCCTCGATCAGCGAAGCGGTGGCCTTGCCGCCGGCGCCGTGCGCGGTGGTGATGCGCTCGTCGCGGAACTTGTGCCGCTTGGCCCGCGCGGTCTCGATGATCCCGAGGATCTTCGCTTCCCGCTCGG
>Ga0070665_100006655_pt1 | contig 11750 bp, 10 predicted proteins | sample KBSS13metaG_FD_65862 | JGI IMG/M metagenome (GOLD analysis project Ga0070665, IMG submission 65862) | Switchgrass rhizosphere microbial communities from Kellogg Biological Station, Michigan, USA - KBS S1-3 metaG | ecosystem: Host-associated > Plants > Roots > Rhizosphere > Soil ...
AACAAGCTATCGAGCTGGCAAATGATACAGACTATGGCCTCGCGGCGATGATATGGACGCGAGACATGGGGAGGGGCAAACGCTTGGCGCACGCAATTAGAGCAGGCGGCGTTTTCATTCGTACGTCCGGCCAAGAAGGACCGGATTCGGGTTGTGCATTGAGCTATGAGCCGCAGAAGGGCTCGGGATTCGGGTCCGAGGTTGGTTTGAGGGGATTGGAGTCGTACTCGACCTTAAAGCTCGTCAGCTTCAGTGGCAGATGACAGTGGGTAAAGGGTTCGAGCCGCAGAAGAGAGCCACGAATTCAGAACCTACTTTGATGTCATGGGCAAACACCAGGTGTAGTAAATGAAATTGAACGAGCTGGGAACTCACTCTGAACGAGGTGCAGTACAAGATCCGAGATATTATGACGAGGCTCCTGTTATTCAGGGGGATGTAAGCCTGCACGCAAGATATTTCACGTATAAGACCGAAGCAGGACTTGTGGCGGGCGACAATTTTAGCGTGATGTTTACTATTGACCAGCCGAGGAAAGAGGTATGGCCGTATTTTAGAGACTTCAATCTCTGGCAAAGCTTCTACTACTCGGGAGTGGTGGGCGATCTTGAAGGAAAGCCGCTCCGTTTGAGTACCAGCCCGAATGAACCTGGGCCGTGCCAATACATAGTGCGAAAAGTCATTCCTGAGCATCTAATTGTCCTGGATCAACCAGTTCCGGAGCCAGGTTACCAGGGCTTGCGATGGTGGCTAGGCGGTGTCAGTGCCGGTTTCCATGTGTTCATGCTTAGTGAAAACACTGGGAAGACAATTGTGACAGTCCTCATGAATCATGCATCCGTAATGGAACGTGCATCCCAAAGGCAAGAAATGACTGACGAGGAAGCGACTCGCCCTTGGCGGGAACTCGTACTCGATGGAATGAGCACGTGGCGAGATGACTTTATCCCCAGGTTGAGGAGGGTGGTCAAGGAAGGCAAGCGATAACAGGGGGTTCTATGGGCGCAACGAAACGAGCCATACTATTGGCGTTTGGGGGCGACGTTCTCGTTGACCGAGACGACCCGCACGAAGTGTTCTCCGAGATTCGCGATCTTCTCCGCGCACCGGATCTCCTATTTGGAAACCTAGAGTCGCCTTACAGCGACACACCCGAAAACGCGGTCACAGCGCAACTCGTGCTTTGTCCCCGGTTGCACAATCTGGACGCTTTTGCGCGCGCCGGTTTTCACGTAATGTCACTCGCGAATAATCACATCGTAGATGCGGGGCATGCTGCCCTCGTTGAAACGCAACGGCAGTTGACGAGCCGAGGAATCGCTACCTGCGGGGCAGGAGAAAATCTGGAAGCGGCCCGTCGTCCAGCGGTGTTGGAGCGGGAGGGAATGAAAGTTGGATTTCTCGCCTTCGCTAGCACTTTCCCCCACGGATATGAGGCTCGCTCTACTGTTCCCGGACTAGCGCCTCTGAGAGCTCACAACCATTTCTACGACGTGCCTGAGTGCTTCGCACCTGGTTATTTGCCGCGGATCGAAACACTTCCAGATCCAACGGACCATCGAAATATGGAGAGCGACATGCAGGCGCTCCGCAAGAGCGTTGATTTGCTTGTGATGAGTTTCCATTGGGGCGATCATTTGCGTCCATTTGTGTTGACTGACCATGAAAAACGGACCGCGCGGCTGTGCATCGATCAAGGTGCCGATCTCGTACTTGGTCACCATCATCACCTACTTCGCGGTGTGGAGTGGTACAAAGGAAAGCCAATTTTTTACGGTTTAGGTCATTTGGTTTTCGACTTCCGCTTGCCCCTTACTGATGAATTAAAAGCATATTTCGAAGCGGCTGACCCAGACAGCTATTGCATTTTTCCTCGAGAAGGTTGGCCGCTCCTACCCCTCCATCCTGAAACGCGCATGACTCTGTTAGGTTGGGCCCAGGCTGAGAACAACACCATCACGGAAGTGGGCTTCATCCCGTGTCGACTTCGGCCGGACGGCCGGGTGACCGCAGTTCACCCGGACAGCATTGAGGGCAAAGAGATCGTCGGCTACGTCAACCGCTGCAATGAGTCGCAAAAACTCAATGGTAGACTGATCACGGATGGTGCCCCAGTCGTTGGGGGATACGCATCAGTTCGCGTGGTTCCTCTTGATTAGCTTTTGAATGGCTACATGAAGCGCGCGAACCTGCAGTACAAAAACTATCTTCTAGCCGTCCTAACGGTGATTCTCGCCTTCAACTTTGTGGATCGCATTGCCTTGGGATTGGTCCTTGAGGACATCAAGGTAGACCTATCCTTGACCGACACCCAGTTGGGCCTATTGTCCGGAATTGCGTTCGCCTTGTTTTACTCATGTTTAGGTATTCCCATTGCCTATTGGGCCGATCGCGGGAATCGTGTGGCAATAATCGTGTTGACGACTGCGCTTTGGAGCGCTGCAGTCGCAGTGTGCGGAATTGCCACAACGTTCGTGCAATTGATGCTGATTCGAATCATTGTGGGCATTGGTGAGGCAGGTTGCGTTCCTCCAGCCAACTCCCTGATCGCAGAGTTTTTTACGCGAACCGAGAGGCCGCGTGCTGTATCCGTGTATATGCAGGGCATGTCTGGGAGTGTGCTAATTGGCTATTTGCTGGTTGGATGGCTTAATGAATTCTACGGATGGAGAATGACGTTCCTAATGATCGGCCTGCCGGGGCTGGCACTCACCGTCGTGGCCGGTCTGACCTTGCGAGAGCCCCGTATGAGTAAGACTTGCGTGGCTCCTTCACCGCCGCCTATTCCTAGTTTAAAGGAAGTATTCGTGACTCTGTACACGATCGCTACTTTCCGTCACTTACTCTACGGCTACTCGGTATTGCTGTTCTTTAGCTATGGAAGCCTGCAATGGACACCGACGTTCTTCGTTCGCGCCTTCGGGCTGAACAGCGCAATTCTTGGAAGTTGGTTTGCCGTCGCATATGGCATAGGCTCCATCCTAGGAACGTACTTGGGCGGCGAGTGGGCTGCGCGTAGGGCGGCTCAAAACGAATGCCTTCAACTGAAGGTCATGGCCGTGGCGATTGCGATTTCAGCGATATTTAGCACTTTTGTTTACTTACCTGCTATGACGCCAAACTATTACAGCGCGTTTGGTTGGCTCGGCCTGTGTACCATAACGGGTGGTGTTATCAACGGCCCAATGTTTGCGATGATTCAGACTCTAGCGCCAGCGCCCATGCGGGCTATGGCAATCGCGCTCGTTTTTCTGTGCGCCAATTTGATCGGGCTGGGCCTTGGGCCGTGGGCGACGGGCGCCTTGAGCGACGCGTTTCGCGGTTGGGCTGGGGAAGACTCTTTACGCTTTGCGTTATTGTTTCTCAGTCCTGGGATTTTCTGGGTCTCTTGGCATTTGTGGCAAGCGAGCAAGACCGTCACCCGCGATCTCAAGATGGGACCTCAGCGTGCGGAAGATTGCGCTCGTTTCATGGGCATGGAAGATCAGAGCAACTCCTAAAAGAAAACTCTCGCGTCGGAACGGGGAGGATCATGAGCAGCTCAATCCAGCTACATCGAAACTCGCAACACGGGAGGTGGGTCGTGCTACTCCGGTCTCGGCGGCTTGGTTGAACTTGCTGATGCCCACGGGCCGGCTACCCAATTCTGCCTTGTGGAGTATTTCAGAAATCCGCGAGTAATCAAGCCAACGGAAAAATGGGGTCAGCAAAGTGATAAAGCCCGCAGCGTCGGAGACTGCCATCAAGATAGCGTCAGGTATCGTTGACGACGCCTGGAATGAGGCACGGCGCAGTGTTTTCGTTCAAGCGCAGCTCGGCATTGCGCCGATGCACCTGCCAGACTTGTCCATTGATGAAGCGGAGAGGCGCAGTCGTGTAGGCCGGGCGCTCCTTGAGCGTGTCTGCACCGTCAACATGGATGCACTTCCGCACGATCTCGCCTTAACGTTACGTCTGGTGCGGTCCAATGCCCAGACATGGGCGAACAGTGCCGCCTGGTATTGGACTGTCATCGACCCCTTGGGCGCCGGAGTCTTCGGTATGTTCGCGCCCACGGCATACTGTGGAGGAACGCTGCTAAGTTTCGTGAATCGCCAGCTCAGGGATTTTCAATTCGTAGAGGCTGGCGACTGCGATCGCTATCTTGGCCTGATCGCAGACTACGCACGCCTTTTGAACCAAATTTCCGTGCGCACCGTAGGTCAGGCGGGGCGCGGCATGCGCATGCCAAGGTTGCAAGTCGAGCGGGCACGCGCGCTAATCCAGGGCTTCAAATCATCAGCACCAACCACGGTATCGGTCGCCCCGGAGCGCCTAACAAATGCGCCCAGTGCAGGTTTTGCTCGTGAAATCGAACGACGCATCGCAACTCACATCGTGCCCGAGTTTGATCGGATTTTGGCGATATTCTCGGACGAATATCTGTCGGCCGCTCCGCAATCCGTCGGACTGAGTCAGTATGCCGGCGGCGAGGATATTTACGCTGCTCTTGTGAAGCTGTACACAACGCTCGATGTCACTCCCGAGCAAGTGCATGAGCGGGGCCTGATCCGGATGGCCGAAATTGGCACTGCGATGGAGAGTGTCCGGCAGGAAGCGGGATTTCCGGAGGACAGTTCCGCTTTTATCGCGCATCTCAGCCGGGATCCCCGCTGGCGCGCGAATACTGTTGAGGGTGTCATTGCGGTATTTCAACGCTACATTGATCGCATGCGACCAATTTTCGGTGAACATTTCCATGACACTCCAACGGCGACGTGCAGTGTTGTGCCATTACCGGAGGCGCTGCAGGGCTCCATGACATTCGGTTACTACGATCCCCCAACTGCAAATCGCAATCATGGAAGTTACTTCTTCAACGCCGGGAATCTTGTTAAGCAGCCTTTGTATAGCATCGCTGCGCTTACGTATCACGAATTGATTCCAGGCCATCATTTGCATCTCGGAACTCAACTGAAAGACGAGGCCCTTCATCCTCTTCGTCGCCACAGCATGGTGACTGCTTACAACGAAGGATGGGCGGAGTATGCGTCGACGTTCGCCGGGGAGATAGGAATGTACGAAAGGCCCGAAGAGCGCTACGGCCGTCTCTTGTGGGATGGATTCTTCACCTGCCGCCTCATCGTTGATACGGGCATGAATTCGCTTGGATGGTCCATTGAGAAGGCACGAGACTTTATGCGTGAATTCACCGGAATGAGCGATGCGGAAATTACGACGGAGTCCGTTCGCTACTCGTGCGACATCCCTGCGCAATCACTGGCTTACAAAGTAGGTGATGCCCAAATTATGAAATTCCGCGAGAAGATGAGGAGAACTCTCGGCAAGCGATTCAGTGTCAGAGACTTCCACGCCGCGGTGCTTCGAGCTGGTTCGATCCCATTGGGAGACCTTGAATGGCATCTCGACTATGAGACAGAAGTACTTGCAATGCATCCTGTCACCTAAGTGCCTTTTAGAAGACGTTCAGATTACTAACCCGCAAGTGACATTGCTGGCACGGAGAAGCTTCTATGCTTGAGGCAAAAGCGCCACTAGCGTATCCGGAATGCAGGACGGAGAGCGTTAGCGATACTCTCGCCGGAGTCTCTTTTCCCGACCCGTATCGTTGGCTGGAAACGAACGCCGACGAGGTCCGGAAATGGCAGCGTGCCGAGTCGGAACTCGCTAGCTCCTATGTACGAGATTGGCCGCACTTCAATCGGCTGCGAAAACTCGTTGAGAGATTCAGCAGTGGACGCGGAGCCTCGGTGCCTCGGTATGCTGGAAAGCAATGGTTTCATACCCGGGTTCCCGAGGGCGCATCGCAGGCGCAGGTACTTGTATGGGACGAGAATATGAGCGAGGGCCGGGTCCTTTTCGACCCTATGGACGAAGATCCGACTCTACCGCCATTTGTGTCATGGATCGCCCCATCGCCAGATGGCCGTACCCTGGCGATAGGGACCTGTGCGGACGGCAGCGAGACCAACACGATTCGGCTTATCGATGTTGCCACAGGACACGTTCACTCAAATCCGCCGCCTCAAAGGCTAATGGACAATTGGACAGGTGGTGTGCATTGGCTATCTGACTCCAGTGGTTTCTTTTTTGTTGCGATTTCCGGCTCCGCGATTGATTTTGAGCAGGAAATATATTTACATCAACGGACGCCGCATCCATCGACTGTACGCGTTGAGGTTCCTTGGGCGAAGGCCAAGGATTGGCGGATGGTTGTTGTTTCGCGAGACGGTCAATACGCGGTTGCCGTCGAAGGTCTAAGAAATCCTATTCCAGTGGCAATCGCTTCGGTTGGAGAAGGTGCCCTGAAGTGGCGTCAGTTTGTTACCTCAATCGAAGGGACCGTGGCTGGGCATCTAGTAGGTCAACGTTACATTGCAGTCACTGACATCGGCGCCCCACGGGGTAGATTAGTGGCGATCCCCCTCGATGCCGCCGATCCTAACGATCCTGCAGCGTGGCAAGAGCTATACGCCGAATCTGACGCAACACTGACAGCGGTCACCCCCGTTGGAAATGCGCTCTATCTGCACGAATTGCGGGAGACCTATTCGCGCGTTCGGATCCTGAACATGGATGGAAAGGAACTTGGCGAGGTTCCTTTGCCTTGTCGTGGCAGTGTGGGTGGTGCCTCATTCCCGATGATGAGCCTTGTTCCGAGGGGACACCCGGACAAGTATGTATTTCCATTCTCATCACTGACGCTGGGGTGGGGAACATATATGCACGCGATGGACGATGGTGGCATTCAGACAGTGGAGGCACCCACGGTGCATTTGGAGCATGCTGTTGTAGACGACAGTTACGCTGTGTCCGCCGACGGAACGCGTGTTCCTTACCATCTGGTCTATCGTGGGACACTCAGCGCAAGCCAACCCAGGGCGGTGCTTATATATGCCTATGGCGGATTCAATATCCCGCACGTGCCGCAGTTTCCGGGTGCGATGGCTGCTTTTGTTGCAGCTGGGGGAGTTTTCGTTCATGCACATCTGCGTGGTGGCGCAGAGTTCGGGCTTGAATGGTGGCAGGGCGGGCGAATGGCTAAAAAGCAGAACTGCTATGACGACCTCTTTGCGATCGCCGAGAATCTAATTGCGACCAACATCTGCACATCAGAGACGCTTGCCGTGACTGGGCGATCCAATGGAGGTCTTATGGCAGCAGTTGCGGCGACCCAGCGCCCAGATCTGTGGAAGGTTGCTATCCCAATGGTGCCCATTTTGGACCTGATTGGTGCATGTCGAGATCCATATGGACGATTGTGCACAATGATGGAATTTGCAAATGTGGAAGATCCAGAAGACGTGCGCCGCCTAGCGTCCTTCTCCCCTTACCATCTGGTGCGCGATGGCGTCAACTACCCGGCCATTTTCCTTAGTGCTGGAGACACTGATCCTCGCTGTCCTCCTTGGCATGCACGAAAATTCGCGGCCCGACTGCAGGCGACCAATTGCGGACGTGCTCCGATGCTTCTGCATGTTTGGGAAGGTGCCGGGCATGGATGGGCCACTAGCAAGGAAGTTGCAGTCAACGAGCACACGGAGTGGCTAGCTTTTACCTTGCGTCACCTTGGAGTTGAAGTGGGTTCCGATGCAATACCATGATCGGGTCAGCGAAAAAAAAAAGAGGTTAACAAGGGTATGAGCCCCATCCTGCTTAGAAACGCACGCGTATTTGATGGCGTTCTTGGTGACTGTGCCGAAGGCATGGAAATTCTGGTTGAGAAAGGGTCGATCAAGGAGGTATCCGACAAGCCGATAGCAATCCGAGACGCAGATGTGATTGATGTTGGAGGGCGGACGCTTATGCCTGGCCTCATCGACGCACACATTCACGCGTACTTTAGCCACGTTAACTGGCGGGAAGCGGATCGTGCAGGACAAGCTTACCGTACGGCGCACGCCGTGCGCATGCTCCGTTTCGCACTAAACTGTGGATTTACGACAGTGCGTGATGTCGGTGGAGGCGACTATGGCTTATGGCGGGCTATTGAGGACCGCCTAATTGCAGCCCCCCGATTTCTTTATGCCGGCAAGATGATATCTATGACCGGAGGCCACGGCGATACGCGAGCAATGCACGAGAGTCAGCACAGCGAGGGCTATTGCTCATGCGGAGAGTCCAACGCACTGAATGTCATCGCCGACGGTGTAGAGGCATGCGTGAAGGCGGTCCGCGAGCAACTTCGACTGGGTGCCCATTGCATCAAGATCATGGCCTCGGGGGGAGTCGCGTCACCAACAGATCCTATATGGATGAATCAGTATCGGGAAGATGAGATTCGGGCAATCGTGAATGAGACCGCCGAGCGGCGAACCTATACATCGGCCCATTGCCATCCAGCAAGTGCAATAAAGCGATGTGCTGAATATGGTGTACGCGTTATCGAGCACGGCACCCTCATAGACGATGAAACCGCTCGATTTCTTGCCGAAAGGGGGTGCTACGTCGTACCGACTCTCGCGATCTTGCATGCACTGAACGAGCGTGGGCATGAACTTGGGTTGCTGCCTGCGAGTCAGGAGAAGATAAAGTCAGTGTTCCGCTTTGCTCTTGAGGGCTTGGAATCGATGCGCAAAGCGGGCGTCAAAATCGGACTTGGAACGGACTTAATCGGTGATACCTACGTCCAGCAATGCAGGGAATTTGCAATTCGCAGAGATGTGTTCTCTCCACTTGAAATCCTCCGGCAAGCGACTTCCATAAATGCATCTCTCCTGCAAAAAGACGGCGAGTTAGGTTGTATTAAGGCTGGCGCGCACGCGGATCTCATTGTTGTAGACGGTGATCCACTTCGAGATATCATGCTTCTCGCTGCGAACGGGCAAAGTCTGCGCCTCATAATGCGGGCGGGAGAGCTGATCCGAAACGAGTTGAGATAAATGGCTGAGCTGATGTCTAGGAATATCACGACTGTCGTGATTTGGGCGCATTGATTGGCGAGGGCAGTTCTGAGTCAGCACATGCTTTCCGATATCACAGGAGGCGTTTGGCACGAGGGCACTAGTGCTGAAAGGCTGGTAAAGATCAGGGATGTCATTCTGGAATCAACTGCAAAGTGTGATATCCCGCGACAGGTCGCGAGTTCTTCGCAGAGAAGACGCCATTGAGATGCTGTGTCCTATTACACTCGCAAAGATAAGCCTTCACCTCATCACTCTCCGGCGATGTGATCCTAAGCGGATGTACCAAGCCATCGGAACTCAGGCGACACGGAAGGACCGAGATGTTGGTGATGCGAGTTTGGCTAGCGGTTGCCCACACGATCGCCGTCATACGCGTATCTTTGTGCATTGGAAGTAATGGCCAACCCTCACGAGGTCCGATTCTGTAGGACGTGTCCGCTTCGCCTGGGTCAACGAGAAACCTCTGAACCTCGTCGCTAAGTTCCCATCTTAAATCGAATACAAAGTGACCCAACCCGTACAAGATCGGTTTGCCATGGTGCCACTCCATCCCTCGAAGCGCGTGGTGGTGATGAGATACCACCATGTCGGCACCTTCGTCGATAGAATACCGAGCGGTCTGCGTCTCGAGTTCTGTGAGGTGAAATGGTCGGTGGTATTCGCCGCCGTGGAAACTGACGATCAACAGGTCCGCTTGCTTACGAGCACGTTTGATGTCTGCTGATAGAAGGGCGATATCGCCTTTATCTGGAATGGTAGTGCTAAGAGGGTCACCGCCGGGGTGATTGTTCGGGTCTGAGTCCCTCCAAAACTTGTAAGATCTAATTGCCGCAAGGCCAGGCGCGTTCGAGCGAGCCTCGTAACCAATTGGGAAGCTACTTGCATAGGCAAGAAAAGCGACGCGAATCCCATGTACCTCTATGATTGCGGGTTCGCGAGCGTCTGAAGCGGTGAGTCCCGCCCCACAGGTCTTCACTCCTTGGGCTCTCAAGCGTGCGCGAGTTTCGAGCATCGCCTGATAGCCCATATCCAATAGGTGGTTGCTCGCCATGGAGACCACGTTAAATCCTACATCGGCGTAAACGTTTAGATTGTGAGCTGGCGCCCCAACAGCCGCATATGCACTAGGTGAAAAATGAGGGTTGTCTGTGTATACACCCTCAAGGTGACCGAACATGATCTGCGGTGCTTTTAGAATATCTCGAACATATCTGAACGCTTCCACCGGATCGTTGCGATTTACTAACAAATCGCCGACAAACCCAATCAATATTTCAGACACAAAAATCTCCCGGGCTAAGAAAATGGTTAGAATTGACTCGCAGACTCAGACAGCCAACATACCGATTCACACGAGTTTCCCAGTGGGTTGAATCTGAATCCGCCGGCACACGTGGCGAATTTCGGCGTAAATGAAAAGACCGCGATTCAAGCGCTCGATCGGAAGGAACCTGTGTTGCCGCTGTCCCCTTGGTCACATTGAACCCTCAGATTTGAGTACTTCCCTCACCGCACGCGCTCCCTTCATGATGCGTTCATCGCAAAGATTGGAGAGGCATTTGGTAAGACCGCGACGCACCACAGCTCCGCCGAACTCGACGCCGCCCGCGCCGACATCGCGATCGTGCGACCCCGCAACAGAGGGTGATCGTCGACCACCTCTCGGGGGCTGAAGAGCGGATCGGTTTAAGAATTCCTGGTGGAGCATCCGGCCTGCATTACACTCCAAACTACTCTTCGCGGCTGATCCAGGTTGGAACGAGATACGGCAAGATCGAGCGCGAAGTTGCCGTCCGACGTGGGCCGCCTCTGTGCAGAACTGAAGAGGAAGCCCGTATCTTACATCGGCAATTACAACAGGCGCCAGGAGCAGTGAAATGGAAGCACGCTGAGCGAGTCGACACATCGATAAGGAATCGGATTAGTGGCAACTAGTTCCGATCGTTCACCAGTCGCTTTAATTTGGGGATGAATTCATCACGCCACTTGCGCAGGCCTTCCGGCAGAATACCGCGCTCCCGCCAGGGCCTAAGAGCCTCGTCCTCACTCATCCCGAGGTCCATAGTAGCGTCCTGCATCAGGGCTGCGTGATACATGAAAACAGTTACAATTGTCTTGCCATCGCGCTCGGTGAGGGAAAACACATGGAAACCTGGGCTGACACCCCTTATGCCAGGGAGAAGACCCTCATAATAGGGGCCGTCCGCGTATTCCGGAACAGGTTGATCTATCACGATCAAGTATTCAGGAACCACTCTCAATACTTTGTACTGATGCGGTCCGGCTTTGCCCGCCTCAGCCTCAAGGCTGATACGAAATGTTCTGCCCTCAAGATCTCCTACGACGCCAGAGTAGTAATGACCGCTCTGCCAGAGATTGAAATCCTTAAAATGCGGCCACACCTGCCGAGCTGGTCCATCAATAGTGAACATAAGGCTAAGGTCAGTTCCTGCGACGAGCCCCGCGCGCACTCGAGATGTGAAGAATCGCCCATGAATATGCACATCACCATGAGTTTCTATTGGGCCATCGTAGTATTGAAGACGCTGATCTGATCCACGGATGATGGCTGCGGTCGGTGAATCTTCTCGGGCGACTTCACAAGGCGAAACATTGGGCTCATTCATACAGCAATACCTCTGCATAGTTTTCGACATTTATCGCTGAGTTTTTGAAATAGGCGCTGTCGACACATTCAAACCTGAATTGAATGCATTCAATAGGTCATGGTCTCTCTCAAGCATACTTTTCACACACTTGCTTAGCAGATCATCCGTCAATCTCGGTGCCAGAATATCTGCTTCCTCGAGCTCGCGACGCGTGCGTTCACAATCAATTTCGAGA
>Ga0070665_100006657_pt1 | contig 11748 bp, 10 predicted proteins | sample KBSS13metaG_FD_65862 | JGI IMG/M metagenome (GOLD analysis project Ga0070665, IMG submission 65862) | Switchgrass rhizosphere microbial communities from Kellogg Biological Station, Michigan, USA - KBS S1-3 metaG | ecosystem: Host-associated > Plants > Roots > Rhizosphere > Soil ...
TGTTCTTTGTGGAGAGACCATAGGTCCATATAGCGCCGTCCACCCCCGTTGGCAATAGGGCGCGGCTTAGCGGCTATACTTCGCAGCCAGTGAGGGGGTTCAAAGCGATGACATGTGCCTGATACTGGTTGCGTGGCGTGTCCATCCGAATTTTCCCTGCGTGGTCGCGGCCAACCGGGACGAATACTTCGGGCGGCCGACCGCGGAGGCTGATTGGTGGGAGGACCCAGCGGACATACTGGCTGGACGCGACCTGCAGGCCGGCGGTACCTGGCTGGGGGTGACGCGGACCGGGCGCTTTGCGGCGCTGACCAACTTTCGTGATCCGGGGGCGATCAGGGCGGATGCTCCCAGCCGGGGCAAGCTGGTCACCGGTTTTCTGGAAGATGAACGCTCCACGGCCGAGGGGCTCAAGCAAATCGCGCAGCGCGGAGCGCAATGCAATCCCTTCAACGTCCTTTGCAGCGACGGGCGCGATCTGGGCGTGTACGAAAGCACCACCGGCCGGGGACAGATCCTGGGCCCGGGGGTGTACGCGCTCTCAAACCACCTGCTCGATACGCCCTGGCCCAAGGTCACCCAGGCCAAGTCGCGACTGGCCGAGGCGCTCAATGACCTGCCGCAGTCCGCGGCGATGCTCGATCTGCTGCGGGATACCGAGCCGGCGGTCGACGAGGACCTGCCCCGCACCGGCGTCAGTCTGGAGCTGGAGCGCATGTTGTCCAGCGCGTTCGTTCGCGGCGACAGTTACGGCACTCGCTGCTCGACGATTGTGACAACCGATGCGAGCGGCGCGACGACCTTCGCCGAGTGGAGCTGGGACCAGTCCGGCGCGCTTGCGGGCATGACGCGCTACCATTTTCAGGTCAGCTAAAGCAGTTGCGGCGGCGCGGCGTTTGAGTAATCTTGCAGCATGAGCCTGATCAAAAGCGGCCTGCTTGCGCTCCTCACGGGCACGCTGGTGGCCTGCACGACGACCGGCGTTGCCACGCGTGCGGCGGTGTCGCAGCAGAACACCGCGGTCGTGCTCGCCTACCTCGATACGGTCTTCAACAAGCACGAAGTGGAGCAGGCCTTTAAGCTCTACGTCGGGCCGCAATACCGCCAGCACAACCCCACGACCGCCGATGGCACCGCGGCGGCCATGCAGGCCCTGACGCACTACACGCGCGAGCTCTACCCGGAAGTGCACCTGGAAGTTAAGCGCACCGTCGCACAGGGCGATCTGGTGTCTGTGCACTCAAGGTATTACCTGCATGGCGCCGATCGCGACACCGGCAAGGGACTGGCCGTGGTGGATATCTACCGGCTTGAACACGGCAAGATCGTCGAGCACTGGGACGTGGTGCAGAACATCCCGGCAACTTCCGCCAACAGCAACACGATGTTCTAGCGCAAATGCCCGCGGGTGGCGGCGCGCACAATTATTCGTCGATAAATATGGTCGCCGGATGCTCCAGCAAATCCCTAAGCGCCTGGATCAGGCCAGCCGCGTCCGCCCCGTCCACGAAGCGGTGATCGAAGGACGAGGACAGATTCATCATCTTGCGGATCTGGATCGTGCCGTTCACGACCATGGGCCGGTCCACGGCCCGGTTGACGCCCACGATAGCCACTTCGGGCATGTTGATAATGGGCGTGCTGGCGATCCCGCCGAGTTTGCCCAGGCTAGTGAGCGTTATGGTCGACCCGCTCAGTTCCTCGCGGCGCGCCGAGCGGTCGCGGGCAGCGCCAGTTACCCGCGTGATTTCAGTGGCCAGCGCGCGCAGCCCGAGCTGATCTGCATTGCGGACCACAGGTACCTTGAGCCCCTCGTTAGTCTGCGTGGCGATGCCCATGTGCACCGCGCGGTGCCGAACCAACGTTTCGCGGGCCGCGTCGAAGTGCGCATTGCACTGCGGATAACGCTTGAGCGCTCGCACCAGCGCGGCGGCGATGAACGGCAGATAGCTCAAAGGCGCCGCGCCTTTGGGAGTCCCGGAGTTCAGGTGCTCGCGCATGGCGTGGAGCGCTGAGATATCCACTTCCTCTACGTAGGAGAAGTGGGGAATGCTGCGCGCCGCTTCGCTCATGCGCTGGGCAATCACGCGGCGGATGCCGATGACCGGAATTTCCTGCACATCCGCAGACGAGCTGGGCGCGGATGCCGCCACCGCGGCGGGTGCTGCCTTTGCGGACGCCTTTACCGGCCCGGCGAGGGCGCGCTCGAGATCACTCGGCACAATCCGACCCCCGGTGCCGGTCCCGGCAAGACTGGCTAAGTTGATGCCCGCCTCCTGGGCGCGCCGACGCGTGGCCGGCGATGCGCGCACCGGTCCCGCAATGCCGGCACTGGCAGGTGCCGCCGCCGCCGGCGCTGCGGACGTGGCGGCCGCGGGCGCGGCGCGCGCAGCGGGTGCGCTCGGGACCTTCGCATCGCCTGTCGCAGCGGTATCGAAGGTAGCCAGCTCGGCGCCAACCGCAATCACATCCCCAGGCTTGCCATTGACCGTAAGCACCTGGCCGCTGACCGGCGAGGGAATTTCCACCACCGCCTTGTCGGTGGACATCTCCACCAACGGCTGATCCTCCTTGATCACATCGCCGGGCTTGACGTGCCAAGCGATGATCTCAGCCGAGACTGTGCCTTCGCCTAAGTCCGGAAGCTTGAAGGTATGGCGGCTCATTTGGGTTCCATCGCGGCCTTGAGGGCCAGGGTGACGCGCGCCTGACCGGGGAAATACTCCCACTCGAACGCGTGCGGATAGGGCGTGTCCCAGCCGGCAACGCGCTGGATGGGCGCTTCGAGATTCCAGAAACAATTTTCCAACACGGTCGCGGCCAGTTCAGCGCCGAAGCCTGCAAAGCGAGTCGCCTCGTGGGCGATCACACAGCGGCCGGTCTTGCATACCGAAGTGCACAGCGTGTCCACGTCGAGCGGCACGATGCTGCGCACGTCGATGATCTCCGCATCCACTCCCATCGCCGCGGCGGCCGCGGCGGCCACGTGCACCATGGTGCCGTAGGCGATGATGGTGAGCTGTGAGCCGGCGCGCACGATCTCGGCGCGGCCAAACGGCACCGTGTAGTGGTCGGCTGGCACCTCGCCTTTAGGGTGAGTGTTCCAGCCCACGGCTGGCTTGTTGGGATCGCCGTCGAACGGTCCGTTGTAGAGGCGCTTGGGCTCGAGCAGGATGACAGGATCATCATCCTCGATCGCGCCAATCAAAAGACCCTTGGCATCGTAGGGGTTCGAGGGGATGGCCACCTTGAGGCCACAGACGTGGGCGAACAGGACCTCGGGGCTTTGCGAATGGGTCTGGCCGCCGCGAATGCCGCCACCACAGGGCATGCGCACGGTGACCGGGGCGTGAAACTCGCCGGCACTGCGATAGCGCAGGCGCGCCAGTTCGCTGACGATCTGATCGTAGGCCGGATACACGTACTCGGCGAACTGCACCTCGGCGACTGGCCGCAGGCCATTCACGCCCATGCCGAGCGCGGCGGCGATGATGCCGCCCTCGGCGATGGGCGTATCGAGCACCCGATGCTCGCCGTACTTGCGCTGCAGTCCGTCGGTGCAACGGAACACGCCGCCGAAAAAGCCCACGTCCTGGCCGAGCACCACGACGTTTGGATCGCGCCCCATGGCCACGTCCATGGCCGAATTGAGCGCCTGAATCATGTTCATCTGCGCCATAGCAAACCCTTAGGTTGATCCTGCCAGTTCGGCACGCAGCAGGTCGCGTTGCCGGCGCAGGTGCTCGGGCAGTTCCTTGAACACGTCCTCGAACATCAAGTCGCGATTGAGTCGCGGCCCGTCGCTCATGGTGCCGAAGGTCAGCGCCTCCTTCCATTCCGCATTGACCTGCCCGTCGAGCTCCTGATTGAGTTCCTGGTGGCGGGCCTCGGACCATTCACCCAGACCGATGAGGTGCTGCTTGAGCCGCTCAATCGGATCGCCCAGCGGCCAGCTTTCGGCCTCATCGCGGGGCCGGTAGCGGGCCGGATCGTCACTGGTCGAATGAGCCCCGGCGCGGTAGGTGACCAGCTCAATGAGCGTCGCCCCGCCGCCGCTGCGCGCGCGCTCCGCCGCCCAGCGGGTCGCGGCATACACGGCGAGGAAATCGTTGCCATCGACGCGCAGGCCCGGCAGGCCGTAGGCGGGACCGCGGGCGGCGAATGAGGTCTGCTCGCCGCCGGCGGTGCCCTGGAACGTGGAGATCGCCCATTGGTTGTTGACCACGTTCAGCACCACCGGAGCCCGGTATACCGAGGCGAACAGCAGGGCGTGATGAAAGTCCGCCTCGGCCGAGCTGCCTTCACCCATCCAACTGGCCGCGATGTGCTCCTCGCCCTTGATGGCCGCAGCCATGGCCCAGCCGACCGCCTGCGGAAACTGCGTGGCGAGATTTCCGGAAATTGAAAATAGCCGGGCCGGAGCCGAGTGGTACATGACCGGAAGCTGGCGCCCGCGGCACATGTCGGCCGTGTTGGACAGCAGCTGGCACATGAGATCCACCAGGCGCTGGCCGCGCACGACCTGCAATCCCTGATTGCGATAGGCCGGAAACAGCATGTCCTCCGGCTGCAGCGCCATGCCGGCGGCGACCGACACGGCTTCCTCGCCCGTGGACTTCATATAAAAGGAGAGCTTGCCCTGACGCTGGTAGCGGACCATCCGATCGTCGAACAGCCTGGTCAGCAACATGTGCTTAAGCCCAAGGCACAGGTCATTCGCACCCAGCTTCGGATCCCAGGGACCGACGGCACGATGCGCCTCGTCAAGCACCCGGATCAGGCCGTAGGCCATTGGCCCGGAGTCACGCCAGGACGCATTGGTTGGCGGACGCGGCAGCGCACCGGCGGGCGAGAGCTGGAGGTAGCTGAAGTCCGGGGGTTGCCCCGGGCGCGCGGGCGGAGCGGGCACATGCAAACGCGATTCGTTAGCCATGAGGTTCCTCAAGAATGGCCGTTCCCAGGGCCCACGCCCCGGAAGCCGGCCAATATTCTAGCCGGTCGCGCGGCTGGCAGGTTATGCCTGCGCGCGAGAACAGGTCCCTGGGCCCTTGCGTTTGGCAACAGTGGTAGGCTCTGCGCGATTGAAAGAGCTCGCGGAGACGCATGTGGACAGCAGTGAAGAATTTCGCCATGCCCGGCAACTGAGCCCGCTGCGCAACAGTAGCGAGGCGAGCACCGCGGATGAGCTGGTGGCGGAGCAATTGCGTCACTTCGGCATCGATCCAGGCTCAGCCGGCGGGCAGGCACTGGCGCGTCTGGTCGGACATCTGGGCGGGGCCAACGCCGCGGCGCATGAGCTCTGGGAACTCACCACCCGGACCTTAAGCCATCTGGACCGGGCCGATCGCGTGGCGTGGTTCAATGCCAAGCGCTTCGCCTGCTTCCAATTGGCCAAGGTGCTCGACACGTTGCAAAACCCGCTGCGCGCCACTTACCAGGGGCTGCTCGATGACATGAGCACCGCGGGCGTGAAGGGACCGAATCCACTGTTCGACAACGTGACCGCGATCTTCAGTGCGACGCCGGTGATCACGCGCACCGCAACCTACGTCTACGCCTGCGCCGAATGGATCGAGGATGCATTCAAGGGGCGCGAGCTGCTGCACCAGATCTACTCGCGACTGCTCAACCCCACCTCGATCTGCCTGGCCAACCACATCGTGCATCTGGAAGCCGGACCCGAGGCGGCCGACTACTTCGCCTGGAATTTCAATTCGGGGATGGCGGCGATCGATACCACGCTGGCGCACCTGCTGGGCTCGCGCGACATAGTCTTAAGCTCGCGCAATGTCTACGGTGGCACCTACCAGCTGCTGCACGATTGGTACGGCAAGAAGGCCAACCTTGATGTGGCCGTGGAATGGTTCGATGGCGAGACCGCCGCGGATTTCGCCGCGCAGCTCGAGATCGTTACCGCCCGCCACGCCGATCGCCTGGCCGCCGGGCGGCAGATCTTCGTGTACCTCGAATCCCCCTGCAATCCGCATGGCTACCTGCTGGATGTGCCGGGCATCTGCCGCCTGGCGCACGCGCGCGGGCTTACCGTGATCTGCGATGCCACAATCGGCACTCCATTCTTGCAGCCGACCCTGCGGCGCCAGGACAAGGCGGAACGGCCGGACTTCGTGATCCATTCCTACACCAAGGACCTGTGCGGCTCGGGCAATACCACCGCGGGGACGGTCATTGCGCGGGCCGAGCGCATGTTTCTGCCCAAGGGCGAGGTGGTGCACGCGCGCGGCCACGACGGCCGCGAGCGCGAATGCCGCTGGGACGAGACCATGTTCTGGAACGTCTACTACGTTAAGGGCGCGTTCCTGGATTCCGACAAGGCCTTCGAGGTGCTCAGCGGCATGCGCACTGCGGAGCTGCGGATCCTGGCCAAGTGCATCAACACCATCGTGCTGGCGCGCGCCCTCTCGCTCCACCCACTCATCAATGCGCAATGCGCAGCGCTCCCGGGGCACGAGAACGGCCCGCTGTGCGCGGCCAACATGACACTGGGTCTGCCTGCGCCGTTGTTCACGATCGATTTCGAAGGACATGGCGGCGCAAGCGCCGGCGGAGGTGTGTCGCGAGCGCTCATGAAGCGCTTCTTCGACAATCTTGAGCCTGCCTTCGGCCTGCAAGTGAGCTTGGGGCAAGTCAATACGCAGGTGCTGTGCCCGGCACTCACCAGTCACTCGGAGATGTCTGATGCCGCGCTCCATCAGGCCGGGATCTCCCCGACCACGGTGCGCATCAGCGTGGGCGATGAGAATCCGCGCTTCCTGCTCGAGCACCTGCGACGCGCCGCGGCGGTGGCCGCGGGCAGCATTCATCCGGCCTTTGCCGAGGGTTTCCCAGACTCCGCCACCGTGGACAAGCTCTACCGTGAGATCTACATCGACGTGCACACCCGCTGGGTGGAGTGGCGCATTGCCGGGAGCCGGAGGGGGAGCTGAGCTTAGGCGCGCTCGTTCCCCGATGGCTTGATGCTAGGGTGTCTGCACGCGCAGGCGATATCCCACGTTGGTGACGGTCTCGATGGACTGTCCGGCGGTCTCCGATTCGCTGAGTTTCTGGCGCAAGCGGTGGACAAGCTGCTTTAGGAGTTGGCGATCGCCACCCGCTCGTTGACCCCAAACATGAGTCAGCAGCCGCTCGGTGCTTACGGCCTGCCCGGCGTTGGCGATGAGCAGCTGCAGCAACCGGCACTCAAGTGGAGTGACTTTGTGAGTGACTTCGCCGGCGTGCAGTTCCAGTGCGTTGGGATCGAGCCGAAACGGTCCGGCCTCGGTCTTGTAGGCCCCTTCGCTCCCGGCCCGGCGCAGTAGCGCCTTGACGCGGGCGATCAGGGTGCGCGGGCTGTAGGGCTTAGTCAGGTAATCGTCGGCGCGTAGTTCGAGCGCGCGCACCAAGTCGCTTTCCTCGTTGCGGACCGTCAGCATCAGAATGGGGAGGGTGGATTCGCGGCGCATCGCCTGACACAGCTCGAAGCCTGACCCGCCCGGTAGGTTGATGTCCAGAATGGCCAGGTCGGGGTGTTCGCTGCGAAATACGGCGAGCGCCGAACCAAAGGAGTTCGCCGTCACCACGAGCATGCCCGCCTGCTGTAACGCGAAAGTGGTGACGTTTAACAGGTCGAGGTCATCATCAACCAGCAGAATCTTCACACTTGATCATCCGCTGAGTCCTGTCCCAATGGCAAGCTCAGCACGAATCGCGTGCGCGCAGCGGCCGTGCGCTCGACGCGCACGGATCCCGAGTGGCGCTCGATGATCGAGCGCACTATCCACAGGCCGAGCCCCAAGCCGGGCGCGTCCGGCTCTGAATTCTCGCCCCGGCGGAAGCGCTCAAAGAGCGCCAGCGGATCGCCCGGCGGCGGGCCGGGACCTTCATCCTCAACCCAAATCTCGACCTGGGAATCCTGGCGTTGCGCACCGATCCGGATGGTGGTGCCGGCCGGGGCGAATTTCGCCGCGTTGGCGAGCAGGTTGACGAACACCTGCTGCAGTCGCTGCGCGTCGCCGGGCACCGGACGGCCGGCAAGCGCTTCGAGTTCTATGCTGACCTGCAGGCTGGCCTGGTCTAGGAGCGGTCGCAACAGCTCGGTCGCCTCGCGCGCCAGTGCTTCCATGTCCACGTCCTGATGGCGTAGCGTCAGCTGCCCGGATTCGATGCGCACGCTCTCCAGCAGGTTGTCGATGAGCCGCATCAGCCGCAGCACGCCGCGCTCGACATTGAGCAGCAACTGTCCCTGCTCGGCGGGGGTGAGGGTGGCAAGTCCATCGCGCAGCATCTCGATCGAGGCCAGCTGTGCGGCGAGCGGCGTGCGAAATTCATGCGAGATGTTGCCTAGCACGCTGTCGCGAGCGCGGCGCGCCGCCTCCAGCTCGGTCTCGTCTCTCAGCAGCTGCACTTGCCGCCCCTCGGCGGGCGCGGCACTTACGACAATGCTCGAGCGCACCGAGCCATCGGGCCGGCGCAGCTGTTCGGCCAGTCGACCGGCGCCGCGTGCACGCGCCGCGATGATCGGGCAGTCGCGCTCGCAGGGACGCTCATGGGGCGCGAGCGTCGGGTGCAGCACTTCCCCGCAGAAGCGGCCGATCGGACTGCCATCGGTGGCCGGCACCATGCGCGCGAATTGCGGGTTGGCATAGACGATGCGACGCTGCTCGTCGGTGACGAACACGCCCTCGACCACACCCGACAGCACCGCCTGCGCCTCGCTTTCGCGGGCGCGCAGCGTGGAAGTAAGCTCGATCAGATTGCCGCGCATGTCGTCCATGGCGTGCGCGAGCGAGTCGAGCTCGAAGGGTGCCGCAGTAGGCACGGCGCGGCTGAAGTCACCCTGGCCGATTCGTCGGGCCATCTCCGCAAGCCGCACCACCGGCGAGGCGAGCCATAGGCCATACAGAACCCCGGCGGTGGCCGCCAGGATGGCCACCAGCAGGCTGACCATGATCATGACGTGTCGGTAGGTGGCCGCGGTCTTGTCAAATTCGGCGGTCGGGAGCCGCGCATCAAGCAGGGCGACCGGCTCGCCGGCGGAGTTGGCCATGACCGCGCTCGCGGCGTACTCACGCAGGGCCGGGATGCGGGCTGCTGCGTGTTCGCCGTTGGTCAGCGCGGCGGCATGGAGCGGCGTCATCGGATCGTTGTCCGGCGCCCGGTAGGTGCTGATGTTCTGCAGACTTATGGTTGCGCCGGTCTGCTTTCCGGCCTCTTGCAGCGCCTCGCCCGAAAGGGCCTGCAGGGTCAAGACCTCAAAGCCGGGGCGCCGCGTCACGGTCGCGGCCGCGCCCACGATCGGCGGCCCGCCGGCGCGCGGACCTATCACGAAGCGCTCGCCCTGTTCGATGCGCGCCGCGGCGATCTCGGGCCAGTTATCGACCGGCACGGAGGTGGCTATCACGTTACCTTGCGGACCGAGCACGATGCAGTCAGCCGCGTGCATCTCCCGGCAATAGCTACCCAGGTACAGATTGAGTTCCTCGGTGCCCGGCTCATCGAGCAGGCGTGCCAGAGTGGGGCGGTCGGCCAGCGTGCGCGCAGCCACCAAATTGCTCTCGCCCAGCCGGTGGAAGTATTCGCGCGCCGAGCTGACAGCCAGTTCGATTCGTGCCAGCGCCTGGGCGCGCGCGAAGCGGCCGACCGCGATGGAGGAAGCCACGGCCATGACGGCCAGCGCCACGAACACGATCAACAGACTCCCGCCGCTCAGCCAGGTGGCCAGCAGGTACCTTCGGCGCGGCGTCGGTGTGGTGTTCACTTGTCGTCCGCCGGCCGCAGCCGTGGGTTGGCGTCGCCGACCTGGCGGCCACGCAGTTCCGGATGCCGGCTCTCTAACAACGACTTCAGGCCGAGGGTAACGATGGCGAGCATGGCGAGCAGTGATGCGGTGGCAAAGGCACCGACGAAATTGTACTCGTCATAGAGTATCTGGACATGCAACGGCAGCGTATTGGTTACGCCACGAATGTGCCCTGAAACCACGGACACGGCGCCAAATTCCCCCATGGCGCGCGCATTGCAAAGGAGTATTCCATAGAGCATGCCCCAACGGACATTAGGAAGAGTTACGACCCGGAAGATGCGCCAGCCACCGGCACCCAGCGATAGCGCCGCTTCCTCGTCATCGCGTCCCTGAGCCTGCATGAGCGGGATCAGCTCGCGAGCAATGAAAGGAAAGGTGATGAAGGTTGTGGCCAACACCATTCCGGGCAACGCAAAGATGACGCGGAACTCGTGTTCGCTCAGCCACGGGCCCAGCCAGCCACGGGCGCCGAAAATCAACACGAAAATGAGTCCGGCAATGACCGGCGAGACGGCAAAGGGCAGGTCGATCAAGGTGAGCAGAAACCCTTTGCCGCGAAACTCGTACTTGCTGATGACCCAGGCCGCTGCGGTTCCGAACACCGTATTGAGTGGCACCGAAATGGCGGCAACGGTCAGGGTCATGCGCATGGCGGAGAGCGCATCGGAGTCGGCCAGTGCCTGCCAATAAGGGCCCAGACCCTTTGCCAGAGCCTGCACGAACACCGTAATCAGCGGCAGCAACAAGAATACCGCCAGGTAGAGTACCGCCGTGCCCACCAGGGCCACGCGGCCAAACATGCGACCGGGCCCGTTGCTGCCGGGAAAGTCGTTGCGTTGACTCATTGCTTGGCCTGATGGCGTCTTTGCAGAGCAAGTTGCGCGCCGTTGATGACGAACATCATCGCGAAGGAGAGCAGCAGCATGAACACGGCCACGACCGCCGCTTCCACGTACTGGAACTGCTCGAGCTTGGTCATGATCACTAGCGGCACGATTTCCGAGACCATGGGAATATTGCCGGCGATAAAGATGACCGAACCGTACTCACCCAGCGCACGCGAGAAGGCCATGGCCGTTCCAGTGATTAGCGCCGGCAACAGGGCTGGAAATATGATACGGCGGAACACCAGTACTGGCCGCGCGCCAAGGGTCTCGGCAGCGCGCTCCAGGTCCTCGTCCAGATCTGCCAGGACCGGCTGAAGCGTTCGCACCACGAAGGGCAGTCCAATAAAGGCCAGTGCCACGATCACGCCCAGAGGCGTGAAGGCGACCTGGATCCCAAGGGGTTCTAGGAAGCGGCCTATCCAGCCGTTGGGCGCGTACAAGGTGGTCAGCGCAATGCCGGCCACTGCGGTGGGCAGCGCGAAGGGGAGATCGACGAGAGCATCGAGGAGCCGCCGGCCGGGAAACTCGTAGCGGACCAGAACCCAAGCGATCAGCAACCCGAATACTGAATTGACCAGCGCCGCTATTAGGCTGGCCGTGATGCTTAGGCGGAACGCGGCCAGTACGCGTGGTGCCAGCAGTACGTGCAGCCATTGACCGAGCGGCAGTTTGCCGGCGTTCACGAACGCGGCGGCCAGTGGGATCAGCACGAGCAGACTAAGATAGGTGATCGTGTAGCCCATGGTCAGGCCAAAGCCCGGCAGAATCTGGTGCCGGCGCGGCTTGGCCAGTGATTCAGCGTCGTCAACGTTCATGACACGGGGTCGATGGCAAACAGGACCGTGGCGTGCGAGGCGCTCGTGAACAATGGCGCGTGATCGCGCGGCAGACTGGCTGAGAGCTCGGACATGCGGCCGGGAAGGCCCATGACCACCAGCACTGGATCGGATTGCGTGCTCAGCTGCGAGAGCCAGGCCGTGCGATCACCGATGAAGCGCTCGCCACGCAGATCCAGGCCGTGAGCACCGCGCAGATCGGCACGCGTATCCAGCAGCAACCGCT
>Ga0070665_100006658_pt1 | contig 11747 bp, 14 predicted proteins | sample KBSS13metaG_FD_65862 | JGI IMG/M metagenome (GOLD analysis project Ga0070665, IMG submission 65862) | Switchgrass rhizosphere microbial communities from Kellogg Biological Station, Michigan, USA - KBS S1-3 metaG | ecosystem: Host-associated > Plants > Roots > Rhizosphere > Soil ...
GCACGTGAGCGACGTCAAGACCATCGCGGTGGCAGGGGTATCCGAGCAGGAAGTCGCGCATTTGCGGCTCCTGATCCGCAAGTCCGCGGAGGCGCTCGCCCAGGGTTGGCGCTGGGGCGAGGAGGGTGAAGCCGATTTGCTGGTGATCGACCCCGACGTGTTCGCGGGCCAGATGGCGCGCACCCGGGCCCAGGGTGTCGGGGTGCGCTGCGCAGTGTTCTCCGATCGCGTGGTCGAGGGCGCCGACCTCGTGCTGCGCCGGCCGCTGACGCGCGCGAACCTGGTCGAGGTGCTGAACCGGGCCGCGACTCGTACCGTGCCCGAGCCCGAGATCGCCAGCGCGACCCGCAACGAGGATTTCTACAGCCGCGACCTCGGCGAGGATTCCACGCCGCCGCCTGCGATCGAATTCGCGGCGCCGGTCGATGGCCTCGACGAGGCGCTGCGACCGCAACCGCTCGAACTGCGCGAGATGGTCGCGCGCGACGCCCCGGTGCAGCGCGTGGCGATCCCCGCCGACGCGACGCGCAAGTACGCCACGCGCGAGGCGATGCTCGAGGACACCGCGCCGCGTGAATTGCGCGACTTCCTCGAGCAGGACCTGTTGCGCATGCCCGCGCGCTACGTGCTGGCCGGATCGCCGGGGCTGACGCTCGATCCGAAGAACAAGGTCGCGCATGCCGACGGCGGCCTCGGCGCGCTGCAGCCGTACCTTCGCGCCAAGTGGCGCCTGTGCGACTGGCAGCCGTTGACCGGTGCCGAACTCGCCGACCTGCGCGCGGAGCAACAGTCGCACGCCTACTCGCGCCTGATCTGGCTGCATGTCCTGTTGCATTCGGACGGCCACCTGGCGCGCCACCTCGATCCGGGCGGCACCTATCGCCTCAAGCAATGGTTCGAGATCGAGAAGGAACTCGCTCGTTATTTCCGCATCGCCAAGGCGCTGCTCGAGCCCGCGCGCCTGCACGAAGTGGCCGCCGCGGCCGGCGCGCCGATGGCCGAAGTGTTCGATCTCGTCAACGCCTACGACGCGATCGGCCTGATCGAATGGACGCCGCGCGCGCGCCGCACCGAGCCGGCCAAGCCGGCGCCGTCGCTGATGGGCAAGATCAAGAAACCGTGGGGGCGTTCGTTCCGCTAGGTGCGCGTGCGCGGGCGGCCCCGCTTGCGCAGCGGGACACGCGTCCGCCGTCTCCTCAGGCCTTCTTGAGGAAGCAGGTCTTCAGCACGAGGCCCTTGACCTTTTCCGCGTTGCACTCGATCTCTTCCGCATCGTCGGTGAGGCGAATGTTGCGGATCAGGGTGCCGCGCTTGAGCGTCACCGACGTGCCCTTGACCTTGAGGTCCTTGATCACGGTGACCGAGTCGCCGTCGGCGAGCGCGTTGCCATTGCTGTCCTTCACGTTCATGCGCCAGTCCTCAGCCGTTTGGTTGCCAGGCGTGCACCGCATCGACGAGCGCGGCGACGTGGGCGGGATCGATGTCCGGTGTGATGCCGTGGCCGAGGTTGAATACGTGGCCGTGGCCCGCGCCGAACGCGTCGAGTACCTTGCGCGCCTCGCTGCGGATCGTGTCGGGCGACGCGGCGAGCACGGCGGGGTCGAGGTTGCCCTGCAGCGCGACCCGTGCGCCGACGCGCCGACGCGCTTCGCCGAGGTCGATCGTCCAGTCGACGCCGAGCGCATCGCAGCCGCTGTCGGCGAGCGCTTCGAGGTGTGCGTTGGCGCCCTTCGAGAACAGGATCAGCGGCACGTCGCGCGTCGCCGCATCAGCCTTCAGGCGCGCGACGATCGCGGCGAGCGGGCGCCGCGAGAATTCGTCGAACATCGCCGGCGCGAGCAGGCCGCCCCAGGTATCGAACACCATCAGCGCCTGCGCGCCGGCGGCGGCCTGCGCGGCGAGATAGCGCGCGACGGCTTCGACCAGCACGTTGAGCAGGCGGTGCATCGTCGCCTTGTCTTCGAGCGCGAGCGCCTTCGCGCGCGCGAAGCTCGATGAACCTTCGCCCTCGATCATGTAGCAGGCGAGCGTCCACGGACTGCCGGAGAAACCGATCAACGGCGCGCGACCGTCCAGCTCGCGCCGGACCAGGCGCACGGCGTCCGTCACGTAGCGCAGCGAGGATTCCGGATCCGGCACGCCGAGCCGGGCGATCTCCGCCGCACTGCGCAGCGGACGCGCGAACTTCGGGCCCTCGCCCTCGACAAAGTGCAGGCCGAGGCCCATCGCATCCGGGATCGTCAGGATGTCGGAGAACAGGATCGCCGCATCGAGCGGGAAGCGCGCGAGCGGCTGCAGGGTGACTTCGCAGGCGAGTTCCGGGGTCTGCGCAAGCGCGAGGAAACTGCCGGCGCGCGCGCGCGTGGCGCGGTATTCCGGCAGGTAGCGGCCGGCCTGGCGCATGATCCAGATCGGCGTCATGTCGACGGGCTCGCGCCGCAGGGCGCGCAGGAAGCGGTGGTCGGGCGTGGCTGCGGTCATCGGTCGGTCGGGATAGGGAAAAGGTGGAGGCGCCACGCGCCAGCCGGGTGCGACACGGCATGCGCCTCAGCGCGCGTGCGGTCCTTCGAAGCCCTGGCTGAACATCACGTGGAAACCGCGCTTGAGTTGCGCGTCGCGCGCGTTCTCGAACGCGTTCAATGCGGCATCGCGCTCGAGGTACACCTCGCGCTTGCTGCTCGCGCGGCTGCCCTGCTGGCCCCATTCGCGGAACAACGTCCAGCCGCCGAGCAGGTCCTGCTGCAGCACGAGCTGGTAGTAGCGCGGCGCGTCGGCGCCGGCGGGCTGGGTTTGCATGAACAGGCGCATGAGTACCGCCGCGACAGAGCTGTGAATTGTAGCGCCGCCGGTGCAATCGGCGTAAGCCGGCGTCGCCGATCGCTGCCGGAAGCGTGCCCGGCCGCCGATTCCGCACGTATTGGAATCGGGTAAGCTCGGCGCCTCATCGACGCCTGGGGAGGGCATCATGGACACGTCGCGCACCTTGCGTGCGGCATTCGCCGCCGCTGCCATCGGCTGCATCGGGACATTGTCGGGCACGGCCTCCGCCGCCGACGAACAACAGGGCGCGGCAGCGCCCGCCGCCGACGAGAAAGTCACCGAACTCGAAGGGCTGACCGTCCTCGGTTCGCGCCGCTACGACCGTTCGTCGGACACCGAAACGCCGGTGCCGGTCGACATGCTGCCGATGCAGAAGGCGGCCGAGCAGGGCGGCTCGTTCGATCTCGCGCAGACCCTGCAGTACACCGCGCCGTCGTTCACCTCCGGCCACCAGACCGGCGCCGACAACGCGGACTCGGTCGACTCGGCCGCGCTGCGCGGCCTCGGTTCCGACCAGACGCTCGTCCTCATCAACGGCAAGCGCCTGCACTCGACCGCGCTGGTCAACCTGTTCGGCGCGCGCAACCGCGGCAATACCGGCACCGACCTCAACACGATCCCGCTGCTCGCGATCGACCACGTCGAGATCCTGCGCGACGGCGCCGCGGCGCAGTACGGTTCGGACGCGATCGCCGGCGTGATGAACATCGCGCTGAAGCGGCGCAAGGGTTGCGAAGGCCTCGCCGGCTACGGCCAGTACTCGCGCGGCGACGGCGAGAACTGGATCGTCTCCGGCTACTGCGGCTTCGCGGTCGGCAACGACGGCGTCGTCGCGCTGACCGGCGAATACCTCGACCGCGGCCGCTCCAACCGCTCCGGGCCGGACAACCCGCGCACGATCGGCGACACCGCGGTCAAGAACGGCACGGTGTACTTCAACGGCGACCTGCCGTTCGGCGATAGCGCGCACTTCTATTTCGACGGCGGCCTGCAGAACCGCGATGCCTCGTCGGGCGCGTTCGCGCGCGGCGGCATCGGTTCGGACGACATCCCCTCGCGCAATTCCGCCGCGATGTACCCGGACGGCTTCGTGCCGTTCATCGACCCGTACGTGCAGGACCGCCACGGCACCGCCGGCATCTGGTGGAACTGGAACGACTGGCGCATCGACGTCTCGCAGACGCTCGGTTACAACAAGCTCATCGACACCATCCGCCATACGCTCAACGCGTCGATCGCGAACCTCGACCTCACCAATGGCGGCGCCGGCATCAGCCCGAGCCAGTTCAACGCGGGCGGTTTCTCGTTCACCCAGGCGACCACGAACCTCGACTTCACGCGCTTCTTCGACGGCTGGCTGCACGGCACGAACATCGCGTTCGGCACCGAGTTCCGCCACGAGAACTACGAGATCTTCGCGGGCGAACCCGGTTCGTACATCGATGCCGACGGCCCCGGCGGCGGCAATGCCGGCAGCCAGGGTTTCCCCGGCTTCCAGCCGGTCGACGCGACCGACAAGAGCCGCAACAGCTGGGCCGCCTACGGTGACATCGAGACGAACTGGACCGATCGCTTCATGACCGACCAGGCCGTGCGCTACGAGCACTACAGCGATTTCGGCTCGACCGCGATCGGCAAGCTCGCCGGCGCGTTCCGCGTCACCCCGGATTTCCTGCTGCGCGGCTCGCTGAGCACCGGCTTCCGCGCGCCGTCGCTGCAGCAGCGCTGGTTCTCGTCGACCTTCACCGACTTCGTCAGCGGCGTGCCCGTCGACGTCGTGCTCGCGCCGAACGGCGGCGCGATCGCGCGCGCCGCCGGCATTCCCGACCTCAAGGAAGAGAAGTCGCGCAGCGCGACGCTCGGCTTCACCTGGAAGCCGATGGAAGACGTCTCGGTCACGCTCGACGGCTACCGCATCGACATCGACGACCGCATCGTGCTGACCGGCTACTTCGACACCTCCGACCCGGACATCGGCGCGATCCTCGAACAACTCGGCGTCGGCTCGGCGCAGTTCTTCGTGAACTCGGTCGACACCCGCACGCAGGGCTTCGACCTCACCGTCAGCCACGGCATGGACCTCGGCAACGGCCGCCTCGAGAGCTTCCTCGCGTTCAACCGCGGCACGACGAAGGTGCGCAAGGTGCACACGCCCGCATCGCTGATCGGTCGCGAGGACTCGCTGCTCGGCGAACGCGACCGCCTGTTCATCGAAGGCGGCGCGCCACGCTCGAAGGCGACGCTCGGCTTCGACTACGCATTGGGCAACTGGGACACGAACCTCAAGCTCATCTACTTCGGACGCATGACGCTCGGCACGTTCTCCGGCCCGCCGGTGCCGAACCAGCAATACGGCGCGGCGACCTCGGCCGACGTCAGCGTGACCTACAGCTTCGACGAGGCGACCAAGCTGACCATCGGCGGCATGAATATCCTCGACAAGTTCCCGACCGCGCAGAACCCGGACGAGACCGACAACGGCTTCAAGTACGAAGCCGTGCAGTTCGGCCTCAACGGCGCAGCGTGGTTCGTGCGGCTCGCGCACAAGTTCTGATCGTTCTCGGCCCGGTTTCCTTCGCGGAACCGGGCCATCTCCTCGCTCGCAATGGGTAGGAGCGCTGCAAGCGCGACCGCGGCATGCGGCCTTGCGGGCACTTGTCGCGGCTACGCCGCTCCTGCAAAGACCCGCTGGATGGCTGCAACCCCGGTAGGAGCGCTGCAAGCGCGACCGTATACGCGGAACGCTATCGTGCACGCGGGACCCTGTCGCGGCTACGCCGCTCCTACAAAGACCCGTTGGATGGCTGCAACCCCGGTAGGAGCGCTGCAAGCGCGACCGTATACGCGGAACGCTATCGTGCACGCAGGACCCTGTCGCGGCTACGCCGCTCCTGCAAAGACCCGTTGGATGGCTGCAACCCCGGTGGGAGCGCTGCAAGCGCGACCGTATACCCGGAACGCTATCGTGCACGCGGGCCCCTGTCGCGGCTACGCCGCTCCTACAAAGACCCGTTGGATGGCTGCAACCCCGGTAGGAGCGCTGCAAGCGCGACCGTGTACGCGGAACGCTATCGTGCACGCGGGCCCCGTGTACGCGGGACCCTGTCACGGCTACGCCGCTCCTACAAAGACCCGTTGGATGGCTGCAACCCCGGTAGGAGCGCTGCAAGCGCGACCGTATACGCGGACGCTATCGTGCACGCGGGCCCCTGTCGCGGCTACGCCGCTCCTACAAAGACTCGTTGGATTGCTGCAACCCCGGTAGGAGCGCTGCAAGCGCGACCATGCGCGCGCGGCATCCGTTGGCTTGCGGATGAACGGATGCGGTGGGCATCCTCCGCAAAGTCTTGAACGCTGGACGACGCGATGCGTATCCGTGGATGGCGACGGTGGCTGCTCGCAGTCGCAGCGTTGGGGCTCGCGCTGGTCGCGGCGGGTTGGGTCGTCACGCTGTTGCTGAGCCGGCCCGCTCCGGCGCGCATCGGCGCAGCGCCCGCGGATGCGCACGCGCGGGATGTCGTGTTCCGCAGCCGCTCCGGTGTCCTGCTGCACGGCTGGTACATCGCTGGCCGAGCCGGTGCGGGGGCGATCGCCCTCCTGCATGGCGTGCATGCGAACCGCCTTGCGATGCTCGGTCGCGCGCGCCTGCTGTCCGCCGCCGGCTACTCGGTGCTGTTGTTCGATTTCCAGGCGCATGGCGAGAGCGAAGGCGATGCGATCACGTTCGGCCATCGCGAACGCTTCGACGTGCTCGCCGCGGTGGACTACTTGCATGCGAATGCGCCCGGGAGTCGCATCGGTCTCATCGGCGTGTCGATGGGTGGTGCCGCCAGCCTGCTCGCCGCGGCGGATCTCGACGTCGACGCGCTCGTGCTCGAGCAGGTCTATCCGACGATCGAGGAAGCGCTCGACAACCGCCTGCGCCTCTATCTCGGTCCGGCCGGCGTGATCCTGTCGCCGTTGCTGGAGCGCGAGACGAGCTGGCATCTCGGCCTCGATTCCACGCAATTGCGTCCGATCGATCATCTGGTCGACGTGCACGTGCCCGTGCTCGTCATTGCAGGCGAGGCCGACCGGCACACGACGCTCGCGCAATCGCGCGCCTTGTTCGCGGCTGCGCGGGAGCCGAAGCAGCTCTGGGTCGTGCCAGGCGCCGGGCATGTCGACCTGTGCGCTTACGCGGTTGAGGAGTATGCGGGGCACGTGCTGCCATTCCTTGCCGGGCCGTTGCGTTCTCGCTGAACATTCGCCCTGCGCCGTTGGATTGCCGCAACCCCGGTAGGAGCGCTGCAAGCGCGACCAAATATGCGGAACGCTATCGGGTTGAGTCTGTGGATCCCGCTCGCGGACTGACTTGCCCTTGTTCATCGGAGAACGCCATGACCCCGTCGAAACCCGGTCGCCGCGAGGCGAGTGATGCGAATCGCCGTACGATCGAAGGTTACGAGAACTGTGCGCGCGACTACGCGGCCGCGGTCGATCCACAGCCGTCCGCCGTCGGCGAAGCGGCATTGCGTCGCCTCGCGGCGGATCTACCGCGAGGCGGACGCGCGCTCGAGATCGGGTCGGGCCCGGGCTGGGATGCGGACGTCCTCGAAACGCTCGGCGTCGCGGTCGATCGCACCGACGTCACCGCCGAATTCCGCGCGTTCCAGGCCGAGCGCGGGCGCACGGTCGCACCGCTCGATGTCGTCGAGGACGCGCTGCCCGGACCGTACGATGCCGTCGTCGCGCTGTGCGTGCTGCAGCACGTCGAGCGCGAGCGGATCGACGACGTGCTGCGCAAGATCGCGGGTGCCCTGCATCCGCGCGGCGTGTTCCTCGCCTCGATCCGCGTCGGCGAGGGCGACGGCTGGGAACACGGCGAGTCGGGCGACTATCGCCTCGTGCTCTGGTCCGCCGACGCATTCAACGCGCGGCTCGCCGCAGCGGGGCTGGACGTCGAATGGGAATCGCGCCACAGCGGCAACGGCGATTGGCTGTACTTCGTCGCACGTCGTCGATGAGAGCCCGGCAGCCTGTGACGGAAGGTTCGCGCGCAGGCCGCTTCGTCGTACGCTAGCGGGCTAACGGAGGCACCATGACGAAACGCGGCTGGATCCTGTTCCTCGCCCTCAGCGTGATCTGGGGCGTGCCGTACCTGTTGATCCGCATCGCGGTCGCCGACATCGACCCGCTGATGGTCGCGTTCGGGCGCACCGCGATCGGTGCATTGATCCTGTTGCCGGTCGCGGTGCACGGCAAGGTGCTCGCACCCGCGTTCCGGCACTGGAAGCCGTTGCTGCTGTTCACCCTGGTCGAGATCACCGGCCCGTGGCTGCTGCTCGGTCATGCCGAAACGCGCCTCACGAGTTCCACCGCGGGCCTCCTGATCGCGGTGGTGCCGCTGATCGGTGCGGTGATCCTGACGTTGCTCGGGCACGATCGCTTCGGTGCGCGCCGATTGACCGGACTCGGGCTCGGCTTCGCCGGCGTGGCCGCACTCGTCGGCCTCGATTTCCAGATGTCGAACCTGCCCGCGGTCGGCGCCGCCGCATTGACCGCGATCGGTTATGCGATCGGCCCGATCATCATCGACCGCAAGCTCGGCGGCGTACCGCCGATGGGCGTGGTGACCGCGTCGTTGATCGTCGCGGCCTTGCTGTACGCGCCGTTCGCGCCGTTCTACTGGCCCGCGCACATCACCCCCGCGGCCGCGTGGTCGGTACTCGCGCTGGCGGTGTTCTGCACCGCGATCGCGTTCCTGCTGTTCTTCGCGCTGATCGCCGAAGCCGGCCCCGCGCGCGCGACCGTCATCACCTATATCAACCCCGCGGTCGCGCTGCTGCTCGGCGTGCTCGTGCTGCACGAGCCGTTGACGATCGGCATGGCGATCGGATTTCCGCTGGTGATCCTCGGTTCGATCCTCGGTACGTCGAAGTCTTCGAAGGCGACGCCTGATAAGAAATAGCACCCCGCATTCGCCGGACAGCGCATGCGGATTGCCTTGCCGAGCACGCAGGTGATGTCGGGGCATGCGTTGATTCGACGAAGGAGTTTGGCTTGACCGTGCTTGGCCGTCACGCGCACGATATCTGTTATCGCCCTGCTTCCGGGTCACAAATCCAGTTAGGGTTCATATGGACGTTCGTCGAAAAGATGCACTCTTCTTGGCTATCGGCCTCGTTCCGGCACTCTTTGCCGCTGCCGCAGCATTTCTTCTCGTACCGGATAGCATCGTCGCCTATGCGCCAGTCGCAGAACAATTGCCTGTCCAAACGCGCTTTGTGTTTTCTTCCTACTACCTTTGCGTGCTGCTGCCAGTCCTCGTTTGCTGCATCTTGTATTTCTGGCGCAACCCGAGCAAGCGCGGGCCTTGGGTAGCGGCCATGGGTGTCGTCGGCAGTGCGGCAGTTCTGGCATTTGGCTGGTGGGCTGTGTACCAACCAGAACTTATCCTTCAAATCATCAAACACGGCTCGCGCTGAGCCCTAACTATGTGTTCAAGTCGACCGCCGTTAGAGGCTGCGTTTTCAACCAACTGCTGTCGCACGGCGGCGGCTTAACACGGCGTTAGTCTTTTTGTTGGCAGCGCTCTGCACTTGAGAATAAGCGAATGAAGCAGCTCATACGATTTGGTTCTGTCGCGACTCTATTGGTCGCTTTCTTCGGCACAGTCCAAATCAGCGAAGCGAAAGCGCCGAACGCCGTATTTGAGAAACTCTATTCCGAATTGAAGATCGCAATGGCCGATAGGGACGCAAAGGCAATTGGGGCATTGCTAGCGCCAGGCTTCACGAGTGAAGACACATCGGGAAAGGACCAATCAGCTGAGCAGATGCTCGCGGAGTTGTCGACCTTGCCGCAAGACCCAAATAAGAAGTCACAAACTACGGTGCTATCCGTTGCTGTCAACGGCAAGATCGCGAATGTCGTCCAGCAATATCACATGACTACGAGGAAAGTTAGCCAAAGCGGAGAAGCAAAAGTAATCGAGCTCAATGCAACGTCGAATGACACATGGGAGCTCATTGGCGGGTCATGGAAGCAGCTTCGTACAGTCACAATGCAAATGGACTACAGCGTCAACGGTCAGGTCCTAGTCCATAAGACGCATGCGCCGAACTAGTTGTGTCGGCGGAGGGCAAACAATCATTCAACCCGACCCCCGGGCTTGTTATCCGCGAACAACCTGGGCCGCCGGCGGGTTAATTCAGGCGTTAGGCTCGATCCCGGCATGACTACTCAAGACATCCGCTCCGCCCTCGTCGTCCTCGTTCCCGAAGCCGAACCGATGGTCGCTGCGCTGCGCGAGCGCTTCGATCCACCCGCATCGGTTTTCGCGAAGCCCATACGCACGAAGGTGGGTTACTACTGCAAGTCGCGCAGCGCGGAGCGGTTTGTTACCTTGAGCATGAAGTCTCAAATGCTCTACGCATTTCACTGCGTCAACGATATTGAAGCTGAAGTTGACTGTGGGCTTTGCAAGAGAAGCGCCGACCGCTAGACCTGTCGAAGGAAACTCGGAGACACCCACCATGCGCGTGCTTTCGATCCTCGTCCTCCTCTTGCTCGCTCCGGTATCGTTCGCGACCGAGGCACAAGATCGCTTCGTATGCCAAAGCAATGGCAGCGAACTTCATCAGCTCCGGATCTACGAGCTCAATCGCAGCAACAAGGACGCCTTTCACCGGCGCTTCCAGGACCATGCACTGCGCATCATGAAGCGGCACGGCTTCAGGATAATCGACATGTGGGAGAGTGATAACGGAAAGAAGGTCGAGTTCGTGTACCTGCTGTCGTGGCCGGACAAGGACACCATGGATTCACGCTGGAAAGATTTCCTCGCGGATCAGGAATGGGTCGACATAAAAAGGAAATCGGTTGCGGAAAGCGGAGAACTTGTCGGTGAGGTCAGTAGCCGATCCATGACCCGCGTCTCCTACAGCCCGGCATGTCCCCGGCAGTGAGTGGTGCGCCGCCTGACGATTCATTCGAGCCGACGCGGATAGCGGGATCAGAGTGCCTTGTCCCGCGCGGGCATTGCCCAGTTCGCCACATCGGACAAAGATGCACCCTGAGAAAACATCGAGGCCCGATTTTTGGCTCAGTACCGCACCAGGGTCTTGGAGAATGCACTTCTGCTCGAGGAGCTGCAGGCAGCATGCGACGCACTGCGCGACGCGGGGCTTGAGGAAGTTGCGATTGCGTTCGGGTGGGACAGCAATCTGCCCATCGAGCAGATGTGGCAGGAGCACTGTGTCCTAATCGGGGAGGTCATGGCTTTCGTTGCGGAAGCAGAGCGATCGGGTATCTCGACAGTTGGCGCGTCGGACATCTTCGTCGAGTCATCCGGTTTCCTGCTGACGCTGTGCCACGAGGGAGATGTTCACGTCGAAGGCAGTTCCGCGCTGGTAGAGCAACTCGCTCGGAGGTGGGAGTTGCGCGGCTACGCTCCCTATGAGGTTCGCCAACCTGCCTGACGCCCGCTCCGCCCTCGTCGTCCTCGTTCCCGAAGCCGAACCCATGGTCGGTGCGCTGCGCGAGCGCTTCGATCCATCCGCGAAGGTGGGCGTGCCTGCGCATGTCACGGTGCTGTTTCCGTTCGTGCCGCCGGAGCAGTGGTCGGACGCGGTGATGGCGGCGGTCGCCGATGCGATACGCGGTGTCGATGCGTTCGACTTCCGGTTGTCGAAGGTCGGTCGTTTTCCGGCAACGGCCTATCTCGTGCCCGAGCCGGCCGCGCCGTTCGTCGCGCTGACGCAGCGCGTGGTCGAACGTTTTCCCGGCCATGCGCCGTACGGCGGCGCGCACGCGGACATCATCCCGCCGACGTCCCCCCGCTTTGAGTAGCGGTCGGATCTAGAGTCCGGGTTCGATGTTAGCCGCTTTGTCGGCCAGTTGTTTCGCATAGGCAGCAGGCGTCAGCCCGCCGAGGGCCTTCTTCG
>Ga0070665_100006660_pt1 | contig 11745 bp, 15 predicted proteins | sample KBSS13metaG_FD_65862 | JGI IMG/M metagenome (GOLD analysis project Ga0070665, IMG submission 65862) | Switchgrass rhizosphere microbial communities from Kellogg Biological Station, Michigan, USA - KBS S1-3 metaG | ecosystem: Host-associated > Plants > Roots > Rhizosphere > Soil ...
CTGCGTTCGCGGAAGTCGATCTCGCGGAAGCGCCAGTAGTTGGCCGTGTAATGCATCGACGATCCGCCGACGCAGCGCGCGTAGAACAGCGGCGGCCGCACCAGCGGCGCCACCGCGGTCTCGCTCGCCGAACGGCGGAACGACTGCCTGTTCCTGATCGGGTCGACGGCGAGCCCGCCGAGGAACCAGTTCTTGAGCTCGTCGTGCCGCAGGTCGGTGGGATATACGCGCGGCCCCTGTTCGAGCACCACCACGCTGAGCCGCGCATTCGCCAGCTCACGCGCCAGCACGCCGCCGGCGGCGCCCGAGCCGACGATCACGAAGTCCACCGTCTCGGAAGGACGATACGTCTTCATCGGTCGTAGTACCCGAACGGCGGCTCGAAGGTGTGCTGGTCTTCGAACCCGAGCAGCTTCCAGCCGACGTTGTCGCGATTTCCGCCGTACGACGGATCCATGAACATGCCGCAGCCCGTCAGCAGGCGCGCCTGCTCGAAGAACGGCGTGCGGTCGACGGTATGCAGGAATTCGATCTGCTGGTCGGATGACAGCGCCGCGAACGACGCGGCTTGTGGATAGGCCGCGCGCACCGCTGCCTGGAATCCGTTCAAGCCCTGCATGAAGGTCGGGCGCCAGTGCGCGAAGAAGGAACCCAGCGCGCGATCGATGAAGTAGGTGACACCGGCCTCGCGCGCACCGGGCGTGTCGTCGCTGGGAATGATCTGCGAGGTCAGCGCCTCGACGTCGGCGGCGTCGGCCGCGCCTAACAAGGTGTAGGTCAGCGGTGCGCCGGCCACTGCCGCGGATTGCGCCGCGGCGTGCGCCTCGTGGGCGGCGCGCGCGATGGCGGGCCAGTCGAATGCGCCGGCGGCCGTGAACGCGCCCAGGGCGCGCAGGGTGTCCCGCCTCGTCAACTGCTGTCCCATGTCACTCCTCCCGGTGGGCCGACAATGTACACCCCGACCCGCGAATTCAGGCGCGCCTCGTGAAGAAACCTTTTGTCGCCGTCGCGTTACTCAGCGCCTCCGCGTCTACAATACGCGCCGATGCGCTACTTCAAATCCGATAACACCGCCGCCGTCAGTCCCGAAATCCTCTCCGCCCTCGCCACCGCCAATCGCGGCGTGGCGCTGGCCTATGGCGCGGATCACTGGTCCGAATCGCTCGACGCGGTGTTCGGAAAATTCTTCGGCACCGAGGTGCGCGTGTTCGCCGTGTCCTCCGGCACCGCGGCAAACTCGCTGGCCCTGGCCACGCTGTGCCCGCCCTGGGGCACGGTCTTGTGCCATGCGGAATCGCACATCGAGCGCGACGAATGCGGCGCGCCGGAGTTCTTCACCGGCGGCGCCAAGCTTTCGTTGGTCGCCGGCAGCGGCGCGAAGATCGCCGCGGCCGATCTGCGCGCGCGCCTCGACTGGTTCGAGCCGCACGTGCACGGCGTGCAGCCGCGCGTCCTGTCCATTACACAGGCCACCGAGCGCGGCGCGGTCTATTCGCCGGGCGAGATTCGCGCACTTTCGGACATCGCCCGCGCGCGCGGCATGGCCGTGCACATGGATGGCGCGCGCTTCGCGAATGCGGTAGTTGCGCAGAGGGTCTCCCCCGCCGAGCTCAGCTGGAAAGCCGGCGTCGACGTGCTTTCGTTTGGTGTCATCAAGAACGGCGGCATGAATGCCGAAGCCGTCGTGTACTTCGATCCGGCGCGCGTGGCGGATTTCGAGTTCCGCCGCAAGCGTGCGGGTCAACTCGCCTGCAAGGGACGATACGCCGCGCTGCAGCTCACGACATATCTCGAAAGTGGTATCTGGCGACGCAACGCAGAACACGCCAATGCGCTCGCGGCGCGAATCGCGGCCGCCGCGCCCGAGCTGCTCAGCGTGCCGTTCGAGACCAACCAGGTATTCATGCAGTTGGGCGCGCAGCGAATCGATGCGCTGTCGAAAGAATTCGGCTTCTATCCCTGGGGACCGACCGGATCGGGCGAGGCGCGCTTCGTGTGCTCGTGGGACACGCCGGCGGAAGACGTCGACGCGCTGTGCGCGGCGCTCGGGAAGCTGCGGTAGTTCCTATCTGCGGAACATGAAGTAGGCCGCCGCGACCAGGCAAAGCCCGGCCCACAGGAAATCCAGCTTCAGCGGCTGCTTCATGTAAAGAATCGCGAACGGCACGAACACCGCCAGGGTGATGACTTCCTGCATCACCTTGAGCTGCCCCAGCGACAGCGTGGTGTAGCCGATGCGATTCGCCGGTACCTGCACCAGGTATTCGAACAGCGCGATGCCCCAGCTCACCAGCGCGGCCACGAACCACGGTTTCGCCGCCATGTTCTTGAGGTGCGCGTACCACGCGAACGTCATGAACACATTGGAGACCACCAGCAGACCGGCGCTCTGCGCCCAGGCCGGAAGGTTCAAGCATTTCCTCCGGTCTTGAGCGCCTCGAGCTCGGCGCGCAGCGCGGCCACTTCGCTTTCCAGCGCCGCGACGCGCGCGGCAAGATCACTGGTGGGTACGCTGCCCGGGTTCGCCGCCGCGCGCGGCGCCGGCGCCTCGCCCGTGTCGGCCACCACTTCCGGCAACTCCTCGAACAACTGCGCCCAGCGGGAGTCGCGACGGCCGACTTCGCGCGGCAGCCGCGCGACGATGCCGCCATCGGGCCGGCTGGCCAGCGTCTCGAGCAGTCCCTCGACGATGTTCGGATCCGGCAGCTCGGCCATGCGCGGGATGCGGCTGCGCAGTTCGCCGGGAGTCTGCGGGCCCCGAAGCAGCAGCTCGCAGACGATGGCGGTTTCCTGCGGCGTGAACTTCAGGCTGCCGAACTCGGTGTTGCAGAAGATCTGCTGATACTTGGGCACGCGGCTTCCGAAGCCCGACTTTTCCACCACGAAATGGCGCCTGCCCAGGCTGTCGACCGCGAATTTCACCGTCGCCTCGTCGAGCTGCATGAGCGGTTCGCGGTTGCTCTTCTGGTTGCAGGCGTTGACCAGCGCATTCAGGGAAAGCGGGTACTGGTCCGGCGTGGTGATCTGCTTTTCGATCAGTGAGCCGATGATGCGTGCTTCGATGGCTGACAGGCGGATGTTCATGGCCCCAGTATACTGAGCGCACCTTTGCCGAGGCGTACCTTGTCCCGCCGACTCCTTCTTCTCATCGTCTTCGTCCTCGTCGCCGCCGCGCTGCTGTTCGTGCCGCTGCCGATTCCGCCCACGTACGCCGGCCGGACCATCGAGAACGCCGGACACACGCCGCTGTTCCTGGTCGGTACGCTGTTCATCCTCGCCATCCTGCGCCACGACTTGAAGGTGCAGGGTGCGCGCCTCTACGCGCTCGCGGGACTGATCGGCGTGGGCTGCGGGTTGATGAGCGAGGTGATCCAGATGCCCTTGCGCCGCGACGCCTCCTGGGAGGACGTGTTCGCCGACGCGATGGGCGTGTTGCTGGCGCTGTCGTTGTACGCCTTGTTCGACCGGAGTTCCGGGTTCCGCGGGCGGACGCGGCTGGCGGCGCTGCTGATCGTCGCCGGCTGCACGGTCAACTACCTCGCGCCGATAGTTAGCATGGCGCATGCCTACCTGTATCGCGACCGGCAGTTCCCGGTGCTCGCGAGTTTCAAGTCGGGCGCGGAGCTCGCTTGGATCGTCGGCTACGGCATCAAGCGCGAGATCCGCGACGGCGCCCTGGACGTGGAGTTCGACGCGGCGCAGTTCCCCGGATTCTCGTTCCACGAGCCGGTGCCCAACTGGCGAAAATTCCAGGCGCTGCTCATCGACGTGGAGAATCCGGACACCCGGCCGCTGAAACTTGGACTGCGCGTGCACGACATCGGCCATGGCCGGGAGTTCATCGACCGGTTCAATCGCAAGTTCGAATTCGCGGCCGGGGAGCGACGCGTGTTGCGGATCCCGCTCGAGGAAATTCGCCATGGTCCGCGGAACCGCCTGATCGATATGGGCGAAATATCTGACGTAACGCTGTTCCGGCTGCACGATTCGCCGGCGCAGCACTTGCGGCTCTACAGCATGCGCCTGGAATGACGCGCCGCCGTTGAACATAGGGCCATGAATCGGGCGGATTCAGCCGTTCCGGTTCGCGGCGGCGATGCCTATACTTCGCTCCATGGAACCGATTGCCGACACCTTCGACGCCGCCTTCTCCAAGACCGTGGATCTCGCCAACAAGATGGCGGACAAGGACAAGGACGCGGACCTCTGGGACATCGCCGATGGCCTGCTGGCCGGCGCCATCCAGTACTGGTTGTACTCGCGCCAGCCCTGCGGTGATACGCGTTGCCAGGACTGCATGCCCATCAGCACCGCCGAGGGGCGCATGTCGGAGCTCAAGCGGCTGATCGAGCAGCTCGCTTCCGAAAGCGAGTACTTCCACACGCCGACGGATTCGAACGCCGGTCGCGCGTGAAGCCGGCGACGGTTTCCGAATACATTTCCGCGGCGCCGAAAGAAGCGCGCCCGAAGCTGCGCGAGTTGCGTGCGCTCATTGCCGCCGCGGCGCCCGGCGCCACCCAGTCCCTGAAATGGAGCATGCCGGCGTTCTCCTACGCGCGCATTCTCGTGACCTTCGCCGCGTTCAAGAAACACATCGGTTTTTTCCCGACGCCCTCGGCGATCCGCGAATTCAAGAAGGATCTGGTGGGCTTCAAGACCTCGGCAGGCACTGTTCAGCTGCCGCTCGACAAGCCGCTGCCGCGCGCGCTGATCACGCGCATCACGAAGTTCCGCGTCAAGGAACTGAAGGCCCGCGACGCGAAGTGGATGACGCGCTGAGTTGTTGCGGCGCGCCGCGGCGTGCCGGACGATCGAGCATCAACGGCGGACGACGGGTCATGCCGCGGGACGAATGGATACGTTCGGCGGACGGCGAAGCATTCGCGGGGAATTCCCCAGTGGTTAGTCTGCTCCTCGCCAGGGGAGCCATCTCGCAGACTAACTACAGGAGTTCACCATGCGTCTCATCACCATTCTCGGGATCGCCGGAGCCCTCGCGGCCGGCGCCGCGTTCGCGCACGAAGGCCACGATCCCAACCTCGGCAAGGGCAAGAAGCCCCCGCCGATCGCGGTGTTGCAGCTCGATGAAGTTCGCAATGCCAACGCGCGGTACCTCGACGAACAGAAGGCGTTCGACGATGGTTTCGTGGACATCGGCCTCTTCGTGCCCAACATGGGCTGGCACTACCGCAAGCTGAATCGCGTCGACGGCAAGTTCGACCCGACCAGGCCGGAGTTCCTCGTGTATGCCGACGATCCCTGCGGCGGCAAGCGCCACCTGGTGGCGGTCGAATACGTGGTGCCGTTCAGCGAGTCGCGCCGCGCGCCGGAAGGTTTCTTCGGCAAGGCGGACGAATGGGATCACAACGCCGATTTCGAACTGTGGACGCTGCATGCCTGGTTGTACGAATACAACCCGGACGGCGTGTTCGCGGCCTTCAATCCGCGCGTTCCCTGAGGAAATGGGGACATTCCTCATTTGCTAGCAAACGGGGACAGGCCTCAAAGCAGGTCAGTCCCCGTTTGCCGCTGCGCGGCGCAAATGAGGGATGTCCCCGTTACGCCACCGCGGTGGCCGCGCCGGCGCTGGCTTCGGCCAGCGATTCTTCCAGCAGGCCCAGGCCTTCTTCGAGCTGCGCTTCGGGGATGGTCAGCGGCGCCAGGATGCGGATGACGTTCGAATAGAGTCCGCAGGACAGCAGGATCAACCCGCGACGTCCCGCCGCCTGCACCACGGCCTTGGTCAGGTCCGCGTCCGGCATGTCGGCACGGCGATTCTTCACCAGCTCGATGGCCACCATCATGCCGAGCGCGCGCACCTCGCCGATGCAGTTGAACTTGGCCTGCATCTGCTTGAGCCGCGACGTGAGCTTCGCGCCTAACTGCTCGGAACGCTGGTTGAGTTTTTCCCGGTCGATGACCTCGAGCACCGCGAGTCCCGCGGCGCAGGCCAGCGGCGAGCCGGCGAAGGTGCCGCCGAGACCGCCGACCACCGGCGCGTCCATGATCTCGGCCTTGCCGATCACGGCGGACAGCGGCACGCCGCCCGCGATGCTCTTGGCCACCGTCATCAGGTCCGGCTCGATGCCGGCGTGTTCGATCGCGAAAGTCTTGCCGGTACGCGAAAAGCCGGTCTGGATCTCGTCGGCGATCAGCAGGATGCCGTGCTTGTCGCACAACGCGCGCAGGGACCGCAGGAATTCCGGCGGCGCGATGTAGAAGCCGCCTTCACCCTGCACGGGCTCGATGATGATGGCGGCGACACGCGCCGGATCCACGTCCGCCTTGAACAGGTTTTCGATGGCGGCCAGCGAGTCCTCGGGAGTCACGCCATGGAACGCCATGGGGAAGGGCACGTGGAACACTTCGGGCAGCATGGGACCGAAGCCCGCCTTGTACGGCTGCACCTTGCCGGTGAGCGCGATGCAGGCCAGCGTGCGGCCGTGGAATCCGCCGGTAAAGGCGATGACGGCGCTGCGCTTCGTGGCGTACCGCGCGATCTTGATGGCGTTCTCCACGGCCTCGGCGCCGGTGGACAGGAAAATGGTCTTCTTCGGCGTGGGTCCGGGCGCGCGCTTGTTCAGCGCCTCGGCCAGCGCGATGTAGCTTTCGTACGGCGTGACCTGGAAGCAGCCGTGCGTGATCTTGTCGAGCTGCGCCGCCATGGCGGCTTTCACGTGCGGATGCAGGTGCCCGGTGTTGACGACGGCGATGCCGCTGGCGAAGTCCACGTAGCGGCGGCCTTCGACGTCCCAGAGTTCGGCGTTCTGCGCGCGGTCGGCGTAGACGGCCAGTGAATTTCCGACGCCGCGCGGAATGGCGGCGACGCGTCTCTTGTGAAGGTCTGCGTTCTTGCTCATGGGCCGCAGTTTACGCCCGGTTGCGCCGCAACCGTCAGTACAGCAGCCCGGGAATCAGGCCTCGCCCTTGAGCTCCGCGGCACGATGGATGGCCGCACGAATGCGCTGGTAGGTGCCGCAGCGGCAAATGTTGCCGGCCATGGCGGCGTCGATGTCGGCGTCGCTGGGTTTCGGCTTGGTGGCGAGCAGCGCCGAAGCGGACATGATCTGACCCGACTGGCAATACCCGCACTGCGGCACGTCCAGCTCGATCCAGGCCTGTTGCACCGGGTGGCTGCGATCCTTCGACAACCCCTCGATGGTGGTGATGGACTGGTCGCCGACGGCGCTGATCGGGGTCTGGCAGGAGCGCACGGCCTGGCCGCCGAGGTGCACGGTACAGGCGCCGCACAAGGCCATGCCGCAGCCGAACTTCGTGCCGGTGAGCCCGAGCACGTCGCGCAGCACCCATAACAAGGGCATCTCGGGGTCGACGTCCACGTCCACGGACTTGCCGTTGATGTTGAGCTTGGTCATGGCCGCGAATATAAGCCGGACCGATGCCGGTCGGCGACTGAAATCGGCGCTGCGGTATCATTGCGCGCCCAATCGCGATCCATAAGGTAAGAGTTTGTCCGAGATCTCCCCGAAGCCGCCGATCGTCACCGAGGTCGTGATCATCGGCGCAGGTCCCTGCGGTCTGTTCCAGGTGTTCGAACTCGGCCTGCTCGGCATGACCTGCCATCTCGTCGACTCACTGGCGACACCCGGCGGGCAGTGCACCGAGCTGTACCCGGACAAGCCCATCTACGACATTCCGGCGCTGCCCGTGTGTGGTGCGCAGGAACTGGTCGACCGGCTCCAGCAGCAGATCGCGCCCTTCAATGCGCCGCTGCATCTCGGCCAGGAAGTCACGCGCCTCCGTAAACGCGACGACGGCCGCTTCGACGTCGAGACCGCGCTCGGCACGCGCTTCGATGCCGGTGCCGTGGTCATCGCCGGAGGCGTGGGATCCTTCCAGCCGCGGCGCATCGGTGTCCCCGACGCGGACAAGTTCGAAGGCCGCAGCATCCACTACCGCGTGCGCGACGCCGCGCAGTACCACGGCAGGAAACTCGTGATCTTCGGCGGCGGCGATTCCGCGCTCGACTGGGTCATCGACTTCGCGGGCAAGGCGGCCGCCATCACGCTCGTGCACCGCCGCGCGGAATTCAAGGCTGCGCCGGCCTCGGTGGCGAAGATGCGCGCGCTCGAAGCCTCCGGTCAGCTGCGGTACATCGAAGGCCTGGCAGACTCGCTGGTCGTGGATGGCGACGTATTACGTGGAATTAATGTCAAAGGTACCGACGGCACGATGCATTCTGTGGACGGCGACCACGTGTTCGCGTTTTTCGGGCTGCATCCCAAGCTCGGGCCGATTGCCGAGTGGGGCATGGAGCTGGAGAAGAAGGCCCTGAAGGTCGACACCGAAAAATTCCAGACCAGCGTTCCCGGCATCTTCGCCGTGGGAGACATCAACACCTATCCGGGTAAGAAGAAACTGATTCTGTCCGGATTCCACGAGGCGGCCCTCGCGGCCTTCGCAATCCAACACTACCTTTACCCCGCCAAGAAGCAGTTCCTGCAATACACCACCACCAGCCCGGTGATGCAGAAACGTCTCGGCGTGCCGCACTAACTATTCGTTCAACTGGAGCACTTATGAACACCTTCCGTTCCCTTGCCTTCGTTTCGCTGCTGGCGCTCGCGGGCAGCGCGTTTGGCGCCGACAAGGTCTGCAAGCTCGAGATCACCGGTACCGACGCCATGCAGTACGACAAGAAAGAGCTTTCGGTCGCGGCCGATTGCACGCAGGTCGAAGTCACGCTGCATCACTCGGGCAAACTGCCGGCGCAGGCCATGGGCCACAACTGGGTGCTGGCCAAGACGGCGGATGTCGCCGGCGTTGCCAGCGACGGCGTCGGAGCCGGCTTCGCCAAGGACCACATCAAGGACGGCGACGCGCGCGTGATCGCGCACACCAAGATCGTGGGCGGCGGCCAGACCACCACCGTGACCTTCCCGACCTCCAAGCTGAAGGCGGGCGAGTCGTACACTTATTTCTGCAGCTTCCCCGGGCACTCCTCGATCATGAAGGGCGCCTTCAAGTTCGGTTAAAGCGAGGATGGACAGCCGACTCGCCGACCTGCAGCAACAATTCGAGCTCGAGCGACTCGAGGTCAACCTGTTCCGCGGCCAGAGCCGCGATACCGGCAGCCCGCAGGTTTTCGGCGGGCAGGTGCTCGGACAGGCGCTGAAGGCGGCGAGTGCCACCATCGACGATGGCCGGGTGTGCCACTCGCTGCACGCGTATTTCCTGCGGCGCGGTGATTTCACCAAGCCCATCGTCTACAGCGTGGACCGCAGCCGCGACGGCGGCAGCTTCTCCGCGCGGCGCGTGCTGGCGATCCAGGATGGCGAGCAGATCTTCATCTGCTCGGCGTCGTTCCAGCATCCGGAGCCGGGCCTGGAGTACCAGGCGAGCATGCCCCGGGTGGCACCCCCCGAGGAGCTCAAGCCCTTCGCCAAGCCGCCGCCGGCCATCCTGGAAAAGCTGCCGGAAAAACTGCGGCGCTGGCTGGAGATCGAACGGCCGTTCGAGTTCCGTCCGGTGCAGCAGTACAACCCTCTGGCGCCGGTGGCCTGCGAGCCGGTGCGCCAGATCTGGATGCGCGCGGTGGACAAACTACCCGACGACGACGCGCTGCACCGCTGCCTGCTGGCGTACATCTCCGACTACTGGCTGCTCGACACCGCGACCATGCCGCATGGCTCGTCATTCCTGCGTGGCAACCTGATCATGGCCAGCATCGATCACGCCATCTGGTTCCACCGGCCGGCGCGCGTCGACGACTGGCTGCTCTACAGCCTCGACAGTCCCTCGAGCTCGGGCGCCCGCGGCTTCGCGCGCGGCAGCCTGTATACGCGCGCCGGCGTGCTGGCCGCGAGCACCGCCCAGGAAGGCCTCATACGACTCGTCAAGCCGCAAGCCTGATCCTCGCGCTCGCCCTGCTCGCGCCATTGCGCGCGCAGGAAGCGGCCAGCGACGAGCGCAACGAGCTCACCGATCTCTGGGCGGGCATGTACGACATCTCCGAAGAGCTGATCACCGGCGAAGCCAGCGAATCGCCGCTGGCCTCGCTCGCCGAGCAGGAACGCGTGCAGATCAACGTGCGGCGCATTCCGCTGCCGTGGCTGGGCACGCACGTGTTGTACGTCGAGGAGTACCTGTACGACGAACCCTTCGAACGGCGGCGCCGCGTGCTGCTGAGCATCGGGCCGCCCGACGACCAGGGCACGATGCGGGTGCGCCAGTTCACGCGCAAGGCGGAAGCCGTCAATGCGACGGAATTGAAGGCGGACGACGTCGAATCCGTGCCCGGCTGTGACCTGTTCCTGAAGCGCGATGGCGGGCAATTCCGCGGCGGCACCGACGGCCGCAAATGCCTGCAGCACGGAGCGCGCGATGCGCGCTGGCTCGATTACCGCGTGGTCATCGGCGACGGCTTGTTCTGGTATCGAAAGCGCACGCTGACGCTGGCGCATGACGAGCTGGTCGAGGAGATCGCGGGATTCCCGCACGTGGATCTCGAGGAGGCGCGGCTGTTCTCCTGCGGCATCTCCTGGTCGTCGCAGAAGGAGAAGAAGCTGGAGCGCCGTCCGCTGGACGGCGTCGACCTGCACGACCGCGGCGGTCGCGCGCGTTTCCGCACGCCGGATGGCCGCGAGCTGCAGCTCGAGTTGCACGGGCGCGACTGGCCGTTGTCCTCAGGGCGCGAGTCGCTGGTGCTCATCCTCACCGATGCGCGCGCTCCCAACGACACCATCGCTTCGAGCTGGACCTCGCTGGACGCGGCGCGCGTCGGCATCGACATCGGCTGGCTGGCGATCGATTGCGCGCCCGTCGTGGGCGAGACGGGAGAAAGCCGCTCCTAGCCCGCGATCCAGCTGAACAGCAGGTACAGCATGTAGATGCCGAACACGGTCAGCAGGATGAAGACCGTGAGCACCGCCATCGGCACCAGCAGCAGTCCGCGCCGGCTGCGCCTGGCGGTGCGGTCGGGTTCGGCCATCCAGGCATCCAGCAGCGCGAGGTTGCGCGTCTGTGCCTTGAAGACGAAGTCGAACAGGTCGCCGACCAGCGGCACCGAGCCGACCAGGGCATCGACGCCGATGTTTCCCAGCATGTGCAGCTGGATGGCGGCCGGTACGCGCAGCGTGCGCCCCACGTGCATCGCGTACACCGCGACCAGCGCGCCGACGATGTCGCCCAGTCCCGGCACCAGGCCGAACAGCGCGTCGATGCCGAAGCGCCACTTCGTGCCGGGAATCGCGAAGGCCTGGTCGAACAGGCGCGCGGTGGCGCGCAGCCTTTCGAGCTCGCGTCGGCCGCGGGCTTCGCGTTCGCCATCCTTGCGTACCTGGTCGTCCATGGCGCCCGTCACTAACTACCCGGCGCGCCGCGCAGCGCCTGGATCTCGGTCTCCAGCGCCGCGTTGAAGCGCGCCGGATCCTCCATCATCAGGAAGTGGCCGACGCCGGTGATGATGGTGGCGTGGAATTTCGGCAGCACCTTGCGGATGCGCGCTTCGTTGACCGGCTCGCCGAGGTCCGAATCGATGGCCACGATCGGCACCGAGATCTCCTTGAGCGGTTCGGTGAAGTCGTATTCGAGCACGGCGCGCAGCGACGGGATGGCGACGCGCGGCGGCGACAGCGACATGTCATAGGCCACCTTGTTGGCCAGCTCGCGGTTGGCATCGGGCTGGAACAGGTGCTCGGTGACGAACTTGCGCGTCTGCCCGATGAAGTCCGCCTCGAAGTCCTTGAGCAGCGCATCCACCTGCGCCTTGTTCGGCGCCGGCGC
>Ga0070665_100006662_pt1 | contig 11744 bp, 7 predicted proteins | sample KBSS13metaG_FD_65862 | JGI IMG/M metagenome (GOLD analysis project Ga0070665, IMG submission 65862) | Switchgrass rhizosphere microbial communities from Kellogg Biological Station, Michigan, USA - KBS S1-3 metaG | ecosystem: Host-associated > Plants > Roots > Rhizosphere > Soil ...
GTCGACACCACCGAACCGCCGGCCACCGACCAAACGACCCCACCTGCCAACGACGAGATCGCCAGCCTCGAGCCTGATGACACCGAAGGCGCAAACCCTCCGGCCGCCAATAGCGACGCCTGCTTCTTCGCCGCCATCACGACCGAATCCGACGACGCGATGGCCATCAAGGGGTTCGGCCTGTCGACGGCGCCGTTCGAGAAAATCCGCAAGGCGCTGGCAGATTCAGGCAGCGGTGACGCCAAGATCGAAGGTCATGTGATCAACGAACCGCAATGCGCCGTCACCGATTTCCTGAAGGCCGTGCAGCCGAAGGCGATCGACAGCCCGCGGATCACGCTGGCGGCGGCCGATTTGAAGCTCGGCGACAGCCTCAAGGCGACCATCACCGATGCCGGCACCAACAATCTCGACCTCCTGCTGATCGATGGCGACGGCTTCGTCCACGACATGAAAGACGGGGCCGAATTGAAGAAGGATGGCGCCAGCGACACGCTCGCCATGAATATGACCGAACCCCGGTCGACGCCCAACTCGCCGGAAATGATTGTCGCCATCACCAGCCCGGACGGACTGAAGCTGCCAAAGATTGCCGACAAGACGTCCGCTGCCGACCTGTTCCCGAAACTGACCAAGACGCTGCTTGGCGCGGATCAAGGGTTCGGGATCGATTTCGCGTATTTCCGGCTGTCGCAGTGATCGATGCGCCATGGTGAAACACACGCAGCGCAACGTTGAGGCCGGTCGGCAGGGCCTCGCCATCGCACGGCACCGGCCCGGTCCGCTGCTTGCCTGGCTGCTGTTCCTGCTGTTTGCGAGTGCTGCCCCGGCCAGCGCGCAATTCGCCGTCTGCAACCAGACGCTCGATGCCGTCAATCTCTCGGTCGCCACCGAGACCGGCGGCGTGTTCAGCACCGAAGGGTGGTGGACCATCGGCGCCAACCGCTGTGCCGACGTGATCAAGGACGAGCTGGTCAGCCGCTACATCTATGTCTACGCGACCGACGTGTTCGGCCAGCCGATCGTCGACAGCACCGTGGCCGGCGAAAACATGTGCGTCGGCAGCAAGCGCTTCAAGATCGAAGGCATCGATTCCTGTTGGGAGCGCGGCTACCAGCAGGTCCGCTTCATGGAGGTCGATACCAAGGAGATGGTGCGCTGGACGCTGTTCCTGAAGGAACCGGCGCCGCCGGGCTGAGGCATGGTCGACGGCGATCCACAAACACGAAAAAAGCCACGCAACGAGCGAGGAAATGACTGACTGAAGACATTCTTTTCGTGGAGTTAGACGGTGGCGGGTATTTTGGGCGATGCACGAGATTGATGCCAGCTTCCGGCGGAGGCTGAGCGACGCGCGAGAAAAGCAGCAACGTCTGCTACGCCGGAGGATTTTCGGTGCGGCGGGCGGCTGTCTCGTGCTGGCCATCGCCGCGGCATCGTATTTCGTCATCAAGGATATGCGCGGCAGCGAAACCCAGATCGCCGGCGACGCAACGAACCCCGAGCCGGAAGAACCGAAGAAACCGCCATTCGTCGCCAATGCCATCATTGATCTGGCTGGCGATCCGCTGATCATCCGGCTGGGCTCGTCGGCCGAACGCAACACCAAACTCAAGGATTTCGACGTTCCCGACGACATGAAGCAGCCGGCCGTTCCGGATTCGCTGCTGGTGCTGTCGGATACGATGCTGTCGTCCAGCGTGCGGATCATGGCGCTGCCCTCCAGCCCCGAGGATTTTGCGTTCTTCCAGGCGCAGAGTGCGCGCGCCAACCCGCTGCCCCTCCCCGACGCGTCGGCAACAATGGACGATGCAACGGCTCCGCCGCCGGAAGAGGAGAATTATGAGGGCGCCGACGAGGTGCTGGTGCCGGTCGCCGGGCAGGACGACCTCGAAGGCGATGCGGGAGTTACGGACGACGAAGAGGAGGCCACGCCGGCGGATGCGGCGCCTGTGCCGCCTCCTGCAGCTGAAGACACCGGCGTGATCGGCGATGACAATGCCGATGTCGGGGCCGGCTGGGGCGAGACGGTCGGACGCGGCCAGGAGGTCCTGCCCGACTTCAAGGCCACTGCCATCGAAGACACCACGACCGTTCAGGCGGTCACGCAAGAGATCGACAGGGCTCCGGTGACCGAGGACCTGACCTTCTCCGTCAAGGGCGAGCGGACGCTGGAGACCAGCATCACCGAATACGGGTTCAGCACCGATGAGGCCAAGAAGGCCGGCGAGGCCGCCAAGACTTTGCTTGGGCTGAACACGCTCGGCGACCGCTACGTGGTCGGATTGCGCGGCTACCGGCCCGACCCGAAGCAGCCCGGCTACAAGCTCGTGCAATTGTCGATCAATGCGCCCGACAAATATATCGGCACCATCGCGCTTGCCGACAGCGGCGACTTCGTCGTCGGCGCCGATCCATGGCTGGGCGACGATCTCTCGCAATATTCGCAGGATTCAGTGCCGGAGGCCCAGGGCCAGAATTTTCGGCTACTCGATGCGATCTACAGCACCGCCACCCGCAACGACGTTCCGAGCGCCGTCACCGGCGAGGCGATCATGCTGGTATCGAAAGTGTTCGATCTCTCGGCGCTGGCGACCAAGGACGACAAGCTGACCATCATCTACGGCAAGCCGGCGGCCGACGACCAGAGCAATGCCGGCCATGTGCTCTACGTCGCGATCAAGGGCGGCGATCGCAATTTCGAATGCTTCGTCTACCAGCCGGTGCCCGGCGCACCCTATGCCTGCATGACCGAGAAGGACGCCACCCACAGCGTTGCCGTCACCAACGGCATGGTGCAGCCGGTCAATGGCGTGCTGACCTCGACCTTTGGCTACCGCAAGCATCCGATCCTCGGCGTGGTGCGGCTGCACAAGGGCGTCGACTGGAAGGCGCCGGTCGGCACGCCAATCATGGCGGCGTTCGACGGCACCATCGCCTATATCGGCGACGGCAAGGGCTACGGCAACGTCATCCGCATCGACCACGGCAATGGACGCGCCACGGCCTACGCGCATATGAGCCGCTTCGAGCCGACCATGCACAAGGGCCTCGCCGTGCATGCTGGCGAGACCATCGGCTATATTGGCACCACCGGACTGTCGACCGGGCCGCATCTGCATTTCGAGCTCTACCAGAACGGCGTGGCGGTCGATCCACTGGGCGGCTCCGGTACGGCTTTGGCCGAGGGGACGCCCGAGGACGGCGGCGACGATGCGGCGACTGGGCCACCGGCAGCCGATAATACGCCGTCCGACAGCGCCGCCGTCGAAAAGCTGGTCAACCGCATCATCCATGTGGAGAGCGGCGGTTCGGCGCGCGCCAAGAACCCCAAATCGTCGGCCAGCGGACTTGGCCAGTTCATCAAGTCGACCTGGCTGCGCATGATCAAATCATATCGTCCGGAACTGTTCCGATCGATGTCGGAGGTCGAGATCCTAGAGCTGCGCTTCGACCCGACGCTGTCGCGCGAGATGGTGGCGAACCTGGCGCGCGAGAACGAGGCGCGACTGCGCCACTTCGGCCACAGCATCACGGCAGGCCGTCTCTACCTCGCCCATTTCCTCGGGCCGGACGGCGCACACCAGGTGCTCTCAGCGGCCGGCGATGCCTCGATCGCAGCAGTGATGGGCCCGTCGGTGATCGCGGCCAACACCTTCCTGATCGGCAAGGATTGCAACTTCGTGATCAGCTGGGCGGAAAAGAAGATGAGCGGCAAGGCGGTCACCTATGCCAGCACGCCATCGGTCGATACCAGGACCGTGGTCAAGACCTCGCCCGAATTCATCCGCTACCGCGAGACCATGATCAAGATCGTGGAGCTGGTGACCGCGCCGATCTGAGCGTCTATCGCGGCAAGTGCAAATGATAGCGCGCATAGCGCCTCTCGCAGGTCTTGCTCAGCACGCCCTTGGCAACGTTCTATAACTCACGTTCGGCGCGAATCGTGAGTTATAGAAACCGTTTCTATGCCTCATGCCGGGGTCAGGGCCGTCACGACACCTCGTATTGGAAGACGCCGTCTTTCACATCGACCTTGGCGCCGGTGATTTCCTTTTTCTCCAGCGAGCGGTTGAGGAAGTGCCGGGAGAGTTCGGGCAGCAGCGTGTTGGTGACGATGTTGTCGACCATGCGGCCACCCGAATCCGGGTCGTTGCAGCGCGATACGATGTGCTCGACGACGGCGTCCGAATACTCGAACCTGGCGTCGTGGTTGTCGGCAATGCGCTTGCCGATGCGGTCGAGCTGCAGCCGCACGATGCCGCTGAGCATGTCCGCCGACAGCGGAAAATACGGGATGGTGACGATGCGGCCGAGCAATGCGGGCGGAAACACCTGCGTCAGGAAAGGTTTCATCGCCTGTTCGAGGTCCTGCTGGCTTGGCCGCGTCTTGCCTTCCTCGGCCATGTTCATGATGACCTCGGTGCCGACATTCGATGTCAGGATGATCAGCGTGTTCTTGAAGTTGATCTTGCGGCCGTTGCCGTCCTCCATGATGCCCTTGTCGAACACCTGGAAGAACAGCTCGTGCACGTCGGAATGCGCCTTCTCGACCTCGTCGAGCAGCACGACGCTGTAGGGCTTGCGCCGCACCGCCTCGGTCAGCCGGCCGCCTTCGCCGTAGCCGACATAGCCGGGGGGAGCGCCCTTGAGCAGCGAGACCGTATGCGCCTCCTGGAACTCCGACATGTTGATGGTGATCATGTTCTGCTCACCGCCATAGAGCGCCTCGGCGAGCGCCAACGCCGTCTCCGTCTTGCCGACGCCCGAGGGCCCGCACAGCATGAACACGCCGATCGGCTTGTTCGGATTGTCGAGCTTGGCGCGGTTGGTCTCGATGCGCTTGGCGATCATCTGCAGGCCGTGGTCCTGCCCGACGACGCGCTTGGCCAGCGTCTCGGCCAGCTTGAGGATGGTCTGCACCTCGTCGCTCACCATCTTGCCGACCGGGATGCCGGTCCAGTCCGAAACCACAGAAGCAACCGCCTGCTCATCGACGAACGGATAGATCATACGGGTGTCGGCCGGCCGCTCATTGAGCGTGCCGAACAGCCCCCGAAGCTTTTCCAGCATGCTCGAACGCTCATCTGAGGATGGGGCCGCGGCCGCGGGAGCGTCGGTCGACGAAGCGTCGGGCGTCGGGGTGGCTGCAGCAGCCGCAGGCTCCGGCGATGCGGCAGCGGCGGGTTCCGTCCCCTTCGCCGCAGCGCCACTCTCCAGGCTGGCGCGCAGCGCGCTGATCTCGCTGACCAGCTTGTTCTCTTCGGCATATTCCGATTCGAGCCCGCCCAGCCGCGTTCGAATATCGGCAATCTCGGCCTGCAGCTCTTCGGTGCGCTTGTCGTTGGTGGCGCCGAGATCGCTCTGCCGGCCGATCGCCTCGAGCTCCTTCTCGCGCGCATTGATCGCGTCCTTGAGGTCGGAGATAGCGGCCGGCGTCGTCGACTGGCTGATCGCCACGCGGGCGCAGGCCGTATCGAGCAGGCTCACTGCCTTGTCGGGAAGCTGGCGTGCCGGGATGTAGCGCGCCGACAGCTCGACCGCCGCGACCACCGCCTCGTCGGAGATCCGCACCTTGTGATGCTTCTCCATCGGCACCAGCAAGCCGCGCAGCATATAGGTCGCCTTGTCGATCGAGGGCTCGTCGACATTGACCGGCTGGAAGCGGCGTGTCAGCGCCGGGTCCTTTTCGATGTACTGGCGGTATTCGTTCCAAGTCGTGGCGCCGATGGTGCGCAGCGTACCACGCGCCAGGGCCGGCTTCAGAAGATTGGCCGCATCGCCCGTGCCGGCCTGGCCGCCAGCGCCGATCAGCGTGTGAATTTCGTCGATGAACAGGATGATCGGGGTCGGCGACGCCTGCACCTGGTCGATCACCGAACGCAGCCGTTGTTCGAATTCGCCCTTCATGGAGGCGCCGGCCTGCATCAGGCCGATATCGAGCGAGTGCAGCCGCTGGCCCTTCAGCTGCGGCGGCACATCACCGGCCGCCAGGCGCTGGGCAAAACCTTCAACCACCGCGGTCTTGCCGACGCCGGCCTCGCCGGTCAGGATCGGATTGTTCTGCCGGCGGCGCAGCAGCACGTCGATGACCTGGCGGATTTCGTCGTCGCGGCCGACGATCGGGTCCAGCTTGCCCGACGAGGCAATGGCCGTCATGTCGACCGAGTAGCGGTCGAGCGCAGTGTTGCCGCGGGCGGCTCCTTCTGCCCCCTCGCCCGCCGGCGCCCCGCTCGGCGCGGTCAGCCCGGAGCCGTCCATCGGCCGCAGGTTCTCCTCGTCCGACTGCGCCCACATCGCGCGTGCCTCGCCGGCGACGCGGTCGCCGTCGAGCTGTCCAAACTGCTTCGACAGCTGGACGATCGAACGGCGAAGCTCGGGCGATTTCAACGCCGCCACCAGCACGTGGCCAGTCCGTATCTGCGTCTCGCCAAAGAACAGGGTCGCGTAGTGCCAGCCGCGGTCGAGCGCATCGGTGATCTGCGTCGCGATCCCCGGCATCTCGGTCTCGTTCTTCCTGAACCCGTCGACGATGTCGGTGAGGTCCTTCAGTATCTTCGCCCGCTCGAGCTTGTAGTGGTCGAGCGTCAGCGAGACGTCGGAGCGCTCGTTCGTGACGATGTGCAGCAGCCAGTGCGCCATCTCGACATTTCTGTTGCCCGCCTTCTTGGCGTGGCGAAGCGCGCGCATGAACGCGTCGTAGCCGAGGCGGTTTAGTTTTCCGGTGACCGTTTCGAGACTGATGTCAGCCATGGCCTGTCCTCCAAACAGCATGATCCGCAGAGATCATGCGCAAAACAAAATTTGAGGCGGGCCGACGACTGGACGTCAATCAGCCTGCTCTACGCGGATCGGCGTTGCTCTGCCTGCCTGACGCGGCGCCGTTCCAGTGCATTGAAGCGCGCGTCGTCGAAATAGACATCGTCGCCGGCGTCGTTGTCCGGCGCAATCCACGCCGTCCAGCCGAGCTCTCCGGAAACCCCGAGCTGTGCCGCCGGCGCATGCCGGGCCGGCAGCAGCAGTTTGACGTCGAATTCCAGCCGATGCCCGAGATAGAAGAACACAAGGTCGGTCAGCCTGTCGAACATCGTGCCGCGCGGCAGGAACTTGCGATACTCGGCAAGGTCGCGCGCCTTGATGACGACGCAGATCTTGTCGTTGATGCTGTAGACACGGCTGCCGAGATAGGTGTCGACGCCGAGCGTGATGCCTTCGGCACCGAGCATCCACCGATCCGACGGTTCGAACACCAGCCATGAGCCGACGCGCTCCTCGACCTCGGTGGCGACCTTGAATATGCCCCTGACCAGTTGCTTGAGACGCGACGCGCTCTTGACCTTGGAGCTGACCAGGCCGGAAAAGCCCAGCTTGGCGATGTCCTCGACGCTGTCGCGGTCGGCAAGGCTGTCCGTTCCAATGCCGGCAAAGGTCCCGACATAGCGGAAGAAGCGATCGTCCTTCGGACGGTCGTGATGGGCGATCGGCCGGGCGTCGGCCCAGGCGCGGAAGAACAATTGCTGGAAGCGATTGCCGAAAACATCGGTGAAGCGGGCGAAGGACGGGTCACGCCCCATCGACCAGTGCATCGCCTCCACGGTGGTATTGATCGGCAGCGCCCCCTGCGGGCCGAAGAACCCGAGGAAGCGGGAATAGAGCGTCGGAATCCCGGTCGGCTTGTCCTCGTATTTCGACAGGTTCGAGGCCGGGAATTCGAGGAACGGATCCTGCGCGAGATTGACGACCTCTTGCGCGACGACCGCGCTGTCGCCGATCCTCGGCTTGTCCTGGGCCGAGCGCTCGAATTCCCGCAGCGCCTTGAAGAAGTCGACGCTCCACGGTTCTTCCCTGAGGTCGCTGCGCAGCGTCACAGCGCCTGCCCCGTGCCGGTTCGCGGCGGCCAGCGTTTGACCACCCCCCGCTGCTTGGATTCGATCACCGTTTCGGTGAAACTGTTGAGCGACGTGTACTCGGCAAAGAAGCGGTCGAGCACGGCGCCTAGCAGGAAGATGCCGATGCCCTCGAAGGCCTTGTCGTCCAGGCGCACGGTAATCTCGATGCCGCGCGCTGCGTTGAAGCCGTTCTTCTGGCGAAGCCGCCGCACGATCGGCCGGCTGGTGATGCCCTCGATCCCGCGCAGGCGTTGCTCGGAGACGATTTCGGACATGTCGGTGAACAGCGCCAGCAGCTCGCGCAATGCCCCGGCGCGATCCTTCTGGTCGCGGTCGATCAGGCCGAGATGGCTGAGCGACAGGAAGTTCAGCAGCTTCCACGCCGTCGCGCCGAACGGCGAGGTATCGACCCGCTTGCGCTCCATCGCGACCAGCGATTCCTTCGGCTTGGTCGGACCGGCCACGCAATGCAGCGGCACGGACGTGTCGTCGATCAGGAAGAAGTCGGCACCGGCCTCGCCGACTGGAAGCTGGTCGGCGAGATGCCGGTTTGACGCGAGGCAGCGCACGCTGAGCTCGCGCACGCGCTGGGTGTCATCAACCCCGGCTGGCTCCGACAGCGACAGGAAGACCTCGCTGCCCGCATAGCTGCTCTGCGCGCCGACGCGCTGCTCGCGCGAGCTGCGGCGGCGCGGCAGCCGCCGCATCGTGAAGTACATCGCGTCGGAGGCGCGCACATTGTCACCGGGCAGGCTGTAGAGAGGATAGACGCGCACCTTTTCCTTCTGCGAGGGATAGTGCGCGAACACATCGATGATGCGGTGCGCCTCGAATTCGAGAACGCGGCTGCGATCCGGCACGACGTGGTGCTCGTGCTCGCCGCGCCGCACCGGCACGCGGCTGCAGCTCATCTCGAACAGGTTGACGGCGGGAACGGTGTAGAGCGAGAACATGGCCGGGTTGACGATGGCCGCCAACCGGGGCAGCGCCGAACGGCACTCGAAAAGTACATCGAAGGCCGGCGCGTCGATCTGCGCCAGCAGCTTCCTCAAGCCTTGCAGCTTGAACCCCAGGAACTTGTTCGGGAACGCGAAGAAATCCCGCAGCAATTCGAAGCCGGAAAAGAACCGGTCGTCGCGCTCGAACAGCGTTTCGTCCTCGCCAAAGCCAATCTGCTGCAGCATCTGCAGCGGCGCCGAGATGAATTTCGCATCGCCCAGCGCGTCGAGATAGCGGATGGTGATCTTCTTGCAGTTGGCGAACAGCTGCTCGTAAACCGCTGCGGCATCATTGATCGAGCCGAGTATGTGGATCGGCAGCGTGTCGACCTTGACCTCGCTGACCGCGGCGGGCCCCTTCGGCGCGGCTGGCTCTTCGCCACGGCGCGCCGTCAGCCGCCTGAAGCCGAGCCGCAGGCCGGACACGACATCGGGCGCCACCTCAAGTCCCAGCGAGTGCAGCGGCGCCGGCGTCGCAAAATACTCCGCCGTTTCGAGGCTGAGCGGCCACAGCGCCAATTCGCTACGCAGCCGGAACCGGCACGACACGCGCCGCTCCTGCTCGACATAAACGGCGTCGATATAGTCGCCGCGCGCAAAGACCTTGCCGTCGACCAGGCTGGGGTCTTCGAAGGCCGGCTCCGCCTGGACAAGCACCGCCGACGGGATCGGCGCCAGATAGTTCGGCAGCAGCTGGTCGAGCAACGCCGAAGTGAACTCGGAAAACTCGCTCTTGAGCTTGAGCTGCACGCGGGCCGCCATGAAGGCTGAGCCTTCAAGCAGGCTGGCAATGCCCGGGTCCATCTGCTCCTCGCCGAGGCCGCCAAGCCGCTCGGCAACGCCGGGAAATTCCTCGGCGAACTCCTTCGACCTCTCATAGAGGATCTTCAGTTCGCGGTTGTAGTGTTCGAGGAACTCGCGGTTCATGACGCGATCGGCAGCCGCGTCAGCGCGACATTTCCGGATCCGACATCGACTTCAGCGACGAACTCGATCGGGATGTCGAGCGGACGGCAAGCCAGCTCACCGGACACGACGAACCGGATGCGTTGATTGACTTCGTCGAACACATCGCTGCGCTCGATGCGCAGCGCATCGCGGTGCAGACGCGGTTCATGCTCCGCCAAGGCAGCAATTAGTTGATCACCGACGGTCGACAAGGAAGCATCTTCGCTGGTCAGGTGTGTGATATCGGCGAGGCCGAAATTCAGCACGGATTTCTCGACGTAGTCCAGCCCGGTCAGATCGACGGCCGCCGCAAGGTTGACAGTGTTCACCAGCGAAAGCAGGTCAAGCGAGAAATTCTCCTTGACCAGTGCTTCTTCCGCGCCGCGGCGTCGCAATGAACCGCGTTCGGCGATCACACGTTCACCGCCGACGCGATTGTCGAGACGCTTGCCGGCGTCGCCGCGGCTGAATGCATCGCGAAACGCAAACATCAACGGAACCTGAAAATAGTCCCTGGTTCCCGTTCGTTTGGCCATTCGCACTCACATTCGTTTGCGGCGGCGCCGGCGATCCGTACCGGATCAGGATAAGCGCGCTATGGTCACGTCGCCGCCTGGAAATCGTGCTCGACTTCCTTCTCAGGCAGCGGCTCGCCCTTCTGATCCTGGGGCGTGTAGGTGAACTTGGCCTTGCCGAAGGCGATGGTCACCGATTCCATGTAGGGGTCGCCGGAGCCACCGCTCTGGAATGTCGTGATCATGCACGGCGAAAGCTCGCACTTGTACCACGCGTAGGTCGTTCCGCCCGACGAAGTCTTCATGACCTCCAGGTTGACGGTCTCAACGTGAGCCGCCTGGACCAGGGCCTGCAGCAGCGAGTGCGAAGCGCTGTCGACCTTCTTCATGAAAATGAATTCCGAAGGAGTCGACGCGCCGCTGCTGGCGCCGGTGCCGTGCGCGATGGTCGCGGGGTGATGCGCACCCCAGCTGAACGATTCGATATCGACCCACTTTTCGTGGGTGCTGTCGAGGGTTTCACCTTCGATCGTGACCGGACCGCCGGTGAATTTCAAAAACATGTTATTGGACATTGTAGTCTCCTGTTGGGTTTCTGATGGGTAGCAGCTACCCTTGGCTCACAACCAATTCGCATAAGGCCGTATTTGAAGGGGCGAGTGCGCCCCTTGATTTTGTTATTTTGCTTGCCCCGGCAGTCTCGATACGAGGCTCATCCCGATATCCATACCTTCGAGCTGGAAATGCGGTCTGAGGTAGAAGCGGGCCGCATAGTAGCCGGGGTTCTCTTCATCGGCGAAGACATCCACCTGCGCGGCAGCCAGCGGCTTCCTCGCCTTGATGGCCGTGGTGGAATTCTTCGGATCACCATCGACATACTGGGTGATCCATCCCTGCAGCCACTTCTGTAGCTGCTCCTTCTCCTTGGTCTCGCCGATCTGGTCGCGAACCATGCATTTGAGGTAATGCGCAAAACGCGAGGTCGCGAACATGTAGGGAAGGCGGGACGACAGATTGTCGGACGCGGTCGCCTCCACCTTGTCGTACTTCTTCGGCCTGTAGATCGACTGTGCGCCGATGAAGGCTGCCTTGTCCGAATTCTTGCGATGGATCAGCGGCAGCAGGCCCGACTTCGACAGTTCCGCCTCGCGGCGGTCGCTGATGGCGATCTCGGTCGGGCATTTCAGATCGATGCCGCCATCGTCGGTCGGGAAGGTGTGGGTCGGCAGGTTGATGACCTCGCCGCCCGACTGCACGCCGCGAATGCGGACCGTCCAGCCGAATTCCTTGTAGGCGCGGTTGATGTTGGCGGCCATCGCATAGGCAGCGTTCATCCAGGCGTACTTCTCGCCCTTGTGGCCGTCCGTCTCCTCCTCGAAGTTGAATTCCTCGAC
>Ga0070665_100006664_pt1 | contig 11743 bp, 3 predicted proteins | sample KBSS13metaG_FD_65862 | JGI IMG/M metagenome (GOLD analysis project Ga0070665, IMG submission 65862) | Switchgrass rhizosphere microbial communities from Kellogg Biological Station, Michigan, USA - KBS S1-3 metaG | ecosystem: Host-associated > Plants > Roots > Rhizosphere > Soil ...
CCGCCAGAACCGCCCTCGAGCTGGAAACGTTGCAGGGGCTGCGAACGATCTTCGGGTCCGCCCGGACACATGACAACGAGGTGCGTCGAAGTGCGGGGATCTCCGGATCGCTGTTGTGGGCATTGTCAGAGATCGCGCGTTCCGGAGAGAGTGGCGGTATCACAGTGAACGGGCTGTCCGCTCAGATGGCGCTACATCAGACGACTACGAGCAACCTCATCAATCTGCTGGTGGAGCGGCGGTTGATTCGACGTGAACGCGACAGCGCCGATCAGCGAATCGTGCACTTGAAAGCGACCGCCGCGGGCAAGCAACTGTTACTGAAGACACCGGGACCCCATGCGGGGCTGCTCGTCGACGCCTTGCGCCGACTCGACCGTTCTCAATTGGCTGAGCTGTCCAGGAACCTGCAGTGGATCGTCGAGGTCATGCATCGCACTGCGACAACGGCCTCCGGTGAGACACTCATGGGCGAGTAGTCCGTGCAGCCTCTGGTCTACAAAACCGCTCGACTGAATCGCTATTACCGCAGAATCGTCCGGCCGTAACCCGTCGTGTCTTTCTCCACCATCAAGCCTGTCTGCATCGCATAGCGGGTCACGTCCGCGACGTTATGCAGATGGAGCTTACGCATGAAGTTGGCACGATGCTTTTCGACCGTCTTGACGCTTCGTTTGATTTGCGACGCGATCTGCTTATTCGATAACCCGGCGGCAATCATCGCAAGAATCTCGCGCTCCCGACCGGTAACGCCGGCGGCAATCGGGGGAGCCACTGTTTGCTCGCCGAGGTAACTGCGCACGATTCGGGCCGAAGCGTGCGAGCAGAGGTACCGTTTGCCCGCGAGCACCGCCCGCATGGCCTTGATCAGTTCCTCCCGCGTGGCGTCCTTTAGAACGTAGCCGTGCGCCCCGGCCGAGATGGCTGCCCGGATGTATTCCTCGCTGTCGTGCATGGTGAGCACCAGCACCTTCGCGGTCGGGATACGCGAACGGAATTCGACGATTCCCTGCAGACCGGTCGCACCCGCGAGTGCCAGATCGGTCACGATCAGGTCCGGCTGAGTTGCTTCTGCGACCGCGATCGCCTCCGTCAGGTTGGCACCCTGACCGACCACCTCCAGATCTTTCTCCATATTGGACAGCGCGATCAGACCCTCACGCAGTATTGCGTGATCGTCAATCAGCACTATCCGCGAAACGTTCGACTTGGACGACACCCGCTCAATCGTCGATGCGCCCCCGCCGGGTGTCCCCCCTCCGGACAGAGCGCGGTTCTGATTTTTTAGCATTGTATGTGCGACCCGCCATTTGAATTAATCAGCCACAGATATATGACCGAACCCCCCGCCCGATTTGTTTTGACTATTCGCAGCCGGCGACCGGGGGAAATGCGGTACCTCCCCACGGCGCGGCCCAGGCGCGGGAAAAGCTTAGGGCATCGGCAGGTTTTTTGAAAGGTTTGTAGGCATTCCCCTAACATTTTTTGCGATGTATTTCACCCCGGCGCCGGTGCCGGCCGCAGCCCGGGGCGGGTTATGTCATAGCCAAACAACCGACACCGGCTGATCGCGGCGGGTGTTGAGTTGATTTCAGGGGTCGGCTTGCGCAACCACCAGGCGGCGTCCCATCGCTGCCGGCCCGGTGCCGACTTACCTAACCTGACGCCTACTGTCTTCACCCCAGAAAACAGGGCAATCGCACGACTATGGATGCGGTGCCCTTTCGCCGCACGCTTGTGACGTAGCTGTGGCGCGACGGAGGCAGTATGGATAGAGCACAGTTTCTTGGATCGGCAGTCGTAGGTGTGGCGCTCGTTCTGTTGGCGCTTCCCGCGAGTGGCCAGTCATTTCGCGTCCAGTGCCCGGCCGGCACCCAGTTGCACCCCGCAATCATCGCCAACGATCCGGCCGTACCCCCGGCGAACTATGCGAAGTACTCGAAAGTGACCCAGTGGGGACGCACGGATGGCCTCTTGAATCCCACGCCGGCCATGGCCAACCCGCACATCAAGTGCCAGCAGCTCTCCGGCGGCGACGGCTACGCGACGATGGCGGACGGCACCCAGATGTACCTGTTTGCCTTCGGCCCCCTCTCCGGCCTGGCCGACATTGTCAAAGGAGCCCCCGCCACCGAGACGGCGGCCGTATTCAACCAGAACAATCTCGACGGCTCCGGGGCGGCACTCGATGTAGTCCAGGTCGGTGCTCCCTACCCGGGTTACTCCTTTAATGGCGCGATCGGCCTGGTTCCGGATGTCGAGGTCAATGCCGGCTCAGGCCCGGCCGGGGCGCCCCTCGACGGTCATGTCGACCCGCGGCTCGTGATGGACGTCGGGGTGATGAACGGTAACCAACCGGCACCGCTGATCGTGATCGACGAGGGAGATGAGCTGTTCCTCACCCTCACCAACGTCGGCATGATCATGCGTCCCGACCTGTTTGAGCAGCACACAGTCCACTTCCACGGCTATCCCAACGCATCGGCCTTCTACGATGGAGTGCCGGATGCATCCGTGGCCATCAATATCGGCGGCAGCTTCACCTACTACTACCTGGCGCCCGAAGCGGGGACGTACATGTGGCACTGCCACATTTCGCCGCCCGAGCATCTGCAGATGGGCATGGTGGGTCAGTTGTACGTGCGCCCACGCCAGAACTCGGTTGTCGGCAATCTGCATAGCGCGCTGGCTGCATTGCAGACGGACCCCGCCACCAAGTGTTCCGGCACTGACATGCTGTGCTCAACGCAGGTCCCCCCGGTAGACAACGGCGTGCAGGCCAATGGCCGCAATTACGCCTACGACGACGGCGATGGCAGCACCGCCTACGACGTCGAGTATCCCATCCAGATGATGGGGTTCGATCCCAACTTCCACTTCGTCGGAATGACATTCAACCCCGAATCGTTCACCGACACCAAGGACAAATATTTCCTATTGAACGGTCGCAGCTATCCGGACACCGTAGGCGGGCACGAGTGCTCGGGCGCCGACGACCCGGTCGCCGCCTGCAATCCGGTTGCTGGTGCGCTGCCTGCGGGAGCCGTGGTTGCAGGCCCGATGAGCACGCAGGCCTCGGATGGAACGGCGCACTTCTCGCAACCCATGCCGACGGTTGTGAACATTCCGGTCGGCGGCAAAGCCCTGTTGCGCTTCTCCGATCTGAACGTCACCGAATATCACACACTCGCCTCGCTGGGCATCCCGATGCACGTCATCGGTTACAACGCCCGCCTGCTGCGTGACCAGGACGGCAACAACACCGACTACTACACGAACTCGATCAGCCTCGGCGGCGGAGAATCCGTCGATGTGATCCTGGATGCATCGCCGCACGACTCGTTGGGCGCGCCATTGTACCCGGTGGGCAGCAAATTCTATCTGTACACGCCCCAGCTTGATCACCTGTCGAACGATGCCGAGAACTTCGGCGGCATGATGACTGAAGTCAACATCTGCAACAGCGTCGACCCGACCACCAAACAGTGCTCGTGATCATGGAGATTGACATGCGCTTTCCACACTTTCCGCTCGGGTCGGCCGTGTGCAGCCTGTCCCTGGCATTCGGACTCGTGGCAGCACCGCCGGTCGAGGCGGCGGCACCGGGAATCACGGCGGCAACGCTGTCCGGCAGCACCAGCACTTTCAATCTGAGCGCCGCGCCGAGCTACACCACGCAGCCCGATGGGATGAGCATCTACTCCTGGGGATATGGTTGTACTGCCAACTCCGCCGCCAGTTTTGCCCCAGCCGGCATCAACGCCAACGCCGCGGGCGCCAAGTGCCCGACCATGCAGGTTCCGGGGCCGACCCTGATCGTCAACCAGGGCGATACGGTCACAGTCACATTGACCAACAACCTGCCGGCCGCGGCAGGTAACACATCGATCCTGTTCCCGGGATTCAATGTCACCGCCAGCGGCGGCGCGAACGGACTGCTGACAAAAGAAGCTCAGGTTGGGGGTACTGTCACCTACACCTTCGTGGCGAACAGTGTCGGTACGCACGCGTACTACAGCGGCACACAGGGCGACGTGCAGGTCGAGATGGGCCTGTATGGGGCCATCATCGTCCTGCCGACTCTCAGCGGCGGTCTGCCCACCGGCTATTCGGCCTGGCACCTGGCCCAGGGCGCGAATCAACCGGACACCTGCACTGCGCTGAACAAGAAACCGGCCCGCGCCTCGAACCCGGCGCAACCGGAAACGGACTACCGCCTGGCAGCGGCCGCCTATGACAACCCGGGAGCCTGCTACGACCGCGAATACCTGTTTCAGTTGAGTGAGGTCGACCCGGCGATCCACCAGCAGGTGGAAGCACAGAAGGATCAGGCCTGCACGTCATCGACCGGCTGCATGGTCGTCAAGACCCAACCGTACCACCCGGTCTACTACGTCGTGAACGGCCGCTCCATGCCGGACGACATGGACCCCAACTACGTGTCGACTTATCCGCACCAACCGTACAACGGCAATCCGCACATGCACCCGGGCGAGCTCACTCTCCTGCGCATCATCGGCCAGGGCCACCTGCAACATCCATTGCATGAGCATGCCAATCATGTACGTCTGCTCGCGCGGGACGGCAATCTGTTGCTGACCCAGAGTGGCGACAGCAAACTGGCGGGCCCGCTGCTGTTTACGACGACGACCACCCCCGGGCAGGCGATGGACGGTATTTTCCAGTTCACCGCCAAGGGTCTGAACTGGGATGTCTACGGCCATGGGGTCAAGAACGGTCAGCGCGTCGACTCCGCTAACTGCTACCCGGATGCGAACGGGTACTACACCACGGCCAGCAGCACACCGGCAGCCACCACCGCCGACAACTACTACGAGTGGTGCGGCGATCACCTGAAGCCGTTGGAGAGCAAGCCCTTCGGGCAGGTCGGTGAAGGCGGCCCGGTCACCCTTCCAGATGCCAACATTGTGGTGAACGGCACCTGGTACGGCGGCAGCCCGTATCTCGGACCGGACGCCACCACCCGCGCCGTGGGTCCAACACCGATTCCGCCTGCCGGCACCGTCGGTAACGACCCCGGTTCCGAAGCCGGCTATGCCTATATGTGGCACTCCCACAACGAACGCGAAATAACAACAAACAACATCTTCCCCGGCGGAATGATGATGATGATGTTGGTCGACCCCTGGGTCTACCCCATCAATGAAGCGAATTGAGGCGAGGAACAGCCAATGAGCTCCAGCAGATTCAAGCCCAGTCTGATCCATACCGGTATAGCAGCGTGTGCCCTGCTGCTCGTGCAGGCGACGGCGCAGGCCGATGTCAGCGTGACATTGACGGCCACTGCCACTACGACTCAACTGCCCGACGGGCAGAGCGTTCCCATGTGGGGACTGATGTGCGGAACGGGACCCGCCGCCAGCGCCGCGTGCACGGCGTTGAGCGGGGCCGCGCAGACCGGCACCGGCTGGCAGCCGCCCCTGATCACCGTGCCGCAGGGTCAGGTTCTCAACATCAACCTGATCAACAGCCTGTCCTTCAACGGTAACTCGATTCCAACCTCGCTGGTGATCGTGGGCCAGCTCGGCGGCGGTCTCGGTAGCGCCCCCAAGCGCATGCCGAGTCCTGTACACGGGCCGCAAGGCACCACCTGGCCCGGCACGTTGGGGGGAACGAATGCGGCCAACGGAGATGCGATCTTCACTCCTCCGAAACAGCTCGATCGGGTGCGTTCCTTCGCCACCGAGGTGCTGCCCGGTACCACGCCGGTAACCCTCAGCTGGCAGGCACTGCGTCCCGGCACCTATCTTCTCGAATCCGGCACGGAGCCCTCGATCCAGGGCCCAATGGGCCTGTATGGTGTCGTAGTCGTCACCGAGCCCGACGACCCGGCCACCAGCGCCCACGTGGCTTTCGGCACCCGCTTTGATGCGTCGGTGCCGCTGCTGCTGTCTGAAATCGACCCGGTGCAGAACCGCGAAGTAGCCCAGGTCGTGCAGAACTCGGGATTCAACGAGACGAGCGTGTGGAGCGGACTTGCCGGAGGGTGCGGGGATATAGCAAAGCCCTCGACTCAACACACGTGCTATCCGCCGGCGGTCAACTACAGCCCGCTGTACTATCTCGTCAACGGCAGCGCGTTCGATCGCAGCAATCCGGCCAACAGCTCGGTCTCGATTGCCGCGGCGGGGCCTCAGGCCAACATCCTGCTGCGTTTCGTGAATGCCGGCCTGCGCATGCACGTACCCACGATGGTCGGTGGGACGATGACGCTGCTCGCGGAAGATGGCAACAAGGTTCCGGGCAATCCACACATCCAGTCCGAAGTGCCGTTGATGGCCGGCAAGACCTACGATGTGGCCACTCAGCCCGCGCAGACCGTTTCGGGGACGTATGACGCTGCGACTTACGCAGTGTTTGATCGCGCTTTGAACCTTTCGACCAGCGGACAGCGGGACGGCGGCATGCAGGTTCTATTGCAGGTTGCCGGTGGCGCAGCCGTTTCGCCTGCGGTAACCCTCCATGCCTCCGACAAGACTTATTACTGCATCAGTGGCACCACCCTTTCCGTAACTGATCCATCCAAAGGCCTGTTGGGCGGAGCGACGGGCGCCAATGGCGTTGTTGTGGCAAGCAATGCGCTTCCCGCGGGCAACTCACTGACAGTCAATGCCGATGGCACCTTCACCTACGCTCCGCCCAGCGCTGGTACCTGCGCCGGCTCGTTCACCTACCAGGTAAACAACAGCGCAACGCACACCGCAACCATCCGCCAGTGCGACAGCAGTCAAAGCGATCAGGGCTGCACGGTCGCCCACGCTCCGGTTGTCAGCGACATCACATTCACCAGCTCCGTTGCGAGCCGCTATGTCTCAGCACCGCCGGGCGTGATGAAGGGCGTCACCTCTAACGACGGAGGCTTCGACCTGAGCGCTTCGACCACAGTGCCCGCAGGCAGCGGCGTCGTGTTGAATGCGGATGGCTCTTTCAGCGCGACGAGCCAGGGAGCCACTGCCTGCGCCGCGGGTCTGGTCAGTCAGTTATCGCTGCCCGCTGGTGCGAGCTGCCGAGCCTTCCCGTACCTGGTGAAGAATGCCCAGGGTACATCCAGCAATACGGCCAATGCGACGGTAGTCTTCCTCCCCGCCTCCAATCTGAACGTGAATATCACGGACGCACTGACGGGCGTAGCCATCTCCGACTATCGCTGGATCCTGGAGGAGGACAAGACCTTCTGGGTCGATCCGAAGTGTCAGGTCAATTCAACCGACCCGAACGTCCGTCCGAGCAGTTGCCCCCCGTTGCCGGTCGAGAGTATCGGCTACAACTTCCATACATCCAACATGCCCGTGGTGGCCTCCGGATGCTTCGGCACGGTATCGTGCGAATCCGGCCAGACGGTCGGCGGGACCGCAGCGGTCTGCGATATCGGTAACGGCAGTTGCCGCACCGACGCGAATCAGTTCACACAGACGACCCCGGGCTCTGTTTACCTCGATCCGACCAAGCGGTACTTCCTGTCCGTGCTGCCGGGCGACAGCGCGAATCCCGTCATCGGCGGTGCCGGCGGCCCGGATGCGAACGGCAAACCCTTCAGTATCGTGAATGCCTGCGGCCGCTACTCAGGCCCGACCGGGGCCTGGGAACCCGGTGGTCAAGCGGCGATGTGCGGCCACGAAATGGGCGGCGCCCAGATTGCGGCCGGCCAGCGCACGGTCAACATCGCTCTCCAGGAGTTACCGCTTCCGACCGCGAAGATCTCGGCATTCGTGTTCGAGGACGACTACCCGCTCAATGGCGAGAACGACGCCGGTGGCGGAGTTGATGTCTTGGCGCCCAACGAGCCCGGCCTGGGCGGATTCGAAGTCACGCTGTTCGACCAGGGTGGTGGCCTCGGCGATGCCACCGGGCAGATTACCTACGACGAGTTCAACCAGCCGGTGAGCAACTCCCTGGCCGGCCAAATAGACCCGATCACCGGCCTGGACGCTTGTCCGATCACCGCGCGGACGGATCGGCTCGTCGGTCAAATTCCCACCTGCCCGAAATACGAGTCGGACGGCAAGACGGAATCGCCCCTCCAGGGACAGGTCGTCATCGCCAACCTGTATCCGGGCATTTATGAAGTTTCGGCCGTTCCCGGCGCGGATCGGGAAGCACGCGGCGAGGAATGGCTGCAGACCAACACGCTGGACGGCGGCAAGCCGCACGAGGCGTTCATCAAACCGGACGAGCCCGGCTACTTCCAGGAGTTCGGACCCGGCGGGTTCCACGTCTCGATCGGCTTTGCCAATCCCGCGGTCATCAACGCCCGACTCAAGGGTTACTGCAGCTCGGCGGCCAACACGACACCGTGCAACAACACGTTGACCGTGCATGTCACCAACACGCACATGAGTCGCACACCGGACCAGCGTACGTACAGCAGCGAAAGCTACGACCATTATTCGTTCACGAACTGCTATGTGTCAGTCGGCCCCGCCGACGCTGCCGACTTTGCGTTCCAGAAGTGCCAGACCAAGACCAATCCCGACGGCAGTACCGACGCCTACGTAACCTTCAACAACATGCCGGGCGGCGACTTCAAGATCGCGGTCTTCGACCAGTGGAACGACATCATGCTCGACGGCCTGGTCGGCACGGTCACGATCGCCTCCTCGAGCCAGGGCGCGACCACCGACAAGGTCTTCCCGGTCACGCAGTGGCGTACCAACCTTTATACCCGCACATTCATCGACCAGGATCACGACGGCATCTCCGAGGATACCGATCCGGGCCTCGCCCTCGTAAACACGAATATTCACTATCGCGACGGCAGCGTCGGGTTCTACAACAGCACGGACTTGAACGGCTACGCGACTTTCAACGAAGTCTTCCCGTTCATGAACTGGTTGGTCGTCGAGACGACCTCGACCCGCTTCAAGCCGACCGGCGTGCACGCAATCTATGACGCAGGTGGCCCGGTTGACGGCTCCGCTCAGGCGGCGGCGCTGGGTGTGGACGGACAGTCTGCTACCGCAGCGCACCTCGCGAACACCGTGGCGCGCGCACCGCTGCCGGCGGATCTGCGCATCCCCGGTGCCAAGTACTGCACCAATGCGGATTGCCTGCCCGGCGACACCGGCAACGGCGCTTCGAGCGGAACACTCTTTCCCGCCATGCCCTGGGGTGTGACGCAAGGCTGGCAAGGCCTGCTCGGCCAGGACAGCTTTATTGAATTCGCAATGCAGCCGTTCAAGGAGGCCGCCAACGGTCATCCTGCGGAAAACGGCGGTATCCACGGCATGGTGGTCTACGCCTCGACCCGTCCGTTCGATGATCCGTCCCTGTCGCTGCAACTGCAGTGGGAGCCAGGCGTACCGCGTGTCCAGGTCAACTTGTACAGCAAGACGCTCGATGCTTCCGGCAACGAACACCTGCAGTTGGTCGACACCACGACGACCGCGAGCTGGGATGACTGGGCGCAGGGATTCCGGCGCGACGCCAACGGCAATCTCATGCAGTCGGGCGGTGGAGGCTCCAGTACCGATGCCGGCTACATCTCCAACATGAACTGCCCGGGCCAGGCCAGTGACAGCCCGTTCTTCGCCACCCTGAAGAACAGCAAGGAGTGGCTCGACGCCGCCGACGGCAGCGGCAACAAGAAGCCCCTCGCGTACCAGTCACGCTTCAAGTGTTATGACGGCTGGTCGCAGTTGAATCAGGTCCAGCCGGCACCGTATGACGGTCTCTACACCTTCCCGAGTGTCGTCACCGTCGACCCGGCGACCGGCAAGTCCGCCAAGACCAACTGCAGCGTCTGTGTCGCGAACCCCGATGACGGTTCGCCGATGCTGCCCGCCGGCACCTACGTGGTGGAAGTCATCGTGCCGCCCGGGTACGAGCTGGTGAAGGAAGAAGACAAGAACATTCTGCTGGGCGATGTCTTCATCGCGCCGGTCACCCAACAGTTCGCCGGCTTCGGCAACATCTTCATCATGCCGGACCAGGCGGCCGTCGGCACGACCTACAATGCCAACAATCCGGGCAGCCTCAATCTGACTTCAAATCTGGGGTCGGAGACGTTTCCGCGCGGCGAAGGCGACACGGGCAGCGTCGAGCAGTACTGGCCGTGCGTCGGAGCCGAGCGCACGGTACCGGATCTGAACAGCCTGTTCCCGGGGGCCGGCCAGGCCGCGCCGTTCGCCGGCGCCACTCGCCACCTGTGCGATCGCAAGGAAGTCACGGTCAAAGATGAAGCGTCCACGCTCGCGAAGTTCTACGTGTTCAGCTCGACGCACATCGCGGGTCACTTCACGGGGACGATCACCAACGACTTCGCGTCCGAGTTCGACCCTTTCTCACCACAGTTCGGCGAGAAGTTCGGTCCGCCCAACCTGCCGGTCGGCCTGCGCGACTTCAATGGCAACGAGGTTGCCCGGGTCTACTCCGACCAGTGGGGCATCTACAACGGTCTGTACTTCTCCACCTGGACGGTGAATCCGCCGAATCCGACCGGCTATGCGCCGCAGATGTCGATCGCCTGCATGAACGATCCGGGCCCGATCCTGGATCCCACCTCGGGCCAGCAGGTCACAGATCCGCAATACAACTCCGCCTACAGCAACTTCTGCTACGAACAGCCGTTCATGCCCGGCTTCACGACCTACATGGACACGCCGGTCATTCCGACGCAGTCGTTCGCTGACAATTACAACTTGCCCGACAGCGAGTACCCGGAGGGCACGCCGGCCATCAAGAGTGTGGTGAACGCCGATGCCACTCTGCCCCAGGGTCCGTGGGTCCGGCCGGGCGGCAACGGCACCGCGGCCACTGCGACCATCACTTTTTCGGACGTCTCGGTGGGCGACTCGGTGAGCGCGGTCAAGGTGGGTGCCACGACCCTGACCGCCGGCCCGATCACCTGCAACCTGCTCAGCCTGTGCACCAACCTGTTGAATCAAAACGGTCGCAACGCTCTGATGGCCGGGTTGGTCACGTTGAGCATCAATTCCCGGACTGGGACTACCGGCTACTCGGCGAGCACGTCGTTCGGCTCCAACGTGGTGACTATCACCGCGCCCGCCGGAACTGCGGCCAACAACACCGTGCTGGTCGTCACACAGTCGGGAATTACCGTCGCCGGGAATCTCACCTTCAACGGCGGCACCGCCGGCGCGAGCGCCGCGATGAACATCACGATCACCGCGCTGGGCAACAAGGTCGTTCAGAACCCGAACTTCTCGGGACCGAATGCAACCAACGCGCCGTACAACCAGAAGACGATCACCCGCCACTACACCTTCGGTACGGCCGCGGGCACCGTGGAGCTGATCGGCAGCGACAATGTTTCACATGCGCTTCAGAACGTCGTGTGGACGGATTCGACGATCACCGGGACCGTACCGGCAGACCTGCCGAGCTGCCCGAAGCAGCAGGCGGGTCAGACGGCAAAGTGCGGTCAGCTGGTTATCACGCGCGCTGACAACGGGAAGCGCTCAATTGACGCGATTACAGTCACAGTCGGCGGCAGCTATCCTTGGGTGGTTGCTCCGAGCGGAGTCACGGCGCCTGCCGGCAAGAGCGTCCAGGACTACGGCTCGATGTTCGGTCGCATGGGTCCGAGCCCGATTCAGGTCGCGCTGGACAGCGCCTCACCCGGTGACCTAGTCATCGTTACCCCGGGCACCTATCGCGAGAACCTGATCATGTGGAAGCCCGTTCGCCTCCAGGGCGTGGGCGCCGCATCCGTGACGATCAACGCCGACGCTCATCCTGCCGGAAAGATGGATCAGTGGCGTCG
>Ga0070665_100006666_pt1 | contig 11742 bp, 13 predicted proteins | sample KBSS13metaG_FD_65862 | JGI IMG/M metagenome (GOLD analysis project Ga0070665, IMG submission 65862) | Switchgrass rhizosphere microbial communities from Kellogg Biological Station, Michigan, USA - KBS S1-3 metaG | ecosystem: Host-associated > Plants > Roots > Rhizosphere > Soil ...
ATGTATTGGCTGATCCAGCGCACGCGCATCGGAATGATGATTCGGGCCGGGGCGTCGAACCGCGAGATGGTCGAATCGCTCGGCATCAACATCAATCTCCTCTATCGGCTCGTCTTCGCGCTCGGCGTCGCGCTGGCCGCCTTCGCGGGGATGCTCGCGGCGCCCGTATCGTCGGTCTATCCGGGCATGGGCACGCAAGTGCTCATCGTTTGTTTCGTCGTGGTGGTGATCGGGGGCATCGGGTCCGTGCGCGGCGCGCTCGCCGCGGCGCTTTTGATTGGCGTGGTCGACACGTTCGGCAAGGTGTTCGTTCCGGAGTACGCCGGCGTCGCGGTATACATCCTGATGGCGGCGATCCTGCTGTGGCGGCCTGAAGGCCTGTTCCGGCGCGCATGACCGCCTCGTCCTTTGCGGCTCGGTGGCCATCCGTCCTGCTCCTGGCCGCCGTGGCGTTGCTCGCGGCGTTCCCGTGGCTCGGCGCCGCGTTCTACACCGAACTCGTGACGAAGGTCATGATCATGGCGATCTTCGCTCTGTCACTCGATCTTCTGGTCGGTTACACGGGGCTCGTGAGTTTCGGACACGCCGCGTATTTCGGGGTCGGCGCCTATACGCTTGCGCTGATGTCGCCCAAGGCGGCTCCGGCGAGCTTATGGGTCTCGCTCCCCGCGTCGATGCTCGCGGCGGGCGTCGCAGCGCTCGTGGTCGGCGTCTTCGTGCTGCGTACGCGCGGCATCTATTTCATCATGGTGACGCTTGCGTTCGCGCAGATGTTCTACTTCGTCTTCCACGATACGAAGCTCGGCGGCGGATCGGATGGCCGCTACGTCAACTTCAAGCCGTCGGCCGCGATCGGGGGCTTCGAGCCCTTCGACCTCGGCCGGCCGGTGCAGGCCTATTACGTCGTCCTCCTGATACTCGCAATGGTGTTTGCCTTCCTGCGCCTGCTCCTGCGCTCGCCGTTCGGACGCGCCCTCCAGGGCATTCGCGCCAACGAGTCGCGGATGCGATCGCTGGGCTTTCCCGTATTCCGCTACAAGCTCGCGGGCTTCGTGGTCGCCGGAGTGCTCGCCGGACTTGCCGGATATCTGCTGGCGGCCCAGTCCGGCTTCGTCAATCCGGAGCTGCTGTCGTGGCATCAGTCGGGCAATGTGCTCCTCATGGTCATCCTGGGCGGCTCCGGCACCGCATATGGGCCGATCATCGGCGCCTTCGCGCTGCTGTTGATGGAGGAGTTGTTCTCGTCGCTGACGCGGCACTGGCAGCTGTGGCTGGGCAGCGCGATCGTCGCGCTGGTGCTGTTCATGCCGGGCGGCCTGTCGCGCCTGCACAGCCGGCTCCGCGCCCGTTTTCTGTCATGACGGCCAACCCGCTGCTGGAAGCGCGCGGATTGTCGCGAAGCTTTGGCGGTCTCGTCGCCAACGACAACGTCACGCTCGAACTTTGTCGCGGCGAAGTGCATGCGCTCCTCGGACCGAACGGAGCGGGCAAGTCGACGCTGATCAATCTGCTGTCGGGCGATCTCCCACCTACGTCGGGCAGCATCGTGTACGAAGGGCGAGACATCGTGCGCTACCCTTCCGATCGACGCGCGCGGCTCGGGATCGGCAGGAGCTATCAGAAGACGAATATATTTCCCGCGTTCACGGTGTTCGAGAACTGCCGTCTCGCGGCCCAATCCCGCATGCCGCGGTCCCTCGCATGGTTCGCCGACGCGGCGCTTGATGCACCGTCCTGCGCGATGGCGACTCGTGCGCTGGCACTCGCGGGTCTAGCCGGCGATGGCGGGCGCATTGCGCGCACGCTGAGCCACGGCGACCAGCGCCAACTCGAGATCGCGATGGTGCTCGCGATCGAGCCCAAGGTGCTGCTGCTGGACGAGCCGCTCGCCGGAATGGGCGCGGAGGAATCCGCGCGCATGGTTGCACTGCTTCGACGACTTGCCGCCGATCACGCGATTCTTCTGGTCGAGCACGACATGGACGCGGTGTTCGCGGTCGCCGACCGCATCACCGTCATGGTAAGCGGCCGCGTGCTCGAATCGGGTTCGCCCGCGCAGATCCGCGCGAGTGCGCTCGTGCAGGATGCCTATCTGGGGCATGCGGAGCACGGCCTTGACTGACGGCCTGCTGGTCGCCCGCGGCCTGCACGTGTACTACGACGCGAGTCATGCGTTGGACGGCGTCGACTTTCACGTGGACGAAGGCGAAGCGGTGGGACTGATGGGCCGCAACGGCATGGGCAAGACGACGCTCATTCGAAGCCTGCTGGGCCTCGTTCCTGCGCGATCCGGCGACGTGCAATGGCGCGGCGCGAGCGTCACGGGCGCGCCGACGTGGAAGATCGTCCGCGATGGGGTCGCCTACGTGCCCGAGGGTCGCGGCATCTTTCCGAATCTCGACGTTCGCGAAAACCTTCTGCTCGCCGCGCGCGCGGGTCGCACCGGGCGCCTGGACTGGACGCTGGAGCGCGTGCTCGCGACGTTTCCCCGCCTGGCCGAGCGGCAGCAGCAGGGCGGCGCGCTCCTTTCAGGTGGCGAGCAGCAGATGCTGACCATCGGCCGCGCACTGATGACGAACCCCGATCTTCTGATCCTGGACGAGGCGACCGAGGGTCTCGCGCCACTGATCGCGCGCGAGATCTGGCGCATCATCCACGAGATCCGCGCGGGCGGCATCGCGACGATCATCGTGGACAAGAACTATGCGGCCGTGGTGCGCCTCACCGATCGCAACGTCGTGTTGGTGAAGGGACGCGTTGCGCTCGAGGCGAGCAGCGCGTCGCTGCGCGCCGATCCGTCACCGCTGCTGCGCCTGCTGGGCGTCTGAAACGCGCGGAAACGAACGATGCCCTTCGTGACCGCGGCGGGAAGAAGGCTCGAGTACGCGCGCATCGACGTCGGCGGTCCCGATCGCCCTACGCTAGTGCTGCTGCACGAAGGCCTGGGCTCGATCGCCATGTGGCGCGATTTCCCGGAGCGGCTCGCCCATGCGGTGGCGGCGCGCGTGGTGGTGTACTCGCGCTACGGCTATGGCAATTCCGATCCGATCGCGGCGCCGCGCGACGTTCGCTACATGCACGACGAGGCGCTTCTGACACTGCCCGCGTTGCTCGATGCGCTGGGAGTGGAGCGTCCTGTTCTCGTCGGCCATAGCGACGGCGCCTCGATCGCATTGATCCACGCGGGCGGCAGCGGGCGAGCGATGTGCGGAGTGGTGGCGATGGCGCCGCATGTCTTCGTCGAGGACCTCTCGATCGCCAGCATCGAGGCTGCGCGCACCGCGTATCGCACCACCGATCTCCGCGCGAAGCTCGCGCGATACCACGCCGACGTCGACGGCGCATTCCGCGGCTGGAACGACATCTGGCTCGCACCGGCGTTTCGAACCTGGAACATCGAGCGCTTTTTGCCGGAGATCGGGTGCCCGATCCTGGCGATCCAGGGCCGCGACGACGAGTACGGCACCGTCGAGCAGATCGCGCGCCTTGCGAAGGCCGCACCCGACGTCGACGAGGTGCTGCTGGAGGATTGCCGCCACTCGCCGCATCGCGACCAGCCGCAGGCCGTCCTGGAAGCAATCGTCCGCTTTCTCGATCGCATCGGCAACCAACGCTGAGGCCAGGACGACATGCATCTCGATATCCCCGCGCTCGTTGCCGCCTACGGTTATCCGGCAACTTTCCTGGGCGCCCTTTTCGAAGGCGAGACGATTCTGACCCTGGCCGGGCTCGCCGTGCATCGGGGACACCTCGACGGTTTGGCCGCGTGGCTCCTGGGAGCGGCCGGCGGGGCGCTTGGCGATACGATCTACTTCGCGATCGGTCATCGCTTCGGCACCGGTGCGCTGGCGCGCTTTCCCTCGCTCGCCCCGGCCATCGTGCGGGTGCAGGGACTCGTCCTGCGCCATCCCGCACTCGCCGTGATTGCGGTGCGCTTTCTCTATGGCGTGCGGATCGCGGGGCCCGTGGTCATCGGGGCGAGCCCTCTCCCTTGGTACCGCTTCGTGCCGCTCAATCTCTGCGGCGCGCTCCTGTGGTCCGCGTGCTGGCTGGGTATCGGGTATGGCGTCGGCACTGCCGCCCATCAGCTTATCGGCAACGAGGGCAAGATCGAGCGCGAGCTGTTTCTCGGCGTCCTGCTGATCGGCGTCGTCGCGGTCGCAACGCTCAGGCTTCGCGCCGGCAGGTCCCGCAAGTCGACATTCTGACCCCGGGCTCGCGGCACACGCATTCCGTCGCACGAACGGAAGGCGTCCGCAAGTCGTGTCCAAAGCGGTGCATGACCTATTTTCGTGCACCTATTTGGTGGTGACCGAGAATCCCGCCGCGATCGGCAGAACGCTGGTTGCATCGCAATTACCTAGTCGAATCATCTGGTTAAGTAAAGCCATTGGGCGTGGCATGCCTTGTGCAATGCATCAAGGCGGCACCATCGCGACGCAACGGCTCTCACCAATCCGGCGCGCGCAAAGCGGGCTACGGGACTACATCCACCATTCCAAGTTAGCGGGGAGCATCTCATGCAACGTAGAAGTTTTCTGACGCGCGTCGCCCTTTCGGCGGCGCTGGCGACAGCTGGGTTGTCGGCAGGCACGACCGCATTCGCGGCCGATACGATCAAGGTCGGTGTGTTGCATTCGCTGTCCGGCACCATGGCCATCAGCGAAACGGTGCTGAAGGACGTGACCCTGATGGCGATCGACGAGATCAACGCCAAGGGTGGCGTGATGGGCAAGAAGCTCGAGGCCGTCGTCGTCGATCCGGCGTCGAACTGGCCGCTGTTCGCCGAAAAGGCTCGCCAGCTGATATCCCAGGACAAGGTGGCGGTGGTGTTCGGCTGCTGGACTTCCGTATCGCGGAAGTCGGTGTTGCCGGTTTTCGAAGAACTGAACGGGCTCTTGTTCTACCCGGTTCAGTATGAAGGCGAGGAGCTTTCGAAGAACGTGTTCTACACGGGCGCCGCGCCCAACCAGCAGGCGATTCCCGCGGTGGAATACCTGATGAGCAAGGAAGGCGGCGGTGCCAAGCGCTGGGTGCTCCTGGGCACCGACTACGTGTATCCCCGCACGACCAACAAGATCCTCCGCGCGTTCCTCAAGTCGAAGGGTGTCGACGACAAGGACATCGACGAGAAGTACACGCCGTTCGGCCATTCCGACTATCAAACCATCGTTGCCGACATCAAGAAGTTCTCGTCCGGCGGCAAGACTGCCGTCGTGTCGACGATCAACGGCGATTCGAACGTGCCGTTCTACAAGGAGCTCGGCAACCAGGGGCTCAAGGCCACCGACGTTCCGGTCGTCGCGTTCTCCGTCGGCGAGGAAGAGCTGCGCGGAGTGGACACCAACCCGCTGGTCGGGCACCTCGCGGCCTGGAACTACTTCATGACGCTCAAGAATCCGTCGAACGACGCGTTCAAGAAGCAGTGGGCTGCGTACGCCAAGGCCAAGAAGCTGCCGGGCGCGGACAAGCCACTCACCAACGACCCGATGGAAGCCGCGTATATCGGCATCCACATGTGGAAGCAGGCGGTCGAGAAGGCCAAGTCCACCGACACGGACAAGGTCGTTGCGGCGATGGCCGGCCAGAAGTTCAACGCGCCGGATGGCTTCGATATCAAGATGGACGAGAAAAACCACCATCTCTGGAAGCCGGTGTTCATCGGCGAAGTGCAGAAGGACGGCCAGTTCAACGTCGTCTGGAAGACCAAGGGTCCGATCCGGGCCCAGCCGTGGTCGCAGTACATCGAAGGAAACGACAAGAAGAAGGACGAACCCGAGAAGAAGTAGCGTAGGTCCCGCCCTCACATCCGCCCTCCTTCCCATTCGGAGGAGGGCCGTCCGGTGCGATGCGCCGGACGTGTGAGGGGCGGCAAGGCGTCTTGCCCCGACCTCTTTTTCCCGTCCCCATGAACCTCCGCCAAGTCCTGTTACGCACGCTATGCCTCGCCTTTGCGCTTGTCGTTCCGGTCCCATCGGCGATGGCCGCCGTCGCGCCCGAGACGATTCGAGATCTCGCGTTCGGCGAGGGCGACGTACGCGCCAAGGCCATCGCCGCGATCGTCGCGAGCGGCGACGCAGCGGGGCTCGCGCTCTTGCAGGCGGTGCAGGCCGGCGATGTCAAGACCGTCGGCGAGGACCGCGTCCTTCTCATCAAGGGTGACGAAGCCACCGACCTTTTGACTGGCAGCGCGGTGAAGCCGCTGCCGGACAACCTGGACGACGTGGTCGTCAACAATCGATTCCGGCGCGAGCTCGGCACCGGGATCGCGGCGCTCCGGCTGACCTCGCCGGAGCGTGCAACCCGTCTCGCCGCCGCCAAGGAATTGCAGACGCGCGCGGACGAGGACACGCTGCCTGCGATATCCACCGCGCTCTCCAAGGAAAGCGACCCCGAGATCAAGGGCCTGCTTGCCTTGACGCAGGCCAGCGTCCAGCTGGCGAGCAAGGACCCGGCCACGCGCCTCGATGCCGTGCGCGCGCTGGCCCTGAGCGACAGTGGAAGCGTCAAGACGCTGCTACTGGCACTCCTCGAGCGCAAGAACGGCGTGTTCGTCGAGCAGGACGCGCAGCTTCGCGCCGAAGCCGAACGCTCGCTCGCCTCCGTGCAGCAGCGGTTGTCCACGGGTGAAATGATCGGCCGCATCTTCAGCGGCATCTCGCTCGGCACCATCCTGCTGCTGGCAGCGCTCGGTCTCGCGATCACGTATGGCCTGATGGGCGTGATCAACATGGCGCACGGCGAGCTGATCATGATCGGCGCGTACGCGACCTATGTCGTGCAGAACGTGTTCCGCGAGCATTTTCCCGGCGCCTTCGATTTCTATCTGGTGTGTGCGATTCCCGTCGCGTTCGCGGTGTCCGCGGCCGTCGGAATGGTTCTCGAGCGGACGGTCATCCGATGGCTCTACGGCCGCCCGCTGGAAACGCTGCTCGCGACGTGGGGCCTGTCGCTGATTCTCATCCAGGCGGTGCGCACCATCTTCGGTGCGCAGAACGTCCAGGTGGAGAATCCGTCGTGGATGTCGGGCGGCGTCGAGATCATGACGAACGTGGTGCTGCCGTGGAGTCGCATCGGCATCATCATTTTCGCCGCCGGCGTGCTGCTCCTGATGTGGCTGCTGCTGTCTCGAACCAGGCTCGGCCTGTTCGTGCGCGCGGTCACGCAGAATCGCGGCATGGCGAGTTCGCTCGGCGTTCCCACGGCACGCGTGGACATGCTGGCTTTCGGACTGGGTTCAGGCATTGCGGGTCTCGCGGGCTGCGCGCTCTCGCAGATCGGCAACGTGGGCCCCGACCTCGGCCAGAGCTACATCGTGGATTCGTTCATGGTCGTCGTGCTGGGCGGCGTCGGCCAGCTGGCCGGAACTGTGTATGCCGCGCTCGGGCTCGGCATCGTGAACAAGTTCCTCGAGGCGTGGCAGGGCGCAGTGCTGGCGAAGATCGTCGTGCTGGTCTTCATCATCATCTTCATCCAGAAGCGGCCACAGGGATTGTTCGCGCTCAAGGGACGCACCGTTGAAGCGTGAAGACATCGAGGCGGCCGCCGCGCCGGCCGACGCCGCGTTTGCGCTCTCGCGCCTGCACGGCGCATCGTCGCGCACAGTCCTCGCGATGCTGGGCGTCGCGGTGATCGTGCTCTTCGTCGTGTTTCCGGTGTGCAATCTCATGGTGCCGGCGACGAGCGCACTGCACATCTCCGACTACACGGTCACCCTTTTGGGCAAGATCATGTGCTACGCGATCGTCGCCCTCGCGATGGACCTGATCTGGGGCTACACCGGAATTCTCTCGCTGGGTCACGGCCTCTTCTTCGCGCTCGGCGGCTATGCGATGGGCATGTACCTCATGCGCACGATCGGGCGCGAAGGCGTCTACCAGAGCGAGCTGCCCGATTTCATGGTGTTCCTCGACTGGAAGGCGTACCCCTGGTACTGGTCGTTCACGGATCATTTCTGGTACGCCGCGCTTCTCGTCGTGCTGGTGCCGGGGCTGCTCGCATTCGTGTTCGGCTACTTCGCGTTCCGCTCGCGCATCAAGGGCGTCTACTTCTCGATCATCACGCAGGCGCTCACTTACGCCGCGATGCTGTTGTTCTTCCGCAACGACACGGGGTTTGGCGGCAACAACGGCTTCACCGACTTCAAGCGCATCCTCGGATTTTCCATCACGGCACCGACGACGCGCATGGCACTCTTCCTCATCACAGGCGCCGCGCTGCTGGGCTTCCTGCTGCTGGGCCGAGCGATCGTGCGCTCCAAGCTCGGCCGCGTGCTGACGGCGATTCGCGACGCCGAGACGCGCGTGATGTTCTCGGGCTACAACCCGCTGTACTTCAAGCTCTTCATCTGGACCTTGTCCGCGGTCATCTGCGGGATCGCCGGCGCGCTCTACGTGCCGCAAGTCGGAATCATCAACCCCAGCGAGATGTCGCCCGCCAACTCGATCGAGATTGCCATATGGACCGCGGTGGGCGGACGCGGCACGCTGATCGGTCCCGTGCTGGGCGCAGCCGTCGTCAACCTCGGCAAGAGCTGGTTCACGCAGGTGCTGCCCGAGTACTGGCTGTTCGTGCTCGGCCTTGTGTTCATCCTCGTCACGCTGTTCCTGCCGCGGGGCATTGCGGGACTGTGGACGCGGAGTCGCACGTGAGCATGATTCCCAGCGGCTCGACCGATCGCTCGGGAGGCTCGTCCCCCGGGCGCGTGTTGCAGCCTGGCGTTGACATCAGCCATCGCGGCATCCTCTATCTCGATGCGATCTCGGTGAGCTTCGACGGCTTCAAGGCGCTGAACGACCTGTCGCTCACGATCGATGCAGGCGAGTTGCGCTGCGTGATCGGTCCCAACGGCGCCGGCAAGACCACGATGATGGATGTGATCACCGGCAAGACGCGCCCGGACGCCGGGACCGCCTTTTTCGGCCAGACGATCGACTTGACGCGCTTGACCGAGCCCGAGATTGCCGATCGCGGCATCGGTCGCAAGTTCCAGAAGCCGACCGTGTTCGCGCAGCACACGGTGTTCGAAAATCTCGAGCTGGCGCGGAAGGCCGACAAGCGCGTCTGGCCGACGCTTCGCGCGAAGCTCGATTCCACTGCGTACGGGCGAATACTTGCCATCCTCGACACCATCAAGCTGGCGTCCGAAGCCCGGCGTCCCGCGGGCCTCTTGTCGCATGGCCAGAAGCAGTGGCTCGAAATCGGAATGCTCCTGATGCAGGAACCGCAGCTGCTGTTGCTCGACGAGCCGGTGGCCGGCATGACCGACGACGAGACGATGCGATCCGCGGAGCTCTTCCTGTCGCTGGCCGGTGAATACACACTGGTTGTCGTGGAACACGACATGGATTTCGTCGCGCGCATCGCCGACCGTGTGACCGTGCTGCACGAAGGCCATGTGCTGGCGGAGGGATCGATGCAGCAGGTGCAGCAGGACGAGCAGGTGATCGAAGTATTTCTCGGGAGATGACGACCCCCGCGCTCACTGCGCTCGCTGCCCCCGGAGGGGGAGCAAGTCTTGCTTGGGACGGCCCGGCGCAAGGCTGGACGACCCCCGCGCTCACTGCGCTCGCTGCCCCCGGAGGGGGAGCAAGTCTTGCTTGGGACGGCCTGGCGCAAGACTGGACGATCCCCGCGCTCACTGCGTTCGCTGCCCCCGGAGGGGGAGCAAGTCTCGCTTGGGACGGCCCGGCGCAAGGCTGGACGACCCCCGCGCTCACCGAGTTCGCTGCCCACCGAGGCTGACAACATGCTTTCGATCTCGAATCTCAATCAGTATTACGGCGGCAGCCATATCCTCCGTAACGTGGCGTTCGACGTGCCGGACGGCAAATGCACGACGCTGCTCGGGCGCAACGGGGTCGGCAAGACGACGCTCCTCAAATGCCTGATGGGCCTCCTGCCGGTCCGCTCGGGCGACATCAGGCTCGAAGACCGAAGCATCGCGTCGCTGCCGCCGTATGCGCGCGCGGAACTGGGACTCGGCTACGTGCCGCAGGGACGGGAGATCTTTCCGCGTCTCACCGTGACCGAAAACCTGCAGATGGGACTCGCGACGCAAAAGCGCGGGACGGGGATTCCGTCGTTCATCTTCGAGATGTTTCCGGTGCTGAAGGACATGCAGGGCCGCCGGGGCGGCGACCTCTCTGGCGGGCAACAGCAGCAACTCGCCATCGGGCGCGCGTTGGCGATGCGACCCAAGCTCCTGATTCTCGACGAGCCCACCGAAGGCATCCAGCCTTCGATCATCAAGGACATCGAGCGCGCCGTGCGCAAGCTCACGTCCGGCGGCGAGATGGCGATCCTGCTGGTCGAGCAGTATTACGATTTCGCGAAGTCGCTGGCCGATCGCTATGTCGTCCTGTCGCGCGGCGAGGTGGTTGCGCGCGGCGACGGCGCGACAATGGACGCCGACAATGTGCGATCGTTCCTCGCGGTCTGAAGCGCCCGCATCTTCGCGGCGCGGCGGCGCTCCGCGACATTCGGAACCGCGCGACGCGAAGCCAAAGCCGAATCAGCCCTCCTGATTCACCCTGCGCGAGCTGGCGTGCGGGTGACGCTGGTCGAAAAACGCTCGCAAAGTCAGTAGCTCGCGTTGTACCAAGGGAGGAAATCCTTGGCGGCCGCGACGACGATCGATCAACAGCTCGAACATGTAATCCCGAAAAGCCGGAGGGTCGGTCCATGCCCGCGCGAGCGTGTTTGCGATGCGCGGAAACCGCTGCAGCAGCGCGAGCGGGCGCACTTCGCGCGGCAGGCCAGCTATCCATTTGAACGTCGCCGCAAGCGGCACATTGTTGGGCTCGGCCCGGCGCCGATACTGCGCGTCACCTATTCGCCGTGCGATTCCATCGGGGTCGTCCGTTGCGTTCCGTGGCTCGGACGTGGCAGCACCGGAGCGCAGGAACATCGGCGTCGAGGGTTCCCGCATGCGCCGGTGTGTGACGTCGGTGACATCGATGTCGTTCGCAATGCCCTTGTCGAGGGGTCGATAGATGGACATGTCGTCCACAAGAGTGTCGCGATGCGACACTCTTCCGTTGAATTGATCGGTACGCATGTCATGGGAGCAAGTTGCAAGCCTGACATTGACGCGCGCGGATGAACGGTGCCGAACGTGCTCGCGGGCGCGCGCCGGACTTCAGTCTCGGCGACGCGGGGCCGGAGGATCAGATGCCGGCCCCCGTTTCGGTTCGCCCCTCAGCGGACTCCCGCCGCGCGCCGCTCCGGATCTTGGGGCATCGCGGGGCTCCGAGCCTCGCGTTGTCCGGATCGACGGCTCACTGTGCCGCGGCGCAATATTGCCGCTTGGCGTCCTGGCAACCGCCCAGGCATTTCACTTTGCCATTCGAATCCTTCGCAGCACCGCCGCCCGGCTTGGTGGAACACTTCGTTCGACCCATGTCATCCATCGCGCAATACCCCACGCCGCACTTGACGTCGCCGTTTTGATCCTTCATCGCACCACCTCCCGCCTTGGCACATAACACTTCGCCATATTGATCGGCCGCGCATTGCCCTTCTCCGCACACCACATTTCCATATTGGTTCTTGACGCAATCAGCGGCGTTGACCTGAGTGCCGCCAAGCAACGTCAGAATACAGCCAACGATGACGAATGCACGTGCGGAAAAACCCTTCATGAACGCCTCCATGGTTTCACGATCATTCACGCGCTACCTATCGCCCAAAAAACCGACTCCCGAGAAGCGCCGCCTAAGTGGCTTCGCCGATGCAGGGCGA
>Ga0070665_100006667_pt1 | contig 11741 bp, 14 predicted proteins | sample KBSS13metaG_FD_65862 | JGI IMG/M metagenome (GOLD analysis project Ga0070665, IMG submission 65862) | Switchgrass rhizosphere microbial communities from Kellogg Biological Station, Michigan, USA - KBS S1-3 metaG | ecosystem: Host-associated > Plants > Roots > Rhizosphere > Soil ...
TGAGAAAGCGCAGTCCGCGGCGCTGACCTTGAAGGCGGCGGGCGCGTCCCGGGTGACCGTGCTGTGCGTCGCCCGGTGGCTGAGCTACAAGTGGGGCGACCACCGACGCGTGATAGACGGGCCGCCGCCGCTGGCCCCGTACGACGCGCTGGCGTGCCCTGTGGGACCGGGAGCGTGCGCCGCGCTGCGCTGATCGGTCAGACTCCGCGGCGACGCTCGTCACCGCGCTGTGTGGACGAGGTGCGCGCGGCATGCTCGGACCAGTCCTGCCCGTCGTCGAGCTCAGCCAGGGTCAGGCGGCCGTCGGGCAGCTTGTCCCACGGCTGCTCGTCGACCAGGGCGGCGTCGTAGAGCTCTTCGACGCTGATCTCGTCCTCGTCGTCGAGGGCCGCAGCGGCGGCCAGGTCGGCGCGGGAGATGACCCCGCCGTCGACCGCGAGGGCGTCGAGGGTGTCGAGGCAGGCGCGGCAGACGATCTTGTAGCCGCTGGGGAGGGCTCCGCCTGCGGTGATGCCCCCTGCCGGCTGCCCGCAGACGCAGCAGTCGATGGGGGCGGCCAGGCGGGACCGGCTGACGCGCTGCACGGCGTCGGCGGTGCTCTTGTGCTCGGTGTGCACGTGCGCCCCCTTCACCGACAGCTGGGTGGCGAGCCGGTTCGCCCCGTGCAGGACCGGGCTGTACTCGAACAGGTCGAGGTCGGTGATGACGCGGACCTTGCCGCGCTGGCGGGAGCCGCCGGGTCGCACCTTGTAGCCGATGCTGAACGACTGCGTGCTGCCGAACGCCTTCGCCCGCTCCCATGCCTCACGGCCGTCGCGGGTGCCGAGTAGGAACTTCGCCCTCACCCGGAGTGCTCCGGCGGTGGCGGGCCAGGGGGATCCGTCCGGCGCGGTGCGCGGCAGGCGCGGGTCCCCGGGTAGGAGCTCGACGACGGAGAGCGTCTGGCCGATAGGCCGCTGCCAGTCGTGGGCGTGGATCATCGGCGGGGCCTTCAGCTCGACCAGGGTTCGCCCGAAGCATCCGGGTTCGAGGAGGTCGCCCACGTCGTCGATGACGCCGGTGACGGCGACCAGGGCCTCGACGGTGCCGGTGTCGGGGTCGACGGCGGTCACCCCGGTGTCGGTGTCGGCGGGGCTGGTCTCGCGCACGGGCGGCGGTTCGAGTAGACCCGGGGCGGCCTTGTACTGCAGTCCGGCCGGGGGCGGTGTGGTCGCCATGTGCCCGATCGTCGCCGGTTGCCGCGGCGCGCTGGTGGCGGCGCGCCGCGGGCCGTTGAACTGCGGTTATCTCTCACCGGGCACGGTCCGGGTGGTTAGGCGCTGGTCGCCGCCGTCTCCGGCGATGGACCGCCGCCGGTGCCGCCACCGCTGGCGCCTCCGCCGGTGCCGCCACCGCTACTGCCGTCCGCGCCGCCGGGGGCGGGGTCGACGGGCGGCGGGTCGATCGGCGCCATCGTGGTGGGCACCGGCGGCGGCGGCTCAACGGGTGGCGGCGCGACAACCGGCGGCGGCACGACGACCAGCGGCGGGCCGGTGACCGGCGGCGGGACCGGGCCGACGTCGTCGGTGCGGGTGCAGTGGTAGCCGTCGCCGCGCGCTTCGGGCTCGCAGTACAGGTAGAAGCCGCGGGTGCGGTCGTGTCCGTCGCGCGATCCGTGGGTGGCGTGCCCGTCGCCGCGGTGGCCGTCGTGCTCGTCGTCGACCGGCGGCGTGCTGGTGGTGGTGACGGTGGACCCGCCGCTGTGGTGGCCGGTGTTCTCGACCGTGCCCGCGTGCTGGCCGCTGCCGGGCTTGGGTGTGCTGGCCTCCGCCGGTGCGCAGCCGGTGAGGCCGAGCAGCAGCGCGGCGGCTCCGGCCGCGGTTGCGGCGGTGCGGTTGAGTCGTCGGCGGATCGGGTCGTGCACGTGCCCCCCTGGTGATCGTCTATCTAGGTGGGGTGACGGCTGGTGCTCGTGTCGGGTTGCCTGTCGAACGGCGCAATTCGGACGGAGTGGGCCGCGGGTGCGGTGGGCGGCTGCGGTGGGCGTCACGGCGGCCCTAGGCGAGGATGCGCGCGTGGACGCCGACGACCCGCACGACGCCGTGGTTGATCAGACGCTCGCCGACGCCGTTCGCGCGCTGCTGTCGCACCCCGACGATCAGGCCGCGGGTGCTGTCGAGGTGCGGCATCTGCTGCGCTGGCTGGCCCTCGAACACGGTCCTGCCGCGGTGCTGCATCTGGCGGAGGCGGCCATCGGGGATCTGGCGGAGGCGATGACGGTGATCGCCCGCGGGGAGTCGCGGGAGCCGCTGGTGGTGCACGACGAGTGGAACCACGACGTGCCGTTGCCGGCTGTCGCCATGGGCGGCGATGGCGACAGCGGCCAGACGTCGCCGCGGGGCGGTTCCTGACCGGCGTGATGTCGCCGTACGTACGGCACGTTCCGGATCGCCTGTCGCGCAACGGAACGGGCGGCGACGGTATCCGTGCTGGTCGAGCGCATCTGTTCCGGTGTTCCGCGTGTTCCGGCCGGGGTGCGTGCTCGCACGATCACCGTGGGCGTGTGCGGTTGCGGTGTCGCCGTGGAACGGCGGAACACCGGAACGGGAAGCGCTACCGGCGACGCCCGCAAGCGCCTGCCGGGAGCGTTCGGCGACGCGTCCCGGCGACGGCACCGGCGACGATCCGGGCGTGCCGGAGACAGGCCAGGACGGCGACGGCGCCACCGCGGAGCGTCACGCTCCGCGACGACTGCGGTGCCCACCGCTGCGACGGTCAGCGGGCTACATGTTTCCGAACGTCCGGAAAATGGCAGGCGCAGCCGGCCGAAAAATGCCCCCACGGAGCTCGCGCTGCCCGGCGCCGCGGCTGGCCTGTCCTGTCCGTTCGCGTCAGCGACGGCGTCAACCGCGGCCCCGCGTCCGCTCCGCGGAGCGCCGTCGGCACGGGTCGTCGCGTCCCTCGGGACCATTGCCCGCGGCGTCCCCGCGCCCACCGTCCGGGCAAAGAACTCCTGGTTTCACCTGCGGGTCTTCGTCACCGTGCCATTCAGGGGATACATTCCGCGTCCAATTTATTCTAGAACGCTGCCGATAATGGTAGTTAATAAGACGTGCCAATGTTGATTCACCTCGTGGCTGAAGAAGAAGTATTGGCGCCGACTTTCCGGGTCTAATTAGCTGCAGACATTGTCCAAATCTGCGTCCTGTCTACGTTCCCATGCTGACTACGGCGACGTAGACGTGCTGGTCAGCGGACGCGCTTCGCGGGATCGGTCGCGGCGGGAACGGGTCTGCGCGACCGGCGAGTGGGGGACGAGGGTGCACCGAGTACCCCCGCGCAGAAACGCGGAGAGAGGCGCTACAGTGGTCGCCGGAGAACGATTCCGAGGGGCCCCGTCTGAACACGGGGCCACCCCAGACATCGGGCCGGACTCCAGATTTCCCGTCATGCATGTGACCGAAAGGGAGCCGAAAATGGCCTTCGACCAGGGTAGTCGCCTGCCCGCGTCCCGCAAGAGGGACCCCCGCCGCAGCCTCGCCGAGATCATCGTCTCCGACTGGGGGACGACGGTGCGGGTCTGCCTGATCTTCGCCTGCGTGGTCGGCTCGGTTGCGTGCCTGCTGGCCGTGAGCTCGTCGACCGGGTTGGGCTTCGCCCTGCTCGGTGCCGTGACGGCGGTGGTGCAGTGCTACCTCCGGCGTGGACCGGGGTCCGGGCCCGCAGGCGCGGCCGTGCCGGTGCGCGTCTGAGTGGCGCGGCTCAGGGCCTCCGCCTGCCGGTCGCTCCGGCAGGCGGGAGGTCACCCGCTGAGCTCGACCGGCGCTAGTGAGCCGCGTGCTCGCGCGCCCGGTCGAGGTACCCGCGGACGGTGCCCCGCGGCCAGCGGTGGTGGGCGTCGCAGGCCGTGCAGCGGGTGAGGCAGAACGTTCCCGGCTCGCCGTCGCCGACGACGGTCACGGTCAGCGTGGTCGGGTCGTCGGTCCCGCACACCGCGCAGGCGACGGCGGTCGGGCAGGTGGCCGCTGCACTCACCGCTGACCGTCCCGCTCCGCGGCCAGCGCGTCGGCCATCTGGTCGAGGTCGATGCCGAGGTGTGCCGCGTGCTGCCGCACGAACCGCGCGGCGGTGTGGACGGTGATCGGTGGGGCGGTGTCGGCGGCGGCGCAGCGCGGGCATGCGGACAGGCACAGCACGCCGAGCGGGGTGGCCGCGGTGATGATGCGGATGTCGCCGAGGTCTCCGCAGCATTCGCAGCGCGGGCCGGGCTGGCCGCACCCGCTGGTGTTGTCGAGACCGGGGCGGTTGGGCTGGGCGGGATCGTTAGGCACGGGGCCTTGTCCTCTCGGCAGGTGAGGTTCCGTGACCCTCGACGGTGGTGAATCACCGCTGGGGCTATCTCATCTGCCGGGAGAACTATCCGTACAACGCTCGCGCGCGTTCTGGTGTTATCGCAGGTCGTACACCGCTTGCGCGTCGAAGAACCAGTAGTTCTCGTGCGCGATCCCGGGGACGGTGCGCTCGCCCGTGAGGGGGAGGGTCTCCACCTCCCCGCCGCTGTCAGACCGTGGTGAGCGGCTGCTCACCGGGGTCTCGCGGACCGGTCCGCGAGATGGGCCGCGGCGGCGATCACCGAGGCGTACTGGGTCGCCACCAGCTTCTTGATCGGGATCGGGCGGGCGTGGGAGTCCGCGGCGGCCGCGGCGAGCCAGGTGTCGTAACGGCCGCTCAGGTCGGCGTGGGCGCGACGGATCCCGGGGCGCACGTTGCCCAGGGCCAGCTCGGCCTCCAGGGCGCGGACGAGCATGCCGCCGTAGCGCAGCCGGTACATGTGCACGGCGTCGGCGCCGGACACGACCTCGGCCACGGTGGCGGGCCGGTCGGCTTCGGGTCGGGTGCCGCGGTGCTCCATGTCCTCGGCCAGGTCCGCGGTGGTGCGGGCGTAGAAGCGCGTCGCACGCAGGAAGGGGGACTCGACGCTGGTCAGGCCGTCCACCGCGGTCAGCCCGTCCCGCAGCACCGCGGCGAGGTCCGCGAGGTCCGCGGCGTGCGCGCACAGGGCGTCGGCGTAGCGCTCGGCGGTGGGCGTGGTGTCCGAGAACCGCGGGTCCTGCCAGTACGGCAGCTCGCTGACCAGCGTGAGCGTGCCGTGCGGCTCGGCGTAGGAGGCCGTCGAGTTCCCACCGGACAGGGTGTCGGCGCGACCCGTGCGGGCGAAGTGGTCGAACGCGTCCCGGATGTCGAGGGTCTTGTACACGCCGTCGGCCAGCACCGGGATCCACGGCGCCTCGGGCTCGCCGCGGTGCAGCGGGAGGTCGAGCAGCGCGGGCACGCCCTGCAGCACCGGGTAGAGCGCGGGTTCGTCGCGGCTGAGGTAGTAGTACACGCCGCCGAGCTCCGCGTTGTGCAGCGAGGCCATCAGGGCGGGGCTGTGCGCGTCGATCAGCCGCATGAGGGCGAAGGTCTCCGGCAGCACCGCGTCGAAGTAGGCGCCGCCGTGGTCCAGCGGGAAGGTCCACTCGACCTGCTCGGCGCCCGCGGGACGGTAGAAATGCCGCGCGTAGTGCTCGCGGGTGAAGGGCCCCGCGAGCCAGCCCTCGTTGAGCCGCAGGCCGTCCGGGTCGATGCAGGGCACCAGGTGCCAGGTGTGCCCGAGCCGTGCCCGCAGGTCGGCGTCCTCGGCCAGCCTGCGCGCGAGGTGCAGCGTGGTCAGCCCGCCGATGGGCTCGTTGGGGTGGGGGAGCCCGAAGACGACGGCCTCCTGCGGGCCCCCGCGCACGGTGAGGCAGTGCAGCGGGTCCCCCAGCGCGGAGGTCCCGATCCGCCGTGCCGTGACGACCTCCGGGTGCGCGGCGGCGATCCGGCCCGCCTCCGCCGCCAGCTCGTCGACGCCGGCGAACGCCGTGTGGTCCGGGACGGTGTCGAGCTCCGCGGCGAGCCAGTCCGGCACGCCCGTCATGCGGTGCGCGGGTCCGGACCGGGCTCCCCGGCGACGGTGACGACGCCGCCCACGGTCTCGGTCAGCCAGGCGAGCAGCGTGTGGTCGTCCAGGGTGAGCGGGACCTCGGGGCCCGTCCAGCCGAGCCGGACGACGGGGCGGTGCGCCAGCGCGTCGTCGAGCAGCAGGGCCAGCCCGTCCGTCAGCAGCACGGTGACGCCCTCGTGGGTGACCTCGCGGGTGCCGGGCTCACCGTCGTCGGACAGGTCGGAGCCCGTCCGGACGACATAGCCCTGGCCCGTCCGGTCGTCGTAGCCCGTCACCAGCACCGTGCGCACACCCCCTCCGCGCGGTCGCACGGCGTCGATGGTCGACCCCGCACTCTCGTCTCCGCGACCGGCACGGGGACCCTAGTGGGAAGCCCCCCGACGCGGGCGGGTGGCGGAGGAGCATCACGTCCGGTTGCGCAGCGGCGCAGGTGAGAGTCCTCGTGAGCAGACTCACCCCGGCCGACGTTTGCTGTTCGGATACCGAACGGTAACAATCGGTGGCGAGTCAGACGGCCACCGAACGGCCTCGACGACCCCGCGCCACCGGGGCCTTCGCAGCCTTCCACCGGCCGCCTGTCGCGAGGTCCGGGCAGCGACGTCCCGTCGCGGGCAGGGGCGGTGCCCCTCACCCGCAGGAGCGTGGGCGGCGCACCGGGATCGGCGATAAGTTCGCATCAGGTGCACACGCGGCGGCCGCCTTCGGGCGTTCGCTCTGGGCAGGAGGTCGAAGAGGTCCGATGAACATCGTCGTGCTGGTGAAGCAGGTGCCGGACACCTACTCCGAGCGGAAACTGTCCTCGGGGGACCACACCCTGGACAGGGACGCCACGGACGCGGTTCTGGACGAGATCGACGAGCGTGCGGTGGAGTCCGCGCTGCAGCTCAAGGAGGCGAACGACGGGTCCGAGGTGACCGTCGTCGCGATGGGTCCGGACCGGGCCACCGACGCGATCCGCAAGGCGCTGTCGATGGGTGCGGACAAGGCCGTGCATCTGTCGGACGCGGCGCTGCACGGGTCGTGCGCCATCCAGACCACCAAGGCGCTGGCCAAGGTGATCGGCACGCTGGGTGAGGTCGACCTGGTCCTGGCGGGCAACGAGGCGTCCGACGGGCGCATCGGCGCGGTGCCGGCGATGGTGGCCGACGTGCTGGGTCTGCCGTCGCTGACCCACGCCCGCGAGCTGACCGTCGAGGGCTCGACGGTGACGGTGCGTCGGGAGACCGACGACGGCGTCACGATCCTGACCGCGGAGCTCCCGGCGCTGGTGTCGGTGAACGAGAAGATCAACGAGCCGCGGTACCCGTCGTTCAAGGGGATCATGGCGGCGAAGAAGAAGCCGGTCACCACGCTGACCCTGGCCGACGCCGGGATCGACGCGTCGGAGGTCGGGCTGGCCACGGCGACGTCGTCGGTGACCGAGTCGCAGCCCAAGCCGCCGAAGTCCGGTGGCGAGAAGGTCACCGACGAGGGCGACGGCGGCACGCAGATCGCCGCGTTCCTGGTCGCCCAGAAGCTCATCTGAGCGTCCCCCGAGAGACTTGAGAGAGCAGAGAGAAGATCATGGCTGAGGTCCTGGTCCTCGTCGACCATCTCGACGGGGAGATCAAGAAGAGCACGTTCGAGCTGCTGACCGCCGCCCGCGCGCTGGGTGAGCCGTCCGCGGTCGTCATCGGTCCGGCGGGCACCGCCGGGAAGCTGTCCGAGGGGCTCAAGTCCCACGGCGCGGCCAAGGTCTACGTCGCCGAGACCGACTCCGCGGACTTCCTGACCCCGCAGGTCGAGGTCCTCGCGGCGCTGGTCGGGTCGAAGGACCCGGCGGCGGTGCTGGTCGGGGTGTCTGCGGACGGCAAGGAGATCGCGGGCCGGCTGGCGATCAAGACCGACTCGGCGCTGCTGGGCGACGTCGTGGCCGTCGGTGCGGACTCGGTCACGCACTCGGTGTTCGGCGGGGCGTTCATCGCCGAGGCCAAGGCCAACACCGCGCACCCGGTGATCACGCTGCGTCCGGGCTCGGTCGAGGTCGAGGCCGCCGACGGTGCCGCCGTGGAGGAGACCGTCGAGGTCCCCGCCGCGTCGGGTCGCAGTGCCCAGGTGCAGTCGCGGGAGCCCGTCACGGTCGGCGACCGCCCGGAGCTGACCGAGGCGTCGGTGATCGTGTCCGGTGGCCGCGGTGTCGGCTCGGCGGACCAGTTCACCGTCGTCGAGGGTCTCGCGGACTCCCTCGGTGCCGCCGTGGGTGCCTCGCGTGCCGCGGTGGACTCCGGTTTCTACCCGCACCAGTTCCAGGTCGGGCAGACCGGCAAGACGGTCTCGCCGCAGCTGTACATCGCGTTGGGCATCTCGGGTGCGATCCAGCACCGGGCCGGGATGCAGACGTCGAAGACGATCATCGCGGTGAACAAGGACCCCGAGGCGCCGATCTTCGAGATCGCCGACTACGGCGTGGTGGGGGACCTGTTCAAGGTCGCCCCGCAGCTGCAGGAGGAAGTCGCCAAGCGCAAGAGCTGAGCGTCCGAGCCGCAGGCCCCGTCCCTCTCCGGAGGGGCGGGGCCTGCGTTGTTCGATGGTCGACTCCGCACGCTCCCTCTCCGGCGATGGTCGACTCCGCACGCTCCCTCTCCGGCGATGGTCGACTCCGCACGCTCCCTCTCCGCGTTCACCCGGCCTTCACACCAGGGCCGCTCCGCGGGGCTACTCCGTTCGGGCCAGCTCGGTACGAACCACCCGTGACCTCTTCACAGGTGCTCGTCACCACGCCCGAGGCGGCGGCCACCCGCTACTCGCTGCTGCTGACCACCGACTCCGACGACGTCGAGGCCGCCCAGCGCCTCCGGCACGCCGTGTTCGCCGGGGAGCTCGGGGCCCGGCTCGACACCCTGAGGCCCGGTCTCGACGCGGACCGCTTCGACGAGTTCTGCGACCACCTCGTGGTGCGTGAGGACGCGACCGGCGAGGTCGTCGGGACCTACCGGATGCTGCCGCCGCGCCGGGCCCGTGCCGCGGGCGCGCTGTACTCCGACGGCGAGTTCGACCTCACCGCGCTCGACCCCCTGCGGCCCTCGCTCGTCGAGACCGGCCGGTCCTGCGTGCACCCCGGGCACCGGGCCGGCGCGGTCGTCGGGCTCGTCTGGGCGGGGATCGCGCGGTACATGCTGCTCACCGGCAACCGCTGGTTGGTCGGGTGCGCGAGCGTGCCGCTGGCCGACGGCGGCGCGCTCGCCGCGGGCGTCCGGGAGCGGGTCCGCACGCAGCACCTGGCGCCGCCGCAGTACCGCGTGACGCCCCACAGGCCCTGGACGGGGGAGACCGCGGTCCACCGCACCGCGATGCCGCCGCTGCTGCGCGGGTACCTGCGGCTGGGTGCCTGGGTGTGCGGGGAGCCCGCCCACGACCCGGACTTCGACTGCGCCGACTTCCTGGTCCTGCTCGGCCTCGACCACGCCGACCAGCGGTACCTGCGGTTCTTCCTGGGCGAGCGGTGAGCGCGCCCGAACCGTCGCGGAGCGCACAGGTGCTCGACAGCTCGCTGCCGGGCGCCGTGCGACCGCGGTCCGCCGAACGCGCCGGGGTCGCGGAGGAGTCCGGGGTGTGTCCTGGGAGCACCTTTGCACTGCCTGCAGAGATGCGGGTGGGGGCTGCAGGCACCTTTGCACTGCCTGCAGAGATGCCGGTGTGTTCTGGAGGCACCTTTGCACTGCCCGCAGGGGTGCGGGTGGGGCCTGGAGGCGCCTCTGCACTGCCTGCAGGGGTGCGGGTGGGGGCTGCAGGCACCTTCGCACTGCCTGCAGGGGTGCGGGTGGGGGAGGGGCCCGCCGCGCCACCTGCAGGCGGGCGGGCAGTGCAAAGGTCGGTCGGAACGGGACCCTGCGCGCCACCCGCACGCGCGCGGGCAGTGCAAAGGTCCGTCACCAACCCCGGCCACCCCGGCCACCCCGGCGTCCCGCCGTTCGCCGAGCGGGAGACCTGGGGCCCGTACTCGCCCTGCGGGCCGGACTGTCTGCCCCCGTCGACCACCCGGGCGCCGCTGCGGGTCGCGCGCCGCCTCGCCGCGCTCGTCGGGCTGGCCCTGCTCGCGCCGCTGCTCCTGGCCGTGGCCCGGCAGACCCTCCACCGGCTGGTCCTGCGCGCCGCCGGGGTGCGGCTGCGCGTCGTCGGCACCCTGGGCCCCGACGGCCTGGTGGTGGCCAACCACCTGTCCTGGATCGACGTCGTCGCGCTGGGGGCCGTCGCCCCGGTCCGGATGATCGCCAAGGCCGAGGTCGCGGACTGGCCGGTGATCGGCCCGCTGGCGGCCCGCACCGGGGCCCTGTTCGTGGACCGCGCGCGGATCAGCGGGTTGCCCGCCGTCGTCGCCGACACCGCCGCGGCCCTCCGGGCGGGCGCACTGGTCGGCGTCTTCCCCGAGGGCACGACCTGGTGCGGCGTCGCGGCCGGACCGTTCCGCCGGGCCCCGTTCCAGGCCGCGCTCGACGCCAGGGTCCCGGTCCGGCCGGTCCGGATCACGTTCACGCTGCCGGACGGCCGACCGACGACCGCGGGTGCCTTCCTCGGCGACGAGACCCTCGCCGACTCCCTGCTGCGAGTCCTGCGGCTGCCGCGGCTGGACTGCACCCTCACCGTGCTGCCCCCGCTCGCCCCGACGGGCGACCGGCGGACCCTCGCCGCCCGCGCCGAACGGCTGATCGCCGCCTGACACGCCGGGCCGATCCGCGGCGTCTACCCTGGGTCTCGATGAGCGACCAGGAGACGCGGCCCGCCCCGGGGCCCCGACCACGAGCGGGGACCCCGTCGTGACCTACCTGGACCACGCGGCCACCACCCCCATGCTCCCGGCGGCGCTCGCGGCGATGACGGAGGCCATGGGCCGCACCGGCAACGCCTCCTCGCTGCACTCCGCGGGCCGCCGCGCCCGCCGCGAGGTCGAGGAGGCCCGCGAGACGATCGCCGCCTCGCTGGGCGCCCGCCCGTCGGAGGTCGTGCTGACCACCGGCGGCACCGAGAGCGACAACCTCGCGGTGAAGGGGATCTTCTGGGCCCGGCGGGCCGCGGACCCGCGCCGCACCCGGGTGCTGGTCTCCTCGATCGAGCACCACGCCGTGCTGGAGTCCGCCGAGTGGCTGGTCGAGCACGAGGGCGCCGAGCTGGTCCTGCTCCCGGTGGACGACGTGGGCCGGGTCCGCCCCGAGGCGCTGGGCGCCGCGCTGGCCGAGGCCCCGGAGCGCACCGCGCTCGTATCGATCATGTGGGCGAACAACGAGGTCGGGACCGTCAACCCGGTCCGCGAGCTGGTCGAGGTCGCGCACCGCTTCTCCGTGCCGCTGCACACGGACGCGGTGCAGGCCGTCGGCGTCCTCCCCATCGACTTCGCCGCCAGCGGGGCGGACGCCCTGACCCTCACCGGCCACAAGCTCGGCGGGCCCTACGGCGCCGGAGTGCTGCTGCTCGGCCGCGAGGTCGGTGCCGTGCCGCTGCTGCACGGCGGCGGACAGGAGCGGGACGTGCGCTCCGGGACGTTGGACGCCCCCGGTGTCGTCGGGCTGGCCACGGCGGTGGCCAAGGCCGTCGCGGACGCGCCGTACCGGGCCGCCGCGCTCACCGCGCTGCGCGAGGACCTGGTGGCGCGCATCCAGGAGATCGTCCCGGACGCCACGCTGAACGGCGACCCCGGCGACGCGCTGATCGACGGCGGCCCGTCGCGGCTGCCCGGCAACGCCCACCTGTCGTTCCCCGGCTGCGAGGGGGACTCGCTGCTCATGCTGCTCGACGCCCAGGG
>Ga0070665_100006670_pt1 | contig 11740 bp, 6 predicted proteins | sample KBSS13metaG_FD_65862 | JGI IMG/M metagenome (GOLD analysis project Ga0070665, IMG submission 65862) | Switchgrass rhizosphere microbial communities from Kellogg Biological Station, Michigan, USA - KBS S1-3 metaG | ecosystem: Host-associated > Plants > Roots > Rhizosphere > Soil ...
GTTTCTGGATGAGTGCGTCGGCGCGCCCGAGCAGCTGGTTGAGGCGGTTGAGCCCGTCGCGGCGATCCCGCGCTTCGGCATCGCTCGCCTGCTTGCGGCGCTCCGCCTCGCGTGCGGCCTCGGCCTCGTCCCGCACGCGTTGCTCGGCCGCCGCCTGTTCGGCCGCGGCCTGCTGGACGGCGAGTTCGGCGGCGCGTTCCACTTCGAGCGCGGCCTGTGCGCGTTCGGCAGCCAGCGCGTGTTCTCTTTCCTCGAGCGCCCGAGCCGCTTCGGCGTCGCGCTCGGCGCGAGCGTGCTCGTCGATCTCGACTACTGGCGTCTCTACGGGCGTCTCGACCGGCATCTCTAGCGACATGACCTGCTCCTCAGTCTGTGTGGCGGCAACCGCGGGCGCGGCGTCGCGTGCGGCGCGCTCATCGAGCTCGCGCAGGACGGCGCTCGCCCGCTTGGCGGCGGCCTTGTTTTTTGCGCGTGCGGCCACCTGTTCGAGATCGGCTCGCTCCGCGAGCCGATCGACGGCGGCCACCGCGATTTCCTTGAACTCGCCGTTGATGGCCACGGCAAGGATGTCGGCTCGCTCGTGCACACCCGCGAACGCCGCCTGGCGGACCGGTTCGAGTGGCGCGTGCCTCGCAATTGATCCTAACAGGTGCGCGTGCGTGGTCGCATCGATCAGCCCCAGCGCTCGGAGGCCGATCGCCTCGCGCGTCGATGTCCTGGCAATCTGCGCCAGCGTCCTGTCCGTGCCGGCGAGGGCGTCAACGGCCGCGAGGCCGTCGCCTTCGCTGACGCCCTCGAACACGTCGAGCGCGATGTCGCGCAGCATGTTCAGCGCATCGGCCCGCACGCCGGCGTCCGCGTCGTCGCGGGCAATGGCCGACAGCGCCGCGGGGTCGAGCAGCTTCGCGACGGCGGCGCGGCGCACGCGGACGTCCTCGTCTTCGCGCGCGGCGGCGATGATCGACTCGCGCTCGCTCAGCGGGAGCTCGGCGACGTAGGCGAGCCGCACCGCCGGATCCGGGTGCTTCTGGCGCGACGGCGTGCGAAAGCGATCGAGCAGCGTCATGTGCGGCCGAGATCCCTCAGGCGGGCCACTACGTCGGGGCCGTGCGCGGACACATGCACCTGGCGGTCGATGTCGAGGATGCGGCCGTCAAGGCCGATGTAGAACGTCTGGCGAGACGGGAAGCCGCTCGAGGTCAACACGCCGTATGCGCGGGCCGTCTCGCGCGTCGCGTCGGAGAGAACCGGGTACGGGAGGTTCAGGGACCGCGCGAAGTCGGCGTTCGTGTCCGGCGAGTCCACGCTCGCCGCGAAGTACTGCACGTCAAGGCCGCGCAGCGCGTGATCGCTGGCGCCGAGCGATCGGCACTCCGCGGTACATCCGGGCGTGAACGCCCTTGGAAACCACGCGATCACGACCGCCTGCCGGCCCCTGAAATCGCTGAGCTTGTACACGCGGCCGTCCGACGCGGGCAGCGTGAAGTCCGGCGCGAGGTCGCCCGGCCGGAGCTCCACGCCCGACGGCTCGATGCGTCCGAGCGCGACGTTGGTCAGGCCCTCGGCCGCGGCCCGGGCCGTGGCGGCCAGCGTTCGAAAGTGCCAAGCATGTTTCACGCGCGCATCGACCTCGATCCGTGTCATTCTAATGACGGTTCCCCCGTCTGTGAGTGATCTTGGGCGCAACTTTTTCCTTCTTAAGCCGACCTTCTCCAATTTTGCGGATCGCGGTGCTCGTCGCGGGTATCGGTGCGGCTACCGCTGCATGCAGCAAGCTCTCGAATAATCAGACTCCCGCGAGTCCAAGCGGACCTCCGGCGGCAGGTTCCAGCATCGTTTACACAGCCGTTGGCGCCAGTGATGCCGCGGGCGTCGGCTCGAGCGTGGTCTGCGTGCCGTTCACCGACTGCCCGGGCGGAATGGGTTACGTTCCTGTCACAGTCCGGGCGCTGCAGGCACGATCGTACTCCGTGCGTTTGCTGAACCTCGGCATTCCGACGGCCGTTGTCGGCCGGGACGTTCAGGTCCTCGGCACGCAGTACGGCCGGACGATCCTCGGCAACTTCGTCGAAAACGAAGTGCCGTTCGTGTTGACGGACTCGACGGTCACGACCGTCTTCGGCGGCGTGAACGACGTCATCACGGTCGTCTCGGCGATCGGGCAGGGCGCGGGTGGCAGCGACGCGGCGGCGTACATCGACGCCCAGGTGCGCGCGTTCACCAGCGCGTACGCCTCGCTCGTTTCCGGCATCCGGGCGCGGGCGCCGGGCTCGCGCATTGTCGCGCTCAACCTGCCCAACGTCGGGGCGCTCCCCTATTTCGCCGGCGGGTCGCTCGATCAGCGCCGCGCGCAACAGCGTCTGGCGGTGGGGTTTACGACGGCCGCGGTCAATGTGCTCACGTCGCAAGGTGTCACCGTGGTCGATTTGATGTGTGATTCGCGGTCGTACCTGCCCTCGAACTACTCGTCCGACTTCCACCCCAACGACGCCGGCTACGCGTTCATCAGCTCGGAGGTGGTGAACGCCATCACGTCCGCCTCGTATCCGGCGCCCCAGGCCAGCTGTCCGGCCATGAGCGCCGTTCCGTAGACCGGGCCGGCGCACGGGCACGGCGTAGAATGAGCACAACCCGACATTACGCCGGACGTTAGCGTTTACGGTTTCCGTTCAGCGTTTCCAGTTGCCGCGTTCCTTTTCCGCCCTGATCGCCGACCTCTCTTCCGCGCTCGCAAGACCCCTGCCCGCGGCGGCCGCCCACGTCCTGATGGCGCCGACGCCGCGCCGCGTCTGGCCGGCCGGCGGACGGGTCCGCCACGCCGCCGGCCTCCTGTTCCTGTTCCCGCGCTCGGATCGCGCGCACGTCGTGCTCACGGTCCGGGCCGAGACGCTCGGCCGCCACAGCGGGCAGGTGTCGCTCCCGGGCGGCGTCATCGAGCCCGGCGAGGCGTTCGAGCAGGCGGCGTTGCGGGAAGCGGACGAGGAGATCTCGCTGCCGGCCGCGGACATCGAGATTCTCGGGGCGCTCTCGCCGATTGACATCCCCGTGAGCGGGTTCCGGCTGCACCCGGTGGTGGGCGCGAGCGATCGGGCGCCGGCGCTCGTGCCGGCCGACGGCGAGGTGGCGCGGATCCTCGAAGTGCCCGTCGACGCGCTGATGGCCCGGGGCGCGGTGATCCTGACGGAACGCGAGCGTGAGGGCAGCCGCATCACCGTGCCTGCGTTTCGTGTCGGGGACGACGAGATCTGGGGCGCGACGGCCATGGTGCTCGCGGAATTCCTCGTCATGCTCGGATGGACCGGTCCGTCGGATTGAGCGGCCGGACTCCGCCGACGAGTGAGCCCGCAAATATCGCGCTGACAACTCGACAGACCGGATTTCTGCGGTCTCTCGAGGCCTTCGTTTTCGTTGCACAAACAGCCGAAATCTGCAAATAATGCACGTTTTAGCCATCGCGCGATATCATGCGCAAACCACTTATTCGCGCAAGAAAATAGCCGCGACGAAAGGCAAAGGGGGCGAAGGTCATGGGCTCTGCAGTGCTCGGTGAGGCGATCAGCGCGATCCGCGACTGGTCAGGAAAGGCGCAGAGGGGCGCGACGGGCGGACCGCAAGCGGCCGAGACGTTCGGCAGCCTGGTGTTCAACGACAGCGTGCAGCAGGCGCGTCTGCCGAAGACGGTGTATCAGGCGCTGCGGCGGACGATCACGCACGGCGATCCTCTGGATGCCGCCGGCGCGGACGCCGTCGCGAAGGCCATGAAGGAGTGGGCCGTCGAACACGGTGCGACGCACTACACGCACTGGTTCCAGCCGCTGACCGGCATCACCGCCGAAAAGCACGACTCGTTTCTCAGCCCCAACGGCAACGGCAAGGCCGTGAACGAATTCAGCGGCAAGGAACTGATCAGGGGCGAACCCGACGCGTCGAGTTTCCCGTCGGGCGGCATGCGCTCCACCTTCGAGGCGCGCGGCTACACGGCGTGGGACCCCACGAGCCCGCCGTGGCTGCTCTATTCGGGCGGCGCCGTCACGCTCGTCATCCCGACCGCGTTCGTGAGCTGGACGGGCGAAACGCTCGACAAGAAGACGCCGCTGCTGCGTTCGATGCAGGCGCTCTCGAAACAGGCGATTCGCGTGCTCAAGCTGTTCGGCTCGAACACCGAGCACGTCGTCACGACATGCGGGCCCGAGCAGGAATACTTCCTGATCGATTCGCACTTCTACCTGTCGCGCCCGGATCTGATCAACGCCGGCCGCACGCTCTTCGGCGCGAAGCCGCCGAAGGGACAGGAGCTCGAGGATCAGTACTTCGGGGCGATCCCGGAACGCGTGATGGCGTTCATGAACGAGTCCGAGAGCGAGCTGTTCAAGGTCGGCGTCCCGGTCAAGACGCGCCACAACGAGGTCGCGCCGAGCCAGTACGAGATCGCGCCGGTGTTCGAGAACGCGAACGTCGCCACCGATCACCAGATGATCGTCATGGAGACGATGCGCCGCCTCGCGCCGAAATTCGGCCTCGCCTGCCTGCTTCACGAGAAGCCGTTCGCCGGCGTCAACGGATCGGGCAAGCACCTCAACTGGTCGATGAGCGACGATGAGGGGAACAACCTGCTCAGCCCGGGCAAGAACACCCACGACAACATGCAGTTCCTGGTGTTCTGCAGCGCCGTGCTGCGCGCCGTCAACAAGTGGCAGGGCCTGCTGCGCGCGAGCATCGCGAGCGCCGGCAACGACCATCGGCTCGGGGCGAACGAGGCCCCGCCGGCCATCCTGTCGATCTTCCTCGGCGACATGCTCACCGACATCTTCGAGCAGATCGAAAAGGGCGGCGCCAAGACGACCAAGAGCGGCGGCGAGCTCGACACGGGCGTGATGGTGCTGCCGAAGCTCCCGCGCGACGCCGGCGACCGGAACCGCACCAGCCCGTTCGCGTTCACGGGCAACAAGTTCGAGTTCCGCGCCGTTTCGTCGAACCAGAGCATCGCGTACCCGAACATCGCACTGAACATGGCCGTCACCGAATCGCTCGACTACATGGCGACCGAGCTCGAAAAGGCCATGAAGGGCGGCAAGACGCTCGCGCAGGCCGTCACCGAGCTCCTGCCGAAGGTGATCAAGGAAAACAAGCGAATCATCTACAACGGCAACGGCTACTCGGACGAGTGGCAGAAGGAAGCCGGCAAGCGGGGCCTGCTCAACCTGAAGAACACCGTCGACGCGCTGCCGCAGCTGGTCTCGAAGGAAGTCATCGGCCTGTTCGAGAAGTACAAGGTGCTGACGGGCCGCGAGCTGCATGCGCGGTACGAGATCATGCTCGAGACCTACAACAAGGTCGTCAACATCGAAGGCCAGTTGATGGTGCTGATTGCCAACCGGTACATCCTGCCGGCGGCGCTCGAGTATCAGCGCCAGGTCGCCGCCAGCGTGGCTGCCGTGAAGTCGGCAGGCGCGAAGTCGGTCGAGGGCAAGAAGACGCTCGACCGGCTCACCAAGCTGGTCGACAAGTTCAAGCAGTCTGCCGACAAGCTCGAGAAGGAGCTCGCACACGAGGGCGCGGGATCGGAGAAACACGCCAAGCACTTCCGCGACAAGGTCGTGCCGAACATGGCGGCGCTGCGCGAGCTCGGCGACGAGCTCGAAGTCATCATGCCGCACGAAACGTGGCCGCTCGCCACGTATCGCGAGATGCTGTTCATCAAGTAACGGGACAGTTGTCAGAGATCAGCGGTTAGTGGTCAGGGATCGGGGGCGCGGCGCTGCAATCGCCGCGCCCCTGGTTTTTCGGTAAGATACCAGCGCCTTGGCAAAACGGAAGAAGCCCTCCGAGCAATCCCTTTTCGACAACATCGACGCTGACGGCGGTTCGGAAGCGGGCCGCGACGCCGCGATCCGTACCTCCATCCTCTCCGGCGGCGGCAACGGCACGACCACCGTCGCGCTCCACGAAGCGGCCCAGGCGCGGTACCTCAACTACGCGCTCTCCGTCATCACGTCGCGCGCGCTGCCGGATGTCCGCGACGGCCTCAAGCCGGTGCAGCGGCGCATCCTGTACACGATGTGGCAGCAGAACCTGACCGCCGACGTCAAGCACCGGAAATGCGCGAAGGTGGTCGGCGACGTGATGGGCAGCTACCACCCGCACGGCGACTCGGCGCTGTACGAAACGCTCGTCCGCATGGCGCAGTCGTTCTCGCTGCGGTATCCGCTGGTGGACGGCTCGGGCAATTTCGGATCGCTCGACGGCGACAGCGCGGCCGCGATGCGCTACACCGAGTGCCGGCTCGCGCGGCTGAGCGACGAGATGCTCACCGAGATCGAGCAGGCCACCGTTCCGTTCCGGCCGAACTACGACGGCACCAAGACCGAGCCGGTCGTCCTGCCGGCGAGGCTGCCGAACCTGCTGGTCAACGGCACGACGGGCATTGCCGTCGGCATGGCGACCAACATCCCGCCGCACAACCTCGGCGAGGTCTGCACGGCGCTGATCAAGCTGCTCGACAACGAGGACATCGGCGTCGCCCAGCTGTGCCGCTACATCAAGGGCCCCGACTTCCCCACGGGCGGGCAGATTCTGAACTCCGCCGAAGAACTACGGCAGGTGTACAAGACCGGGTCGGGCTCGATCCGGCTGCGAGGCACCTGGGACATCGGCCCGGACACGCGATCGACGAAGACCATCTTCATCGACAGCGTGCCGTATATGGTGAACAAGTCCCAGCTGGTGGAGCGGATCGCCGAGGTCGTGCTCAGCCGCAAGCTGCCCCAGCTGCTTGACGTGCGGGACCTGTCCACGGAAGACGTGCGCATCGCGCTCGAGCTGAAGAAGGACGCCGACGAGAAGATGATCATGGCGTATCTCTTCAAGCACACGCCGCTCCAGATCAACTTCGCGGTGAACCTCACGTGCCTGATCCCGACCGAGAACGTCGAAGTCGGCCGGCCCGAGCGGCTCGATCTCAAGCAGATTCTCTGGCACTTCCTGCACTTCCGCCTCGAGGTCGTCACGAAGCGGCTGGAACACGAGCAGGCGGCGCTCAAGAAGCGCGTCCACATCCTCGAAGGATTCGAGACCGTCTTCGACGCCCTCGACGAGATCATCAAGATCATCAGGAAGTCCGACGGCAAGGCCGACTCCGCCGAGAAGATCATGAAGCGGTTCGGCCTCGACGCCGAGCAGACCGACGCGATCCTCGAGCTGAAGATCTACCGCCTGGCTCGGCTCGAAATCCTCGTGATCCGCCAGGAGCTCGAAGACAAGCGGCGGCGGGCGAGGCAGATCGCCGCGCTGCTGAAGGACGAAGCCAGCCGCTGGAAGATGGTCCGCAGCGAGCTCGAAGAGATCAGCACGAAATACGGCGACAAGCGCCGCACGTCCATCGTCAGCGACAGCGGCGAGCCCGAGTATTCCGCCGACGACTTCATCGTCGAGGAAGACAACGTCGTGATCGTGTCGCGCGACGGCTGGGTCAAGCGGCAGAAGGACGTGAAGGACCTGTCGACCACGCGGCTGCGCGAGGGCGACGCCGTGCTCGCGGCGTTCGCGGGCAGCACGCGGGCGACGTGCACGTTCTTCAGCAACTTCGGCGCGGCCTACACGTGCCGTTTCATCGACGTGCCGGCGTCCACCGGCTACGGCGAGCCGATTCAACGGCTCTTCAAGCTGAAGGACGGCGAGAAGGTCGTGGCCGCGCTCAGCCTGGATCCGAGGGCGACGGGGAACATCAAGCCGAAGAAGGAAGGCGATCCCGCGCCGGTGCACGCGGTGGCCGTGACGAGCGACGGCTACGCTCTGCGGTTCGGCCTCGAGCCGCTGGTCGAGCCGAGCACACGGGCCGGACGCCGATATGCACGGCCTTCCGGAGAATCGGAAGTCGTCGGCGTCGCCAGGGTCACGGGCCAGGAAATCCTGATTGCCGCGACCGCCGAGGGCCGCGGGCTGCTCTGCAAGGTCGGCGAGGTGAATTATCTCGCGGGACCCGGCCGCGGGGTTATCCTGATCAAGCTCGGTGACGAGGACCGCGTCCTCGGCTTCATCGCGTCGAGCGGCGACCGCGACCTGCTGACGGTCGAAACCTCGCGGGGCGCCGAACAGACCATCAGCACGGCCAAGTACGAGGTCACGGGCCGGGGCGGCAAGGGGCGGGAGCTCCTGCAACGCGGCCAGTTCACGCGCGTGCTGTGGCCCACCCCGGACGCCCCCGCGATGTTCGCCGACGGCGGCTAGCGCTCGCGGGCACATGGAGTACAATGAACGCGCCTCTTCGCTGAGATTCGAAATCGACTGCTGCGAAACAATTCGCCGGACTTCTCCGGTGGCTGCGGTCGAGTACATCACTAACAAGGAACCGATTTGTCTTCCCACCACGAACGCCTGAACATCGCCGTCTTCATCGACTTCGACAATATCGAAATCGGCGTCAGAACCACCCTCAACCAGCAGTTCGACGTCGGCACCGTGCTCGAAGCCATCAAGGAACGCGGCGAGATCGTCAGCAAGATCGCGTACTCGGACTGGACCCGCGCCGGCGATTACAGCCGCCACCTGACGCAGCACGCCATCCGCCTGGTCCAGCGCAACCTGACGCCTGGCGGCGACAAGAACGGCGCCGACATCAACATGGCGCTCGACGCGCTCGAGATGGCGTTCACCCACCAGCACATCAACGCCTACGTCATCGTCGGCGGCGACAGCGATTTCCTGTCACTCGTCGAGAAGCTGAAGCAGTACGACAAGAAGGTGTTCGTCGTCGGCGGCCGCGCGTTCACGAGCATCATCCTGCAGAAGAACTGCCACGAGTTCATCGCCTACGAGAACCTCTCGGGCGTGCGCCGGGCCGCCAGCGCCGCCGCCGCGAGCAGCACCGTCAACAAGGGTGGCCGGCCGGCCACGCCGATTGCGCTGTCGCCCCTGGCGCAGGCGTACCCCATCGTGCGGCGGGCCCTCAAGATCCTCGCCGACCGCGAAGTCTCCCCGCAGACCGGCCTGCTCAAGAGCACGCTGCTGCAGCTCGACTCCACGTTCTCCGAGCGCAACTACGGCGCGTCGTCGTTTCTGGATTTTGCCGAGAAGCTCGCCCACGCGGGCCTGGTGCACCTCAAGACCTCGGGCCGCAGCGTGATGGTCGAGCTGAATCCACAGTTCGAAGAGGGCGAGGCTCGTCCGGCCGCACCCTCCGGAGACGATGGATCGGCCGCCGCCGTCGTCACCCAGGCAGCGCAGCCATCCGCGGATCTCCCGCAAGACGGCAGCCATCATCAGCAGCAGCCACCGCCGCCGGCCGCGACCGAGTCCAACGCCGATGGCGTCCGGTTCGTCAGCGACGTGCTCCAGAAGGCCACCAGCGCGCGATGGCCGATGTACATCCGCAACGTGAAGCAGTTGCTGCGCGCAGCGGACAGCAGTTTCGACGAGCGCCGGTACGGGTTCGGCGGGTTGATGGATCTGTTGCGCGCGTGCCAGCGCGAGAGCCTCATGCGCCTCGAACGCGACCGCCGGGGCGGCCTGCGCGTCTTCCCGGGCGCGGCCCTGCAGCGTCCTGCCGACGTCCAGGCTCCCAACGTCAGCGGCCTGCCCCAGCGCGACGAGGGGACGGACACCGACATGGACGAAGGCGGCGGCCAGCCGTTCGCGCCGATCGAACCTGACGCCGAACCGCCGGAGGTCAACGGGAACGTCATCGACACCACCGCCGAACTCCTCGGCCGGGCCAAACCGCGGAAACCGCGCGCCAAGGCGCCGGCGCCCATGGTCACCCGGAAGGCCGGCCGCAGCACCGGGACGGCGGCGCCTCGCAAGCCCGCTGCGCGGCGGACCCGGTCGAAAAAGGCCGCGAGCGATTCCGGCGACGACAAGAGCTGATGGCATCCGCCGAATACACCGCCAAAGACATCACTGTTCTCGAGGGCCTGGAGCCCGTTCGAAAACGGCCGGGCATGTATATCGGCGGCGTCGGCTCGACCGGCCTGCACCACCTCGTCTGGGAGATCCTCGACAACGCGATCGACGAGGCCATGAACGGCTTCGCGTCCAACATCCGCGTCGTGCTCCACGCGGACGGCGCGTCGGTCACCGTGGAAGACGATGGGCGCGGCGCGCCGATCGACAAGCACCCGAAGACGAAGCGCAGCGCGCTCGAAACGATCTTCACGGTCCTGCACGCCGGCGGCAAGTTCGAGCACGGGAGCTACAAGACGGCCGGGGGCCTTCACGGCGTCGGCGCCAGCGTCGTGAATGCGCTGTCGAAGGAGCTCGTCGCCACCGTCAAACGCGACGGCGCGCAGTGGGAGATGCGCTTCAAGCAGGGCAAGCCCCTGGGAGCGCTCAAGAAGATCGGCCCGGCCAGAGGGACGGGGACGTCGGTCTACTTCCACCCGGACGCCACGATCTTCCCGAAAATCGAGTTCGATCCGGACGTCATCAAGGACCGTCTCGAGGTCGCCAGCTACCTGCACAAGGGCGTGAAGGTCGTCTTCGAGGACGAGACCTCGAAGCAGAAATACACCTTCGAACACGACGAAGGCATCGTCGACTACCTGAAGAAGATCGTCGCGGAGCGCGGCGCGAAGGCCGTGCACGAAGCGCCGTTCACCTTGAACAAGGATGAAGGCCTTCGGATGGACCTGGTGCTGCAGTGGACCGAGGCGACCGACGAGCACATCCGGTCCTACGTCAACGGCATCCCGACCGGCTCGGGCGGCACGCACGAGAACGGACTCAGGGCCGGCATCGGCAAGGCGGTCCGGAACTTCATCGACACGCACAACCTCTCGCCGAAGGGGGTCACGCTGGTCGCCGAGGACATCCGGGAGGGCCTGACCGGCGTCCTCAGCGTGTTCATCCAGGAGCCGCAGTTCCAGGGCCAGACCAAGGATCGGCTGAACAATCCCGAACTGGTCTCGGCCGTCGACGGCGTGGTCCGGCCCGCGCTCGAACACTGGCTGAACCACAACATCAGCCTCGCCGAAGCCATCGTCGCCCGCATCATCCTCGCCGCCCGCGCGCGCGAGGCCAGCAGGGCCGCTCAGGCCGAGGTCTCGCGCAAGAGCGCCACGTCGACCCGGCTGAACCTGCCGGGAAAACTCAGCGACTGCACGAACTCCACGAGCGAAGGCAGCGAAATCTTCATCGTCGAGGGCGATTCGGCCGGCGGGTCGGCGAAGCAGGGCCGCGATCGCGCGCGGCAGGCGATCCTCCCTCTCCGCGGCAAGGTGCTCAATACGGAGAGCGCGTCGCTCGCGAAGGTGCTCGAGAACAAGGAGCTCACGGATCTGGTGACGGCGCTCGGCTGCGGCCTCGGCAAGAACTTCGAGCTGCCACGCCTGCGGTACGGGAAAATCATCATCCTCGCCGACGCGGACTCCGACGGGAACCACATCGCCACGCTGCTGTTGACCTTCATCTACCGCCATCTCCCGCAGCTGATCACCAGCGGCCACGTGTTCCTCGCCCAGCCGCCGCTCTATCGCATCGACATCGGCAAAGACACGCACTGGGCCCTCGACGATGCGCAGCGGGACGCGATCCTGAAGCAGCACGCGAAGAACGGCCGCGGGACCCCGGAGATCACGCGCTTCAAAGGCCTGGGCGAGATGATGCCGAAGGTGCTGTGGGAGACCACGCTCAATCCCCGGACCCGGCGGCTGCTGCGTGTCGACGTGTCCGATCAGATCGTGACCGACCGCGTCATCAACGAGCTGATGGGCAAGGACGCGTCGGCCCGCTTCCGGTTCATCATGGA
>Ga0070665_100006671_pt1 | contig 11740 bp, 11 predicted proteins | sample KBSS13metaG_FD_65862 | JGI IMG/M metagenome (GOLD analysis project Ga0070665, IMG submission 65862) | Switchgrass rhizosphere microbial communities from Kellogg Biological Station, Michigan, USA - KBS S1-3 metaG | ecosystem: Host-associated > Plants > Roots > Rhizosphere > Soil ...
CGCCGAAAGGCATGCCCATGCCCATCGGCCTCGAAATTTCTTCACGCTGATTACTACAACGAAACGAGATTTGCGTATGACCCATCACAAACTGCAATGGCTCATCTGTCTGCTGTTGTCGGGAGCAGCGATGACCGGTCCAGCCGCGGCCGACGAAGTCGAGGACGTCCACAGTCTGCGCGATACCACCATCGCACTGGTGAAAATGTTGGTGGAGCAGGGCGTGTTGAGTCAGGCGAAGGCCGATGAGCTGATCCGCAAGGCGCAGGAGGCAGGGCGCCAGTCGGCTGCGCAGCAGCCCGGCGCCGCCGTTGCCGCCGCCCAGAAGCCCGGTGAGCCGCCCGTCATCCGCGTCCCCTACGTCCCGGAATCCGTCAAACAGGAAATCCGCAACGAGGTCAAACAGGAAGTGCTGGCGCAGGCCAAACAGGAGCGCTGGGGCGAGCCGGGCGCACTGCCCAACTGGCTCGACCGTTTTACTTTCAGCGGTGACATCCGCTTGCGTGGCCAGGCGGATCGCTTTCCGAGCGACAATCAGCCCAATGCCTCGCCCCTGGTTTTCCAACAGCCTGATTTCGGTGCGTACCCGATCAATAATACCGAAGACCCACGCAATCGCATGCGCCTGAGGGTGCGCTTCGGTACGGACGTTCACGTCGCTGATGGTGTGGATGCCGGCATCCGCCTCACGACTGGCAGCGTGGGATCCGGCGGCGATCCGAGCACGGAAAACGAGAATCTCGGCAACTACAACACGCGGGCCACGGTGGGTTTCGATCGAGCCTTCATCACGTACGAGCCGCTCTCGTGGCTGTATTTCACCGGTGGCCGGCTGGGCAATCCGTTCTTTACGCCAACGACCCTCGTCTGGGGCGATGATCTGAGCCTGCAAGGTGTCATTGCGGGATTCACGCCCACCTTTGGACCGGTGCGGACCTTTGCGACGGCCGGCGCCTTCCCGATCCAGGATCTCGAGCCGAATCCTTTCAGCAGCTCACGCAGCAAGTGGCTGTATGGCTACCAGTTGGAAGCCCTGTGGCAAGTGACGAGCAACCTCAGTGCCACAGTAGCAGGGTCCTTCTATGACTACCGCCACCTCGAGGGCATCCTCAATCCCACCATTGTGGCCACGGATTTCAATGGCACGGCCGCGCCCTTTCGCCAGAAGGGCAACTCCGTGTTTGATATCAACAGCCTGGCCAATACCTTCAATGGGACCCAGAATTACCTGATCGGGCTCGCTTCCCGCTTCCGCGAGGCCAATCTCGCAGTGACAGTGGACTGGGTGCCCTTCTGGGGCAAGCACGTAGTGGCTTCCGCGGATTGGGTCAGGAACTACGGCTTCGATCGTGAGGAAATCCTGGCACGAACGGGCCAGGACATTGAGCCGCGTGTCATTGGTATGCAGGAGCGCCTGTCGTTTGGTGATGTTGCCTACGACAAGCGCAATGCATGGCAGGTGTACGTTGGCTATCGCCGAGTCGAGCGCGACGCTGTCGTCGATGCCTTCACTGATGCGGATTTCCGCCTCGGGGGCACCAACGCCCAGGGTTACTACATGGGCGGGCGATACGCGTTCGTTCCGAATACCACGCTCGGAGTGCGCTGGTACAGCGCCAAGCAGATTGACGGACCGCCGCTCGCGATCGACGTCCTGCAGTTGGATGTCATTGCTGCCTTCTAGGATAGGAGCTCACATGCGCAAGCATCTGAACATTGTGTTGTGCCTGATGGTCGCACTGGGAACACTGAGCACGGCAGGAGCCGCCGACGACAGCAAGAGCTCCCGCGAGCGGGAGATGCTCCGGCGGGCCCAGGAAGCTCTGCGCCAGAGTCAAACCGAATCCTCGGCGCTCGCGCAGGGCAAGTCGGAGGCTGAACAGAAGCTCAAAGCCGCCGACTCGCAGCTCGAATCGTTGCGCAGCACTTCGAAATCCGAGCAGGCGGGCCTGCGCGCGAAGTTGAAGACTGCTGCGGACAATGAGGCGACTCTCAACGCGCAACTCGACAGCGCGCGCAAGCAGATTGCGGAGCTGACTGCGAAGCAGACCGAGGCGATGAGAATGCTGAATGAGCGCGAGAGCTTGCTGAAGCGCGTTCAAGGAGACCTCGATTCGAGCCGGGCTGCCGGTACGAGCTGTGAGGCCAAAAACGTCGAGTTGTATGAGTACTCCCAGGATCTGGCGCAGCGCTATGAGCACAAGGGTGTGTGGACGGCCATGCGCCAGAAGGAACCGGTCACGGGTCTCGGCGGCGTGGAAATGGACAATCTGTTGCAAGAATACCGGGAGAAGTTTGCCAGCCAGCGGGTGCAACCCGCGGCTGCCGGACGGCCGGCCTCGCGCTGATGAGTGAAGGGCTGGCGCTGCTATGAGTGATCGAAGACTTCAATGTGCGATCGAGCGTCGCGCTCATCCGCATCTGCACACCGGGAGTCGCAGCCTATGCGCAAGGCGCCAGCATCGGCGCGCTCCTGTGGAGCACGTCCGGTTACCCGCTCGTTGCAAATGCTGTACTACCCGCAATCCTGTTCCGGCCGAAGGCCAGCAGCGCATCGGCCCAGAGCGGCAACGGCAGGTCGACCTGTGCTGCCCTTCCTAACGTGCCTTCTGTGGTGGTTTGCAACCATGACGAGAAGCGCGCATCCGATGCAACTATCACGCCGCCGATCGTTCCGAACTCATAATTGACGGTGCCACCGCTGGGCGAAGCCGCCAGGTTGGTTATGCCGAACAACTGCAACGTCGCACCGTTGCGCAAAAACACCGGGCTGCCGGAATCCCCGACGGCAACACCGTCTCCAACGTATTTCCCAAGGGCGGTCCCCTGGTTGTCGACCGTGGACTGCATTGCATCCAGTGTATCCGCTCGGGGCGGTGCCGCTGACTACATGCGCCGCTGTCAACTCCGCAAGCAACAACAAGATCAGCGGCCCCAGAAATAACGCCGAAGTTCGATTCATGGTTCGTGTTTAACACCCGTGGATGTCGCGGGGGGTGAATGTATCGAGGCACTCGAGTCCACAACGTGGTCGTGCGCCACTTGCATCCGTCTGCTGCACCAGCGACAAAACCGGCGCGAACGTCATCGAAGCGACAAGCTACTGCAACACATTACGACTACTGTTTTATGTAACAAAGCTGGACAACCGGCGCACGAGGGTGGGTTCAACGTGATTGAAGGTCGAAAACAGGCGGTTTCAATTCGCATGAATGCCGCGGACATTCGTAAAGTGAAAAAACTCGCGAACCGGCTCGGAGTTCGCGACTCCGATGTCATTCGCTTCGCGGTGAAAAGCATGTTGGCCCGCCTGGGGCCGCTCTATGATTCGGAGGTCCACGGCCGCAATCTGGTACCCGTGTTCGTGGAATCGGGCGCGGAAATGCTCCGGTTCTTCGACATCGATGCCAGCAGACTCGAAGCGATCATCAATCACGGCGTCGAAGCGGACCGCCGGGTGGACCGCGATGACATCGCGCTTCTTGCCCTGACCGGAAGTCAGGAGCCCTACGCCGCTCTGAAGCTCAGCGAGCTCAATCGCAGCGAGCGCCGCCGCCAGAATCAGAACGCGGCGGAGCTCTCCGAATCGCTGCGTCAGTACCTTTACGCCAAATACGTATACCGCCCGGCGCAGACCGAGGGCGTTCAACCGGTCGTTCACTTAACGGCCGTCACCACCGATCAACCAGAAGTGCTCGAAGGAGTAAGACGATGAAACTGACCAACAATGTGAAGGGCCGGCTGGGCCTGGCGGTGCGACTGGCGGCGGCCATAGCCGTGGTAGCACTGGGTGTGGGCCGTAGTCCCGCTGCTCATGCGGATACCCTTCTGAAAGCGGCTACTACGCTCGTAGTCGGCAGTTCCGCAGACACTTATTCGATCGACGCGCCGAGCGCAGGAACCCTGACCGCCTCCGTGATCAGCGTCCCCTGGCCGACTGCATTGTCAGCACTCAGCTTCAATGTAACCGATTCGAGCAGTCTGCTGGATCCGATGTCCCACCCGACGGCCCAAGCCTTTGCCACTGACACGGGCGCTCCGCAGGTTGAGACCTACCAGGTGGGCCCAGGGACCTATTTCGCACACGTTTCGGCTACTGCAGCGGGTGCTCTGAACCTGGGACTCTACTCAGTGATGTTCACGTTCACCCCGTCGGCGGTGCCCCTGCCTGCGACGGTGGGGATGCTACTGATCGGGCTGCTGGTTCTGTTCGGATTGCGGCGGACCACACGCGGACCGCTGTTGCGCAACGAAAGCGTCATGTCTGCTGCTTAGTATTACATTCGTATAACACAGGCGCGCGGGAAGGTTCCGTCCCGCGCGCCGTCACATTCAAAATTGTCACAAGTAGCGAGAAATGCGCGCATTGCGGGTCACCCTGGCATGGCTTTGGTGTTTGATTGCCGTTTGGGGCGGTTGGGCATTCGCGGACGACGGTACTTCCAAGCCCGTTGTGTCGGCCAAATCGGCGACTGCCGCGGCCGATGAGGGCTATCGGCTCCAGCCGGGCGATCTGCTGGAAATCTCGGTCTGGAAGGAGACCGATCTGCAACGGGAGGTCCTGGTCCGGCCCGACGGCAGTTTCAGCTTTCCACTCGCCGGGGAAATCGACGCCCGTGGGCGCACTGTCGAAGACGTACGCAAGACACTCGTCGACCACCTGGAGAAGTATGTCCCGTCCCCCGTGGTCTCGGTGGCGGTCAAGCAGATTGGCGGCAATCGCATCTACGTCGTGGGCAGGGTGAACAAAGCGGGCGATTTCCCGCTCACCAATCCCCTGGATGTCATGCAGGCCATCAGCCTGGCCGGCGGAGTTACGCCGTATGCGTCGGTCAACAATATCGTCATCCTGCGTCGGCACAATGGTCGGCAGCAGTCGTTCAGATTTCAGTATTCAGATGTCGCCCGGGGTCGCGCGCTTTCGCAAAACATCCAGCTCGAAAGCGGCGATACCGTGGTTGTGCCCTGACACGGCGGCCGGGCTCAATCTGTGCGCGAGGTGGACCATCCATCGGGGCTGTTCGCGGCTCTCATTTGCGGCGGATGGCTGCTGATGTCCGGGCCACAGCGGGGCGAGGCGGCCGAATGGTCCATTACCCCCACCTACAGCACAGCAATGGACTTTGACAGCAATCGCTTTCTGGTCGCCAACGCTCGCAGCACCGGCAGTGCCACAGTGACCGCCGACCTGCGCTTTGCGCGCGCCGTGGAGGATTCGCTGCTTACCCTGGAGCCGATATACACGCTGCGCCGCTACACGGACGAGCGCCTGGGAAACGGCGATGACCGCAGCATCGGCGGCGGCTGGCTGCACAAGGGCGAGCGCTCGACCTGGCAGGCAACGGCTTCTTATTTCGACCAGACCACGCTGAACACCGAGCTGCTCGAAACGGGCATCGTCAGCGCGGACACTCACCGCCACCAGTCGCAGGCGTCCTTGAGTTGGGATTGGTCGCAGACCGAGTTGCTGCAGCCCGTGGCGCAGTTGTCCTATCAGGATACGAATTATCACGGGCCGGCGCGCTTGCTCCTGCCCGGATACCGCTACTCCTCAGGGATGGTGGGCGAACGGTTCATTCTTTCCGAGACGGCCAGCCTCACCGCCAGCGTTTTCGGTGACGAGCTGTCCAGCCGCACCGGACTGGACAGCCACGAATACGGCCTGCAGGCCGAGTTGATTTACGCATTCAACGAGCGTACCCGCTTCGATGGCACCGTGGGTGAGAGTGCGCGTCTGCTGAACGGCAACCACAGTTATGGAACAAACACGTCGCTGTCTCTCATACATGATTCGACGCGCGACAATATCAGCCTGAGCTACCTGCGGAGCCTGACTCCGTACGGAATCGGCTACCTCGTGCAGCGCCAGCAGGTCTCGCTCACAGACATCTACCACGTGACGCCGTTTCTGGATGCGAGCATTGCTGTGCTTCGGCTCGACAACAGCGACAACGCCGTGTTGCTGGGACTCGACCGTCCCAATGTTACGAGCATTACGACGAGTTTGACCTGGCGGCCTGCGCAGACCGTCAGCCTGGGGTTGCAGTTGGCTGTCGTCCAGGCACCGGCCGTACAACTACAGGGTGCACGCATCGTGGAGACCGAGACGCTGCGCGACTGGCGCGCCGGCATCCGGGCTTCCTGGGCTCCCTTTCCAATTTCAGTCTCACGGTGATCCGAAGGTGACTACTTCCACGGCAAAGACCAGCTCCCTTCGCGACCAGCTCGCGGCGGCGAAACACCGCAAATGGACGATTCTGCTGACGTTCATGGGAGGACTGGTGGTGACGGTCCTGTTGGTCGTATTTCTTCCGCCTCATTACCGATCGGCCGGAACGATCCTGATCGAACAACAGGAGATGCCGCAGGACTTTGTGCGCTCGACCGTCACCTCCTACGCCGATGAGCGTGTCCAGGTGATCAGCAAGCGCGTGATGACGACCGAGACGCTGCTCAATATCGTCCGGCATTACGACCTGTATCCGAAGGAGCGGGCCAAAGATACGCGGGAGGCGCTCCTGGCGCGTATGCGCAAGGACATCGCGCTGAAGATGATCAGTGCGGACGTCATCGACCCCCGCAGCGGCCGGCCCACTGAAGCGACCATCGCTTTCGAAGTGTCCTATACCAGCGAGTCGGCGGAGCTGGCCGCCAAGGTGGCCAACGAGCTCACTACTTTGTATCTGAATGAGAACCTGAACAACCGCACCCAACTGGCGCGCGATGCGGCCACTTTTCTCGAGGGCGAGGCCGATCGCATGAGCCGCCACATTGGCGAGCTCGAAGCGCAACTGGCCGATTTCAAGAAAAAGAACTTCAAGAAGCTCCCCGAGGTGACGCAACTCAACATGACTCTGTTGGATCGCAGCCAGGAGGAGATCCGCGGCCTGGACAGCCGGCGCTCGTCTCTCGAGCAGCAGAAAATGTATCTGCAGGCTCAGCTGGCGCAATTGCGGCCCAACTCGGCCGTGTATTCGGACACCGGCGAGCGGATCCTGTCGACCGCCGACCGGTTGAAGATGGCGAAGTCGCAATTGGCTTCGGCGCGGGCCCGCTACGGCAGCGAGCATCCGGATATTGCCCGCCTCGAGCGGGAGATCGCCGGTCTCGAGGCGTCCGAGGACAGCAAACCTACTGCTGCAATTGATGCCAACGCGCAGGTCAATGACCTGAGGCGTGACCTGGAAGCCGCGCGCGCAAAGCTGGCGGCCGCTCGCGAACGCTACGGCCCGGAGCACCCGGACCGCCTGCGGCTGGAACGTGAAGTCGCGGCCTTGCAGTCGCAGGTGGCCGCTGCGTCGGTGCCCGGGCAGACGAGTGACGCCAAGGCGCCGGCCGCCAGGAGCGACGCGGACAATCCGGCCTATGTGCAGATTCAGGCGCAGTTGTCAGCTACCGAGAACGATCTGCAGTCATTGGACGCACAGTCCGCCACGCTTCATCAGCGCATTGCAGAGCTCACGAACGACATCACTCTCGCTCCGCAGGTGGAGCAGGAGTACCGCGAGTTGAACCGCGACTATGACAACAGCCGGCTCAAGTACCAGGAGCTGCGCTCCAAGCAGGCCGAGGCCAAGACGGCTCAGAACCTCGAGACCGATCGCAAAGGCGAGCGCTTCACCCTGATCGAGCCGCCGCTGCCGCCGGAGGAGCCGGTCAGCCCGAACCGGCCGCTGGTCGGCATCGCCGGCCTGGTGTTGAGCATCGGTCTCGCCTTCGGCGTGTTGTGGCTGCTCGAGAACAATGATTTCAGTGTCCGCGGCCGTGCGGACCTCCTGAAGCTCACCGGAGTGCCGCCGCTTGCACTGGTGCCGTACATCGACACCGAGGCGGAGCGGCGCGCCACGCGTCGGAACATTCGTCTGGCATTCGGCACTGCGACCGCGAGCCTGGTGATCGGCATGATCCTGATACACGAGTTCTACCGGCCGCTCGATGTCCTCTGGTTTGCTTTTACCCGCCGGCTCGGCTCATAGCGCGAGATTCAACATGGACCGCATTCAAAGAGCCCTCGATCTGTCGCGATCCCAGCGACCGTACACTGTCCCGGCCGAAGATCACCGCACTGAGCGCGAGGCGCTGGCGCGGGAGTTTTCCCAGGTCGCGATCGAGTATGAGACCCGGCTCACTCTCGACTGGCAGGCCCTGCGCCACAGGCGCGTCATTTCCGCCGACGACAAACATGCGGCCGGACACGCGTACCGGATGTTGCGCACCCAGGTATTACAGCGCGCGCGCGCGAACGGGCTTCACACGATCGGCATAGCTAGCGCCACCAATGGTGAAGGCAAGACCCTGACGGCGGTCAACCTGGCATTGAGCCTGGCGGCGGAGCCGAATCAACGAGTGCTGCTGATCGATCTGGACCTGCGCCGTCCCACCGTGGCACAGGTCCTGGGTCTCAGCGTGGAGCGAGGGCTCGAGAGCTGGTTCAGTGGCGATCAGCCTCTCAAGCGGGTGTGCTACGGCATCGACGGCATCGAGCGGCTGTTTGTGCTGCCGACTCTGGCGCCGATCCTCGGCAGCTCCGAAGTACTCGCCAACATCGCCACCCGCCGGCTCATCAACGATCTTCAGGATCGGGATCCGGGCCGGCTGCTGATTGTGGATCTGCCACCGGTCTTGCTCAGCGATGACGCCTTGATGATGGCTCCGCTGCTGGATGCCGTCGTGCTGGTGGTAGATGAACGTCGCAGCAAACGGGAAGATGTGGCGCGCGTCATCGAGCTCTTCCACAACACGAAGATCGTGGGCACCGTACTCAATCGCTCGTCCGAGTCAGAACGGCGGGCGTACTGAGAGCACGTATGTACGAGCAGTTCTATGGTTTGCGGGAAAAGCCTTTTTCCCTCGCCCCGGACCCCGGCTTTCTCTACCTGGCGCGACGGCATCAACATGCGCTGACGATGCTCGAATATGTCCTGGGCGAAGCGTCCGGCTTTGCGCTGATTACCGGGGAAGTGGGCTGCGGCAAGACCACGGTCGTGCGTCATGTGCTGGAGCGGGTCGAGCAGGTGCTGAATGTCGGTTTTGTAACCAACACACACAAAGGATTCGGGCCGCTGCTGCCCTGGGTCCTGGAGGCTCTGCGGATCGGCCCAGGCGCCGGTTCCCAGAGTGAACAGTATCGACGCCTCGTCGAGCATGCGCGCGCCGAGTACGCTGCGGGCCGCCGTCTGGTACTGGTCATCGATGAGGCACAGAATCTGGGTGTCGAGGGGCTCGAGGAGCTGCGCGTGCTTTCCAACATGAACGAAGGCAAGCACACCATGATCCAGACCATACTCATCGGTCAGCCCGAGCTGCGCAAGCTGCTGCGACGCCGCTCGTTGCGGCAGTTCGCGCAGAGAATTGCGATGGAATATCACCTGGAAGCGTTGCAATCGGAGGAAACTTGCGCCTACATCGCACATCGGGTCGGAGTTGCGGGTGGCCCGAGCCGCCTGTTTTCGCTGGCTGCCTGCGAGGCGGTTCACATTTGCAGCGGCGGAGTGCCGCGTCTGATCAACACTGTGTGTGACACGGCACTGGTCTATGGCTTTGCCGATCAGAAGCCGGTCATCGATGTCGAGATCATCGAGCAGGTCCTGCTCGACCGCTCCGGCGTGTTGCCGTTGCAGCGTGCCCCGGACGCGGCTGCGCCTGCGCTGGCGGGGTAGCCGCCGTTGCCGGCTCCAACATGCAACCGCGCCTCGTATTCATCAATCGCTACTACCGGCCCGACGAGTCGGCGACCAGTCAGATTCTGACGGATCTCGCCGAGGGCCTGGCGGGCGCCGGCCGCGAAGTTCACATCGTGTGCTCGCGTCAACTCTATGAGGATGCGCGTGCCCGCCTGCCTGCGGCGGAATCGATGAATGGCGTCCATGTCAGGCGGGTCTGGACGACGCGGTTTGGACGGCACTCGCTGCCGGGGCGCGCCTGTGACTACGCCTCGTTCTATGTGTCGGCCGCAATGGCCCTCGTGGGAATGTTGCGGCACGGTGATGTGGTAGTGGCGAAAACGGACCCGCCGATGGTATCCGTAGTTGCATCCTGGGCCGCGCAGCTTCGCGGGGCCGTGCTCATCAACTGGCTGCAGGATGTATTTCCGGAAGTGCTCATCAAACTGACTCCCGGATTGCTGCCGTCCTGGATGAGCCGCCTGCTGCTCGCCGTGCGCAACGGCTCGCTGCGCCGTGCGCGGCTGAATGTAGTGTTGGGTGAGAGCATGGCCCAACATGTCCGGCAGTTTGTCGCCGCGGACCGGATCGTGGTGACTGAAAACTGGGCGGACGGCGGTTGCGTCGTCCCGCGCACCGTCCAACAAAGCGAGCTGCGACGGCAACTCGGGCTCGGGCAGGCGTTTGTGGTGGGTTACTCGGGGAACCTGGGACGAGCCCATGAATATGCCACCGTGCTCGATGCGGCCCGCCGCCTGGAGTGGGAGTCACACATCGTTTTCCTGTTCATTGGCGGCGGCGCGCGCTTCGAGTCGTTGCGCAGGGAGGTCGAGCGACTCGGACTGACCAATTTTCGCTTTTTGCCCTATCAGCCGCGTGCCGGGCTGGCTGACGCGCTGGCCGCAGCGGATGTGCATCTGGCCTGTCTGTTGCCGGCTCTCGAAGGACTCATTGTGCCGAGCAAGGCGTATGGGATCCTGGCGGCGGCGCGGCCCCTCATCGCCATCGGGAACCCGGAAGGCGAGCTGGGTCGCCTGGTCCGCACCCACTCGTGCGGGCGCGCCATCAAATGTGACGATGGAGCCGCACTCGCCACGGAGATCCTGCGCCTCGAAGGCGATCGTGCCGCGTGCGAGCGAATGGGCAGCGCCGCCCGGGCGGCGTTCGAGAAGCACTACTCGCTCGAGTCTGCGCTGTTGCGCTGGCACCGGCTGCTGGGCGCCGCGCAGGAATCGCGGGACCGCGCTTCTCAGGCCGTGAGAGGGGCCTGACGCGCCTCCCGGTACAACGATTCCAGGGATCTGCCGAAGGCGTCGAGCGACAAGGCGGCGCAGATGTTGGATTGCGCGAGCGCTCCGATCCTCTTTCGATCGTCAGCCGGCACAGACAGCATGGCGTGCAGCTTTCCGGCCAGGTCGTCGACCGTACCGTTGAAGGTGGCTCCCGCCCCGCTGTCCACCGCAAACCGTCCCGCCGGGACACTCTCCGACACAATGACCGGTAATTGCGCCAACAGGGCTTCGATGGCCGCGTAGCCGAAATTTTCCGAATGGGAGGGCAGTACGAACAGGGTGCTCATGGCCAACAACGCCTGCTTTTCCTCACCCTGGACGAAGCCCACCCAATGAGTGTTGCGTTCGATGCCCACTTGCCGCGCCAGCTCCGTCAGGCTTTTCACCAGGCCCCCATCGCCGGTACCGGCTATCACCAACTGACAATCCGGGTGCGCCGGCAGCACCCGGGCAAATGCCGCAATCAGTGTGTCCAGCCCCTTGATTTCGTGAATCCGGGACATGAACACGACGATTCTCCGGCCGGCCAGGTGGCGCATGCGGGCCGGGCAGGGCGGCGTGCCGTGGTTGTGCGGCGCGGGAAATTCCAGGCCCAGGGGAAACACTGTGTAGTTGAACGGGCGGCGCCAGATGCGCTGCACATCATTCAGCTCTTCGTTGCTGCACAGATGTACCTTGTGCGCGCGACTCAACATCCGGCCCTCCACCAGGTCGATGGACAGCCGCTTCATGCGCGGCGCGCGATTCTGTAACCCCCAGTGGCCCAGTGTGTTGTGCAATGTCAGC
>Ga0070665_100006675_pt1 | contig 11734 bp, 9 predicted proteins | sample KBSS13metaG_FD_65862 | JGI IMG/M metagenome (GOLD analysis project Ga0070665, IMG submission 65862) | Switchgrass rhizosphere microbial communities from Kellogg Biological Station, Michigan, USA - KBS S1-3 metaG | ecosystem: Host-associated > Plants > Roots > Rhizosphere > Soil ...
TCGGCGGGCGGGTGTTGAAGGTGTTGGTTGAGGGGTCGCGGAACGGGTGGCAGACGTTGCCGGCCGGGTGGGAGGGCGCGGATGAATTCGCGGCCAGTGGCAACGCCACGCTTGCGGCCGATCCACTGTTTCTCTACTTCACCTCGGGTACGACCGCAAAACCCAAGCTCGTCGTTCACACGCACGTTAGTTACCCCATCGGGCACCTGTCGACGATGTATTGGCTGGGCCTGCGGCCGGGCGACCGGCATCTCAACTTGAGCAGCCCTGGTTGGGCAAAACATGCGTGGAGCTCGTTCTTTGCTCCGTGGAATGCCGAGGCCACCATTGTTATGGTGAACCACGCGCGTTTCGATGCAGGCAGCCTGGTCCGCGAGCTGGCGCGCTGCGAGGTGACCTCTTTCTGTGCCCCGCCCACTGTTTGGCGCGCGCTCATCCAACTGCCGTTGGAGGAAATAAAAGTAAGTCTGCGCGAGCTGGCCAGCGCCGGCGAGCCTCTGAATCCCGAAGTGATTGCGCGGGTGCGCAAGGCCTGGGGGTTGACCATTCGCGACGGGTACGGACAAACGGAGACCACGCTGCAGATCGGTAATTTTCCCGGCCAGCCCATCAAACCCGGCTCAATGGGGCGCGTGGCGCCCGGATATCACATCGAGCTGTTGGATTCGCACGCCGGGAAGGGCAAGGAGGGCGAGATCTGCATTTGCCTGGCGGAGAATCCGCTGCCGGTCACACCGGGGTATCTCGATGATGCCGTCAATACGGCGGCTGCGATGGCGGGTGGCTTTTATCACGCCGGCGATATCGCCTCCCGTGATGCGGACGGGTACTACACCTACATCGGCCGCAACGATGATGTCTTCAAGTGTTCCGACTACAAGATCAGTCCGTTCGAGCTCGAGAGCCTGTTGATCGAGCATGCCGCCGTCGTGGAAGCGGCTGTGGTTCCCAGTCCGGACCCGCAACGCCTGTCGGTGCCCAAGGCATATGTCATTCTGGCAGCCGGGCTGGCACCTTCGCCTGAGATAGCTGCCTCCATTTTGAAGTTCGTGCGCGAGCGCACATCGCCCTTCAAGCGCATCCGCCGCATAGAGTTCGCCGACCTGCCGAAAACAGTCTCGGGGAAGATCCGGCGCGTGGACCTGCGTAAGGCGGAAGTTGCGCGGGACCTGGCTGCGGGCGCGCGTAACGCCTGCGAATATTGGGAGGAGGACCTCTAGCTAGCCTTGGGGACGGCTGCGCCTGCGGCGGCCTGTTTGATCTCGTCCGTCCAGACCTTGAACGACGCCAGTGTGGTGGGGCCGAAGGTCATGCTGATCGCGACATCTGCCGCATCACGCCCCCGCGCGATCAACACTCGGCCGATGCGCGGGACGTTGTGTCGCGCATCGAATGTATACCAACTTCCACCGACATACGCTTCAAACCACCCCGAAAAGTCCATTGGCGCATCCACGGGTGGCACGCCGATGTCGCCGAGATACCCAGTGCAGTAGCGTGCCGGAATGTTGAGGCAACGGCACAGCGCGATTGCCAGATGGGCGAAGTCACGGCACACACCCTGGCGCTCGTTGTAGGCCTCGGAAGCGGTCCGGGTCGCGCGAGCGAACTGATAGCCGAACGTCAGATGCTGGTGAACGAAGTCGCACACGGCCTGCACACGCGGCCAGCCGGGTGTGGTGCTGCCAAACAGGCCCCACGCGATGGCTGACAGGTTGTCGGTATCGCAGTAGCGGCTGCCCAGGAGGTAGACCAACGTTTCTTCCGGCAGCGCCTCGACACTGCTCTGTGGCGCGTTGGGCACGACCGGGTCGGGAGTTCCGCGGTCATTGATGATAGCGTCGGAAGTAATGCGGATCTGGCCGGCGGGTGCCACGAGGCGCGTGCACCAGTTTCCGAATCCATCGCGGTACAGGCTCAGCGGCACCCACGGTTCTGTGAGCATGTGGTCCGCGCGTATGAGATCCGCCGCCCGCGTGTAGTGGACGTTCAGGTTCAGGATCATCGGAGTTGGCTGAGTTGACTGATAGGTCAGCTCGTAGCCGAGTCGAATCTGCAACAGGAGGTCTCCTCAGCCGCGATTTAGGGTGGCACTGCAATGGAAACGAGCGCCCGCGCCAATCGTTCCGCCCATTCGCGTTGCCCGGGTTCCGCGGCGATCAGGTCCTGCCGCAACTCGATTCCCACATGGGGAAGGCCCCGCCGCTCGCCATGCTGCGGGATCGTGTAATCCGTGGTGTCGCCTACCGCATAGGGCTCGTTGTCGCCAACCACGAGCCCGGGTTCAGTCCGCAAACGCCGCAGCAACTCACCGGCGAGCCGCGCGTCCCGGTTGTACAACACTCCAGCGTGCCAGGGCCGCTGCTTGCCATGAAAGCGCGGGGTGAAACTGTGCACGGAAATGAGAACTGTCGGCCGGCCTTGTGCCTGGCGCAAGGTCAATTCGGTGTTGATCCGATCGTGGTAGGGCCGAAAGATCTCCCGCTCACGCGCGGCCGCTTCTTCGATGGTCACAATTTCATTCCCCGGAATTCGCGTTGCTTCGCTGCTGCGCACAATCGATGCCGGGATCCCGGGCCGGCGATTGCAGTCGATCACGAGCCGCGAATACGTTTGAAGAATGGCGAATGCATCGAGTGCGGCAGACAACTTGATGGCGACGTCCGCCGCGCCGATGTCCCACGCAATATGCCGCTCGAGATCCGCGGCAGACACGCCCAGTGAGCCGAGCTTGCGCGGTATCCGGGCGCCGGCGTGGTCGCAGGTCAGGAAGTAGGGCGATCGTGCGTGCGGCCGTTCCACCCGGAATGCAGCGGGCTCGTTGGGTTCGAGCAGCGTCACGTCGCCGGCTCGACTGGCGGCGGCACGGCCGGAAGGCTGCGAAACACCGCCCGTACACCTTCACTCCACTCCTTGCTGAGGGTGGTGAAATAAGCATCGCCTGGAGCGAAACGGTGACGAGTGGTGACGCGCAGGGCGTCGCGCTCGTAACACACGAGGTCAATGGGCATACCAACGGACAGATTGCTGCGCATGGTTGAGTCGAACGATACGAGCACACACTTCATGGCGTCGCTCAGGTTGGTTGCAGGCCGGATGACGCGATCGATGATGGGCTTACCGTACTTTGCCTCACCAGTCTGGAAAAAGGGCGTGTCGGTACCCGCCTCGATGAAGTTACCCTCGGCGAATGTCCGGAAAAGGCGCGGTGGCTCGCCTTTGATCTGACCCCCAATGATGAAAGATGCGTTGAACGGCGTGGCGCTGTCCGCCAAGTGCTCTGCGTCGCGTCTCTCGACAGCTCTCACGGCATCCGAAACGGTAACGGCCACGTCGAACATGGTCTGCGCGGTCCAAATATTCGTGCTGTCGCCGTCCCTGGTGTCGCCCCGCTGCTTGAGCATACTGATGACGGCCTGCGTGCCGGCGAGGTTGCCAGAGCTCAACAAAACGACGACCCGGTCTGCGGGCCGCTCGAATACAGTCATCTTGCAGAACGAGGCAAAGTTATCGACCCCCGCATTCGTCCGGGAGTCCGACGCGAAGACGACGCCATCGTTGAGAAGAATACCGACGCAGTAAGTCATTGACTGGACACCTCATAGCGCCGCCGCCGCGAACGTGTCACAGGCGTCGATCTGGCCGGACTCGACACCACGCTTGAACCAAGCCACGCGCTGTGCGCTCGTCCCGTGCGTGAATGATTCAGGCACCACCACGCCACGGCTTCGGCGCTGGAGCGTGTCGTCACCGATTTGCGAGGCGGCGTTGAGAGCGGTTTCGATGTCACCGTCCTCTAAGCGCCAACCTTTCTCCTGTTGTGAGCGTGTGGCCCAGACGCCCGCGAAACAATCCGCCTGTAGCTCCAGGCGCACGCTGAGCGCATTCGATCGTGCCTCGTCTCCGCGCGCCCGTTGGGCGTCAACTCTGTCGATGGTGCCGAGCAGGTTCTGTACGTGATGACCAACTTCGTGGCCGACAACGTACGCATGTGCGAATTGGCCCGGCGCTCCGAGCTGCTGGGTCATCACGTCAAAGAATGACAGGTCCAGGTAAACGATATGGTCCTTCGGGCAGTAGAACGGCCCAGCGGCAGCTTGACCGAGACCGCAGGCGGTGGGATACGCATCGCGGAACAGCCGCAGCTTCGGCTCTTCGTACGCCGCGCCGCGCTCCTGAAATACTTTTGTCCACACTTGCTCCGTGCTGCGGAGGATCTGCGACACGAACTTCGCCTCCGGGTCGCCGGCGGGGGGCGGTTGACCGGGCTCGTCGGTAGCGGGGGCCTGGATGCTGGAGCTACCACCACTCAAGAGGCCGAGGATCTGCAGCGGATTGATGCCAAAGATCCATCCGCCGATGAGTGCGACCACGATCGTGCCGAGTCCGATGCCATGGACCGGCCGGAAGCCGCCGCTGGAGCCACGGACGTCTTCGACGTTCTGGCTTTCGCCCTGATCATCCATTCGCATATGTGACCCTCCCCAACCCAGACCGCAGGTTAGCCTTCTGCGGCGTCGGTTGCAGCTTTCATTCCCGGGCGCGCGCTCCACGCGCGCGCCCCTGGGGAGGTGCTCCTGGAGTCGAGGACCTGCGGTCGGTCAACGCTTGGCGTGCAGGTGAGCCTCGAGGAACCACAGGTCCTTATCGATCTCGCGCGAGATGCCCGTAAAGAGGTCGGAGGTCCCGGCATCGCCGGCACGGGCTGAGTCGTCTATGGCCTTCCTTACCTTCGCCCCAAAGTGGGCAACGGAAGCGGAAAGCGCGTCTACGTGCTGAGCGCCCTCGCTGATGTCGTTTGGATAGGGCTTGAGGCTGGTTGTACGTGAGACCGCGGCAATGGTGCCGTTGGCGGTGCCACCCAGCGCCGTAATGCGTTCGGCCAGTGTGTCGATGTGGTCCTCAATGTGCTCCGCCACTTGGTCGAACAGTTCGTGGAGCGCTATGAAATTAGGTCCCTTCACGTTCCAGTGCGCCTGCTTGGCCTGGGTTCCCAGGTCGATGGCATCGGCCAGGCGGCCGTTGAGAAGCTCTACCATCCGGCCTCGAACCTCAGCGGCTAAATCATTCCGGGTGTCGTACATAGCGCGCTCCTGTATTTGATGTGGCGATTTTCCGCCACCGATCCGCAACGGACCAATGACCTGTTTGGATGGTGACGATAGACAGGGTCTATCGAAAACTGCCGCCGCGCGGGGATTTACCGATGAATGGCACAATCGCCCACCGCACGGACGATGCAGGGGCGCGATTGAACCGACGAATGACTTGGCCGATTCTGGGGCTGGTGGCCGCCGCAACACTCAATGTTGCAGCCGGCGCCACGCCGCGTGCCCGCGACCTGGGTATTCCTTTCGATGGAACGCCTGGCCCCCTGAATGCAATCACGGATGTCGTTGGCGTGACGGTAGGTCACACGACGCTGGTCTCCGGCGACGGCAAGCTGCGCGTAGGTATCGGTCCTGTACGAACCGGCGTTACGGCTGTCCTGCCTCGCGGCAAGCAAACGCTCGACTCGCCTGTGTTCGCTGGCTGGTACTCGTTGAATGGTAACGGCGAGATGACCGGCACCACCTGGGTGGAGGAGTCAGGTTTCCTCGAAGGGCCTGTCATGATCACCAACACGCACAGTGTGGGTGTCGTTCGCGATGCGGTCATTCAATGGCGTGTGGCAAAGGGCAACCCGGATGCTTCGGACTATTGGTGGTCGCTGCCCGTAGTCGGCGAGACCTGGGATGGTTGGCTCAACGATGTCAACGGGTTTCATGTCAAACCCGAACACGCCATCCGCGCATTGAATACCGCCTCTGGCGGCACTGTCGACGAGGGCAGTGTCGGTGGTGGTACCGGCATGATCTGCAACGGCTTCAAGGGCGGAATCGGCACCTCCTCGCGTCGGCTTGCAGATGCCGATGGCGGGTACACGGTCGGCGTCCTCGTCCAATGTAACTACGGGACCCGGCAGAATCTGCGAATCGCCGGCATTCCGGTGGGACGCGAGATCGAAGCGCCGGAGCCTTACACGTTCATGCCGTCTGACATCGCCGAGCGTGGCTCGATCATCGTGGTCGTTGCAACTGACACCCCATTGTTGCCTCATCAGCTCAAGCGCCTGGCCCGGCGTGTCCCGCTCGGACTCGGCCGCAATGGCAGCATTTCCGGCAACGGCTCTGGAGACCTGTTCATAGCCTTCTCCACGGCTAACAAGGATGCCGGGTTGGCCGCCGGTGTGCGTGATCTGAAAATGGTCCCGAACGACTCGCTCGATGCGGTTTTTGCGGCAACGGTCGCTGCCACCGAAGAGGCGATCGTGAACGCAATGGTGGCGGCGCGGGACATGACGGGCGCCGACGGCCACCGGGTCATCGGACTTCCCCACGATCGTTTGCGGGCGATCCTCAAAAAATACAACCGGCTGCTGCCCTAAGGCAACTCACCTCTTCAGACACTGCTGGAACCGGCCATCAACCCGATGCGCGTACCAGTCCGTGGTCAGGTTCCGGGAGATCTTTGGGCCCTGTAGTTTGATGCGCGGGACCAACGCGCGTGGCGCAGGGCGGCCCTGGCGTTCCTCGGCGAGCATGAACACCCGCTTGTACACAGCCGTATCTTCGAAGCGCGGACCCTTGCCTTTTTCAAGATCGCTGTGGACCGAATCATCCGCGGCTTCCAACCTGCCTTCGAGCGCACGCACCGCCGACTCAGTGCTTCCCACATCTGCATTAGCCGGCAGCAATGCGCCATCGGGCGTCACGGGAATACCCGAGGCGGCACTCACCGCATTCTGAAAGGCAGCATTGCGGCTCGCGTATTGCCCTGCATTGAAGTCCGCAAAACGAAACAGATAGCGCGGGTATGGTGCCTTGTAGCCCAGCAGATGCGCTATGCCAAAATAAATACTCCCCCGGCGCGAGAACAACTCGTCGGCCATGGTGGTTTTCACCGGGTAGGGGTAGGTGCGTACTGCTTCAGTCCGCTTCAGGAATGCAACATTGACCTGCATCGGACCCCGCGTGCGAATCGGGTTGTGATCCGCAAACAGAGTGTGCCCTAGGGGCACAGCGCCGATGAAATCCTCGTAGATGTCGCTCAGATCCTTTTCAGTCTTCGCATGATCGATTCGGTCGCCATAACTTGCGCCGGTGGGCGAGCTCATCTGCAGGGCACCGTGCACGAGCATCCAGGGAACACCGGAGTGCTCGGCGCGTGCGCGGATCTCTTTCCAGGCAATCGCCGGTAATCCGGGCACGGACGGATTGCTGCGAAAGTTCGATTCCTGTTCGATCACTGCGACGACCGCGCAGACGTTTTCGTGGGTCGGCTCCAAGCCCTGCGCTGTAAATCCCGTGTATATGTCGTTGATCCAGCCAGAGCGGTCCGCAACCCCGGCCGGTAGTGCGCGCTCTATCAGTGCGTGCGCATCCGTCGAACTGATTCGCGGTGGCCGCTCGCTCGCGCATCCGGCCAGAAATGCCGCAACCGCCAGAATCGCAGCGAAAAGGGCCTGCCGAGGCAACGGCGGGGCTTTTAGAAGAGAATTCAAGGGCCCATCTTTGCCTAACGGGCCGTGGATTGGCAACATACCCCGATGGACGATAAGCCCGTTCGCCACGACGATTCTTCCGCGCGCCCCCGCGAAAAGGCTGCATCCGCCTATCCGCAGGCCGGGCGGGAGCGGATGATACTGCCTCAGCCCATCAGTGCCCTGGGAACGGGCCAAGCGAACATGGAAAAGGCGATGCTGCAGCGTATGTCGCCGGAACGTGTCTTCATGATGGGAGATAATCCGGCGCTGCCGCGCATGCCGAAGGCACCGAAACTACTGGATTTCTTCCGGCTGCGCTTTTCCGAGATCACGTTCCGGCACCTGCTGCAGAGTGCAAAAACGGCTCTGGAGGCGGGTCAGGATGAGAAGATCGTCATCGCCTGCCTGCTGCATGACATTTCAAACGGTGCGCTGCTTCGCACGGAACATGGCTATTGGAGCGCGCAACTCGTGGCTCCCTATGTCAGTGAAGAGGTTGCATGGGCGATCCGCTATCACCAGGCGCTGCGCTATTTTGCCGACGAGGCCGCGGGGTTCAAATATCCTGACGCCTACAACCAGTTCTTCGGGCCGGATTATGAGCCGCCTGAGTATATCCAACAGGCGCATCGGGAGGCGCGTGCCCACCGTTGGTACATGACCTCACGTCTGATCACCGTCTACGACATGTACTCTTTCCAGGAGAATTGGTCGGTTGATCCCGAGCAGTTCACCGATGTCATCGGCCGCAACTTCAAGGAGCCGAAGCAAGGCCTGGGCTTCGACGGCTCGCCGACCGCGCACATGTGGCGCACGATGATCTGGCCTAATAATTTTCTGTAGGACTGTTGGCCGGCGTGCGCGGGCCGCGAGCGGCGGCCTCGTGGCGGCGCGCCCCGCCGGCGGCGAGGCCCGCAAGCGGCACGGCCGTCAAGGGCGCTCACTCCTTCAGGTTGCTGGTCCGGCGGATGAAGGCGGCGACGTTGTCGTGCAGCATCTTCAGTGAGGTGTCCTTGGCATACACCATGTGTCCGGATTCGTAGAACTTGTACTCGATGTTGGCCTGCAGGCTTGCGGGCATCGGCAGGTGATGCATCTCGTACACGCCCTGGTAGAACGGCGTGGCCAGGTCGAAATAGCCTGCGTTCAACTGCACCTTCAGATTCGGATTGATCTTCATTGCATTGGCAAGATCGGGCATGACGTTGCTGCCCTGGCGCGCTGAGACGGGCAGCATGCTGCCGGGCAGTTGATGTTGGAAGTTCCATGACCCAAAGGTCCGGATGCTGGGCTTGAAGGACTTGCCGTCACCGTAGCGCAGTTCCCGCCGTGCGTACTCGTTGAATGCGGCGACATAGGCGGAGCTCAGAGCTGAGGATTGGGGGTCGTATTCAGCACGCTGCGCCAGCGGGTCGAGGTCGGGGCCCGAGAAGCGGCTGTCGAGCCGTCCGGTCGCCATCCCTTCCGCGCCCCGCAAGGTCTGACGGAACTCGCCGCCATCGATCCGCAGATCAGCTTTCAGAATGTAGTCCACCGGGAGCCCGGTGTACTGGTGGAGCTTCTCGGCAATGGCGGAGCGTTCGTTAGCGGAGAGCTCGGAGCCGGCCGCGAGGGCGCGAGCGTAATCACCCATCGCGAATTGCTCGACCTCGGTGAGCAGTGCCTCGAGGTTGGGGTGCTCGGCCGGCAGCTTTTTGTGGTACCACGCTGTCGCGGCATACGTTGGCAGCACCGTCTGGTAAGGGACATCCACACCCGGGTTGCCGGTAGGCCGATCCGGGCTCAGGTCAAAATTGAGAATCTGTGAAAGCAGGATGACGCCGTTGAAATCGATCGAGCGGTCCGCCTCGAGCTGGTTGATCAGCACGGCTGCGCGCGGCGTGCCGTAGCTTTCGCCGAACAGGAACTTGGGCGAGTTCCAACGTGAGTATTTCGACAGGAACTGCGAGATGAACTCGGAGAACGCGTAGGCGTCCTGGTCCACTCCGTAGAAGGCTTTTTCCTTGTCCTTCCCGGCGATTCGGCTGAAGCCGGTGCCGGGTGCATCGATGAAGACCAGGTCGGATGCATCGAGCAGGCTCGAGGTGTTGTTTACGAGGGAATAGGGTGCGGCGGGGGTGTGTACATCGGTGGATGTCACGATGCGCCGCGGCCCGAACGCTCCCATGTGGAGCCAGAACGTCGCCGAACCCGGGCCGCCGTTGAATATGAAGGTGACGGGCCGGGTGCCTTTCGCCTCCGCGCCCTTGCCACCCGTGTCCTTGAAATAGGCCACATAGAACATCGAAGCGACCGCGGTTGGATTCTTCGAGTCGCCGCCGTCCTCAGAGGCGCCCGGGCTGAGCTTTTCAGCGCCTGGATCGCGCGGCACATCGTCCCAGTCCTTCGGGTGTATTACCAGGGTACCTGCGACCGCCTGGTAGGAGATGGTGCGCCCGTCGATGGTGATCGAGCCATTGCTTGACGTCGCTTCCGGTTTGAACGGCTCAAACCGCCGCCCTTCGGACTTTTCGGGGGCGCCGTCCTGTTTGGAGTCCGGGTTGGAAAGGGTCGGCGCTGCGGCCAGGGGAACGGAGGCGGCCAGTGCGAATCCCACAGCCCACACCCCAAACACGAATCGATTCATTTACAGGCTCCCTGTTCCAAGGTGCGCGCAGTCTACTGCACGGCTCGCACGAATGTGAACGCCGTGGCAGCGCACCTGTAGAAAGCTCAAGAGACGTGTCAGGGAGACTTATGACTGGGACGATCGTCGCGTGATGTTGACCGGCACCGATTTGTATGCGGGCGTGCCACTCTGCTTGTCCTGGTAGCTGAGTGGCACGAGGCAGTTGGCTTCAGGGTAGTAAGCTGCGGCCGATCCGCGGGCAATGTCATACGCGATTGCGGTGAAGCCGTTCAGCCGCAGATGCTCGAAGGACGGCAACGCGGTCTGGATATCGATCACGTCGCCATGCTTCAAGTTCTTGGCTGCCAGATCCTGTTCGTTCATGAACACGACATCACGGCGCCCGAAGATGCCACGGTAGCGGTCGTCGGCTCCGTAGATCGTGGTGTTGTATTGGTCGTGGCTGCGAATGGTCGTGAGCAGCAGCGTGTCCGAAGTGCTGAATGTGGCCGCGGGAGGCGCTTGTGGCAGCAGGAACTCGGCCCGTCCCGAGGCCGTTTTCCAGACTCTTTCCGTGGCATGCAGCGGCAGCCGGAAGCCGCCGGGGTGGCGGATCCGGACGTTGTAATCCTTGAAGTCCGGGAACACCGCTTCGATGAGATCGCGGATCCGGTCGTAGTCGGCAATGAGCTCAAACCACGGCACCTTGCTGTCAGGCAGCGTGGCGCGCGCGATTCCAGCAACGATGGCTGGCTCCGACCGCAGGTGCTCGGAGGCGGGTGGCAGCTTGCCCCGCGATGCGTGCACCATGGACATGGAGTCTTCCACCGTAACCGACTGGGGTCCCGTGGTTTGAATATCCTCCTCTGTCCGTCCAAGACAGGGAAGGATGATCGAGTCCTTGCCAATCAACAGATGCGAGCGGTTGAGCTTGGTTGCGATGTGGACCGCGAAGTCCAGGTTGCGCATCGCCTGGAAGCAGCGCTCCGGGTCCGACAGCGCTACCGGCAGATTGCCTCCGAGGCCCACAAATACCTTCGAGCGTCCGTCGAGCATGGCTTCCATCGCCGCGACGGCGTCGTGCCCGTGGTCACTGGGCGGTTTGAATCCGAAGGTCCGCTCGATGTTCTGCAACATCCCGGCAGTGGGCTTCTCCGAGATGCCAACGGTGCGATCCCCTTGAACGTTGGAATGACCCCGCAAAGGACAGATGCCAGCGCCCGGTTTGCCGAAGTTGCCGCGCATCAGGAGCAAGTTGGCGATCTGTTGGACGTTCGACGTGCCCGACAGATGCTGGGTGATGCCCATGCCATAGCTCACAATCGTGGCGCTGGATTTGGCATAGGCGGTGGCTATGGCTTCCAGGTCCGCGCGCGCGAGGCCGCTGGCGTATTCAATATCGGCCCAGTCGGCCGCGCGCAGACTCGATGCCAGTGTCTCGAAGCCGTTTGTATGCACGGCGATGAATTCGTGGTCGAGGACGCTGCTCGTGGCACCCGGCTGGCCCGTGGCACCCGGCTGGCCCGCGGCACCCGGCTGGCCCGCGGCACCCGGCTGGCCCGCGGCGGCGCTGGCCTTCTCGTCCATCGCGAGCAGTGCCT
>Ga0070665_100006676_pt1 | contig 11734 bp, 11 predicted proteins | sample KBSS13metaG_FD_65862 | JGI IMG/M metagenome (GOLD analysis project Ga0070665, IMG submission 65862) | Switchgrass rhizosphere microbial communities from Kellogg Biological Station, Michigan, USA - KBS S1-3 metaG | ecosystem: Host-associated > Plants > Roots > Rhizosphere > Soil ...
GTTCTCCAAAGCTGATATCACGGCGTACCTCGAGAGCGCCGGTGTCGAGACCCGCCCAATCGTCGCTGGCAATATGGCCCGTCATCCTGTAGCGGAGCGGTTTCCTGAATTTCAGGGCAGGACCTTCCCCGGCGCAGACACCATTCACCATCGAGGCTTCTATATTGGCCTATCTCCTGTCCAAACGGACGCTTCGATGGACAGACTAATAGAGCTGTTCGACAGATTTTTCGCCAAATACTGACCATCGCGGGCACCGCATCGCAATCCGGCGTCAACCAAGGATGGAGACACCCAAATCATGAAGCAAAGGACTGCCTTGATCACAGGCATCACGGGCCAAGACGGCGCCTATCTTGCCGAACTTCTGGTCAACAAGAACTACATAGTTCACGGCATACGGCGCCGCGCGTCGCTCTTCAATACCCGACGCATCGACCACCTGTATGAGGATTCACATCAGTCGAGTGCGCAGCTCTTTCTCCATCACGGAGATATGACCGACACCAGCAGTCTGATGCACATCATCCAGAAAACCCAACCGGATGAGATCTACAACCTGGCCGCGCAGAGCCACGTCGCAGTCTCCTTCGAGGAGCCGGAGTACACGGCGAACTCAGACGCGCTGGGAACTCTCCGAGTACTCGAGGCCATACGTATTTTGGGGATGGAGAAACACGTTCGTTTCTACCAGGCTTCCACGTCAGAGCTGTATGGACTGGTACAGGAGATACCGCAACGAGAAACCACTCCGTTCTATCCGCGATCGCCGTATGCTGCCGCCAAACTCTACGCCTATTGGATCACCGTCAACTACCGTGAGGCGTATAACATGTTCGCCTGCAACGGAATCCTGTTTAACCATGAGTCGCCGACGCGTGGCGAATCATTCGTTACTCGCAAGATCACGCGCGGCTTGGCCCGGATAAAATTTGGACTTCAGAACTGCCTCTACCTCGGCAATCTAAACTCCAAGCGGGACTGGGGACATGCACGTGACTTCGTCGAGGCGCAATGGCGCATGCTCCAACAACCCTCGCCCGAGGATTTCGTGATCGCCACGGGAGAACAGCGTAGCGTACGGGAGTTCATCGACGCGGCCGCGCGAGAAATGGATATGCAGATCCGGTGGGTCGGGGATGGCGTCAAAGAGATGGGTTTTGATTCAGCCGGACGCTGCATCGTCGCCATTGACCCCCGATATTTCCGCCCGACGGAGGTAGAGACGTTGCTCGGTGATGCTAGCAAGGCACGCGCGAAGCTTGGATGGACGCCGAAAACCAGTTTCGCGGAGCTCGTCAGCGAGATGGTGCGAGAAGACCTGAAGGAAGCTCAAGGCGAAGAACTGCTGCGGCTTTACCGCCAGCCTGCGAAGGCTGGGACTCATGCTGTCGCCTCCGCCTCTTAGAGCCCGTGCATGCCTACGGCACTGATTACAGGCATCGCGGGTCAAGATGGCTCATATCTTGCCGAGCTGCTATTGCACGCCGGCTACCGAATCATCGGCACGGTGCGTGGCCCTGCATCTGCTTCCCACGAGCGAATAGACCATCTTCGTGGATCGATAGAGCTGACGGAAGCAAACCTTCTCGATCAACACTCGATCGAGAAAATGGTGGAGAAATATCGCCCAGGCGAGATCTACAACTTCGCGGCCAGCCACCCGGCGAGCTCCCAGTCTTTTCGGGACCCCGTACTAACCGGCGAACTGAACGGCATCGCCGTTCTTCGGCTTCTGGAGGCCATCCGAGCTATCGATCCAACTATACGATTCTGCCAGGCATCCTCCGCTCAAATCTTTGGCAACGCGCACGAGTCGCCCCAAAACGAGAACACGCCCTTTTTTCCCGCGAACCCGTATAGCATCGCCAAGTTGTTCGCCCATTGGACTACGGTGAGCTATCGCCACACCCACGGCCTTTTTGCCTGCTCCAGCATTCTCTTCAACCATGAAAGCCCACGAAGGCCGGAGAGGTTTGTTACCCGCAAAATCACTCACGCCGTCGCCCGAATAAAGACCGGACTCCAGAAGTTCCTCCGCCTGGAAAATCTGGATGCGCGACGTGACTGGGGATACGCGGCCGACTACGTGCGCGCGATGTGGCTGATGTTGCAGGCACCTGTGGCGGACGATTACGTGCTCGGGACCGGAGAGACGCATTCTGTCCGCGACTTCTGCCGGATCGCGTTTGATCATGTTGGCTTAGATTACAGGCAATACGTTACCGAGGACACCGAAAGCCATCAGGCGGAGGCGTCCGTCCAGCTGATTGGCGACGCTGGCAAGGCGCGAACAATGCTTCACTGGCGTCATTCGCTAACGTTTGAAGAACTAGTCAGGTTGATGGTGGACTGCGATCTCGCCTCGGTAGCGCAGCAGAATACCAATCGAATCGACACACTAGCTGCGTCGCGTGCCCCCACATAGGCGGCGGTCGCGCTCGACGGAATAGATGGATTTTCGGAGCATCGACCGCACCATCTCCACCCGGGCCTCGCTCGCGTGCTGATCCCCGCGCATCGAACTCAGTAGCACTTCATTTCGGCGTTGGATGAACGGCTCGAATTCCGGATGTGTCAGAATGTAGAGATCGTTGTTACGCATTCCTTTCAGGACGAGCTTTCCGACTTCGATCGGATCTGTGGAAATGGGTGAGTTCCTCAGCGACTCCCGTGCAGCATCCATCTCAGCATCCGATCGGCTCGCTCCGGCAGTTTGGTCGCGCGGACGATTGCGGCCGGAGTCGAAGAGGTTCGACTGCACGACTCCGGGACAAAAGGCTGACACGCCAATATTCGCATCTGCAAGCTCAGCGCGAAGCACCTCCATCATGCCAACGACGGCAAATTTGGATATGCAGTAAGCAGCCGCGTCACCCCCCGCAGCAAAAAGACCCAGCACCGAGGACGTTGTAATGATCTGACCGCCCTCGCCGTGCTCTTTGATACGAGGCAAGAATGCCCTGACGCCGTTGAACACCCCATTGAGATTCACTCCCATTAGCCAGTCCCATTCCTCGTAACTAGTCTGGCTGAGAGGCGGGGTCGCGATGACACCCGCGTTGTTGATCAATACATGTACCCTACCGAACCTCTCCACCGCTTCGGCCGCCGCTTTCTCCATGCCGGCCCGATCACTCACATCGACACTGATTGCGTGAATGCGGTCTCTGGCCCTCTCGAGCTTCTTCAGAGTTTGGTCCAAATGCTCCCGCGTTCGATAACCGATAACAACCTTCATCCCCGCATCCGTGAGAGCTCGTGCGATGCCAAGTCCGATGCCGCTGGATCCGCCTGTAATGAATGCGACTCTACCCTCGACGTCCCTCATCGGTGTGGGGACTTGAGGACACGGCGAGAGCTTCTCTCGATCTGCCGACAGACCGCCGCTCGTCACCGATGCGCCCGCAGCCGCCAATGCCATGCCCGACAGAAAACGCCTACGCTTCATATCGACCACCCTCCGTCGACGGCGTAAGTCTGTCCTGTGATGAACCCCGCCTCCTCTGAGGCCAGCAGCGCGACGAGCACAGAGATCTCATCGACATGCGCCAGCGGTGCCAGAGCTCGAAGCCCATTCTCGTCAATGTCCGTCGCAACGACCTGCTCCCCCTTCATCAATCATCCGCAACACACTCGCGAGTCCGATGCCGGCTGCAGCAGCCGTGACTAGAGCTCTCTTACCTTTCAACCGATGCTGCAGCTCGTGCATAGTCAGCTATCGCCGAGATACTTCGCCCAAGTCTTCCAGGACGTCTCGAGATGCTTCCGCATTGCCTTCTCCGCCGCATCCGGATCGCGCTGGCTGACGGCCTTATAGATCTGGAGGTGTCCCTGATATGCGGCTGTTTCGGTTGCATTGGTCCGCTTGATCTTGCGCCAGCGCTCCATGATCCAATTGACCAACGCACCATGAACCGCATCGAAGACCGGATTATCGGCCGTCTGAAAAAGGATGCGATGAAACGCAATATCCGTTCGCATGAACCGCTCACGGTCGCCGATTGATCGCTTGTTCTCTTCCAACGCCTCTTTCAGCTGCTCGAGACGAGCGGCGTCGATCTCTTTGGCCGCATGGCGTGCCATCGCAGCCTCCACGAAGATTCGAAGGTCGAACAGGTTCTTCAGACTGTCCGCCCGTTTGATCATCAGAGCGACGATGCCATCCAAGGTACTCATGACGTTGTCGACGCTGGGCAGCCTTACCTTCGCGCGGCGGCCGTTCTCGGTCGTGATCAGTCCCTTGTTCTGCAAAGCAAGCAGCGCCTCCCTTACCGCCGGGCGCCCGATATTGAACGCAGCCATGATGTCGCGCTCAGACGGCAGCGCATCGCCTGGCTTGAGGTCACCCGAATGAATCATCCCCTCGATTCTTTCGACAACGATCTCGTATAGCTTTTGCCGCCGCAGTGGCTCTTGCTGAAGGATCGGATCGGCTGTTCCATTCGACATGTTTGGCCCTATCAAGAAGTCACTTTAACCTGCTCGGTATTCGTTACCGCTGTCTCAGCGACGGCCGGGCCATCACCGAACAACTCGGCTTCAATCTTCTCGAGCGTCTTACCCTTCGTCTCCGGCACGAACACCAGGATGAAAACGAAGCAGAGCGCACACATCAGAGCAAAGAAATAGAAAACGTTACCTTTGAGCGCCGTAAGCATCGCAGGGAAGAATTGCGACACCAGATAATTCCCGCCCCAGAGAAATACAACCGACAATGACGCGGCCGCGCCGCGCACGCGTGTAGGAAATATCTCAGACACGACGACCCAATAGATCCCGCCCATACCGATGCTGAAGGAAGACACATAGGTCAGAGTCCAGAGCAGAAGCCACCATCCGTCACTCGAAGCCCCAGCGAACATCAAACCCAACAACGCCAAGGAGATTCCCATTCCCGCAGCAGCAAACAGCATGATCGGCCGCCTCCCGGCCCGATCCACTAGAAACATAGATCCCACTGTGAATACGAGCATGACCAAGCCAATGATCACTGAGTGGCTCAGCGCGGCTCCAGTACCGATGCCGGCGCTCGTAAAGATGGTTGGTGCATAGTACATCACGATATTGATGCCCGTGATGGCTTGAAATAGTGCCAACACCATAGCCATGATCAGCACACCCCGCCGTCCCCGACGAAACAGTTCCGAAACGGCACCGTCTTCGTGCGCAATAGCGTTACGGATTTCAGCGAGTTCCGCATTGGCTGTACGTGTTCCGTGCAGCCGCTCCAATATCGCGCGCGCATGCTCTGCCCGGCCTTGTTTGAGCAGCCATCGCGGGCTCTCCGGAACAATGAGGCTCAATATGAGGAAAATGAGCGCAGGAACTGCCTCCGCGCCCAACATGAGGCGCCAACCTGTATTGGCGAGCCACCCGGCATCACCTCGGGCGCCAATCCAAGCATTGACCACATAGGACAGCACCATGCCAACGAGGATTGCCACCTGATTAAGTGACACGAGCGCACCTCGATTCCGGGGCGGCGCGAGCTCCGCGATATACACCGGAACGAGAAGAGAAGCGAATCCCACGCCAACACCGCCCAGCACTCTGGCCGCGACGAGATCCTGAACGCTCGGTGCGAAATAGCACCAGATACCCGACGCGAGGAACAGGAACGCTGACGCGGCCAGCACAAAGCGGCGTCCAAACCAATCCGTCAGCTTACCGGCAACGGCAGCGCCTACAACGCATCCCACCAAAGCACTGCCGACGACCCACCCCAACGCTAGCGGATCAAGCTGGAAGTGCACCCGCAGAGCCTCGACCGTACCCGAAATCACTGCAGTGTCGTAACCGAAGAGCAGCCCGCCCATCGCGGCAATGACACTCACAAAGACGACATAGCCTGTGCTCATAAGTGGTTCCGTGTATGCAGCTAGGAGAGTCAGCGTAAATCGGTCTCGGTCGCTTGAGGCCACCGAGAAGCGAAGCTATTCAGCAGCGAAAGTGGATTCAGGAAGACCTGCGACCTCGCAGTCCATCGCGAACAACGCGCCCGCGAGCGGCCCCTCTTTCAAGGCATTCCACTCGAGCTCAACGCATGCCGATGTGATGAAGAGAGTCTTCAGATCCGGTCCGCCAAACATACAGCTGCTAGGCCTCTGCACAGGCAATCTGACTTCTTTGTCGACTGCTCCGTCTGGCGCGTAGCGAACTACGCGCCAGCCATCCCAGATCGCCGACCAAACGTAGCCCTCGCCATCGACGGTCAAGCCATCTGGTACACCATCGTCATTCGACAGTTGGGCGAAAACGCGCCGTTCTCCCAGATCTCCACTATCCAAGTCGAATTCGTAAGCCCATATGATGCGGACCATTGAGTCCGTGAAGTACATGGTGCGGCTATCGGGACTCCAGCCCAATCCGTTGGAGCAAATAAACCCCGTAGCCATGCGACGCACCTGACCGTCGGGGTTCAATCGATAGAGGCTTCCGACGGGCCCCGCGCAATTGTTATCCATGGTGCCGGCCCACAGTCGCCCTGCGCGGTCCACTTTGCCATCGTTAAATCGGTTACCCGGTAGATCGCTCTCCGGGTCGGTGATTCGAGTGATATGCCCGCTTCTCAGGTCCAGAACACCAAAGCCATGCGAATCTGCGAACACCATACGCTGGGAAGATCGAGAGGGAACGACACAACCGACCTCTCGTGGCATGGGCCAATGGCCAGTCTGGCCCCTCGAAGGGTCGTGTCGAAAAACCGCAGGCCGCTTGATATCCACCCAATAGAGCACGCCCTCGCCGGCATGCCACGTGGGGCCCTCGCCCAGAATGGCGTTCGCCTGCTGTATGCAGCGGATGTCGCTCATGCTTGTACATTGCATTCCGCCATGTATGCTGTCAACCTGTCATGCCAGATAGGAGCCCACGAACGATGGGTACAGAACAGCGTTTTTGCTCTCTGGCTGACGTCAGAACATTTGTCCTTGACGCACTGCGAGCCACCGGCACTTCTCCTGAATCCGCGCAAGCAGTTACCGAGGCGCTCACTGAAGCATCTTTGCGCGGTGTGGATAGTCACGGCATTCGGTTGCTCATCCATTACGTCAAGGCCGTCAGTTATGGCCGCGTCAATCCAACGCCGCAGCTGTCGTTTGCCCAAAGTAGCCGCTCGACCGGCGTCGTGAACGGCGACAATGGTTTTGGGCACTATGCGAGTTACTTCGCTATGGATCGCGCCATTGATCTGGCACGTGAGAGCGGGATCAGCGCTGTTTCAGTGATCAACTCGTCCCACTTTGGCGCGGCCGGGTGCTACGTCCTGCGAGCCGCCTCCCAGGGTCTGGCCGCGCTAGGCACATGCAATTCCGATTCATTCGTTCTGCCACATGACGGCATAAAGCCCTTCCACGGGACCAATCCCCTCGCCTTCGCCGCACCGGTGCGTGGAGAACGGCCGTTCCTGATGGATATGGCAACTAGCATTGTCCCGTGGAATCGCGTGCTGGATTTGCGGATGAAGAACCTGCCGCTGCCGCCCGAAGTAGCAGTCGACGAGCGCGGAGAGCCGACCCTCGATGCTAAAAAATCAGCGGCGCTTCTGCCGTTGGGCGGCGTTCAGTATGGTTACAAAGGCGCTGCGCTAGGCAGTGTCGCTGAAGTTCTGAGCGCAGTAATGACCGGTATGGGCCACTGTAGCCAGCTGCTCGCTATGACCGGCCCTGACCTCTCCACTCCACGCCGTCTTGGACACTTCTTTGTTGTGATCGACCCGCTCCGATTCCTTCCGGCTGAACTGTACGAGGCAGGGATGAACGCATACCTCACTGATCTGCGCAGCCAGCCCGCACGCGCTGGAAAACAGGTAATGGCTCCGGGTGATCGCGAGTGGAAAGTGCAAGCCCAGCGGCGCGGGCACGGTATTCCGGTCACTGAGTCGCTCGAGCGAGAGTTCGCGAGTCTCGCTAAGCAACTGTGTGTTCAACCGCTTCGGTTTGGGTGCATCCATGGATAAAAACTCACTCGACAATCAACCTGCACCCGAGACACGCGTTGCGATTGTAACCGGGGGTGCCACAGGCATCGGACTGTCCTCTGCGCGATCACTGGGACAGGACGGTGTGGTGGTTGTACTCTTTGGCCCCGATTCCGATGCACTGACAGCGGCCTCGCGGATGCTGCGCGAGGAGCGCATCACCGCCTTTCCCGTTACGGGCGACGTGTCTAGCGGCGAATCAGTTTACTCGCTGGTAAATGAGGTTCAGAACCGCTTCGGCCGGCTCGACATACTGGTCAACAGTGCCGCGATTCAACCGTATGGCACGGTCGAAACGATGAGCGAGGCGGACTGGGATCGTGTGATGGCGGTCAATGTCAAAGGGATCTATTTAGCCTCGCACTATGCGATTCCGTTGATGCGCAAGAGCGGCGGCGGTGTAATCGTCAACGTGGCTTCGGTTCAGGGTATTGCTTGCCAAACCAATGTTGCTGCCTACGTTGCATCCAAAGGAGCTGTGTTGGCCCTTACCCGCGCAATGGCAGTCGACCATGCGAAGGATGACATTCGTGTCAATGCGGTATGCCCTGGATCTATAGATACGCCAATGCTTCGATTCGCGGCCTCCCAGAATCTCGGTATCAACACTGAAGACGAGGTCATCGAGAAATGGGGCTCGGCACATCCGCTTGGACGAGTGGGACGTCCAGACGAAGTTGGCGCGATGGTCGCATTCCTCTGCAGTCCCAGGGCGGGGTTCTGCACTGGGGCTGAATATAAAGTCGATGGAGGTTTGCTCGCCAAAATCGGCGTGGTGCTGCCGGACTAAGCACTCACCGCACACGTGAATACCTGGACCATCCAAAGCGAGTTCGTAAAGGCAGAGGTTCAGAGCCTTGGTGCAATGCTTGGTCCGGCCTGGTTCAATCTCGGCGATAAGGTGGTGCAACCATTTGCAGTTGCGCCGTGGGCGGATGACAGCGGCTCAGAGCATCAGAGGCTCCCGGGTATATTGCGACGACTTCGCGGGGAGTGGGTGTGTGTGCCGTTTGGTATCGAGCGGTCGATTAGCGATTTACCGGAAGATTGGCGTCCCCGCAGCAACGACACCGTGTGCGCGGATTCCGAACCACATGGTAGGTCTTCCAACGCGGAGTGGCAGCTCCGTGACCTCGCGGACAATCGAATTGAGCTGATTCTGGAATACCCGTCTCCGCATCCGGTGAAGATGCTGAGGCGTAGTATCCGGGCGTCTATGCTTCGCCCCCTGCTTGAGTTGAGCCTTCACATCGAAGCAAGGATGGAATGCGAACTGCCGATCGGGTTGCATCCAACGTTTCGTCTACCAACGACTCCGCGCCGGGCGACGCTTGATCTCGGACCTGGGGCTCAGGGGTGGACGCCCCCCGTCCCGTTGGAACCGCATATTGCGCGCTTCAGGTCCGACACCCGGCAGATTCCACTCGATAGGATTCCATTGCTCGCAGAAGGCGTCGAGGACATTACACGGCTGCCGCTGCCGTACGCAGCAGAAGAAGCTGTCCTTGTGACCGGCCATTCCGGACGCGCGATTCTTACCAATGTGGACGAGGGGTATACCGTAACACTCTCGTGGGACCCGGCGACATTTCCCGCGTGCCAATTGTGGTTGTCGAATCAGGGGCGCGAGAACTATCCATGGAACGGCCGATTTCTCGCTGTAGGAATTGAGCCAATCTGTGCCGCATTCGACCTAGGGTCGACGGTATCCCGAAATCGCTATCACCCACTCTGGCGCGCCGGGATCAGCACCGCAGCGACTGTTACGCCGTCAACCGTCTTTAATACGAGCTATCGGATATCTCTTTCTGAAAGCGCTTGTAAAGTCTTCCGACCGTAAGCTCCCGTTATGACCCAGTTAAGACCTGCTCAGGTGTAATCTTGATGGCAGATACACATGAGCACGTTGATGGACGACGAGATCAACCGCTGGACCCCGCGCCGTAAGAGCGCGTTGGTGCTGGAAATCATCCAGGGGAAGACAACAATCGCCGAGGCCACCGTGCCTACGACCTGGCACCCTCCGAGATCGAGAAGTGGGTTGAAGACGGCAAGCGCGGCATGGAGAACGCGCTTCGTACGAACCCGCAGGACCTCAGGGATCAGTACGAGGAGCAGCTGAAGGATCTGCAGGAAGCGTACGGCGAGGCGATGTTGGAGCCCCGCGCACGAAAAAATTGGAATCCCTGCTGGGCGAGGACGAGAAGTGATCCAGACGATCCGCCAGGGACTCCAAGACGACGGTCTCACTGCTTGACCTGAGCAGGTTCCGCTGGGTCATTACACTGGCGCTGCGCCCGTAATTGATCGTTGTCACGGGTCTCGATACCTGGGTAGACGGTCCAAGGGAGCGAGTCCGTTACTTTCGGGTGTCTGAAAGTCGGAAAAATTCGCTTGCCCGTACCCTCAACCCGCTGAGGCTATCGGGCGTGGTCCTGCTGATGCCGCTCCTCTGGCGCCCCGCGAACGGCCGACATTCTCACCACTCAGAAATTTACACGTAGCGTCTACGCGCTTGTCGGACGACCTCAGCGGCGGCCAGTAAGCCATCACACCCGTTATAGAGGAAGCGGGCGTCCGAGCCGTCCTTATATAGATGCCGCGGCCACGGCAACTGCGCTTGGCTGCATATCGCTAGTGAAAGGCTTTGACCTGTGAAACGTCGCGACTTCGTGCAACTCGCCGGCTTGTCCGCTGCTGCAACCGTCAGCCTCCCAGCGCTCACCGCATCTGCCTCCGCCGCAGCCGCGACTGAGATCGCCTGCGACCAGCTTCGTTTAACCGTAACGGCAGATGCCGGGCTACTATGCTGTCTAACGCACCTTCCCAGCGGGGTGGTACTGGCCGAGGGGCCTTACTCATATTCTTTTGGCGTCCCGGTCTTCTCGAACGTATCTAAGCATGACCGCACCCTCGTACTGCGTGGAACTGTTTCGGGCAGCATTGAGGTAAAGCATTGCTTCACCATGTCTGATGACACGAACTGGCTCGAAGAGGAAATTACACTCACCAACTTGGGACCTGTGCCGGTCAACCTGCGTGATGTTCGATGTGGCTTCACCCTTCCTATTCCATTCACGGGATCAGACCTCGATAAATCGGTTATCGACCAAACATTTACCGCGGTTCCATTTCTACGAGAACCGAACGAGACAGGCGGCAAATACTCCGAATACTCACTCTGGGAGATACTTACGGGAGAGTTTAAATCCGGACTCTGGAAGCCAATCTCAACTGACGCCGATAGGACTGCCGTCACCCAAGAGTTTGCTTCAGAGGGCTGGATATGGAGTCATGGAGATGTTCGATTTCTGATCTCCAAATATAGCCAGAAAGGAATGGAGTGGTCGCTAGTCGATAGAATGCCGCTGACTTCCAACCGCTTGGCGCTCCGTTGGGGTGGCATCGGAACATATCGCGGCAACCCAGCGCACGGCACCAGACTGCTGCCAGGCGAGTCCCATCAGTTCGGCGTAACCCGGTTGACACCCTTTGGCGGCGCTCGAATTCAAGGTTTCTATGCTTTCAGATCTGAGATGGAAGGAAGGGGACACAAGTGTCCCTCGCGGTTTAACCCGCCCGTGCATTGGAATGAACTGTATGACAACAAGCTCCTATCGCTTCTTGGTGACCAACAGGACTCACCAGGCATGCGGCGAAAATACTACTCGCTCGCGGACATGAAAGTTGAAGCAACGAAAGCAAGAGCGATCGGCTGCGAAGCGCTCTATCTAGATCCGGGATGGGACACGA
>Ga0070665_100006677_pt1 | contig 11734 bp, 4 predicted proteins | sample KBSS13metaG_FD_65862 | JGI IMG/M metagenome (GOLD analysis project Ga0070665, IMG submission 65862) | Switchgrass rhizosphere microbial communities from Kellogg Biological Station, Michigan, USA - KBS S1-3 metaG | ecosystem: Host-associated > Plants > Roots > Rhizosphere > Soil ...
TCGGGCAGCCGCTGCTCTGTTCGAGCCGCCGATGACATTGGCGGGAAATTTGTCGATCAGCGGCCGCAGATAGAAGTGATTGTTGCGCAGGTTTGCATCGTTGATTTCGATCTCGCCGATCCACCGTGTCCCCTTCGAGGCCCGGCCGGGTGGTGCCGGCGCGGCTCCGGATTCAGTGGCCGGAGTAAAGCCATTGAGCGTCACCGGCTGCATCTTTGGAGCCGGAACCTCGGCAAAAGGCATATGCCGGCCGACTTCCTCGTCGAACGCGACCTCTTCCCGCAACTCTCGTGCAATGCCTTCGACAGCAGCATCGTCTAGCTCGACCCAGGTTACGGCGCCGTTCCTGTGCTTGTAGGAAACTGGACGGCCTAGCCGGCGCACATCGGCCAGCTTCCATGGTGTATTCCACTTGGAGACTTCGCCCGAGCGGATCATGCCTTCGGGAATTCTATGGCGCTCAAACGTGGCGATCATCTCCGCCGGCAACAGCGGCGCCCCGACATCGACCAGCTTCGCCACGCCGTACACTGCTCCTGTTCCTTTTCGGACAAGACCGAACCAGCCGCGATGCGACGTCGTCGACGACCGCATCTCCCAGCTCTTCGTTCCATTGAGAAGATAGCCGATCCATGGATCGGCTATGACCAGACCCTTAGTAATTCTCATCGCGGCGCCTCCGCGCGTTCCAGCAGGCGCACCAGGTCGAACTGAATGGCAGTTTCGAGAAACGACGGCTCGCGCTCTATGAGCGGGCCGCGCACATAGCGCGGCGAGTGGACGAAGCCGTCGGCTACGGAGACGATCGCCAGGATGAACTTCTCCGGCTCGTGCAGCGAAGTGATGACCTCCTGCCGTGTGATCATCACAGAGTCGGCCCCATCGATGCGGCCCTTGACCTCGATGAATCGCAAATGCCCCGACTTCGGATCGTGCGATGCGATATCGTAGCCGAGCTTCTGAGCGGAGACATCGACCGGCTCATGGCCCAGCGCGCGTTCGGCAGCCATGACTGCTGCCATTGCGGCAAGTTCGATCGCCCGCCGCGCAGCCGGATCCTCGGCGAAATGCTTCGGCACGGTCGAAGACTGGCGGGCGTCCAGGAGACCACGCGGGATGACCACCATACCGCCTCGCACCCGCGGGGGTTGGGACGAGATGAATTGTTCGCGCTCGAGCTGGTCCATCCGGCGTTTCTGGCGCTCCGCCAGATCTTCGGCCCGACGTTGGGCGTTCTGCCAGTTGACTCGCGTCTTTTTGCCGGCCTTCTCCTCCTCCTTGAGCTCGAAGGCCCGTGAATCCCAGTAATTGATTTCCTTCTTGAGTCGGGCGCGCACCTCCTGCTCGACTTTCTTGATCTCGGGCAGGCGGCGCGCCTTGACCTCCGCGACATGTCCCTGCGCCAGCTCCACCGTGGCGAAGCGAATGGCTGTCTTTTCCAGCTCACTTGTCAGCCAACTCTCGTCGAGCAGGTCGCGGACAGTGCCGACCTCCTCTGCCGTGGCCGGGCGAAGGTTGAGGTGCGGCGCGATGCCGGCGTTGAGCGCCTGGCTGGCCTTGTTGATCGCGGCGAACTGGAGCCGCTGCGAAATCACATGCGGCTTGCCGGCGCTCGTCATGCGGCCGTCCTGGACCGTGTGCTCCAGAAGGAAGATAGCGGAGAGCGCGTCGCCCGGATCGATTTCATCCACCATGATCGCGCCCTGGCGCATGATCTGTTCATATTGCTCCCTGATGAGGCTGATCACCGCCTCCAGCAGCGGGTGCCCAGGGCAGATAAAGGCCGCGACCGGCTGTTGGTTGATCTGGCTCTTCTCGAAGCATATTCGCTCATATTGCTTCTGGATCGGCGCACCGGTGCCGATCTGGCGATCGCGCTCGCGAATGCGCACCGGCACATGGGTGATCTCCCAGCGACCATCCTCGCGGCGCTTGAGGCGGCCACCGAGATGCTGGAACGCCTCAACGAAGAAGCTCTGAATGTGATATGGCTGAAGGCGCAGCGCTTCGGCCCGCTCCATCTCCAGCCGCAGTTCCTCGACCTCCGCCTCGGGCATTGTGTCATTGGTGAGCGCCCGGCGGCGAAGCAACTCCAGCAGATGCGTCTGATCGACTGCGCCATCAACTTGCCGGAAGAGACGCGCCTTCACTTCCTCCTGCTCGCCATACTGGATGGCCTGGAAGAGAAGGTCTTTCAGCGCGGTGCCCTCGAACAGCTCGCCAAGCACATCATAGACGCGGCCGCCCAACGCCTCGCGCGCGGCCTCCAGCTTTTCGAGAAGGCGCCCATAGACCTCGCCTTCTCGCGTGTCGGCTGCCACGAGATTCCAGAGGTGACAAACCTCGGTCTGGCCGATGCGGTGGATGCGACCGAACCGCTGCTCTATCTTGTTGGGGTTCCAGGGCAGATCATAATTGACCATCAGGTGGCCGCGCTGGAGGTTCACGCCCTCGCCCGCGGCATCGTTGGCGATCAGCACGAGCAGGTCCTTGTCCTGCATGAATCTCTCGATCACCTTGCGGCGCTCCTCGCGCGACACACCACCGTGGATCACATCCACCGCCTCGGGGTTACCGAGACGTGCGCGCACCTTGTCGAGCAGATAGTGGAGCGTGTCCTTGGGCTCGGTGAAGATAATCAGCTTGCGGCGGTTGCCGGCCGCGTCGACCATCAAGTCGTCGTCGAGAATTCGGTTGAGCTGGGTCCACTTCGCGTCGAGCCCCGACCGCAGCACGCCCAAGGCCATGGCTTCCAGGCCCTTCAGTGTCTCGACTTCGAGCGCAAGCTGCTCGATCGTCTCGGCCGTCGTGGCGCCCGTCGAAATCAGATCCTCAAGCTCGTCAACCTCCTCCTGCCCATATTCTTCGATGTTACGCAGCGCGTCCGAGTTGATTACCAGCTCCCTAACCCCAACCTGGCGCCCCTTGGCAGCGAGCCGCGCTTCGCCCAGCTCGTTCTCCAGCCGCTCGCGGCGGCGTTTCAGGGACTGGTAGATGGCGGCCGGCGACGAGGCAAGACGCCGCTGGAGGATCTGCAGAGCAAAGCCGACGTTGTTCCGCTTCTTGTTGTCGCTCTCTGCGAAACGCTGCACGCGATTCATCTCGGTTCGGACATATTCGGTGACAGCCGTGTAGAGCGCCGCCTCCTGCTCTGAGAGTTGATATTTGACGGTATAGGCACGCCGCTCAGGAAACAGCGGACGCCCATCGAAGCGCAGCAGTTCCTCTTTGGTTAGCCGGCGCATCATGTCTTCCGTGTCGGCGTAATGAACGCCGTCGCGGAACCGCCCCTCGAAGCGATCCCCGTCGAGAAGCGCCATGAAGAGCTGGAAATCCTCTTCCTTGCCATTGTGCGGTGTCGCCGACATGAGCAGGAGATGACGGCAAACTTGGCCGAGCTTCTGGCCCACCTGATAGCGCCGCGTATATTTGACCTCGCCGCCGAAATAGGTCGCGGACATGCGATGCGCTTCGTCGCAGATAATGAGGTCCCATTCGCGCGCGCTCATGAGCTTTTCTTGCAGCTCTTCGTTGCGCGCCAGAACGTCGAGACGGACGATCAGGCGATCGCGATCATTAAACGGATTGCCCGAACGCGACGTCTCGATCATGTCGCGGGTGAGGATGTCGAATTCGAGGCTGAACTTCTGGCCAAGTTCGTCCTGCCATTGCTCGACGAGGCTTCCCGGCGCAACGACGAGGCAACGCTCAAGGTCACTCCGCGCAATCAGCTCTTTCATCAACAGGCCGGCCATGATCGTCTTGCCGGCACCAGGGTCGTCCGCGAGAAGGAAGCGCAGCGGCTGCCGCGGCAACATCTCGCCGTAGACCGCCGAAATCTGGTGCGGCAGCGGATCTACCAGGCTCGTATGGATCGCAAGATAGGGGTCGAAATAGTGTGCGAGCTTGATGCGATTGGCCTCTGTCACGAGGCGCAGCAGCGCCCCATCGGCATCGAATGACCATGGCCGCCCGCTCTGTTCAACCTCGAGGCGATGCTCATCGTCCCGGTAAAGCACAGTCTCCGCGACAGCGCCGTTGTGATCGCGAAATACTACGGTGATGGCTTGGTCACCGATCCACTCGACCGATAGAATCTGAGCGACCTGTGCGGAGACAATCCCGCGCACTGACGCTCCATTGCGTAGCTCTTCAAGCTTTGCCATCACCCACCCCTGTCGACCGGTCCATTAGGCCGGGAAGCCCGCTTTAACTAAGGCCGCGTCGGTCTCGTCCTTATTGACCACGACGATATGCTGACGCCGTGGATCTTCTTTGACAGCATCGCCCAAGAGGCCTAGCCGCTTAAGTACATAGTACAGCATAGCATAGCGAATCTTAAGTTTTCGCGAACCTGCTTTCATTCCGTAGTCTTTGGCCACAACCGACTTTTGATTGGCTGTGAGGCCCGGGTGCGGCCCGACAACCACGTCAAAGGTACCCTGCCAAAGCTCGTCTTCTTCACCTGCTGAGCCGGGCAGGCCTAGATTCCGAACATCGAGAATTCGAGGTAGCAGGAAATCTTTGAAGGTATCGTCTAAGTGGCAGAACGCGCGAACATGCCATCGAAAGCTGTCAAAGCCGAAAGCATGCGGCGTAACTCGGCGCCAGACCGGATCCGGTCGGTCCTTGCTCATCGACTGATATCGCACTTCTAGAGACTTGCCCTCGCGAACCGCGGTTAAAACTGCTCGCAGAACGGCAGGATCGATATCCCGCGTTGGCGTTAAAGCGATATCGGTCGGAGGTCCTTGGGCTATCCACGAGTCGGGCAACTCGGTGAGTCCTTCACCTACGGAACGCAGCCGGGACAAATAACCGTCCGATTCTGGCTTCAGAAAACAAGGCTCGAAACTCGCGCTAGCGATATAGCGCTTGGCACTCTTGTCGTAGATTGCGTTTCCCGGCGCGCGTTCTTGATAAAGGGTCAGGTCTTTCGAGGCCTGTGGGACAGATACATCGAACATATCGATGATGTCGGAGCGATTGACCCCGCCCTCCCAAAACAGGCGAAACTCGATGAATTCGAGGCGGCGCTCTACCCCCCACTTCAGAACCGTCCGAGCCTCCGCCATCGAATCTTCCTCCAAACCAGATACAGATAGAAAGTGTATGGACATTTTTTAAAGATGTGTATATTTGTTATCCCCATCTGGTGAGATCGTCAAGCGAAAGCATGCCAGAGCAAGCGACTTAGGATGCGGGAGCGACAATCGAGCTTCGATTGCCCGCCTTCAATCGAGAATTAGCCCGAGGAGGTCGGCAATGCCCATGCCAGGTCGAAGAACGATAGTCGCGCATGGCCGATTGGCGATGCGGGAGGTGCGGCTCGAAGCTGCGCGCAATGGGCTTCACGGCTCACAGATCATGACTTTCGAGCAATTGGCTGTCCGCCTGGCCGGCGGCTTCGCCAAACCGATCGACGACGAAAGTCTTCGCGCCGCGATTCAGGCTGTCTTACCGATCACGGCGCTTGGCGAACTCGAAAGCATCAAGTTGCTCCCAGGCATGGTGCACGCCTCGGCCAACACCCTGCACAAGGCTTGGCGGGCGGGAGTTGATCTGAGTGCGCGGGCTGGGGAGCATCCCCGGCTCGATTCCATCGCACGGCTCGAGGCTGCCGTCCTGGCACAACTGCCGCCCAGCATGATGCGCCCTGTCGATCTGGTGCGAGCAGCATGTCTACGCCTCGATCACGCCAAGGCCGTTCTCGGACCGGTCGAAATCATCGGAATCACCGAACTTTCGCCCTGCTGGCGTCCTCTTCTTCAAGCGCTGACCGAACACACGCCAGTAACGTGGACGGCGGGACCGCGCTTGGTACCTCCCTGGCTTGAGGCGACCGGCGTCTCGATCGAACGCGCGGTCCCGCAGACCCCCACCGTTCGCGCCATAAGCGCGGCCACGGCCTATCATGAGGCGATCGAAGCAATCCGGTGGGCGCGAAGCCTGCTGGCATCGGGTGAGGCCGAGCCCGCAGACATCGCAATCGCCGCCGCATCGACTGCAGAATACGACGATCATCTTCTGTCCCTACGGGCCGACGCAAACCTCGATCTGCACTTCGTTCACGGCATCAAGGTCACCACGACGCGCGAGGGCCAGACCGCCGCAGCACTCGCAGATATCGTGATCCGCGGCCTGTCACAGACCCGGATGCGCCGTTTGGCGGCTCTTTGTGGCGCCAACTCCGGCCTTTTCCAGACGCTGCCGGTTGGCTGGACACGCATCCTGCCGACCGATGCGCCGCTTGCCTCGGCCTCCGCCTGGATGCGTTTGCTTGATCGTCTAACGCCTGCGGACTGGCCTGACGAAAAGGATCATGCCCTGACTCTGCGCGCGATTGTCGGGCTTTTGGCCAAGGGCCACGGCGCCGCCGACGAGATCGGCGCAGCAGTCCTCAGCGGTCGCACACTCGCGATCTGGCGCAAGGCGCTCCTGGCGGGGCCATCGGGCTCGCTGGATACCACGTTGGAAACCCTAAAGCAGGACGATGGCCTTGAGGCCTGCGTCACCGTGGCTTGGATGCCGGCCAGCGCTCTGGCCGCATCGCCACGCCGGTTCGTCCGGTTGATCGGGATGAATTCGTCGCGCTGGCCGCGCGGCATCTCAGAAGACCGTCTGATCTCTGACCACATCATTCCGACGGCCGAGCTAGATCCGCTGCCGGTCGGCGCGGCAGATCGTAGGGACTTCGACACCATCCTCGCCACGACCAAACACGAAGTCGTCCTGTCGCGCGCCCGCAGGGATAACGAAGGGCGCCTGCTCGGTCGCAGTTCGCTGCTCGGGTCGCAGGCCGAGGAGACATACATTCGCCGTAACGCTGTTCCGGGCCATGCCTTCAGTGAGACCGACCGGCTGATGGCCCGGCCAGATGAATTTGCGGTTGATCCGCAAGCGGTGAGCGCGACGACGGCATGGCGCAACTGGCATCGCAAGGACATCACCCCACATGACGGACTGGTCCGCGCGGACCATCCGCTGCTGCTCGCCATTCTGGAGCGGTCCCAATCGGCCAGTTCCCTCCGCCTTCTGCTGCGGAGCCCGCTTGGCTTCGTGTGGCGTTACGGGATGCGTCTGCGGATGCCCGAAAGCGGCAACGATCCGCTCGTCCTCGACGCGCTGGCGATGGGCGACCTCGTTCATATGACGTTGGATCTGGCGCTGCTGACGCTCGAGGAAGCTGGCGGCCTGGCCACGGCGGACGAGAGCCAGATCGCAAGCGCGGTGCAGGACGCCGCAACCGAGATCGCTGGCGTATGGGAAAGCGAACGCGCGGTGCCCCCGGCAGTCATCTGGCGTCGGACGCTCGATGACGCGCGCATCCTCACGACCCGCGCCTTAACCTATGGCGATGAGCATCTGCCACAGGTCCGCTCCTATGGCGAAGTCGCTTTTGGTGGCGCGACGCCGAAAGAGGACGCGGCCAGCCCTTGGGATCCAGAAACCCCTGTCGAAATCCCAGACACTGGTTTCCGCATCGCGGGATATATCGATCGCCTCGACCTTTCCGGCGACGGAAAGCGCGCGCTTGTCCGCGATTACAAGACGGGACGGCTGCCCAAGGACGATATCATCCTCGACGGTGGCCGCGAGCTGCAACGCTGCCTGTATGCCTTTGCCGTCAAGGCGCTCCTCGGGGCCGATGTATCGATCAGCGCATCGCTGCTCTTTCCCCGCGATCAGATCGATCTCCAGCTTGCTGACCCTGAAGCGACGCTCACCGAGATAACAGGCTATCTGCAAGCCGCTCGCGCCAACTTGCAGGCCGGCAACGCCCTCATCGGGCCGGACACCGGCGGCAACTATGACGACCTCGCCTTCGCATTGCCCGCGAACGCAGGCGCTACCTACTGCAAACGCAAAATGCCCGCCGCGACCGAGACTTTCGGCGACGCCGCGACGGTCTGGGGGGCTCAGTGATGACCGCCACAACCAAAATCCTGCGTGACGACGCCGCGCGCCGCACCGCCATCGGCGTCCACGATCGATCGATCCTCGTGGAGGCTGGCGCCGGCTCGGGCAAAACCGCCGTCATGGCCGGGCGGATCGCCGCGATGCTTGCTGAAGGCGTCGCTCCCCAATCGATCGCAGCCGTCACTTTTACCGAACTGGCAGCGAGCGAACTCCTGATCCGCGTGCGCGACTTCGTCAGCGAACTTGCCGCTGGCACTGTCCCCACCGAACTGCGGATCGCGTTCCCGGACGGTCTGTCGGAAGCCCATAAGGCGAAGCTCGCATCGGCCTCGGCCCTGATCGACGAGATCACCTGCTCCACCATCCACGGTTTCTGCCAGCGCCTTATCAAGCCCTATCCCGTCGAGGCCGACATCGATCCGGGCGCCAGCGTCATGGATCGCAATCAGGCCGACCTCGCTTTCATCGAGATCGTGGAGGCATGGCTGCGCGAACAGCTTTCGGGTGGCGAAGACGGCATCATCGCTGAGATGGTGCTGCACAATCCAGGCGAGACGGTCGGGCTGATCCACAAGATCGTCGCCAATCTGCGCAAGCGACGGACGGTCTCGGCTCCCGCCGTCACCCCGCTCGCGCCGCATCTGCTCGCGTTCCGCAACGCCGTGGACGACTTCGCAGAATTCATCCGCACCGCGCCTGCTGTCGAAGGGGAGACGGCGAATTTCGCCGAGCGCTTCGCCGGGATGGCAGGATCGCTTGACGTCGGTCCAGCGATCGAAACTGCCGTCGGGCTGGCCCGGATGCTGGTGTCGCCGCCGCACCCCGACCTCTGCACCAAGAGCGGTACGTTCCTCGCCTACAAGAAAAAGGGGAAGTGGGTCGACGCGGCCAAACGCGAAGGCTTGGCCAAGACCGAGGGCGAACGCCTGAACATCGCGGCGGACATACATTACGCGGCGTGCTGCCAAGCCTGGCAGGCGCTGCTCCAGAATGTCGCCAGTCGCGTTCTTGCCGACCTCATCGCCCAGGTGCAGCCTGTGCTGCACCGTTTCCGGGACTACAAGCGCTCAGCGGCCTTGCTCGATTTCGACGATTTGATCTTCGCCGCGCGCGATCTGCTGCGCGATCATGATGAAGTGCGCCGGTCCTTAGCCGCGCGTTTTTCGAAGGTTCTGGTCGACGAATTCCAGGACACCGATCCGCTGCAGACCGAGATCTTCTGGCGCTTGTGCGGGGAGCCGCCCCCCGGGGTCGCAGCGGCGGATTGGACCGCCTTCACCATCCGTCCGGGGGCGCTGTTCCTGGTTGGCGATCCCAAACAGGCCATCTATCGCTTCCGCGGCGCTGACGTCAGCGCCTACGTCCGAGCCCGCGACGCCTTCAGTGCGCAGGATGCTGATAGCGTCCTTTCGATCTCGACCAATTTCCGTTCCTGCGCGCCTATCCTGACCTATGTTAACGGACGCTTCGAGGCGTTGCTCTCGAGCGATGGTCAGCCCGGGTTCACGGCGCTCGATCCTTTCCACGCCGATCGCGGCGAGGCGCTCTGCGTCGCGGCCCTCGACGTGGCCGTTGCCGATGAGAACGGCAAGGCTTCGGCGGAACAGCAGCGCGACGGCGAGGCGGAGGCGGTCGCCGAGATGTGCGCCCGCCTGATTGGCAGCGAAATGATCATCGACCGCCGCTTGGGCGCAAGCCGTGTCTGCCGCCCTGGCGACATCGCCCTGCTCGCCCCCACCGGAAGCGATCTTTGGCGCTATGAGGAAGCCCTCGAACGGCGCGGTATTCCTGTTGCCACCCAAGCCGGCAAAGGCCTGTTTCGCCGACAGGAGATTCAGGATCTGATTGCGCTGACGCGCGTGCTTGCCGACCGGCGCGACACCCTGGCCCTAGGTGCGCTCTTGCGCGGCCCGCTGGTCGGCCTGACGGAAGAAGAACTGCTCGACATCATCTGGGCGTTGCCGCGATCGGAAGATGATCCCGAGAAGCTGCCGCGTCTCGACCTCGACGTGGAAGCGAGCGAAATCACGCACCCGCTGGCGCGATCGATGATCGAGAAGCTGCAAGCGTTGTATCGCCAGACCAACCGTACGACGCCGCATGACCTGTTGTTTCAGGCTATCGACGCGCTCCGTGTCCGGCCGATCCTGCTTGAACGCCACAGTGGACAAGCCGAGCGCGCGCTAGCCAATGTCGACCTCTATCTCAGCCTGACGACGGCGTTTTCGGTTCGGGGACTTCGCGCCTTTGCCGAGACGATGACAGCGGCCTGGACGGACGAAGCCCGCGCAGTCGAAGGGCGCCCCGACGCCCAGGAAGAAGCCGTCGCGCTTTACACCATGCACGCTGCCAAAGGCCTCGAATGGCCGATCGTCGTGCCCATTAATACGATGACGGGTATCATGGCGCCGGAAAGTGCCGTGACCGATCGCGACAGCGACACCTTCTATTGCCCAGTCTTCGGCGTGAAACCCCTTGGCTATGACGAGGCGCGTGACGCGGAAAAGGCGGAACTCGACCGCGAACGCATTCGCCTCTGGTATGTTGCCGCGACGCGCGCCCGCGAACTTCTTGTGCTGCCCCGGCTCGATGCCGCCCAATCGAAATCGGCGTGGATATCGCTCGTGGACCTGTCTCTCGCAGATTTGCCAGCGCTCGACCTCGCGCATCTTCCATCAGACATTGGCGCTAAAGATAAGGGCGAGCTTAACGACCAAACCCGTGAGAGCTTTGCCGCCGAAGCCGCCGCGATCGTCGAGCGCCAGCGTCGACTGGTCTGGCTCGCCCCCAGTAGGGACGAAAGCAGCACCGGCCCCGTCCTGACGCCGGAGGCGGTGGAAATCTGGGCCGCCAGTGAGGCCAGCCAACCCGATAACGAGGTGATTACCCCCAATGTGCAGGGCGGACGAGAACGCGGCCTGATCCTTCACAAGCTTCTGGAGGAAGTGCTGACAGGAGAGACGGCGGACGATACCGCAGCTTTGACTGAACGAGCATCCGTCCTGATCGGCGCACTGGGAAAAATCGCGGTCAACGATCCAGCGACAGGGCTTTCGCCCGCTGAGCTTGCTGGCTGCGTGACCCGAACGCTCGCCGTGCCGGAGATCGCGGAGCTGCGCCCAACCCTGTCGGCAGAATATCCTGTCTATGCAGCTGCCGAGATCGAAGGCGGCGAACAGGCGACTGCTGGGATCACGGACGCGACCAGCTTTGGCCCCGATGGCACCCCGCATGTTGTCATCGACTGGAAAAGCGACGTTCAGCCCACGGCGGAAACCATCGATAACTACCGCGCGCAGGTCCGTAACTATCTCGACATGACCGGCACCGAACGAGGGCTGATCGTGCTGGTGACGACGGGTCAGGTGCTAACCGTGGCGCGTCCCTCCGTCTGACGGGCGCGATTTTTGGTTGGAACATCTGGCTGGGAGCCATGACTACGATGTCCTCTTTTGGGTTCACTTTCTTGTCGCGCAAGGCGTTGGGCCAAGCCGAGCAGCTCATGTTCGGCGGTGCTGCCGGCGTGCGTGATGAGGTTGGATTTCTGATCATCCACCAGCGCTATGCTGACCATTTTTTCCCTGGCACCTCGGTCCTGCACACGCGGCTGCGATATGCCCTCATTATCCCGTGGATCTATCAAAGCCTCCGTGCAAAACGGCCCGCGCCCAAGGATTTTGCACAAGCATTCGTCGACCTCGAACACGACCTCACAGGCCGTTTGAAATTCTGTGATGGCGAGGGCGGTGAGAAGGACGGCGTAATTGGCGGAGAGGTCTTCCCAAGACCTATCAGCCAGCCGCCGGCCTATGTC
>Ga0070665_100006681_pt1 | contig 11731 bp, 10 predicted proteins | sample KBSS13metaG_FD_65862 | JGI IMG/M metagenome (GOLD analysis project Ga0070665, IMG submission 65862) | Switchgrass rhizosphere microbial communities from Kellogg Biological Station, Michigan, USA - KBS S1-3 metaG | ecosystem: Host-associated > Plants > Roots > Rhizosphere > Soil ...
GTCTGACCTGGTGGCCAAAGCCATGTCGGTGGACAAGAGCAAGCGCCATCAGTCGATGGAAGAGCTGCGGGCCGCCCTGGAGAAGTGTCTATAGCCCTGTTGTCCATTTGGCTGAAAGTCGCCCGGGGCGCGCAGCCTGCGGCGCTTTCAGCGGACATCTGGCTCGCCCGCCGCCTACGCGGGCCGGGCAAAAAGCGCGGTTTTTACCGGCTGCGCCTGTGCACCTTTGGCAAAGTACGTGGATTACGTCAAATTTTGACGCACGCAACATTGATTCCGCGGCCCGCTCCGGGCAACTTGACAGCCGATACGCGGCGCGTATGCGCCGACAGTTTGCCTTGAATCATTGAATCGAGGGTGGTCGCCTTGGCGCGCATAGACGCGTTTCTGAAGCTGGGCACGCAGCAAGGGTGCTCCGACGTGCATTTAGCGGTGGGTGTGCCGCCAATGCTCAGGATGCATGGCGACCTGCTACCCATCAAATTCCGCGATCTTCGCCCGGGCGAGCTCGAAGGCTATATCAGTGAGATCCTCACGCGGTCGCAGGCCGACGTGCTCGCCAAGGGCAACGATCTCGACTTCTCATACGTCTCCACCGAGGGTGGCCGGTTCCGCGTCAACGTATTCCGCAAGGAAACGGGTATGGGGGCGACCTTCCGCTCCATCCCGCAGGAAGTGCCGACTCTCGAGAAGCTCGCACTGCCGCCCATCGTGACCAAGCTGTGTGATTTTCACCAGGGAATGATCCTCGTCACCGGTTCCACCGGTACCGGGAAGTCGACGACGCTCGCGGCAATGATCGATTATCTCAACCAGACCCGGCGACTCAACATCATCAGCCTGGAGGATCCCATCGAGTTCGTGCACCGGAGCAAGAACAGCCAGGTGATCCAGCGCGAGCTCGGTACACACATTCCGAGCTTTGCGGAAGGCGTACGCGCTGCGATGCGCGAAGACCCTGACGTGATCCTCGTTGGTGAGTTGCGTGATGCCGAAACGATCACCATGGCGATGACCGCCGCCGAAACCGGGCACCTGGTTCTCGGCACGCTGCACACGACGAGCGCCGTAAAGACGATCGACCGCATCATCGACGCTCTGCCCGTCGAGGAACGCGAGCAGACCAAGAGCTTTCTGGCGCAGAGCCTGCTGGCGGTCGTCACCCAGGTGCTGGTGAAGACCGTCGACGGGCGTGGCCGCAAGGCAATCTGCGAAGTGTTGATGATGACGAAGGCCATCGCGAAGCTCATCCAGGCGGAGCAGTCGCACCAGATTCCAACGCAGATGCAAATGGGCCGCGACCTGGGGATGTCGCTGCTCGATCAATCGCTGCTCACCGCCATCAGCGCGCGCGAGATCGATCCGGATGATGCCTATGCGTATGCTCTCGAGAAGAAGGCATTCCAAAAGTATGTAACGGACACCAGCATGTTGCCGAAGGTGGATCTGACGGGCCCGAGCCCCACCCAGAAACCAACTTCCCCGGCATCCGCGTGAGCTTGAGATATGGCGGAGATTGACGGCTATCTCACCGAGATCCTCGAGCGGCGCGGCTCGGATCTGCACTTCATCGCCGGTGATCCGGCCCGCGTGCGGCTGTTCGGTGACCTCACCGCGCTGCGCCCGGATAAGCTTGCGCCGGAGTACGTGAAGCAGGCGCTGTACGAAATCATGCCCAAGCCGGCAGTCGATCGCTTCGAGGCGAAGGATGGCGCTGACTTTGCCTACACGTTTGCCGATAGAGGCCGCTTTCGCGTGAATGTGATGCGGCAGCTGAACGGCATGGGCGCCGTGTTCCGCGCGATCCCGTCCAAGGCACTGTCGCTCGATGAGTTGAAAATGCCGGATGCGGTGCGACACATGTGCCGCGCCAACAATGGACTCATCCTGGTGACGGGCAAGACAGGTTCGGGAAAGTCCACGACGCTCGCCGCGATGATCGATGACATCAACTCGCGAGTTAAGGGTCACATCCTCACGATCGAGGACCCGATTGAATTCGTGCACCAGCGCAAGAGCTGCCTCATCAGCCAGCGCGAGATCGGCGTGCACAGCCCGAGCTTTGCGGCAGCGCTGCATTCTGCCTTGCGCGAGGATCCGGATGTCATCCTGGTCGGTGAGTTGCGCGACCTGGAAACGATGAGCATCGCGGTCACCGCAGCCGAGATGGGTATTCTGGTCATGGGGACGCTGCATACGAACGGCGCTGCAGCTACCGTAGACCGTATGATCAACGTGTTTCCGTCCGACAAGCAGTCGCACGTACGAACGATGCTGTCCACATCACTGCGTGGAGTAGTGTCGCAACAGCTGCTGCAGCGGTTCGACAAGCAGGGCCGGGTTGCGGCCCTGGAAATCCTCGTGAACACGCCGGCCGCGCAAAACCTGATCCGTCAGGGCAAGCTCGACCAGCTCGAGAACGTCATGCAGGCCGGCGGCGCGTTCGGAATGCGCACCATGGATACCGCGATCCAACAGCTGCTGGACGCGCGCCAGGTGACGGGCAAAGAGGCGTACAAAAAAGGCATCCATAAGGCCAAATTCGAGGCGGTGAAGGATGCGGGGTAGCCGCCCCGGCTGGTGAAACGCCGGCACTGCTATAGAATCGCGGGATGGCCCGCAAATTCTTCGTCACGACCGCTCTACCCTACTCCAATGGCCCGTTTCACATCGGGCACATCATGGAGTACATCCAGGCCGATATCTGGGTGCGATTTCAGCGGATGCTGGGCAACGTGGTGCATTTCGTCTGCGCCGACGATGCGCACGGCGCGCCGATCATGCTCAAGGCCGAATCCGAGGGGATAACGCCGCAGGAGCTGGTGGCCCGGATCGCTGCCGACCGGCCGAAGTATCTCAACGGCTTTCACCTCGGGTTCGATCACTGGCATTCGACGGATTCGCCCGAAAATACGGCGTTGTCACAGGATATCTACCGCCGCCTGAAAGCGGCTGGCCTGATCTACGTGAAGCCGGTCGAGCAGTTCTACGACCCGGTGAAGGGAATGTTCCTGGCGGACCGCTACATCAAGGGCGAGTGTCCGAACTGTCACACGAAGGACCAGTACGCCGATGCCTGCGAAGCGTGCAGCATCGTCAACACGCCGACTGACCTCATCAATCCTTATTCGACGCTCTCGGGCGCGAAGCCGGTGATGAGGACCTCCGACCACTACTTCTTCCGCTTGTCGGACGAGCGGTGCGTCGAGTTCCTGCGCGCCTGGTTGGGTACGCCGGAGCGCCTGCAGCCGCAGGTGGTCAACAAGGCGCGCGAGTGGCTGACCGGCAAGGGCGACGAGGCCCTCGGTGACTGGGACATCTCCCGGGATGCGCCCTACTTCGGCATTCCCATTCCGGAGGCACCGGGAAAGTATTTCTATGTCTGGCTGGATGCGCCGATCGGCTACCTCGCCGCGCTGAAGAGCTACTTCGACTCCGGCAAGGCGCGCGCCCGCGGCGAGCCGCTCTCGTTCGAGGAATTCCTCGCGGCTGCCGACACCGAGCAGCTGCATTTCATCGGCAAGGACATCATCTACTTCCACACGTTGTTCTGGCCGGCGATGCTGAAGTTTGCGGGCCCGCCTTACAAGGTGCCCGATCACGTGTATGCGCACGGATTCATCACGGTTTCGGGCGAGAAGATGTCGAAGTCGCGCGGCACGGGCATCAGCCCGCTGCGCTACCTGGACATCGGCATGAACCCGGAGTGGCTGCGTTACTACATTGCCGCCAAGTTGAATTCGAACGTCGAGGACATCGATTTCAATCCGGATGACTTCATCGCACGGGTCAACAGCGACCTGGTCGGCAAGTACGTCAACATCGCGAGCCGGGCGGCTAATTTCATCAGCCGCCATTTCGACGGCGAGCTCAGGTACGGCGGCGACACTGAGCTGCTGGCGCGCGAAGCGCGCGGTATTGCGGCCGCGATCGCCGCTCACTACGAGGCGCGGGAGTTCGGCAAGGCCATGCGGGAGATCATGGCGCTCGCGGATCGGATCAACCACGACTTCGACGCCCACCAGCCGTGGGTGCTCGCCAAGGACCCGGCCAATCGGACCGAGTTGCAGGACGCATGCTCGCGCGCGTTGCAGGGTTTCCGCCTGCTGACTGTTCTCATTGCGCCTGTGTTACCTGAGGTTGCGGGCCGGGTTGCGCGGGAATTGTTTGGCATGGACCGGGCGTTCACGTGGCGCGATGCCGACCTGCTGCCGGAACGGATTCGTCCGTACCAACACCTGATGACCCGGGTGGATCCGAAGCAGCTGGATGCATTGTTTGAAGTGGAGAACGGCGCCAAACCCGCGGCTCGAGCGAAGGCCCCACCTGCCGCTGCGAAAGCTGCCGCCGATACGCCTGGCGCTACTCCGGAGGACGCCTCCGCGGAAGCCACAATCTCGATCGATGAGTTCAAGCGCGTCGAGCTGCGGGTGGCGAAAATTGCGAACGCCGAGCACGTCGAGGGAGCAGACAAACTGTTGAAGTTGACGCTGGACCTGGGGTCGCAGACCCGTACGGTGTTTGCGGGGATCAAGTCAGCCTACGATCCGGCACTACTGATCGGCCGCTTGACCGTTGTTGTGGCGAACCTTGCGCCGCGGAAGATGAAGTTCGGTGTGTCGCAAGGGATGGTGCTCGCTGCCAGCGGCGACGAGCCCGGGTTGTACTTGCTGTCGCCTGACAGTGGGGCCAAGCCGGGGATGAGGATCAGCTAGTTATGTTGCGCTCGTGATGTGATGGCACTCGCGGACGACATTGACGCCCTTCTTCCGCAGACCCAGTGCACACGCTGTGGTTACGACGGGTGCCGCCCGTATTCGGCGGCAATCGCCAGCGGTGCTGCGCCGATCAATCAATGCCCACCGGGCGGCAGTGTGACGATATCTGCACTCGCGCGCTTGCTCGATCGCGAAACGCTTCCGCTCAATCCGGCCAACGGTGTTGAAGGACCGGCCTTGGTTGCCGTCATCGACGAGGACCGTTGCATCGGGTGCGTCAAATGTCTTCCCCCGTGTCCCGTTGACGCGATCATTGGCGCCCGCCGGCAGACGCACACGGTCATCGCAGACCTTTGTACCGGATGTGAGCTGTGCATTGCGCCCTGCCCAGTAGATTGCATAACGATGGCGCCACGAGCTGCGGACTCGCGCGACCCGACGCCTGATGTCAATCGGTTGCGCTACTACGCGCACACGGATCGTCTTATTCGGCGCGCCGAGGAGCAGGCGGCGTTGCTTGCAGCGCGCAAGCGAGTGGCAGGTTCAGTATGAACCCCGCTCGCCGTCGCGCTATTTTTCGGCGACTTCAGGCTGCAAATCCCAGTCCCACCACTGAGTTGCTCCACGAAACGCCATTCGAGCTTCTCGCGGCGGTGATGCTATCCGCACATACGACGGACAAGAGTGTCAACGTCGCGACCCGAAAATTATTCCCGGTCGCGAACACCCCAGCGGCGATCGCGAAGCTGGGGGTCGAGGCAGTGAAGCCATACCTGAAGACCGTCGGCCTCTACAACACGAAGGCCAAGAACCTCGTCGGACTCGCACAGCAGATCGTTGACAAACACGCTGGCGAGGTACCTGGCAGCCGCGAAGCGCTGGAGGCATTACCGGGCGTTGGCCGCAAAACCGCAAGCATCATTCTCAACATGGTATTCGGGCAGGCCGAAGTCGCGGTTGACACGCACATTTTCCGTGTTGCCAATCGGACAGGATTGGCCCCCGGGACAACGCCGCGCGCTGTCGAGGATGAACTTGTAGCAACCACTCCGAAGGAATACATGAAGGATGCCCACCATTGGCTCCTTCTGCACGGGCGCTACGTGTGCGTCGCGCGTGTGCCTGCGTGTCCGAAGTGCATCATCGCGGACCTCTGCGAATATCCCAACAAGACACCAGCCAAGGCGCTGAACAAGTCTGACGCGCCGGTCGTGCGCAAAGTTGGACCCAGGCCAGCGCCCCGGGCGAAGTCGGGCGCGCGGGCAAAAGCCGGCGTACAGCCACGCGGGTCCGCCGGCGTCAAACGCAAACGCGTCCGCGTTGGCAAGTTGATCTGACACATGGCCGTCTTCGCAGGACAGAATCGCGATCAGTTACGCCGCATGTATCTGGACACGTGGCGCAAATTCACGGCTCGCGCTGCCTTGGAGCCACTTGAAGCCCAGGTCGCTGCCGTCATAGCGGAACACCCTGAGTATGTGCAATGGCTGGAAGCCGGCGAAGCGGCCCTGGCGGCCGAGTTCACACCTGAAAGTGGACGTCAGAACCCTTTTCTGCACATGGGCTTGCACCTCGCGATTCGCGAGCAGGCCGCAACCAATCGACCGCAAGGTATCGCGAGCATCCACGCGACCCTGTCAAAGCGCATGGGCAGCGCGCACGCTGCTGAACACGCAATGCTCGAACTCCTTGCCGAGACTTTGTGGGAAGCGCAGCGTAACGGTCGGCCACCGGACGAGCAGGCGTACTTGGAGAGGCTGCGCAAGTTATAGGCGCGGCGCCGGAAGATCACTTGGGCCGGCGGACAGCTCTCACCTTCCCGCTCCTGCCTCCGCCGCAAAAGAACCGATCGGCGCCATCGGACTCGAGCCCTGAGACCATCACTCCCGCGGGCATGTCGAGTTTCTCCAGGACCTTTCCGGTTTGCGGATCGACTCGTCTCAAATCACTGTCGTCGCCTTCCCAGGTTCCGTGCCACAGCTCGCCCTGGACCCAGGTAACCCCGGTGACGAAGCGGTTGGACTCGATGGTACGAAGAATCGCTCCTGTTTGCGGATCGACCTGGTGGATCTTCCGCTCCCGATACTGCCCCACCCAGAGCGTGCCTTCGGCCCACGCGAGGCCCGAGTCGCCGCCGCCGCCCGGTGCTGGGATGGTGGCGAGCACAGCGCCGGTCTGCGGGTCGATTTTGTGGATGCGATTCTCGGCGATCTGATAAAGGTGCTGGCCGTCGAAAGCCGTCCCGGCATGCGCGGCGGCATCAATCGAACGCAGCGTCTTGCCGCTCGCTGGATCGAAGGAAGTCAGTTTGTCTCCGGTAGCAACCCAAACTTGCTGACCGTCGTACGTCACCCCATGCACCATGTCGACGCACGGAAAGGGCCCATACTCTCGGACAACTTCGGCCGCTGATCGCTTCATGTTGGTATCCTGGTCACTTGGTGGTGAGGCTTTATGCTAGCCACTCGGTAGTGGAGCGGGGAGTAACAAGGTTGTCGGGAATCCCGGCACGGGCGGGGTCATCCAACGGCGGGCTCGAGCGCGGCCAAACGACTGCACCTTGCCTGAGGCCGCAAGGGAGTCAAGTGCCCGCTGCACCGTGCGCTGGCTAGCTCCAAGCGCAAGCGCCAGGGCCGAGCTCGACCACGACTCGCCGTCGGCGAGGAACGCGAGCACCGCCGCATGCTCCTCTTCCACTGGCCGCGCCAGCACGACGACCTCGACTGCGCGGCGCGGCACCAGAGCAAACCCTCGCTTCGTTGCACTCACACCGACCAGCGCCCGAAGCACCGTGCGAAGCCTCCCCAGTTCGACTCGCAACCGCGCGCGATGCGATTCATCCGCGCGCTTGCCGCGGAATGCCCGCGCAACGAGCGCGGCCCTCGGCACGTCTCCGGGCCACGCTTCGCTCAACACGCGTGTAAGCGCGAACAATACCGGGCGCCTCGCAAGCGAGACCATCGTGCGTCCGTCACGTACGACATTGCGGCATGCGTCCACGACGAGCGCTTTTGACGCCAGTACAGCTTCCACCTCCTGAAGCAGGAGGAGTCGCTCCTGGCCACCGACAATCAGACGCGCCGCCGGCGTGTTCAGCACGTGGGATGCGCTTTCGACCTCCGCTAGAAGCGCAGGGATACCTGAGCGGCGCGCGGCCTGCTCGGCCCGAGCAAGCGCAGTGCGCGCCGTCTTCGTCCGGAGGCGACGTATCGCGATGCCCGCAATGAGCAACTCGTGTGCTGCCACCAGCGCCGCCGGGAATGGCGCGGGGTCGAGGCCGGCGAGCCTACGCTCAGCCTCGTCGAGGTGCCCGATCAAGAGGAGGCGGCGGATCTCGAGATACCGCGCATGCGCGGCGTTCAGCCGGTCGCCGTGCTCTTCGAGCGTCACCCGGGCTGAGTCGAGTGTCTTCGCAGGCCAGCTCAGGTCCCGCGAGACGAGCGCGATCTCGGCCTCGGCGACAACACACCTCGCGCGGGCCAGGGCCTCTTTAGGACCGAAGGCGCGCGCCGCACTTCGCAACAGCGCCTTCGCTCGAACAAGATCGCCGAGCTGCGCCATCGCGATGCCTCTGAGTGCAAGCGCAGGCGCGTCGTCGCGCAAGGCGACCCGGTTCAGCGCGCCGAGGGGATCACCCGCAGCGAGCGCACGCGCGGCGGCCGTGATCAGCGAATCCATCTGAATCCCGCCAAATTTGTCACTCCCACCGTTCGGTGCCCCGCCCCTAATCTATCTCACGACCACTGACCAGCACGTCGTATCGAGACGGAGCGAACGGCGAACGCGATCAGAGATGAGCGCTCGCGGCGCTAAATTACGGGATTGGAGATCTCACGACCATGACTTCCGAGCGAGTTTCTCAGCGCACGTTTTTTGGCGCCTCGGCGCTGCTCTTTGCTGCCAGCGCGGCGGTAACGATCGTCTGGTGCACGTCCATGTCGGGCATGGGTGAGATGCCTATGCCCGGCCGCTGGACGATGTCGATGGCGTGGATGAGGATGCCGGGACAGACGTGGCTTGACGCGGCGGCTGTGTTCCTTGGCATGTGGATAGTCATGATGGTGGCGATGATGCTGCCATCGTTGGTCCCAATGCTGTGGCGCTACCGCCAGACCATTGGTAGGACAGGCAAGACTCGCCTAGGTTGGCTGACCGCGCTGGTTGGTGCGGGTTACTTCTTGGTCTGGAGCACTTTCGGACTGGTAGCTTTTCCGCTGGGCGTCGCTCTGGTAACCCTCGAGATGCGACAACCACCGCTGGCCCGCGCCGTACCATTCGCGGTCGGCGTGGTTGTCCTGATCGCAGGAGCGCTCCAGTTCACCACGTGGAAGGCACATCACCTCGCCTGCTGCCGGGAGGGACTGGGATGCGCACGTAGGTTGCCAGCGGACGCCGCCACAGCTTGGCGACATGGCGTGCGCCTTGGTTTCCACTGCAGCTACTGCTGTGCAGGCTTAACGGCGATCCTCCTCGTCATCGGGGTCATGGACCTCCGTGCGATGGCTGTCGTGACGGCAGCCATCACCCTCGAACGTCTCGCGCCAGGGGGTGAGCGCGCTGCGCGAGCCATCGGAGCAGTCGTCGTCGGCGCAGGGATGTTTATGATTGCGCTGGCGGTCTGATCGCGCTCGCAGCCGGCCTACCGCTTCGGAATGTAAAGGTCCGTCAGCGTCCCTTCGAAGGCATCGGCCGCGCCTGCGACTGTCTCCGACAGTGTCGGATGCGGATGGATCGTCAGCCCGACGTCGGCTGCATCGCATCCGGTCTCGATAGCCAACGCAATCTCGCTGATCAAGTCACCCGCGTTCGTACCAACGATGCCACCGCCCAGAACACGGTGGGTCTCAGGATCGAACAGCAGCTTGGTGAAGCCTTCTTCCCGTCCCAGAGAGAGCGAACGGCCGTTCGCCACCCAGGGGAATGCGCCCTTCTTGTACGGAATGTTCTTGGCTTTGGCCTCTGTCTCCGTCAGACCAACCCACGCAATTTCCGGATCGGTGTAAGCAACTGACGGGATCACCCGCGCATCGAAAGCGCTCTTGTGACCTGCAGCGACTTCCGCGGCAACTTTGGCCTCATGCATCGCCTTGTGCGCGAGCATCGGGGGAGCCGCAACGTCGCCGATGGCAAAAATATGCGGCACGTTGGTCCGCATCTGCTTGTCGACAGGTATGTAGCCCCGATCCGATACGGTGACACCGGCATTTTCAGCGCTGATCGTCTTTCCGTTCGGCACACGACCAACCGCCACCAATATGCGGTCGAAAATCTGCGGCTGAGGGGCTTTTTCACCCTCGAATGTCACACGCAGTCCCTCGAGCAGGGGCTCGACGCGCGTCACCTTGGTGCCGGTGAGGATCTGTTGGTATCGGCTCTTGATCCGCTTTTCCAGTGGACGCACCAGGTCCAGGTCCGTGCCCGGCATCAACTGCGGAGTCAGTTCCACGACGCTCACCCGACTTCCGAGAGCGTCGTAAACACACGCCATCTCGAGGCCAATGATGCCGCCGCCGATAACGAGCAGTCCTCCCGAAAACTCAGGGAGCTCGAGCGCATCCGTCGAATCCATGACGCGCTGATCTGTTGGCAAGCCAGGCAGTTTGATGGGCTCCGAACCCGTCGCGATGATGCAGTAGTCGAAACGGATCCGTTCAGAACCGCTGCTGCCCATCACCTCGATCACATTCGAGCTCACAAATCGACCCACGCCCTGCACGACGTCGACTTTGCGTTGCTTGGCGAGCATCTGCAGGCCGCCCGTCAGCTTCTTGACCACAGAACCCTTCCAGTTCCGCAGCTTATCCACATCGATCGCGGGCGCGCCAAAGGCAATGCCGTTGGCACCCATGGCCTCGGCGTCCTCGATCACCTTTGCTGCATGCAGGAGGGCCTTGGAGGGAATACAGCCGACATTCAGGCAGACGCCGCCGAGCACCGGCCAGCGTTCGACCAATGTCACCTGCATGCCGAGATCGGCGGCACGAAACGCGGCAGTGTATCCACCCGGTCCTGAACCCAACACCAGGAGTTGAGTGGATCGATTGAATTCGATTTCCGCGCGATCACGGCGTCCAAGGTCGGGGATGGGCATGAGGACGGTATCGCCGCCGCCATCAGACCTGGCACTTGGGGTGCTGGCGGCTCGCGCGCTGGGGCCGCTGTCAGAACGAGCGTCTGCGCCGCTGTTGGCCGCTGCCGATGCCGGTGGCGCTGCTCCTGCCGGCGCTGCTGGTTTGTCCTGCGCGGCATGACTTCCCGTATTGATCAAAGCTGCGGCAGCCTGCGCAGCAGCCGGTGACAGCACCGGCTGGGTAACCGTCCGCTCGAGCTCGTCAGCGTCGAACGCGGCACTGAATTGCGCGTCCGGGTCCCCAGCGGAACCAGCAGTGTCGCTCGCGGGTGCCGCAGCCGATTGCGAATTTGTCTCAACCCGCGCGATCACGGTGCCTTTGGATACCTTGTCGCCGGTCTTCAAAAGCACCTCGGTGACAGTACCAGCCGACGTGGACGGTACGTCCATTGATGCTTTATCGGTTTCGAGTGTGACGAGCGGCGCATCCACCTCGATGGCGTCACCTTTTTTCACCAACACATCGACGACCAGGATATCGGCAAAGTTGCCGATATCAGGAACAACCAGATCTACGCGGCTCACGGTACGGCCTCCGTCAGTGCACGCGGATCGGCAAGCGTCTGCGCGAGGAATGTTGTGAATCGGGCGGCCGAGGCACCGTCGATGACGCGATGGTCGTATGACAATGACAGTGGGAGAGTCAGACGCGGCACGAACGTACCATCACGGAATACAGGCTTCATCGCCGAGCGCGACACGCCGAGAATGGCCACCTCGGGCGCATTGATGATCGGCGTGAACGCCGTTCCGCCGATGCCGCCGAGGCTGGAGATCGTAAAGCTGCCACCTTGCATCTCGGCAACCGACAACTTACCGGCGCGGGCTTTCTCGGACAGCTCACCGAGCTGCCGTGCGATTTCGTAGATGTCCTTGCGATTCG
>Ga0070665_100006682_pt1 | contig 11728 bp, 13 predicted proteins | sample KBSS13metaG_FD_65862 | JGI IMG/M metagenome (GOLD analysis project Ga0070665, IMG submission 65862) | Switchgrass rhizosphere microbial communities from Kellogg Biological Station, Michigan, USA - KBS S1-3 metaG | ecosystem: Host-associated > Plants > Roots > Rhizosphere > Soil ...
ACCACATCGGTCTGGCGAAGAGCCAGCAATTGCCGCAGTCCGGATGCGAAGGACATTTCAGCTCTCCCACTGAACCTACGCCGTTCCCTGGGATCATTCTAAGCGTGAACGCGGGCCGGCGAAAGCCAGCCCGCTTTGCTTATTCGGCGGCGGGCGCCGTGCCGCCGGCTTTCTTCCGCGAAGGCTTGGGCTTGGCTGGCGCTTTCGCAGCCTTTGCCTTTGTCATCTTAGGGGGAGCGGGCGTGATCTCGAACGCCGGCGCATTGTCCTTGATCCGGACCTTGACCTCACCGCCGTTGACCAGCTTGCCGAACAACAATTCTTCGGCGAGCGGCTGCTTGATCTTCTCCTGCACAAGCCGGCCCATCGGACGAGCGCCGTAGAGCTTGTCGTAGCCGCGGTGCACGATCCAATCTCGCGCTTCGTCGTCGAGCTCGATGTGGACGTTGCGGTCCGCCAGCTGGAGCTCGAGCTGCAGGATGAACTTGTCGACCACACGCGCGACCACTGCGGGCGGCAGGTAGGCGAACGGCACGACCGCATCGAGGCGGTTGCGGAACTCGGGCGTGAACATCTTGCGGATGGCGTCTTCCTGAACGTCCTCGCGGTTCGATGCGCCGAACCCAATGCCTTCGCGCGCCATATCGGACGCGCCGGCATTGGTGGTCATGATCAGGATGGTGTTGCGGAAATCAACGGTCTTGCCGTGGTGATCCGTCAGCTTGCCGTTGTCCATCACCTGCAGGAGGATGTTGAACAGGTCGGGGTGGGCCTTTTCGATCTCGTCGAGCAACAAGACCGAGTGCGGCTGTTGGTCGACTGCGTCGGTCAGCAATCCACCCTGGTCATAGCCGACATAGCCCGGAGGCGCGCCGATCAGCCGACTGACGGAGTGGCGCTCCATATATTCCGACATGTCGAAACGCTGCAGCGGAATACCCATTACGGAAGCGAGCTGACGGGCGACCTCGGTCTTGCCGACGCCGGTGGGCCCCGAGAACAGATAATTGCCGATCGGCTTGTCGGGGTCGCGAAGCCCGGCGCGCGACAGCTTGATCGCGGACGCGAGCTTCTCGATCGCCAGGTCCTGGCCGAACACCACCCGTTTCAAGTCTGCTTCGAGATGCTCGAGCACCTGCTTGTCGTCAGCCGAGACCGACTTCGGAGGGATGCGCGCCATCGTCGCGACGACCGCCTCGATCTCCTTGGGCGTGATCACCTTCTTCCGGCGCGACGGCGGCACCAGCATCTGCATTGCGCCGACTTCGTCGATCACGTCGATCGCTTTGTCCGGCAGCTTGCGGTCGTGGATGTAGCGTGCGCTGAGCTCCACCGCGGACTTAATCGCGTCCGGTGTGTAGCGGACGTTGTGGTGTCCCTCGAACGACGAGCGCAGACCGGCAATGATCTTGATCGTGTCTTCGACCGTCGGCTCGTTGACGTCGATCTTCTGGAACCGGCGCAGCAGCGCGCGGTCCTTCTCGAAATGGTTGCGAAATTCCTTGTAGGTGGTCGAGCCGATGCAGCGGATCGCGCCCGACGAAAGCGCGGGCTTCAGCAGGTTTGACGCGTCCATAGCGCCGCCCGAGGTGGCGCCGGCGCCGATCACCGTATGAATCTCATCGATGAAGAGGATCGCGTTGGGCATCTTCTCCAATTCGGAGACGACGGATTTCAGCCGCTCTTCGAAATCGCCACGGTAGCGGGTGCCAGCGAGAAGGGCCCCCATGTCGAGCGCGTAGATCACAGCACCCTTCAGCACTTCGGGAACGTCGCCCTCGATGATCTTGCGGGCTAGGCCTTCGGCGATCGCGGTTTTGCCGACGCCGGGATCGCCCACGTAGAGCGGATTATTCTTCGAGCGGCGGCACAGGATCTGCACGGTGCGGTCCACTTCGGGCATGCGGCCGATCAGCGGATCGACCTTGCCCATGCGGGCCTTCTCATTGAGGTCGACCGTGAACTGCTTGAGCGCGCTCTCCTTCTTGCCGCCCTCTTTCTCGCCCTTTTCTTCGGGGCTGCTGCCTTCCGGGCCGCGCGGCTCCGCTGCGGTCTCGCCCTTGCCGACACCGTGGCTGATATAGGTCACCGCATCGAGCCGGCTCATGTCCTGTTGCTGGAGGAAATAAACGGCGTAGCTCTCACGCTCGGAGAAGAGCGCGACGAGCACGTTTGCGCCGGTGACTTCGTCCCGACCGGATGATTGGACGTGCAGGATCGCGCGCTGGACCACGCGCTGGAAGCCGCTGGTCGGCGTCGGATCCGTTGCGCTGTCGGCGACGAGCGCGCCGAGTTCATTATCGAGATACTGCTTCACGCTGGCGCGAAGCTCGTCGCGGTTGACGCCGCAGGCGGTCATCACCTTGGACGCGTGCTCGTCATCGATCAGCGCGATCAGCAGATGTTCTAATGTCGCATACTCGTGGCGGCGCTTGGTCGCCTCACCCAGTGCGTTGTGAAGGGTTTGTTCGAGTTCGCGAGCGAAACTAGGCATTTAGGCATTCACTCCTAAGCCCCCCGAAAGCCAGCGGGCTTCCCAACCAATGTCATATGCTGGAACGCGGCAATCAAGGGCAGTGAGCCGCCTTATCCCCAGCAAAACGCTTGTTCGCCGCATCGGGGCCGCAAGAATCAGGGCTTTTTGAACAACTCTTCGGCAGCCGAACGATGGCTCTCAGCGCGACTCATATGGGCTTCAACGCGAGCGATTTCGGCTTTCAGGGACTCGATCCGCGCCTGCAGCTCCTCAATCGACATCGGGTCGAGGTCCTGCTTCGCGAGCTCAACGAGCGGGTCGCCGGGCTTGCTGGGAAAGAGGTCTTCCAGGTCCACGGGCGAATCCGTTGACCCATAGGGCGCTCAAGTCAATAAGCCGGCGGTGCCCGACGTTCCTTCCTCGATGATGGCGGTAGTCGCGCCGCAGCCCGACGGTGCGGAGGAGCTTGCACTGGTCGAGCGGCCGGTGCCGCGGCCTTCGTCCAATGAAGTGCTGATCAAAGTCGCCGCAGCCGGGGTCAATCGCCCGGACATATTGCAGCGGCGCGGACTCTATCCGCCGCCCCCCGGCGCGCCGGATATTCTTGGTCTCGAGATTGCCGGCACCGTCGTCGAAACGGGAAGGGACGCGGAGCACCTCACCGGTCAGCAAGTGTGCGCGCTGGTCGCGGGTGGGGGCTATGCTCAATATTGCGCGGCGCCGGCGGGGACGTGCTTGCCGATACCGCAGGGGCTGAAACCGGTCGAGGCGGCGGCGCTGCCCGAGACGCTGTTCACGGTCTGGGTAAACCTGTTCGAACGCGGGTTTGCGGCGGACGATGACTGGGTCCTGGTCCACGGCGGGACCAGCGGCATCGGAACGATGGCGATCGCGCTCGGGAAGCTGTTCGGGCTGCACGTCATCGTGACATGCGGGACCGATGCGAAGTGCGCCCGCGCGCTCGAGCTGGGGGCGGATGCTGCGGTCAATTATCGCGAGCAAGATTTCGTCGAGGTCGCTCAGCGGTTGACTGATCGGAAGGGTGTCAACGTTGTCCTCGACATGGTCGGTGGTGACTATTTACCGCGTAATCTCAATGCGTTGGCTGACGATGGCCGGCATGTGTCGATTGCCTTCCAGCGCGGAGCAAAGGCCGAGTTGACCATTCCGGAGGTGATGCGGCGGCGATTGACGCTGACCGGCTCGACCCTTCGCCCGCGTTCGGTCGAGTTCAAGACCATGGTCGCGGACGAGATCGCCCGAACCGTCTGGCCCTATGTCGAGGGCGGCCGGTTAAGGCCGGTCATCGACAGCAGCTTCCCATTGGCGGAAGCCGCTGCCGCGCACGCACGCATGGAAGCAGGCGATCATGTCGGCAAGATCGTGCTCGAGGTCAGCTAAAAGCCATTGTGCCTTGCCCGAACCGTGGCTGAAGTTTACATCGCCCCCAAGCCGGCCGCTCCGAGAGGGGCGGCCCAATTCATTTTTAATCCCGGAGGATTCCAGTGGCCCAGCCCCTGATGCCCCATGCGACCGCTGCCTGGCTGGTCGAAAACAGCTCGCTGACGTTCGGGCAGATCGCCGAATTCTGCGGCCTGCACATCCTTGAAGTGCAGGCGATTGCCGACGACACGGCGGCGACCAAGCTCACCGGTCGCGACCCCGTGCGCGCCGGCGAACTCACGCACGAAGAAATCGAAAAGGGTCAAAATGACCCGGACTACGTGCTCCAGATGTGGAAGGCGCCGGAGGCGGTCCGCCGCACTCGCGGTCCGCGCTACACGCCGGTCAGCAAGCGTCAGGACAAGCCCGACGGCATCGCCTGGATCATCAAGAATCACCCCGAAGTCAGCGATGGCCAGATCAGCAAGCTGATCGGTACGACGCGCACGACCATCGCAGCGATCCGCGACCGGACTCACTGGAATATGGCGAATATCACGCCGAAGGATCCGGTGACGCTCGGCCTGACAACGCAGCGCGAGCTGGACGCCGCGGTTGCAAAAGCGGCGAAAGCAGCTGGCGTCCCGGCTCCGACCGATACCCGCTTCGAAGGTGACCGCGAGGCACTGATCGAGCAACTCCGCGCCGAGCGCGAGCAGCATGTCCGTGACGCCGAGGCAGCCCTAGCGGCAGCCGAGGGCGAAGCGGTGGTCGACGAGGTGGTTCCGGGCATTCGCGACCCGTTCAAGAACACGCCGGTCGAATAGCCGCCGCCTTGATTTGAGCCTTTGCGAGGGTCAGAACCCAAGCCATGGCCACCACAGCCGATACCGACGTCAGCCAATTAAGCTTCGAGGCAGCCCTCCAGCGCCTCGAGGAGATCGTTCGCACGCTCGAAAAGGGCGAGGCGCCGCTCGATAAGTCGATCGAGCTCTACCAAGAGGGCGACCGGCTCAAACGCCACTGCGAAGCGCGGCTCAAAGAGGCTCAGGCACGGATCGAGCAAGTCGCCTTTTCCAGCGACGGCAAGCCGGCGGGGCTGAAACCTTTCGATGCCGACTGATACCATCGACCGGCTCGCGACCGACCTCGATGTGGAGGCAGGACGAGTATCGGCCGACGTCGATGACTTCTTTGCCGGATTATTGGCCGGGCCGGGCGACAGCCGCGACGGACTTTACGAAGCCATGCGCCATGCCGCGATCGGCGGTGGAAAGCGGCTTCGCCCATTGCTCACCATTGCCGCATCCCGGCTGTTCGGGATCGATCCGCAGCGTGCACTGCGGGTCGGTTGCGCGATCGAGGCGATCCACGTTTACTCGCTGATCCACGACGACCTGCCGTGCATGGATGATGCTGACCTTCGGCGGGGCAGGCCGACGGTTCACAAGGTTTTCGGCGAGGCGGAGGCCGTTCTTGCGGGCGACAGTCTGCACGCGCTGGCATTCGAGATCGTTGCACATCCTGCGACACACGAAGACCCTTGGGTGCGTTCGGACCTCGTCGTGGAACTTGCACGCGCTGTCGGTCCGGCCGGGATGGCCGGCGGCCAGATGATGGACCTCGCGTCCGAAGGCCGGGAACTCGACCTTTCTTCGATCACCCGGCTGCAGCAGCTGAAGACGGGTGCGCTCATCGAATATTCGGTCGAATCGGCTTGCATCATGGCGAAGCTGCAGGGCGACGCCCGGACGCCCTATCGAGGCTATGCGCGCAACATCGGCCTGGCATTCCAGATCGCCGACGACCTGATTGACCACAGCGGTGATGAAGCCGCGGCCGGAAAGCGGACGGGGAAGGATGCGCCGGCCGGCAAGGCAACCTTCGTTTCGCTGCTTGGCGAAGAGCGCGCCCGCCAACAGGCAGGAGTGCTGGTCACCCAAGCCATCGAGCATCTTTCCGGTCACGGCGGTGAGGCGGATTTGCTGCGCGCCATCGCCCGTTTCGCTATCGAGCGCGATCACTAAGGGGGCAGAATGAAGGTTGCGGTCTATCCAGGCACGTTCGACCCGGTCACTCTGGGCCACCTCGATATCATCCGGCGGGGCGCTCACCTCGTCGATAAGCTGGTGATCGGCGTCACAACCAACCCAACCAAGGACCCGATGTTCTCCGTCGCCGATCGGCTGGCGATGGTCAGCCGCGAAGTCGCTGACATCCCCGGCAATATCGAGGTGGTCGAGTTCGATTCGCTGCTGATGGACTTTGCCGAAGCACAGGGGGCGACCGCGATCCTGCGCGGCCTGCGGGCCGTCGCCGACTTCGAATATGAGTTCCAGATGGCCGGCATGAACCAGCAGCTGAACGACAATATCGAAACCGTCTTCCTGATGGCCGACGTATCGCTGCAACCCATCGCGTCCAAGCTGGTCAAGGAAATCGCCCGGTTCGGCGGGGCCATCGACAAGTTCGTAACTCCCGCGGTCGCTCAGGACGTTAGGCGTCATTTGAACGGCGGTTCACGCTAGCGTCAGCGATCCAAGGTCAGTAGGCGGAGCGCGTCGCTCGGGGAGGATCATGCTTAGTAAGTTCGTATTGGCGCTGCCGCTGGCTGCGTTTGTCCTGGCCGCGGCGGCACCTGCGCCTGTTCCAGCACCGGCCATCGTCGCGCCGCCGGAAGTTGCGGCCAACCCGGCTAACAAGCTGACGCTGGAGCTGTCGAATGGCGGGACCGTGGTGATCCTGCTCCGGCCCGACCTTGCGCCGCACCATATTGCGCAAATCCAGACCCTTGTGCGCCGCGGCTTCTACGACGGGCTAACTTTCCATCGCGTGATCCCGGGCTTCATGGCGCAGGGCGGGGACCCGAAGGGCACGGGCGAAGGTGGATCGGACCTACCCGACATCAAGGCCGAGTTCACTAGCGTGCCCTTCCTCCGCGGGACGGTTGGCGCGGCGAGGGCGCAGTCCCCCGACAGCGCGAACAGCCAGTTCTTCATAATGTTCGCGCCCAATTCGAGCCTCGACAATGATTACACCGTGATGGGCCGGGTGATTTCCGGCATGGACACGGTGGACAAGATTGCGCCCGGCGAACCGCCCGCCGATCCCACGAAAATTGTGAGGGCGTACCTCGGCGGCTAAGCGCCGGCACAAATGCGCGTCGACCTTTTCGATTTCGAACTTCCGCAAAACCGGATTGCGTTGCGCCCGGCGCGACCTCGCGACAGCGCACGCCTGCTGGTGGTCGAGGGCGATCGAATCTCTGACCGGCAAGTGCTCGACCTTCCCGATCTCCTGCGGCCGGGAGATGTGCTGGTGTTCAACGACACCAAAGTAATCCCTGCCCAGCTCGAGGGCATGAGGGGTGAGGCGCGGATCGGCGCGACCTTGCACAAGCGCGAAGGGCCAAGGGAGTGGCGGGCGTTCCTGCGGAATGCCAAGCGCGTCAGGGAGGGCGACATCGTCGACTTTGGCGCGGGAGTCACTGCGGCGGTTTCGGAGAAATCAGCGGATGGATCGGCGCTCCTGCATTTTCACGGGCACGAGCCGGTGGAATTGCTGCTGGAACGCGCCGGGCGAATGCCGCTCCCGCCGTACATCGCGTCGAAGCGTAACGCCGATGACGAGGATCGCGCCGATTATCAGACGATGTTTGCGCGCGAGGAGGGCGCGGTGGCGGCGCCTACGGCCGCGCTGCATTTCACGCCGCGGTCGCTGGAGGCACTGGATGCGCGGGGCGTCGCCCGCGAGACGTTGACGCTTCATGTCGGCGCGGGGACCTTCCTCCCGGTAAAAGCGGCGGACACGACCGATCACCAGATGCATGCCGAATGGGGCAGGATCGACGCGGCAACCGCTCAGCAGCTGAACGCGGCGCGATCATCGGGCCGACGGCTGATCGCAGTGGGAACCACCAGCTTGCGGCTGCTCGAAAGCGCGGCAGACGAAAACGGGACGATCATGCCCTTCGATGGTGACACCGCGATCTTCATCACGCCCGGCTATCGCTTCAAGGCGATCGACGGACTCATCACCAACTTCCACTTGCCGAAATCGACCCTGTTCATGCTCGTCAGTGCCCTGATGGGCCTAGACGTGATGAAAGCCGCGTACGAGCACGCAATCGCAACCGGGTACCGGTTCTACAGCTACGGCGATTCGAGCCTGCTGCTGCCGAGCGTTCAGCCGTCTTCGTAACAGGCCGGCGATTCGGTCGGATGCGCCGCGAGCCAGCGCTTCCGCGCCTCTTCGAACAGCTTTCCGTGGCGCCGGCCCATGATCGTGAAGTAGCGCCGGGTCGTTCCCGCAACCGCCTTGCCATCCTTCATGAGTGGCGCCGCCTTCCAGTTGGCAACAAAGCTTCGGCAGACCTTGGACCGCGTTTCCGGGGCCGGCATATTATTCTCTCCCATGTAACAACGGATCGGCTCACCGGACTTGTCGAGATCGAGGTAGATCCACGCCCACAGGTCGCCTTCGACCATCGTCGGAAGCTCGGCTGCCCACGGGAAGTGGCCGGGCTCGCGGAACGGGCAGTGAGGTGGCGCCGCTAATGCGCTCGAGGCGGTCGCCAGCGCCCCCATGGCGATAGTCGCCAAAGCCTTCATGCAGGGCAGATTAACCTGAAAAATAACTCCACAAAAGCTTGGCCGTCAGGCTGAGCGAAATCACAATCAGCAGGGGCCGGATCAATCGCGCCCCGTGGCGAAGTGCCGAATGCGATCCGAGCCAGCCGCCGAGCATGGCTCCAGCGGCCATGCACAGTCCCAATGCCCAATAGAGATGGCCGCCGATTGCGAACATGATCAGGCTCGCCGTGGCGCTGGCCAGGTTGACCAGTTTCGTAAGCGCGGTCGCCTTGGTTAGCCCGTAGCCGCGCAATCCGACCAGACTCGTCGTGTAAAAGGTGCCGGCGCCGGGCCCGAAGAAGCCGTCATAGAAGCCGATCGCTGCCCCGATGGGTGCATATCCCTTCGACGTCACGCGGTGATGGGCGTCTTCGTCCGTCATTCGTGGCGACAGCAGGACATAAAGGGCCGACACCACCAGCAGCAGGGGAATGATCAGATTCAGAAGGCGCGTCTGGACGAGTTGGATGACCAGCGCGCCGATCAGCGAGCCAGCGAAAGCGAGCGCGACCGTGAGGCGGTTGGGGTGCCATTCGACGAGGCCCGAGCGGTGGTAATTCCGAAGCGCGATCGCGGTTCCGCAGACAGATTGAAGCTTGTTCGTACCGAGCGCAAAAAGCGGCTGCACGCCCGCCCACAGGAAAGCCGGGATGACGAGGAGGCCTCCACCACCGGCGATTGAGTCGATGAACCCAGCAACGACGGCAACACCGGTCAGCGCAACGAAGGTCCAGGCATCGAGCATGAGATCGCTCTAACCAGTGCGATCGGCGCGGGCGAGCGTTAGTCGTCCCGGTTTGGGAGCGGAAGCTCGGCGGAGGCGACGTCGCAGTCCGCAAGGTCGCGATAGAATTTGATTCCGGCGCCCGTCTCGTTCGACCAGGCAATGTGGCCGGCCGCGAAGATCGATCCGCGCTTGAAGACCACGTCGCAGTCGTTCGGCAGCGGGTCATCGCCCGCGACCAGCGCGCCATCGCTGGAAATGTCGCGGATCCAGACCACGTGCGCGCCGGCGGGGCTAAAAACCGTACCGCGCATCAGCACGCGGCGACGTTCACCCTTGCGGGCGGCCTGCACATCCTTAGCCATCGTCGCCATGGTCCGATGAATCCTAACCAATTTGGACCTTTCTCGGCTCTTCTGGTGAGGATCGAATTGAGGAAGTTGGTTACTGAAGAATTGACCAGCTTCGTTGAGCGTGGGGACCGTCAACTTGCGAGGTCGGGCAAAGCCGCTAATCGGACAGGCCGATGAGCCGCTTTTCCTTCGACATTCACGCAACCGACCTCGCGGCGCGAACGGGCGTGATCGCCATGGAACGGGGTGAAATCCGCACACCAGCGTTCATGCCGGTCGGGACGGCGGCAACGGTCAAGGCCATGCGCCCGGAAGAGGTGCGGGCGTCGGGCGCCGACATCATCCTCGGCAACACCTATCACTTGATGCTTCGTCCGGGCGCCGAGCGGGTCGCGAAGCTCGGCGGATTGCACAAGTTCATGGGTTGGGAGCGTCCAATCCTGACCGACAGTGGCGGTTACCAGGTGATGAGCCTGTCCGAGCTCACCAAGACGAGTGAGGATGGCGTCCGGTTCAAGAGCCACCTGGACGGCAGCACGCATATGCTGACGCCCGAGCGGTCGATCGAGATCCAGCGGCTGCTGGGATCCGATATCGTCATGGCGTTCGATGAGCTTGTCCCGACCACGTCGACAGCCGAGCAGCAACGCGAGGCGATGGAGCGTTCAATGCGCTGGGCGAAGCGATCGCGCGCAGAGTTCGACCGTGGTGGTGAGCATGCGAGCCGCGCCGCGATTTTCGGGATTCAGCAGGGCGCGCTCGACCAAGGCATGCGCCAGGCCTCGGCCGAAGCGCTGATCGAGATTGGGTTCGACGGTTACGCCGTCGGCGGCCTTGCGGTCGGCGAGGGCCAGAAAGCGATGCTGGGCTGCCTCGACTTCGCCGCCGAGATGCTGCCGGCTGACCAGCCGCGTTACCTGATGGGGGTCGGCAAGCCGGACGACATCGTCGGCGCGGTAGTGCGCGGGATCGACATGTTCGACTGCGTCCTCCCGACCCGGTCGGGAAGAACGGGGCAGGCGTTCACGCTGGATGGCCCACTAAACCTGCGGAATGCGCGCTTCGCCGAGGATCGCGATCCCATCGAGCGGGGCTGCCCATGCCCGGCCTGCACCCAGTTCGAACGCGCTTACGTCCATCACCTGGTGAAATCCGGTGAGATTCTAGGCTCCATGCTGATGACTCAGCATAATCTCTGGTTCTACCAAAGGCTCATGCAGGCGCTGCGCGACGTGATCGCGGGCAAGCGGCTGCAGGTTTTCGCGAACGAATTCCTGCAGCGCTATCGCGGCAACGATTAGATCGCGTCGTCCTTCACGCCTTCGCTTTCGTCGGCCGCAAGCAGTTTGTCCTGCGTGCGGAGCGCGAAGTCGCTGGCGTCGTGCCGTTCGTGCAGTTGCTCCGACGGGTCGCCGGTCAGCTTGTTGACGATGCGGCCGCGTCTGACCGCCGGCCGGGCATCGATCGCGCGTGCCCAGCGCATCACATGCACATATTCGTGGGTCGCGAGGAATTCAGCCGCGCCAGGATAATTGCGGCCGAGGGCAACCCCGCCATACCAAGGCCAGATAGCAATGTCGGCGATCGAATAGTCGCTGCCGGCGATATATTCGTGGTCGGCGAGGCGCCGGTTCAGGACATCGAACTGCCGCTTGGCCTCCATCGCATAGCGATTGATCGCATATTCGATTTTCACCGGCGCATACGCGAAGAAATGGCCGAAGCCGCCGCCGAGGAAGGGCGCGCTGCCCATCTGCCAGAACAGCCAGGACAAAGTTTTCGCGCGCGCCGGTCCTGATTTGGGCAGGAACTCTCCAAACATTTCGGCGAGGTAGACGAGGATGGCGCCGCTCTCGAAAATGCGGACGGGCTCGGGGCCGCTGCGGTCTAGCAGGGCGGGGATCTTCGAATTCGGGTTTATCTCGACGAAACCGCTGCCGAACTGGTCGCCATCGCCGATGCGGATGGGCCAGGCGTCATATTCCGCGTCCTTGTGACCCTTTTCGAGCAGCTCCTCGAACATGATCCCGACCTTCTGGCCGTTGGGCGTTGCAAGCGAGTAGAGCTGGAAAGGGTGATTGCCGACCGGAAGTTCTTGGTTGTGCGTCGGTCCTGCGACCGGCCGGTTGATGTTGGCGAACTGTCCGCCGCTGGGCTGGTC
>Ga0070665_100006684_pt1 | contig 11724 bp, 9 predicted proteins | sample KBSS13metaG_FD_65862 | JGI IMG/M metagenome (GOLD analysis project Ga0070665, IMG submission 65862) | Switchgrass rhizosphere microbial communities from Kellogg Biological Station, Michigan, USA - KBS S1-3 metaG | ecosystem: Host-associated > Plants > Roots > Rhizosphere > Soil ...
CCGTCCCCCGCGATGACGGCAATCCGAAACGACGACATGAGTACGCTCCTGTCAGAAAAAGGCCGCGCGTCGTACAAGCGACAGCACGGCAGCATACAACCGTCAGGTTAAGATTGCCCACATTGTCGGGAGCGGGCGCCCAAAGCGGGCGTGGAGACGAACGATGAATCACCTGCTGAAGTACATCGTCGTGGTCCTGGCCGTCGCGCTGGGACTGGTGTCGTGGTCCGCCGGCCTTGATGCGCAGGCCACAGGGCAGATTGCGGGCGTCGTGTCGGACACGAGCGGCAGCGTGGTGCCGGGAGCCACCGTCGAGGTCACCAACCAGGCGACCGGCTTCACAAGGACCGCGGTGACGGCGGCCGACGGCGCCTACACCATTCCGCTCCTCAACCCCGGCGTTTACGAAGCCAAGGCGAGCCTGTCGGGGTTCCGCACCACGGTGCAAGCCGGCGTCGAAGTCGTCGTGAACGGCACTGCACGCGTGGATCTGAAGCTTCAGGTCGGATCGATCAGCGAGCAGGTCAACGTCGCCGCGGCGGCTCCGCTCGTCGAGACGAAAAACGCCACGCTCGGCGTCGTCATCGATCAGAAGAAGGTCGTCGATCTGCCGTTGAACGGCCGGAATTTCACGCAGCTCGGCACGCTGATTCCCGGCGTCGTCGCGCCGCCGGCGGGCCTTGGAGGTGCCGACGGCAACGCCACGCCCGGCGGGTTCGGCAACGTGACCGGCGGCTTCAACGTCAACGGCATGCGGAACCAGTCCAACAACTTCCTCCTCGACGGATCGCCGAACAACGACTCGTTCAACACGGGTTTCGTGCTGCGGCCGCCGCCGGACGCGATCGAGGAGTTCAAGATCCTCACGCACTCCTACGACGCCGAGTACGGCCGCAACGCCGGATCGGTCGTCAACGTCGTGACCAAGTCGGGCAGCAACGACTGGCGCGGCGGCTTGTGGGAGTTCAATCGCGACGATTCCCGGCAGGCGACCAACTATTTCGCCACGACGAAGCCTGCGCTCAAGCAGAACCAGTACGGCGGTTCGTTCGGCGGGCCGCTCGAAAAGAACCGCGCGTTCTTCTTCGGGTACTACGAGGGGTTCAACAATCGCCAGGGCACCACCGACAATCGCGTCGTGCTGAGCACCGCGCAGCGCGCCGGAGATTTCTCGGGCGGCGCGGCGATCAGGGATCCGCTCACCGGGCAGCCGTTTCCGGGCAACGTGATTCCCGCGAACAGGATCAACCCGATCTCGACGAACATCCTGAACCAGTACATCCCGGTGCCCAACACAGCCGGCAACCGGTCGGTGCGATCGCCCGACGTGCTGGATACGCGCGAGCAGTTCGGCCTGCGCGGCGATTACAGACTGAATGACGCGCACACGCTGCTGGCGCGTTACATGTTCGCGCACACGAACAACGTCAACCCGCTCGGCGGTTCGAACTTCTCGCCGGCCGGCAACACCGCCGATGCCACGCTGCAGGACATCATGGGATCCGACACGTGGATCGTAAAGTCCAGCATGATCAACGTCGTGCGCGCGAACCTGAACCGGATCAGCGCGAAGCCGAACGTCACGAGCGGTCTCGATCTCAAGTCGCTCGGCTTTCAGTATTCCGGCACCAGCACCACGGCCGCCGGGCTGCCGTTCATCACGGTCAACGGGTTCTTCACCACAGGAGATGCCCAGCAGCCGTTCGCGACCCGGACCAACAACGTGCTCAGCGCGAGCGACGATTTCACGTGGGTAACCGGACGACATGCGTACAAGTTCGGCGGCGAGCTCCGGCGCGATCAAATCTTTGTGTCGTTCATCAACCGGCCGAACGGCGACTACACGTTCACTGGCCAGTACACGGGAAATGCCGCGGCAGATTTCCTGCTCGGGCTGCCGATTCAGTTCCGGCAGGGGAGCGGCGATCCAAATCTGGACGGCTCGTCGTGGACCTACGCCCTCTACGCGCAGGACGAGTTCCGCGTCGGATCGCGGCTGACGCTGAACTACGGTCTTCGGTACGAGGTGAACCAGCCGTTCGCGGAGAGCCAGAATCACCTCAACGCGTTTCATCCGGGCCAGCAGTCGACCGTGATTCCCAATGCGCCGGCCGGCCTTGTGTATCCGGGAGACACGGGCGTTCCCGACGGGACGTACTACACCGACAAGAACAACTTCGCGCCGCGCGTCGCCGCCATCTGGGACGCGAGCGGCGATGGCCGCACGAGCGTGCGCGCCGCATGGGGGATGTTCTACGACACGCTGCCGGGCCAGGGCGACTTCTTCCAGAACGGCACGCTCGCGCCGCCGTTCCAGCCGCTGACGCAGGTGGACTTCCCGGCGGCGATCCCGTTTGCGTCGCCGCTCGGCGGCGCGCTGCCGGTGGGATTCCCACCCGGACTGATCTTCATCGGCTGGGGGCCCGACTTCACGACGCCGATGGTGGAGCACTACAACGTCACGGTGCAGCGGCAGGTCGGGAACAATTGGGGTCTCGAGGCCGGCTACGTCGGATCGCGCGGCTATCACCTGCCGATCTTCATGGAGGTGAACCCGACGATTCCGATTCTGTCGCCGACGCCGACGGTCGGTCCGCGCGTGTTCCCCGCGTTCAGTCTCGTGCGTCCGACGTTCTCGGTCGCCGACTCCTGGTACAACGCGCTGCAGGCAAGCGCGCGCATGCGCCCATGGCGCGGCATCAACATGCTTGCGTCGTACACCCTGAGCCATGCGGTGGACGACGTGTCGGGGCTCAACATCGGCGGCGAGTCACGTCCGATGCTGCCGGTTACGATCGGCGATCAGGCGTCGATCGACGCGGCACTCGCGCGGGAGAAGGGCGACGCGCTCTTCGACGCGCGTCACCGCTTCGTCCTCAGCTTCGGCTACGAGCTGCCGCGTCTCGACGATCGCAACGCGGCCACTCGTCTCACGCTGGGCGGCTGGCAGGTCAACGGGATCATCCAGGCGCAGACCGGGTTCCCGCTGACCGCGATCGAGCCGAACAACGTGTCTCTCACGTCGCTGACCAATCGTCCTAACATGACGTGCGATCCGAACGACAACGCGCCGCACACCGTCGCGCAGTACTTCAACACGAACTGCTTCCAGCGGCTCACGCTGGCGGCGAATGCGGGTCAGGTGGGGAACGAAGCGCGCGACGTGATCCGCGGCCCGGGTTTCGCGCGCACCGATCTGTCGTTCTTCAAGAACTTCGCGATCACCCGATCCCAGCAGGTCCAGGTCCGCGTCGAGTTCTTCAACCTGTTCAACCAGGAACGGTTCGGACAGCCGGGCAACCAGATCGGCTCGCCGACCTTCGGCGTGATCACGACGGCAGACGACGGCCGCATCGTGCAGCTGGGGATCAAATACACGTTCTGAGCGTAGAGATTGAGATTCCGGCGCCGCGGGACATGCGGTGAATGCCACACGTATTCATCAGCTTTCGGATGTTCGAAGAGGAAGGCGATGCCGCGGCGAGAATCACAACGGAGGCGGCCACAAAGAGCCAATGGATAGCTACTCCAAAATACTGGCACCCGTGAACGAATGGAACCACTTTCGCAACTCGTCCTTCGAGTTTGGATGCAACCTTGGCCAGTGCGCGTCGAAACGCATCTGGTTCAGCGCTCGCCATCGTGTCAACGAAGGTTCGAGCGTACCCAGCCAGTTCTCGGTGGCCGATAGAACGAAACTCACAAGGAGGCAGCCACGAACTCGTTCGTAGTCGCCCATGCGAGGTAGTTCGATGTGTTTCAGGGCAACGGTACTCGCATGGCGGTCTCCCTCGAGAAACCCCTTGTCCATATCTGACGCTTCGTCGATCGGACAATAGTCAACCTGATAAGGTGCGAGAAACTCACCCTGATTGGCGAAATGCGCGAGTTTCTCTTCGTACTCCTGAGCCTGTTCGAGAGCAGTACGGTCATCGATTTGTTCTGGTGCTCTTCGGGTACCAGCCAAATGGGCGCTCATCAGGAACTTCTCTCTGACATCGGTATCGGCGTACAACTCTGGAACATGGCGAATCGCTTCCGCGTACAGAATGAAAGCTCGCTCCGGCATGTCTCTCTGCACGAGCGCGTCGGCCGCGTCTTCCAGCGGGTGCTTGACGCCACTCCAGTCCCTGATCAGGAGATCCCAGATCGGGATGCGGAAGCTCGTCAGATTCGTGTTCGTCAGAGCCTTCTTCAGCTGTTCGAAAACGCCAAAGACGATGACGAGTTCAGCTACGTCGGTTCGATCGGGTCTCGTATCGACCAGGGTCTTGATAACACCAATCGCCTCGTCGATCTTGAATCGTTGCCCCAGAACCACTGCGTTAAAATGCGCCTCCCAAAGAATAAACGGCGCGTTGACAGCTTGTGAGTACCCGCACGCCGGACAGCCATTCATATTGAAATCGGGTGCCGTGATGACGTCTCGCAAACCGGGGTTCGTGACGACGTCGAGCGCCTTCCACGGTGTGGCGACGTAAGGTTTCCCACACTTGCGACAAGCGAGTTCCAGGTCCCATTTCATTGCTCCATGCTCCTCTCTTTCAACACCTTGAGCGAGCGAACGGGATATTCGACCTGAAGCGTTTCGCTTTCGATCTCGGATTCGTGCTTCGTTGCGAGATCGTAGACACATACACGAAGGCGATACTCGATCAGGAATCCTTCGGGCCCACGGAGCGCGAGGTTGAAAGCGTCGCTGGAGCCTGGCGCGAGAATGAACTGCGTGCCTAGCTTGTCGAGCAGCTCTATCCGATCTTCAACGCCAATCGTTGCCTCGAGCTGAAATTCGGCGACGGGCGCGCCAGCCTTTCTGAATGCGACCTCCTGAATCGCTGCCCTCTTGAGCACTTGGAGCTCGAGGCCTGTCAGTTTCGCTGCGTTCTTCCCGAGATTCGTGAGCGAAAACCTGACCTCCGCGGCCTCGGACCAGTGCGGCACGCGACTCTTCGCGTTGAGAACGTGAAGTGCGACAGTGGACGGCCCGAGGCCTGCTTCAGTCACAAAGGCAAGCCCCTTTGACGCCAGGAGATCCACGAGTACGCCGAAGTCCCTGTCCCATTCCCTCGTGCGTAGCGACGTTCCTTGGCAACTCGACAGCGCCATGAGGCCTGGTATTCCCTTGAACGCCTCCTTCGGTGGCGGGGATGCGTCGTCGACGAACACTGGAACCACACGTCCCGCTTTCAGGAGCGCCGCTTCGAGCTCGCGCCGAACCCAGTCGTCAGGAACATCCAATCGCCGAACGCCGTATTCGTTCTGTTCCGTGAGCCATTTCTTGCCTATCAAGGCGAGAACGACGGCCGCACCGGTGACCGCCGTATCGATACGGCTATCCCACTGATCGCCGGCTTCCAACGTCCTGCGGTCGAAGAAGACTGCTTCGGATCCGAACTTCCGACGCAGTTCAGCCGCAAGCCGATCGGCCTCTCTAAGAGTGTCGGCGATACGGTAGCTGATGAAGATCGAAGCCGTCTCGAACGTCGTGCTCACGTGACGGCACCATATGTCGCGCAGGTCATGGTTTCACGCCTCAACCCAGGCCAGAGCATATCGCGCTTCGCGCCCGCGTCCAGAGTCGACCAAGTGCCACCGCTCCGATGGCGTGAGCGACTCTCAACGGCGTCAGCCGAGCTCGCCGGCAGCATCGTGATCGCAGGTGGACCGTTGAGGCTGGGCCGCAGCATCACCGACGGGTACGCCGTCGTGCAGGTGCAGGACAATCCCGGAGTCCGCGTGTATGTGAACAATCGGAGAGGTGACATGCACTGCCGGCCAGCCCTGATCAGCGCGCTCGCCGCCGTGATCGGCACCGCGCTCGTTGGCGGAGGCGCGGCCGGCGCGCAGGGGACGTTGACGAAACCGCCAGGCGGCGATCGGCATTGCGTCATCAACTCCAGCGGCATCGACTTCGGCGTCTGCGACACGCTCGACGCCACGCCGACCGACGCGACCGGATCGATCACGTACTCGTGTTCGCAGGGCGGTGGCGCGTTGAACGTCATCGTCGCGATCGATCGCGGGCTCGCTGGATCGTTCGACCGCGCGATCTCGAACGGCCAGGGGCGCCTCGGTTACAACGTCTATCTCGACGTTGGCCACACGCGGATCTGGGGAGACGGGTCGAGCGGCACGGCTACGCTCACGGACAAGGTGCCGGGAAACGATCATCCGATTACGGCGACCGCCTTCGGGCGCGTGTTTCCGCGGCAGAACGTCGGCAGCGGCCGCTACGTCGACAGCCTCGTCGTGACGATGCAGGTCTGAATAGACTGCGGCAGAAGCTCCTTGTGTCTCGACCGCGTTTCGCTGATGCTTCCTGTCGTCAGGCGGAAAACCTGGTGAACGGTGTTGCTCATGACCGACGCGTCGATTGATGTCTTCGTTTCCTACTCTGACTCTGAGCTCGAACGCGTCAGGCCGTTGATAGACGCTCTCCGCGAGGAGGGGTGGTCGGTGTGGTGGGATCGGCGCATCCTGCCCGGACAGACCTGGGACCAGGTCCTCGGGCCGGCCCTCGATGAAGCACGCTGCGTCATCGTCGTCTGGTCTCTAACATCGGTGACCTCCGAATGGGTTCGGGCAGAGGCGGAGGACGCGCGGAGCCGCGGCATTGTCGTTCCCGTGCTGCTCGACGACGTCAGGATTCCCCTTCAGTTTCGGCCGATCCAGGCCGCCAGGCTCGTCGGCTGGTCCGGCGACAGGAACGACGAACGCTTCGCTAGTCTGCGCCTGGCGATCAGCGCGAAGCTGGACGCGACGCATGGTCCCGCGGCCCAATCCACGCGTGAGGTGGCGAAGCCATCGCCAGTGGATCCAGGTCCTCAGCGGGTTCGAGCGTCCGAGAGCCATGGCCGGCCAGGCTGGATCTCCGCCAAATCGACACTCGATCCGGAGGGACCGTTTCTCCTGCCGATCGAAGACGTCTTTTCCATTACCGGGCGCGGTACCGTCGTGACTGGACAGATTCAACGGGGGACGATCAAAGTCGGCGAGGGAATCGAGATCGTTGGATTCCGCGAGACCGTGAAGACCGTTGTCACGGGAATCGAAATGTCCAGAAAGCTGGTGGATGAAGGCCGCGCGGGTGATTCCGTCGGAATCCTCGTGCGCGGTGTGCCGGCAACAGACGTCCAGCGCGGCCAGGTTCTCGCAAGGCCGGGTTCGATCAAACCGCACACGAGGTTCAGCGCTGACGTCTACCTGTTGACGCAACAAGAAGGCGGACGCAAGGCTCCGATCAGGAATGGCTACACGATGCAGTGTTACGTGAGAACTGTGGACGTGGCTGCCACGCTCGAGCTCCCGGCGGGCACGGACATTATGATGCCGGGTGATAACTTGCGAGTGGTCATCGGCCTCGAAGACGCAGTCGCCATTGAGAAGGACTCGTTGTTCGCGATTCGTGAGAAGGACCGCACCATCGGAGCAGGGAGAGTGCTTCAGCCCGAGACGTGACAGAGGCGCCGAGAGGCGACAATACACGCAGGAGGAACACTGTGAAGAACAATGGACTGAAAGTCGTGCTGGCGGCGGCGGTGCTGATTCCTCTGGCCGTCTACGCTCAGCCCCGGCCGGGCAACCCGACGACGGCGACCGTCATCACGAAGGCGGAGATCGACAAGATCAGCGCCACGGAGCAGTCGCAGCAGACCCGCGACGAGAATGCCAGGGTTGTCGACATCGGCGACGGCTGGAGCATGGAGCTGGGCATCGTTCATCGCTCGAAGCAAAGCGTGATGACGGTCGCACAGGCTCAGGCCGCCGGAGGTCGAGGCAATGCACCGGCAGCCGGCGCTCGTGGCAATGCCCAGGCCGCGGCCCCAACCACTCCGTGTGGCGAGCAGATGGCCAATCCGCCAGCAGACGCACTTCAAGGCGCCATCACCCACGACAATCAGACCGAGGGTTATTACATCGTCTCGGGCGGCGGCACGGCGTTCATCGACGGCAAGGTGGTGAACGGCCGGCGCAGCACGAACAACCCCGACGGCGGACCGAACGGCCCGGGCTGCGGTGGCGGCGTGGCGGTTGGCTCCCGCAAAGTCGAGTTGAAGGTCGGCGACGTGCTGATCGTTCCGCCGGGCGTCATCCATGGCTGGTTCGACATTCCCGATCATGTTGACTATCTGAGCTTCCGCCCGTCGCATGGCGTGATGAAGAACGGCTGGGTGAACCCGACGATCGCGTCGAAGTAGCGTAGTACCTTCGGCTACGCAGAGAGTCTGTCGCAGGCCATTGTTCCCGATGCCGATACCCGAGTGGCTCGAGCCAATGGCCGCGACCTTGACTCAGGACCGCTTCGGCGGACCTGACTGGCTGTTCGAGCGCAAGTTCGACGGCATCCGCTTGCTCGCGTACAAACAGGGAGACGAGGTCCGGCTCTACTCCCGCAATCGTCTTCCTCAGAATCTGCCGCCGGTCGTCAGCGCCGTCCGCGCGCTCCCCGTCGACGAGGTCATCCTCGACGGCGAAATGACCTGGGACGGTCACAGCGGTTATCACGTCTTCGACATCCTCTGGATCGACGGCCGCCTCGTCACGTCGCTGCCGATTGAAGAACGCCGTGCGCTGCTGAAGTCGCTCCCATTCGAGGCACCCTTGCAGCGGGTGGAGCTCCTTGACGATCCGGAGCCGTGGGATCGCGCGAGACGCGAAGGGTGGGAAGGCGTGATCGCGAAGCGCCGCGGCTCGCCGTACGAACATCGACGCTCGAAGCACTGGCTCAAGATGAAAGTCGAGGCGGCGCAGGAGTTCGTCGTCGGCGGCTTCACCGATCCACAAGGCGCCCGCGTCGGCCTCGGCGCGCTGCTCGTCGGCTACTATGCGCCTCGACCAGACGCCGGGTCGAACGATGAGGCCGACGACCTCGTCTTCGCCGGGAAGATCGGCACCGGCTTCGACACGAAGCTCCTCGTCGATTTGCGACGGCGTCTCGACGAGCTCGCCGTGGAGAAGACGCCGTTCACGAAGGGCACGGGTCTGCCCCGTCACGGTCATTGGGTTCGCCCCGAGATCGTCGTGCAGATAGGCTTCATCGAGTGGACCGTGCACGGGAAGCTTCGGCATCCGCGGCTTCTGGGCGTCCGCGCCGACAAGAACCCTCGCGATGTCGTTCGGGAGCCATCGTGATCTCCCACCCGGACAAGGTGCTCTTTCCAGACGATGGGATCACCAAGGGTGAGCTGGCGGCGTACTACGAAGCGATTGCGCCGGTCATGCTTCCGCATTTGCGCGGCCGTCCGCTGACGATGGAGCGATATCCGGCGGGCATCGAGCGCCAGGGATTCTGGCAGAAGGATGTCTCGAAGGGATTTCCCGAGTGGCTCGAGCGCGTCGAAGTGCCCAAGAAGGACGGCGTTGTGCATCATCCCGTGGTCACCGACCTCCAGTCGCTGCTGTGGACCGTCAACCAGAACACGATCACGCATCACGTCTGGTCGTCGCGCGTTCCGGATCTGAAGCATCCTGACGTCTGCGTCTTCGATCTCGATCCCTCGACTGACGACGTCGAGACGGTTCGGCGGGCCGCGATCGATCTTCGCGATCTCCTCGAGAAGCTCACGCTTCAGTCATGGATCAAGACGACGGGCTCGAAAGGGTTTCACATCGTCGTCCCGCTGGACGGCAAGACGCCGATTGGCCAGGTGGCGCGGTTCGCCGGCGCCGTCGGAAAAGTCTTCGTCGGCCTCCAGCCGGATGCGCTGACGCAGGAGTTCGCCAAGGTCGATCGACGCGGGCGCATCTACGTCGACACTGGAAGAAATGGATATCACTCGACGTTTGCCGCTGCGTACACCGTACGAGCGCGCCGCGGCGCGCCAGTGTCGGCGCCGTGCACGTGGACCGAGGTCGAGCGCGGTGAGGTCGAGCCCGCTACGTTCACGGTGCGGAACATCCTCGAACGCGTGCGAACGATCGGCGACGTGTGGGCGGAGATGCGAGAACGGGGAACGTCGCTGAAGCGGGCGATTGAACTGGTTGCCAGGATGAATGGTTAGCGCGCGAGCGGGATGACTTCTGGATTCAGCAGATCCATCTGCGCAAATGCGCGGGCCTCGGCAAAGATGACGTTCCGGATCGCACGGTCGGCCATGCGGCTGTTCGCGGCGGCCGTGTTGCTCGCCACGTGCGGCGTCAGGATGACGTTGGCGAGCGAGCGGAAGTCGCCGCTTCCCTCGATCGGGACGTAAGGTTCGCGCACGAAGACGTCGAGGGCGGCTCCGCCGAGGCGGCGGCTGACCAGGGCCGCGAACAGCGCGCCCTCGTCGACGAGCGTGCCGCGGGCCGTGTTGATCAACCACGTGCGCTCTCCGAGGTGCGCGAGGCGCTCGGCATTGACGAATCGGATGTTGTCGCGGGTCGCAGACATGTGCAGGCTCACGAAGTCCGCGCCCCGCACCGCCGTCGCGAAGTCATTCGTCACCACGTCGAAGTGTTCAAGCTGCTCGAGCGCCGGCAGGCCGGGCCGTGAACAGCCGACGACCCGCATGCGATAGCCGAGAGAGGCGAGGCGCGCGACCGCGCGCCCGATGCCGCCGCAACCGACGATCGCCAGCGTCTTTCCCTCCAACTCCTCACCGATCACCGGATCCCACCCGCCTTTTGTCAGACTCGCTGACATGGCGACCAGTGCCCGCGCGGCGGCCGCAATCAGCATCATCGTGTGCTCGGCCACCGACTGATTGAGGACGCCGGGGGTGTTGGTGCAGAGAAGGCCGGACGCGGTGGCTTTGATCTTGTCGATCCCGTCGTGGCCGACGCCGAATCGAGCGATCACGCCGCCTGCGGGCAGCGCGTCGTACAACGCGTTTGAATAGGTCCCGGACCCGACAATCGCGTGCGAAGCGCGCGCTTCAAGGACGGCCGAGGCCAGTTCGGCCTCCGCGTTCGGGGCGCGCAGGCACTCGAGGCCCGGGGCCGCCGCGAAACGCGCTTCGGCTTTGCGATACTCGGATTCGGTGACGAGAACTCTTGGCTTCGTATTCGCCATGGCGCGGCGAATGTAGCATTGACAGCGGCTCGCGGCGGTTCCTATTCTTCGAAGCACGTCCTCGTCCAACGCGGAGTCTCCATGGCGCCAGAGGTCTTGACCAGCTCTCCGAGCGCGGAGCCTCCAGGCTTTCCGCAAGCGGCCCGGCCTCGAAATACTCACGTCCGCCACAAAGTGCTGGCGATGGCGATGGCCCTGGGCGCGATCACCTATCTCGATCGCGTCAGCATCGCTGTCTCTCGTCCGTACATCGCACGCGATCTCGATCTCAGCCCGACACAGATGGGTTATGTGTTCAGCGCGTTCTACGTTGCCTATGCGCTGTTCGAGATTCCCACCGGGTGGTGGGGCGACCGTGTCGGCACGCGGCGCGTCCTGACGCGCATCGTCTGCTGGTGGTCCGCGTTTACGGTGCTCACCGGCTTTGCGTTCAGCTATTCGTCGCTGCTGGCAATCCGGTTTCTGTTCGGCAGCGGCGAAGCCGGCGCCTGGCCGAACGTCGCCCGCACGTTTTCCCGATGGTTTCCACGGCAGGAGCGAGGCACCACGCAGGGCGCATTTTTCATGGCTGCGCACCTGTCCGGCGGCCTGACGCCGATGCTCGTGACGGCGTTGCTCGTCTACTTCGATTGGCGTTCGCTGTTCGTCCTGTTCGGATCGATCGGTTTCGTGTGGGCCTGGGGCTGGTATTGGTGGTTTCGTGATTCACCAGGTGAGCACCCGGGTGTTGG
>Ga0070665_100006685_pt1 | contig 11724 bp, 9 predicted proteins | sample KBSS13metaG_FD_65862 | JGI IMG/M metagenome (GOLD analysis project Ga0070665, IMG submission 65862) | Switchgrass rhizosphere microbial communities from Kellogg Biological Station, Michigan, USA - KBS S1-3 metaG | ecosystem: Host-associated > Plants > Roots > Rhizosphere > Soil ...
GACCCGTTCCTCGGTCGGGGTCAGGCCGCCGGCCGACGCGTGGTCCGGGATGCGCGCGAGCTCAGCCCGTGCGCGCTCGGCCCACAGCGGCGCCTGCAGGTCCTCGAACGTCGCCAAGGCCTCGTGCAACGCATCGCGGGCGAGCTGCTTGCGCCGCGTGCGGCGACGTAGCTGACCGATGAGCAGCAGCGTCCTCGCGCGTTCGAACGGCATCGGGAGACCCTCGAACAGGTCCAGCGACGCTTCCGCCGCGGGCACGGCATCGTCCAGGTCTCCACGAGCGGCGTGGAGCATCGCGCGGCACCGTTCGGCGGTCGCCAGGGACCATCGGCCACGGGACGTCGCGGCCTCGTCATCCAGGCGGGCCAGGACCCCGGTCGCCTCCTCCAGGTCTCCCGCCGTCACGAGCGCCTCGATGAAGTCGCCGGCATGGGCGCACATGCGTGGCTCGCGGATCCCCGCCTCCCGCTTCAGCTCGTCGAGGAGCCGCAGCTGGGCCACCGCCAGCTGGGCATCTCCGCGGGAGAGGGCGGCGACGCCGAGAGCGAGTCGCGCCGGCGCTCCGTCCAGGCCGATCGTGGAGTCGACCGCGCCGGCGTCCAGGATCTGCCTGGCTGTCGACTCGGCCTCGTCCACCAGCCCCATCCTCGCCAAGGACACAGCATGGAAGCCCACCTCCCAGGGGAGACCGCCCGTCCCCCCGGTCTCCTCGGCCCGGTCGACGGCCTCCCGGGTGAGCTGGCCGGCGACCACGAAACGACCGGCGATGAGCTGTGCCTCGGCCATCCAGCCGAGGATCGCGGGGAGGATGGACCGGTTCTCGACGCTCGCGCGGTCGTACATGCCGCGGAGCAGGTCGAGCCCCTCGTCGATGCGACCGTCGTAGGCCAGCAGACGGCCGGCCAGGTCGTCGCCGTGCGAGGCGGTGCGCACCGGCGGGAAGCGCGGCCTGCGGCCGGGGTCCACACCCTCCAGCCGTTCCAGGTGCACGCCCAGGCCGGCGTAGAACTCTGCCTCGACCAGGGCCGCACTCACCTGGAAGACCACCTCCGGGTCGGGATGCGCGACCCGGTCGAGCGCTCCGAGCGCGCGCCGAGCTGCCTCCAGCTTGCGCGCGATGTCGTTGTCGGAGATGCGCGAGAGGAGCTCGAGCACCTCGGCCTGGAGCAAGGGGTCACCGGCTGCCTCGTCCGCGGCCTGGACCCCGTGCGCCACCGCCCGCTCGAGCGAGCCCGAGAGCCGGACGACGTACATCAGGTGGAAGAGCGCGCCCGCTCGGAGAACGCCTGCGGGCAGGCTCGCCACCACCGACTCGAGCTCCGCGACCGCCCCGGGCGCATCGCCGGCACTGTGCAGCAGCCGGCCGTAGGCGATGCGGCGCAGAGCCAGGGCCTCGGTGTCTTCCGGCGGGGTCAGCCGGCACGCCCGGTGCAGGAGATCGGCGGCAGCGTCAGGCGCCCCTCGCCGCCACGCCTGCTCGGCTGCCCCCTCGAGCGCCACGGCCACCTGCGGGTCCGGCTCCTCCGCCGCGGTCGCCAGGTGCCGGGCGCGCTCCTCCAGGTTGTCCGAGAGCATCGCCATCGCGCGGTGGAGGTCGCACCGACGGCCGGCCTCGATCGACTCGTAGGCAGCGGCGGCCAGGATGGGGTGGCTGAACCGCACCCGCCCCTGATCCAGGGTCACGATGCCCTGGCGGGCCGCGGCCTCGAGCGCCTCCCGGAGGTCCAGGGCCGCGGGGTCCAGGCGGCTGAGCAGGTTCAGGAGGGGGTCTCGGGGAACCGAGGCCAGCTCGACGGCTCCGCGGACCGGGTCCGGCAGAGCAGCGATCCTGGACCGGGCGAGCTCCAGGACCGTGTCGGGGAGCTTGGCCTCCAGCCCGTCGCCGGACCGGACGGCGCCGAACGCGCGGGCGAGCTCCAGCGCGTGCAGGGGATTGCCCTGCGAGAGCTCCGCGATCCGTACGACGCGTGGCCAGGCAGGGGCCCAGCCGAGAACCCGCCGCAGGATCCGGGACAGGTCGCTGGGTCCGAGCGGGCCCAGCACGATCGCCTGATGGCGGCCCTCCGGCATCGCCCGGGCCAGCTCGGCGGACCACTCGATCGCGTCGTCGCCGGGGGATGATCGACCTCCGCCCCGCGGACCCGCGGTGACACCGAGGGTCCGCACCAGCGCGATGCGCGTGCTGCTGCCGGCCAGGCGGCGTACCAGGAACGCCAGGATGCGGGCGGTGGGTGGATCGAGCCATTGGGCGTCGTCGACAGCCACGAGGAGGGGGCGTCGGGAGGCCACGGCCCGTGCTGCCGCCACCGTCGCGAGGCTGAGGGAGAGCTGGTCGACCGGCTCTCCGGTCTCCTCCAGGCGGGTGATCGTCCGGAGCACGCGAGCCTGAGGAGCGGGAAGGGCGTTCAGGGCGTCCAGCCCGATGTCACCGAGCAGGGACACGAGGCCGGCGTAGGACAGGTCCATCTCCGAGCGGGTCGGCTGGCACCTGGCGACGACGTACTCCTGCTCGCGCGCGGCGTCGAGCAGTCCGCGGAGCAGCGTGGTCTTGCCGATCCCGGGTGGGCCCTCGAGGAGGACGGAGCGTGGCTCGGCGATCCGATCGGCGAGCAGCTCGTCGAGGATGCCCACCTCTGCGGTCCTGCCCGCGATCACCTGTGTCATGCCCGGCCCCCTGGTCAGCCGACCTGCGAGAACGGTCTCTCGTCCGACGCACCCTCGGCAAGATCATGGCGGGAGCGACGTCGGTCTCGATGCCGGCCGGGAACCTAGACTCCGGCCATGCTCGACCGCCGCGCCCTGGTCCGCCGACCGTCGTCCCGCCTCGCCGAAGGGCTGATCACCCACATCGAACGGAGGCCGGTCGACGTCGACCTGGCGATGCGGCAGTGGGACGGCTACGTCGCAGCCCTCCACGCGAACGGGTGGGAGACGATCGCGGTGCCGCCGATGGAGGACTGCCCGGACGGCGTTTTCATCGAGGACGACGTCGTGATGTACGGCGACCGGGCCGTCGTCGCGCGACCCGGCGCCGACGAGCGCAAACCGGAGACCGCGGCCATCGCCGACCTGCTCGGCGCCCTCGGGTACGACGTCGTCTCGATCGAGGCTCCCGGCACGCTCGACGGCGGCGACGTGCTCAAGCACGACGACACGGTCTGGGTGGGGCTCGGCGGGCGGACGAACCAGTCGGGGCTCGAGCAGCTGACGGCGTACGTCGAGCCGTACGGCGCGCGGGTCGTCGCGGTGCCGATCACCAAGGTGCTCCACCTGAAGTCCGCGGTGACGGCGCTGCCGGACGGGACGGTGGTCGGCTACGAGCCCCTGGTCGACGACCCGACGGCATGGCCGTCGTTCCTGGGCGTGCCCGAGGAGTCGGGGTCGCACGTGGTGCTGCTCGGCGGGGACACGGTGCTGATGAGCACCGACGCGCCCGAGAGCGCGCGCCTCTTCGAGGCGCGTGGGCTCGACGTGGTGGAGGTCGACATCAGCGAGTTCATCAAGCTCGAGGGTTGCGTGACCTGCCTGTCGGTCCGACTGCGCCACACGCCCTGACCGGACGCATGCCTCTCAGTCGGTGAATGCGCAGAACTCGTTGCCGGCGGGGTCGGCCAGGACGGTCCAGGCGATGCCGCCCTCTCCTCGCCGGTGCAGCACGGTCGCCCCGTGGGCGATCAGCCCGTCGAGGTCGTCGGTGGTCACGTCGATGTGGACGCGGTTCTTCGCGGTCTTGGGCTCGGGCACGCCGGAGAAGTCGAAGGAGTCCCAGGGGCAGTCGGGGATGCCCTCGACCCAGGAGTAGCCGTGGTCGTCGTCGTCACCCACGGTGCCGCCGACGACCACCGCCCACCAGGCCGCCAGGTCGCGGCTCACCTGCGGGCCCTCGCCGCAGTCCCAGCCCAGCTCGTAGGGTCGCCGCGTCACCTGCTCGCGCGGGAAGACGCAGTGCTCCTGCCCGTCGGGATCGAGCAGCATCGTCCAGCGCGGCAGCACCTGTTCGATCGTGGCGCCGGCGTCGACGGCGCGCTGCACCGACTCGGCGTTCACGTCGAGGTGGACGCGGTTCTTCACGGTCTTGGGCTCCGGTACGACGTTCAGCCAGACCTGGATGCGGCCCGACTCGTCACGCAGGTGGCCGTCTCCGTCGTCGTGCATCTCGAGGCTCCAGCCGAGCATGGTCGCCCAGTACTCGCCCGACACCCGGGCGTCGGAGACGTCGATGCAGAGATCCTTGTACGTCGCGAGAGCCATACCGGACAGTCTTCACCAGATCGCGGACGAGCCCTCGGCCTGCCTCGAAACCCGGCGTGACCCGAACCTCAACGCCTAGGGTGCGCCCGTGAACACGCCCGGAAGCCCGGCCAGGGCCGCGCGTCGCGCCGTCGTCGTGGGCTTGGTTGCCACGGCCCTCGCGGGCTGCCGGTTCGATCGGAGCAGCCCGACGGCGGGTCGGACGACGCAGCCCACGAACCCGCTCACCCAGGACTCGGTGTTCCCCCATCCGGACCGGGCACTCGCGACCCGAGAGCTGCTGCCCTACGGCGCGACGTACAGCTTCGACCAGGGCAGCAAGCGTGTGAACACCACCCTGGAACGCCTCCGCGGACCGCTCGTCGACCTGCCCACCGGTCGAGTGGGCGTGACCGACCCCGGCTACCTCCCTCCGGGCGAGACGCCGCCCACGGTCGGCTTGGCGCCCGGGACCTATCCGACGGAGCTGGCCGTCCTGGGCTTCCACGACCAGGGCACCACGACGTACCGGGGTTGCGTGGCCGTTCTCGGTGACCCCGGCCAGGGGCTCGTGTGGCGCACCCTCCGCGACGACGTCGGCGAGGTCGTGTACCTCGGGGTCGACGACGGCATGGGGTGTCTGTTCCACGCCGCCGACCTCGCCGCTCTCACCGACGCCGTCGAGCCGTACGACGCCCTCGTCGCGCGGATCCTGGACAGCCCGCTGGCGGGGATCCGGATCGACGGTCGCACGGCGGCCGTCGTCTTCGACTGTGGGATGGGGGACGGCGGCTACCCGACGTACGTCGGCTACGACCACGGCGGCGAGGCCGTCGCCGTGGCTGTTGACCTCGAGCTCCACCACCGCGGCATCCGCAGCTGACCGAGCGATGCGGAATCCGTCGCACACCGACTGACGAGCGGTGGAATCCGTAGTCCCGGCCGCCGTAGGCTGCCGGCATGAGCACGACACTCGCCGGCGGCACCGCCCTCACCCAGCAGCGCAACCTGGTCACCGAGATCCCGGGCCCTCGGTCGCGGGAGAAGCTGGCCCGCAAGCAGCAGTACGTCGCGAACGGGGTGGGCACCACCCTGCCGGTGTTCATCGAAGCGGCCGGCGGCGGCATCCTGCTGGACACCGACGGGAACTCGCTGATCGACCTCGGGTCCGGCATCGCGGTCACCACGGTCGGGAACGCCGCTCCGGGTGTGGTCAGTCGGGTGCAGGAGCAGGTCGCGGCGTTCACCCACACCTGCTTCATGATCACGCCGTACGACGGTTACGTGGACGTCGCGGTCGCGCTGGCCGAGCTGACCCCGGGCGACCACGCCAAGAAGTCGGCGCTGTTCAACTCCGGCGCCGAGGCGGTCGAGAACGCCGTCAAGATCGCGCGCGTGGCGACCGGCAAGGACGCCGTCGTGGTGTTCGACCACGCGTACCACGGCCGCACCAACCTGACGATGGCGATGACGGCCAAGAACATGCCGTACAAGAACGGTTTCGGTCCCTTCGCCGGCGAGATCTACCGGGTGCCGATGTCCTACCCCTTCCGCGAGACCGAGGGGGTCAAGGGCCAGGACGCGGCGGCGCGTGCGATCGACCAGATCGAGAAGCAGGTCGGCGCCGAGAACCTCGCCTGCATCGTGATCGAGCCGATCCTCGGCGAGGGAGGCTTCGTGGTGCCGGCCGACGGCTTCCTGCCGGCCCTGGCCGCGTGGTGCCGCGACAACAACGTGCTGTTCGTGGCCGACGAGATCCAGTCCGGCTTCTGCCGTACCGGTGACTGGTTCGCCTGCGACCACGAGGGCGTCGTCCCCGACCTGATCACCACCGCCAAGGGCATCGCCGGCGGACTCCCGCTCGCGGCCGTCACCGGACGCGCCGAGATCATGGACTCGGTCCACGCCGGCGGCCTGGGGGGCACGTACGGCGGCAACCCGGTCGCCTGCGCGGCGGCGCTCGGAGCGATCGAGGAGATGCGCACCCACGACCTCGCGGCTCGCGCGCGGGCGGTCGAGGCGATCATCCGACGTCGGCTCGAGGCGATCGCCGCCGACCACCCCACGATCGGCGACATCCGCGGACGAGGCGCGATGATGGCGATCGAGCTGGTCAAGCCCGGCACCCTCGAGCCCGACGCCGCGCGCGCCGGTGCCGTCGCGGCGTACTGCCACCAGAAGGGCGTCGTCGTCCTCACGTGTGGCACCTGGGGAAACGTCTTCCGCTTCCTGCCGCCCCTGTCGATCCGCGACGAGCTGCTCGAGGAGGCCTTCGACGTCGTCGCGGAGGCATTCACCGCCACCGCGTGAGGACGTACTCGAACTTCTGACGCGCCGCCGGTCGCGGCAGTATCCAGGTCGCGATCCAGGTCGCGATCCAGGTCGCGATCCAGGTCGCGGTCGCGCTGACCCGCGGAGTCGTGGAAGAGCCGTCCCGTCGAGCACGACCTCGAGTCCGTACTGCTCGTAGGTGACGTCGCGGAACACCGTCTGCGCCATCACCGGCGGAGCTGTCGACGACCAGCCGGCACACCGTGGCCCCGCTCGACCCGGGTGAGGTAGCCGTGCTCCAGCGCCGAGCAGCTTCCTCCGCGAGGTCCGCGAGAATGCTGCGGATCCAGGCCCGGTCCCGCACCCGCGGTCGCGTCGAGTGCTGCGAGCAGTCGCGACGGACTCGTCCGCCGCCCCTGCCAGAGATCGGCGAGGACAGCGATCCGTCGCATCGGTTCGGTCGCACTCCGGGCTGGTGGCAGACGTTCCGCCGGACGTCGACGCCCACCTCGACAGGCCCGTCGTCGTCGTGATGTCTCCACCCAGGTCCGCCACGACGCGCAGCGGCGAGCGAGCGCAGAGAGCGGCGGACCAGGCGTACGGAACGCCGGCCCACGCCCGCTGCAGCCACGTCGGGTCGCCGGTGTGGTCGACGAAGACGCCCGGCAGGACGCGGGTGAGATCCCGACGCCGCAGGGCTCGCTCGAGGCCGGCCGCCGGACCTACCCCGTGCGCCAGAAGCTGGCGGCGAGCGACCACCCCGGACTGCAGCCGGAGCAACCGGTCAACGCCGCCCCTGCACTCGTCGTGCGCCGGGTCGACTACCCGCGTTGTGGTCCACTGCCGCACCTGTGGAGAAGTCCCGTTCGAAGTTTCGTCGCACCGGGTACGTCTGAACTTCGAGTGCGGTCGCCGCCGCCCCACAACCGGTCGATAGCGTCACCCGTGTGACGAGTCCGGTCGAGGTGCTGACCCAGCGGGTACAGGCGGCGCTGGGCGCCGCGTTCGGCGAGGAGTACGGCGACGCCGACCCGCTGATCAGGGCGAGCCAGTTCGCGGACTACCAGGCGAACGTCGCGATGTCACTGGCGAAGCGCCTCGGCCGGTCGCCCCGCGACGTGGCGAACGCGCTGGTCGAGCACCTCGAGATCGACGACGTCTGCGAGCCGGTCGAGGTGAGCGGGCCGGGCTTCCTCAACCTCCGGCTGCACGACGCCTGGCTGTCCGACACCGTCGACGGGCTCGGCGCGGACCCGCGGCTCGGCGTACCGACGCAGGCGCGCCTGGTCGTGCCGATCGACTACTCCGCGCCGAACGTCGCCAAGGAGATGCACGTCGGTCACCTCCGGACGACGGTGGTCGGCGACGCCCTCGCCCGGGTCCTGGAGCACCTCGGCCACGACGTGATCCGACAGAACCACATCGGCGACTGGGGCACGCCGTTCGGGATGCTGATCGAGCACCTGCTGGACGTCGGCGAGGAGTCCTCGGACGCCGACCAGCTGCGCACCGACCCGAACGCCTTCTACCAATCGGCTCGCGAGAAGTTCGAGGGAGACGACGCCTTCGCCGACCGCTCGCGCTCCCGGGTCGTCAGTCTGCAGGCGGGCGACGCCGACACGTTGCGCCTGTGGCAGGAGCTGGTCGACCTCTCCAAGACCTACTTCAACCAGATCTACGGCACCCTCGGCGTCGGGCTCCGCGACGAGGACCTGGCCGGCGAGTCGACGTACAACGACGACCTGGCCGCGGTCTGCGACGAGCTCGAGGCCGCCGGGATCGCGACGATGAGCGACGGCGCGCTCTGCGTGTTCCTCGACGGGTTCACCGGTCGCGAGGGCAAGCCGGTCCCGTTGATCATCCGCAAGTCCGACGGCGGCTACGGCTACGGCACGACCGACCTCGCCACCGTCCGCCACCGGGTGCGCGACCTGCACGCCGACCGGATGCTCTACGTGATCGGCGCGCCCCAGTCGCTGCACCTGCAGATGGTCTGGGCGACGGCGCGTCTCGCCGGCTGGCTGCCCGACTCGGTCGAGGTCGTCCACGTCCAGATCGGCAACGTCCTCGGGCCCGACCGCAAGATCCTCAAGACCCGGTCGGGGGCACCCCTCCGGCTGACCGCGCTCCTCCAGGAGGCCGTCGACAAGGCCCGAGCCGTCGTCGACGAGGCCCGCCCCGACCTCCCCGAGGAGGTACGCGCGGAGATCGCGCCGCAGGTCGGCATCGGCGCGGTGAAGTACGCCGACCTCTCCGTGGCTCACGACACCGAGTACAGCTTCGACCTCGACCGGATGGTCGCGCTCACCGGGAACACCGGGCCTTATCTCCAGTACGCCGCCGCGCGCGTCCGCTCGATCCTGCGGTCCGCCGGTGAGGTCACCGCGGGTCCGGTGGTCGTCGGTGCGAAGGCCGAGCACGACCTGGCCCTGGCCCTCCTGGGCTTCGGTGAGGTCGTGGTCCAGGTCGGCGACGCCCTCGAGCCGCACCGTCTGTGCGGGTACCTCTTCGAGCTCGCCCAGGACTTCTCGGTGTTCTACGAGAACTGCCCGGTCCTCGGCGCCGGCGACGAGGCCACCCGGGCGTCTCGGCTGGCCCTGTGCCGGACCACGCTCGACGTCCTCGTGGCCGGCCTCGACCTGCTCGGCATCTCCTCTCCCGACCGGATGTAGCCCTTCCGGCGACCCGCGCTTGGGGCGTCGTGTAATGATGTAATCATGATTACCGACGATGCGCTGGAGCGGGTGCGCGGCTGGTTCTCCGGCCGGCTCCCGGAGGACTGGCAGGCCTCCCCCGCCGACATCAGCGTCGACCGCGACGAGATCGTGGTCACCCTCCACCTGCCCGACGTCGAGGCCGGCGAGTCCGAGACCGAGACCGCGGAGGCCCGGGCCGGCCGCGCCAGCGCCTTCCGCGAGGACACCCGCGAGCAGCGCATGTCCATCGCCCGCGAGGCCCAGCACCGCTACGAGCGCACCGTGAGCTGGGGTGTCGCCATCGGCGACCACCAGCAGCTGTTCACGCATCTGGCGGCCCCGACCATGACCCGGCTGCGTCAGCCCCAGCGTCAGGTGCTCGACACCCTCGTCGACGCCGGCGTGGCCCGCTCCCGGGCGGACGCCCTCGCCTGGTGCGTCCGGCTGGTCGGGCAGCACGAGGACGACTGGCTCAGCGAGCTGCGCGAGGCGATGAGCAAGGTGGCCGAGGTCCGCACCCAGGGCCCGCAGGCCTGAGCGTCACGCACACGAGCCGGGTACGACGTCGTCGTACCCGGCTCGATCACTCCGCAGGGGACAGTGCCACGAACGCACGGCGTACGGCGTCCTGGGCGTTGCGCCCGACGTGGCCGGCGGCCGCGTGACGGCGTCCACGTCGGACGCCCTCCGCGTCGGCCAACCGTGACGCGATCGTTGCTCGCGCCAGTTCCTCCAGCATCGGGTCCATCGGTCGATGCCCTCAGGACCCTTCCGCGACGGCGTAGATCGCGTCCGCGACAAGGCCGTGGGCCTCGCGGTGGACACTCTCGGCCGCATCCGCGTCGGGTGCGTCCACGAGGCAGAAGACCTTGCCGTTCGCCTCGTCGACCCAGTACCGCAGGTAGCTCACGCCGTACCGCTCCTGCGTCTTCAGGTCGGCGGCGTGTGCCTGCTCGACATCGGTCAGCCCCACCGGGCCCTCCATCGTGTGGACGTCCATGAACAGCGCCATCTGACGCTCCTTCTTCTCGCACGCACAGCGACTCTCGCTGTGCCACCATGAGCCTCGTGCAGAGCCCGCCTGCCGGCCATGACCAGGCGACCGGGGCGACTGATCGAGCAGCCAAGACCTCGTCGACACCCTCTCTCCCGGACCCCTTCGGCCTCGCGCTGCAACGCCTGCGCCTGGAAGGGGCGATCTTCCTGCGCGCGGAGTACCGCGAGCCGTGGGCCTACGAGTCCCTGTCCGGTCCCGACACCGCTGCCATCCTGCGGCCCGGCACCGACCGACTGGTGCTGTTCCATGTGGTCGCCAGCGGCACCTGCTGGGTCCAGGTCGGTGACCAGGAGAAGCACTGGGCGTCCGCCGGTGACGTGGTCGTCCTCCCCTACGGCGACCAGCACCGGATGGGCGGTGTGCGGGAGAGCGAGTACGTGCCGCTGATGACGATCATGGAAGCCCCGCCCTGGACGCGGATGCCCCTGATCAGGCTCGGTCGTGACGGCGCAAGGACCGACCTCGTCTGCGGATTCCTGCACAGCGAGGACCTGCTGTTCGACCCGGCGCTCCGCGTCTTCCCGTCGGCCTTCGTGGTCCGCCCGCAGGGCTCGGCGGGTGCCGACTGGGTGCGCGCCAACATCGACTTCGCGCTCGCCCAGGCGGAGGCCTCTCCGCTCGGGCCGGACGCGGTCAGCACCCGGCTGCCGGAGATGCTGCTCGTGGAGGTGCTCCGCCAGCACCTGGCGACGGCGCCGGCGGTGGAGCGCGGTTGGCTCGCGGCGCTGCACGACCCGGTGCTCAACCCGGCCCTGGCCGCCCTGCACGCGGCTCCCGAGAGGAAGTGGACCGTCACCGACCTCGCCCGCCTCGCGGCCGTGTCGCGCTCGGGCCTCGACGAGCGGTTCCGACAGGTCCTGGGGCGGTCGCCGATCCGCTACCTCACCGAGTGGCGGATGCATGTCGCCGAGGACCTGCTCACCTCCACCGACCTCGGCGTGGCCGCGATCGCCCGGCGGGCCGGGTACGACGCCGAGGAGGCGTTCAGCCGCGCGTTCAAGCGCCACAGCGGGTCACCGCCCGCGCAGTGGCGGTCGCAGCACCACCTGCGGGTGGCACCCGGAATGCCCGGCCCGCCCGGCGGCGTTCCCTCGGAGTGACCTCCCCCGCGCTCTCCGTCCTCGACCTGGTTCCGGTGCGGAATGGGCAGTCGACCGGTGAAGCCCTGACCGCCACCCGCTCGCTCGCACGGGTGGCCGACGACCTCGGCTTCCGTCGGTACTGGCTCGCCGAGCACCACAACATGCCGGCGGTCGCGGCCACCAACCCGCCGGTCCTGATCGGCCTGGTCGCGGCGGCGACGGAGCGGATCCGGGTCGGGTCGGGCGGCGTGATGCTGCCCAACCACGCACCCCTCGTGGTGGCCGAGCAGTTCGCGCTGCTGGAGGCGGCGTACCCCGGCCGGATCGACCTCGGCCTCGGCCGCGCGCCCGGCACCGACCCCCTGACCAGCGTGGCGCTGAGGCACGG
>Ga0070665_100006690_pt1 | contig 11718 bp, 10 predicted proteins | sample KBSS13metaG_FD_65862 | JGI IMG/M metagenome (GOLD analysis project Ga0070665, IMG submission 65862) | Switchgrass rhizosphere microbial communities from Kellogg Biological Station, Michigan, USA - KBS S1-3 metaG | ecosystem: Host-associated > Plants > Roots > Rhizosphere > Soil ...
TGTATGAAAAGTAGGAAATGCGCCACCGCTACAGTCGCCATAGCATGCCAGGGTAATTTGATAGGTGTTGCCGCTTATCCATTTGTAATACAGGTCGCCTCCATACAGATGGGATGCGTTTACTTTCAACCCTGTAAACAATATTACAAGCAACAATACTATTGAACGAATAGTACGTAAAAATTTATTCATCATTATTAATTATAGTGTCACTAAATATTTACAAAACGATAATTATCGCCTAACGCGAATTTAACATAAAAATAGCGTTTACGCTAATTAAATATTATATTATTAATAATAAGACACCAACATTATGACATCATAAAATGATTAATTAAAAGTTTATAAATAGAACCTGCCCAGTTAATAGCATGAGGTATAATACGATATAATAATGCGATATATTTGAAATAGCAACTTAGGTGAGGTCAAAATGGGATGCGCAATTCCTTAATTATTATAATTTAATGCTTGAAGCGTTTAAAATACCGTTTCATACCCTTTTATTTTCTTTCAAAATATTAAGAAGGTAGATTACTGGAGAAATTGATTTACCCCTTGTTAAAAAACCGTATACTAAAGCTACAAATTCCAGAAAATCTATGGTTCCGCAAACCATACATATAAAACAAAAGTGGGTATTAACACTTAGTATTTTAATATTTTTCTTCAATTCCCTTCTGCCTGCAGATGGGTTTACCTTCACACTATTGCTTACCCCCATCTGGATATATTATTTATATAATAAGGGCAGGCTGCGGGAAATCAGCGTTGTTGCTTTATTGTCATTGCCTTTTGTCATAATACATTTAGTGCAAGGGGTAAATACGTCGCATTATATCAGCTCCTTTTTGGTTATCATCTCGGTCTTGTTTTTTGCCTTTGCATGGAAGTTTGCTATTGAAGAAAAGAATATAAACCTTGATGCAGTATTTAAAGCCATAGTTGTTCTCAATTTTCTTTTAGTACTGCTCAGCATTCTGCTATTATTAGTTCCTGCATTAAAACAGCTTGTATGGTACATGGTACCTATATCTAATGGTATAGTTATTCCACGCCTCAAGTTGTTTACCTCAGAAGCATCTCATTACAGTTTATGGCTGGCTCCTATAGCCATTTACTTTTATACCGTAGCCATCTTTTTAAGCCCCAAACGACCATTGGCAACACTATTTATGGTAAGTGTCCCATTGCTGTTATCCTTTTCGCTTGGCGTGCTGGCTGCCTTAATTATGAGTTTTGTATTAATGCTCATTGTTTACCTTAAAAAAGTATCATTTTCGAAAAAGGGAAAGCAGTATCTGGCAATAGTGTTGCTTTTTACTTTTGCAGCATTCCTTATTGCATATCTTTTCTATCCTTCTAATCCTTTGTTTCTTCGCCTGAAATATGTATGGCAAGGTAAAGATACCTCTGCAAGGGGCAGGACTTTTGAAGCGTTCATCCTTGCAAATAAGATAATAGCTCAAAAAAGCCACCTCTGGGGTATAGGGCCTGGACAGTTGAATATATTAGGAAGAAACACTATCTTACAGTATTACTCTTATAGTAATGCTCCACAAGCAGTCCGCATTCCCAATGCAAGTGCAGAAACAATACTTTTCTTTGGGTATGTAGGATTTGCATTCCGAATAGCCCTCGAATTATTTTTGTTTTTTAAAACAAAGGTGTTTAATAATCCTATCAGGTTCTGGCTTTTTGCGTTTGTGTTTATTTACCAGTTTACCGGCAGCTATATAACCAACATTACCGAATACATTATATGGATACTTGCATTTTCAAATGCATTTCCGCAATTAAATAACAAACCGCTAAACCCTGCCATAGCAAACAAATGAAAATTCTATTTCTTACACGTGCTACTTTATACAGCGTTTTTGGTGGGGATACAGTACAAATAGTATCTACAGCCAAATACCTGCGAAGACTTGGCGTGCAGGTAGATATACATCTGGGCAATAGCAAAATAGACTATAGCCAATACGATCTGCTGCATGTTTTCAATATTATTCGCCCTTCAGACATTTTACCTCATTTGCTGAAAAGCGGAAAACCATATGTGCTCTCTACCATATTTGTAGATTTTACAGATTACGAGCACTTGCATCGCAATGGCATTGCAGCACTTGTTACAAAAAATCTTTCTACAGATAAACTGGAATACCTGAAGGCATGGGCCCGATGGATTAAAAATGGGCAACCTATACACAGCACACAATACATATTAAAAGGACATAGAAATGCCGTGAAGCAGATAGCACAAAATGCTGAACTCTTGCTACCAAATTCAGAAAATGAACATAATCGTTTTGCAAATTATTATGATGTCACAACTCCGCACAAGGTTATATATAATGGTATAGATCTGGATATTTTCAATGTTAATACTAAAGTACAGCGGGATAATAACCTGGTAATTTGCGCCGCACGCATAGAGGGTAATAAAAACCAGCTAAACCTTATTAAAGCATTGAACAATACAAGGTTTCAATTAAAAATAATAGGCAACCCGGCACCTAATCACCGGCGCTATTATAGAGAATGTGTAAATGTGGCTGCAAATAATATAAGTTTTGAAGGTTTTGTGCCCCAGGCTAAGCTTATAGAATATTACCAGCAGGCTAAAGTACATGTATTACCAAGCTGGAACGAAACCTGTGGACTTAGCAGCCTTGAGGCAGCATATGCAGGCTGTAATATAGTGATAACAGACAGGGGTGATACTACAGAATATTATAAGGACAATGCCTGGTATTGTGAACCCGACAAACCGGTTTCTATTTACCAGGCAGTAGAACAGGCGGCAATGGCCCCTGTAAACAAAACACTCTATGACAAAGTAAAACAACAATATAACTGGCAGCAGGCAGCATTGCATACATACCAGGCATATCAACAGGCATTATATAAAGACACAGCTATAGCTGGCTAATAAACTTATTGAAAGTATTTAAACGAGCAGGACAATGAAGATTGGCATTATTGGCACCAGGGGCATACCAAATCAATACGGCGGTTTTGAACAATTTGCTGAACACTTCTCTACGCGCATGGTGGACAAGGGGCACGAGGTAGCGGTATATACGTCTCACAGGCATCCATACACCGCTGCGCAGTATAAAAACGTGCAGCTTATCAGATGCTATGACCCGGAGTACTTTATGGGAACAGCCGGCCAATTTATTTATGATTTCAATTGTATTAGAAATAGCCGAAACCAAAATTTCGATATAATTCTGCAACTCGGCTATACAAGCAGTACCGTATGGTCATGGCTATTTCCTAAGTCCGCTATACTTGCCACAAACATGGATGGCCTTGAATGGACACGCGCCAAATACAATAAGACAATACAACATTTCCTTACTTATGCCGAAAAATGGGGAGTAAAATATAGCGATCATCTCATAGCAGATTCTAAAGGAATACAGGACTATCTGAAAAGTAAATACGGTGTAAACGCAGACCTAATACATTATGGTGCGGAAGCATACAAGGAACAACCTGACGACATGGATACACTGGAGGCATATGGTGTGGATAATGGCGACTATGATTTGCTTGTAGCACGCTTTGAGCCCGAAAATAATATAGCCACAGTACTGCGCGCATATTCTTTAAATACCAACAGAAAACTTCTGCTGATTGGAGACTATATGCATACAGGCTTCGGGCGAAAAATGTTTAAAGAATTCGGAGCGTATAAACACATTCAGTTTGCCGGTGCAGAGTTTAATATGCAACGTCTTAATACATTACGCAGCAACTGCCGTATATACATTCATGGGCACTCAGTGGGGGGCACTAACCCATCCTTGCTGGAAGCAATGAATTGCGATGCTCTTATCTGTGCCCACGACAATATTTTTAACCGTTATGTATTGGAAAATGATGCTTTCTATTTCAAAAGCGAAACAGACATTGCGGAGCTTTTAAAAATATGCGTAGATAAAGACAATTATACTAATTGGATAAATAATAACAGAAGAAAAATAGACACTGAATATAACTGGGATAACATAACGAATAAAATAGAAGCCTACTTCACAAAATGGCTTGCAGCGAAAACTAAGCCACAGATAGTAGCGCTGCCGCCATCATTAACACCGGTAAACCTGCAAATGAATAAGGCGAACAAATAAACTGAGTGATGTACGAAGTAATAGCAACAAATACTGAGGTGAAAAATGCAGTGTTAAAAACGCTGCAATACTACGCCTTGTTTTCATACCCATTGAAGGCATCAGAAATTCACGGTAGTTGCAGTTATCAATGTTCAAGCGAGGCGCTGATGCAAGCTATTGGGGATCTGCTTGCAGAAAAGAAGATATACAAGCACAGTGATTTCTACAGCGTGCAATCTAATATTGAACAGTTAACTGCAAGGAGAAAAAAAGGGAATGAAATAGCCCAAAAAAAATATGCAAAGGCAGTAAAGGCGGGACGAATAATTAACAATTTCCCATTTGTTCGCTTTGTAGGTATATCCGGTTCTATATCTAAAGGCTATGCTGAAGCAAATAGTGATTTTGATTTCTTTATTATCACGGAAAACAACAGGCTTTGGATATGCCGCACCTTACTGCATTTGTTTAAAAAAACCACGTTTCTTATTGGGGCACAACATCGGTTCTGTATGAACTATTTCATTGACACCTCAAGATTGGAGTTGGAAGAACGAAATATCTTTACTGCTACAGAGCTTGCAAGTATCATTCCACTTCATGGCAGTATGCTATACAGGGAGTTGAACATAAAAAATAAATGGCAACAACAATATTTCCCTAATGGTTATATGCCTTTTGTATTTACAGGCAGCATAGACGACAGCAAAAGTTTTTTGAAAAGGCTTTGTGAATCTTTTATAAATATACTGCGGCCTGAACGGCTAAATAAATGGTTGATGAAACTAACCGATACCAGGTGGCGTGCCAAGTGGGCTAAAAAGAACTACCCAATGACAGATTATGAACTTGCCTTTAAAACTACGTTGCACATATCAAAAAACCACCCTGCTAATCATCAGAAAAGAGTATTGGCAAAATTGAGTACTTTGAGTTCAAACTGTATATAGCAGCCTCATAGCTATGGATGAATACCAGATGATAAATGCCGATGATACCAGAGATTTCTTAAAATCTTTTACATCTTTCATTTCAAATACCATTGGATATATATTAACCGCAATAAAGAGGCATTGGGTAGTAACAATTACTACTTTCATATTAATTGCAGGGATAGGTAGTTATTATTTATCAACGTCAACGCCCTATTACAAAGCAACTATGGTATGCGAATTTACCGCCATGAGCAAAAAGACTTATGGCGAAATGTTGCTGCAATTAGATGTATTAGCTAGAAGCCATTCTTATACTACGCTTGCAAAAACACTTGATATACCGGAAATAGACGCAAAAGCAATCCAATCGATAGAAGGGAATAATATTACCGGAACACCTCTTTATGATGATTTTACAGGCGATCAAGGCCCAATGTATATCACAGCTAAAGGCACATCCAACAAAATCTTCCAGGATTTAGAACAAGCTATTCCAAAACACCTTGCTGCCAGCCCGTTCAGAATCAAAAGAAATAATATGGAACGCGAGCAGCAAACACAAAAGATACAGTATCTGAATGCTGACCTTATATCTCTCGATTCTGTGATTCTCGCTTATACCACTTTCATTAAGCATGCCGAAATAGCTGTCGATTCTGTTAACTTATTAACAAAGGTTCCACAGCTATTTGAGCTTAAATCTGAAATGGAAGAAAAATTACAGAAAGCAAAATGGAGAATCAGAGAACTTGAGCAGCCGGTAGAAGTGCTATATGGATTCGTAGCACCAGACAAACCATTAACAAACAACAATGGCAGAGCCTGGGTAATACTTTTGCTTACTGCTATGGGCTGCTCTGTTGCGGCTGCCGCCTTTTATCGTTTATTCAGTAAGCTATAATTTATCCCTTTTTCCTTAAGGCTATGATGTAGTAATCCCCGATATTATTCCATGGCCATTTACTCTTAAATGTACGCTCCAGCTCTTGCAACATTTTATATATGCGTGGATGCTTATGCGGAAAATTTTCAAAATAAGATGGTGGCACAATGCTGCACAACCCCTCAACATCTAACACCTCATAAGAGCCCTTCATGCTATTGATAACATATTTGGGTCTATAATACCAGCAAGTAAAATGCACACCTTCTATATGAGCATCAACGCCATTCTTACTTCCAAATCTTCTAAAAGCTGCCTTAAAGTTTCCACGCAGGGCCAAAAAGGTTTCCCATAAACAAAACGGCGGCAGAAGCACCAGCACCACCAGGCCATTTTTAGCCAGCAGCGAATCAAAAGAGCAAAGCACATCATTAAGTCTACCTGTACAATTTAAACCGGCAAAGTTTGAAAATATCAGATCATATGGCCCTTTATCCTTCAGGCTATTTAGGGCGGTAAATGAGCATTGTTCTGTACTAACATTTTTATCTGCATGAGTGGCGCTTACCTTTTCCTTCAGCTTTGCAAGCATACCTCCGGATATATCTGTAGCATGTACCTTGTGCCCATGTGTAGCAAAATAAATAGCATCCTCACCGGTACCTGCATTTAGCTCCAGTATTCTACTATTTGCAGATAGGTATCTGTTTACTACGTCTCTTACCCTTTGCCTCTTGTATTGTATTATGGCATTGGGGCTGTATATTTCATCAAATATCTCTGACTGCCTAGAGAATGCCTCGGCTGCGACCTGTTCGTTACCAATGTCTTTGGCTTTACTCATATAGTCTTTACAGGCTTTTCAAGGGTATCCAACCTAAGCTTGGCAATAAATACCGACGGTACGTAGTAGGCGATAGACATTAATTTCCTTAGCCCGGCAAAAGTAAGGCCGGTGGGTTGGCGCAATACTTTCTTAGCCTGCTCTATAGCCAGGTGTTTTCTATAATTCTCCTGCACATAGCGATGCAACTGTTTGTAAAATGCAGGCTGATAAGTATTATGAAACATTAACTGTAGCTCGTCAGAATCTGTCCAGTTTGTTTTCTCTTGCATATCCTGCTTTACCTTTTCATAAAACACAGTACCGGGTAACGGATAAGACACTGACACACCTATGCTGTATGGCAATAGGTCATTTATCATTTCTATGGTCTTTTCTATATCAGCCTTGGCTTCACCCAGGTATCCAAACTGAATAAAGAAAGAAGGCTTTATCCCATACTTCTTCAGCAGCCTTGTTGCTTCTTTTATCTGGGCTATGGTTATTCCTTTATCCATGGCGTCCAGTATTTTCTGCGATCCACTTTCGGCACCTATCCATACATTATCGCAGCCTGCAGCGGCCAGGTATTTAATATTATCATCCTGCAACAGCAAATCTGCCCTTGATTGTATTTTAAATTTAAACTGCAGCTTTTCCCGTTCTATAAGTTCGGAAAACTCTTTTACCCAGCCGGGTTTCAAACCAAAAATGTCATCGCAAAACCAGATATGATCAAACTGAAATTTGCTTTTAAGATATTTCAGCTCAGCAATTACATTTTGCGGTGAGCGCGTGTTGTACCTATTGCCATATATAGGCTTTGCACACCAGTTGCATTTAAATGGGCAACCGCGCGTAGTACCCATATTCATCGAGAAATAACCCGCATGACTCAACCAGCATTTCCTATAAGGCTCAATATTTACTAGATCCCAGGCAGGCATAGGCAGGCTATCAAGATCTTTTAACACATTTCTTCTGCCTGTTTTTATTATCCCGCTCGCTCCTTTATATGCTAATCCCTGTATCTGTGATAGATCGGTACTATCATTATTTATAGCATCTAATAGTTCCTGCAGCGTAAGCTCCGCCTCACCAATTAAAACAAAATCAGCACCTTCGTTAAGATATTCTTCATACCGGTCTGTACTATCAGAACTGGACACTATCACTTTGCAGCCATACTCTTTGGCGAGCTTACTCATTCTAAAAGCGGCTTCACGCATATTAGTGAGACACATCTTTGTGAGATAGTTAAACCCATCATCATAAAGCACAAAATAATCTGGCTTGTACTTTTCCAGGTAAGCAATCACCTCATCAGGACCGTATGCGAACATGGTATCGAACAAAGAAACATCATAGCCATTTGCACGCATATAAGCAGCTGCATACAGCGTACCTAAAGGTGCGTATGGCTGCCCTATCTCCCATTGCTTGGGATCAAAACGCAGAAAATAAGAGTGACTAAAAAGTATTTTTCCCATCTTTCACTTTACTATTGCTTCTTAATACATACCCAGTAAAAAGGTCCGCCTTTTCTTAAAAATCTATTGCCTAACTTATTGGGGTCAAACAAAATCTTATAATTATATACTTGCAGCTCATTTATTGAATGATGAAAATAATAATTGTTCATCTCTTTAAATCCGATACCCGAATAATACAGCCCTGATCGTTTTCTTGCCTCAGTAACCTCAGAAGGTTTATACAATGGGGTATCAATAATATGTATTTCGCCATCTCCAGACAGCATTGACATTGCAGTATTTATTACCTCTTTAAAAGAAGCAAAATATTGAACAGAGGCCGCAAAAACTATTATGTCAAACTCACTTTCACTCAAGTCATTTATCTCGGCCACTGAAAATTGTAGATGTGCTCTATCAAATACTCTTTTTGCCTGGTTAAGTTCTTCAATATTTACATCTATGCCTGTAACTGCAGCGCCGGGCACATCAGCCAATTTAGCCGATAGCCAGCCATTACCACAGCCTACTTCCAACACCCTCAAGCTTCTGTTTTTATTTTTCAAGCAATCAATTAATCTTTCGCTTGATAGCCTTCTATATATCCATTCACTGTAATGTGGGTGACTTTTTTCAACAACCGGCAACCGGGATACTTGCTCATCAGTATATACCCTTTGCTCCTTTTTACGCAGTCCTATGTATAGCTGCGCAAAATGCGAGGCAGTTATATTTTCCCGTAAAAAAGAATCTTTTTCCATACTTCCAACGTTAATTAAAAGCCTTGTATCTCAGGCTGGCGATATTTCCATAGCCTCTGCAGGAATTTGATCTCGTAAGGATACTTATACATGTTTATCTTATACCTAATGCCAGATACCAGTTTTATAGCATTCTTTTGCAAGCCATTAAGCCTTATATCAGTTGCCGTAGGATAACGGCCATTTAGCACAGTTTCAAAATTTCTTATCTTATCTATCATCTCCGGCTTAAGCCATGGAGTCAGGTGATTTTTACGGAGGTCCAAATCTTCCCATTGTGGCGATACCCAATCTTCCAGTTTTTCAGGATATCTAAAGCCACTGGCAAGCACTTCATTATAAAGGTCAGAGCCCTCAGTAGGCACAGGACTATAAGTATATAATACAATCTCCGTTTTAGGATTAATCCGTTTTATTTTCTTAATAAACTCTATCTCAAAATCTATTTGTGCATCCACTTCTTCAGGCGTAGGCGCAGGCGTACCTAATACAAAGGAATATTCAGGAATAATATCAAAGCGCTTCATTCTTTCAGCAAATGCAGCAATTTGGTCACCTGTTTGTGTGCCGCCTTTATCCAGCTGTTTCAGTATATTATTATTCCCGCTTTCTGCACCAAAAAATATGATTCGGCAGCCGGCCTCGCGAATACGGGCAAGCGATTCATCTTTAAATTTAGACATGGTATCTATACGCGCCATACCCCACCAGTTCATCTTCTCCGGCCGTATTAAATTTGAAAATTCAACAGCCCGCTTTTCCGATACAAAGAAATTATTATCGTGAAACTCTATTGCATCCGCTCCCCACCTGTCTTTTATGTATTTTATATCATTGTAAATCAGTTGGGCTGATTTTCCTTTCCATCTCGCTTCATATATGGGCACTACTGCACAGAAGGAACAAGTGAATGGACATCCGATGCTGGAATGATATGCCAGGGTACGATCGCCCAGGTATGTTTTGCCCAGGTATTTATCTATAGAATAGATTTCACTGAGTTTATTATAGGGCAAAGGCGCTAGAGGGTCCTGGTCGAATAAATCCTCTTTTATAGTTTTAATTATGCTATCACCCGCCTTGTAAATAATGTTTTTTATTAGCTCATAAGGAGTATTATGCTCCAGCGCATCAATAAGAGCGGGAAATGCATGATCTCCGGGGCCATTTACCACAAAATCTACATACCCCGAATTCAATATTACCTTAAAATGGCTCGCCGGGAAATAGCCACCCCATATCATAATAACATTGGGATATCTTTCTTTTATAGCCTTTGCAAAGGGCACAGCCTGTTTTACCTGCGGGCCGGGCATCACCGTAAAACCTATGTATTTATATTCGCCGGTAGCCAGGTAATCCATCATCCTAGCCAGCGGGTCTGTTTCCCTGTTACCATCTACTATTGTCCAATCGTATTTTCCCTCTATAGACGCAGCAATACTAAGAATAGAATTAGGTATGCGATGCTTAGCAACAGCGCTCTGGGGGTTAAAAAATAAAACCTTATTCATAGCGGCACGAATTGAATATACTCTATAGTAAAACTAATCATTATCAGGAGGAAAATACAGATAAGGCTACTGAAGCGGTAAAAACAGCTGTTACACCCTCCAAAAATGATACTAAGTAAATAGGGCAAGAAAGGTCATTGCTATCTACCAACTCAAAATGCAGGCTTATAAGCCTTGATGTATTCAAAAAAGTGAATGTGATAGATAGAGTCGCTCTCAGGTCTGACTTGTACTTGATTTATTGCCCGGCCAATCATTAGCATATGGCTTCCAATTTTTTTACTATTTATTATTTCAACCTCCTTGTATGAGGCAGAAAAAGCAGGAACAGGAAATTTATACAATTCACTTTGGGCAAGTTCAAAAGGTAAATCTGCTTTCTCAGGTGGCGAACTGCTATGGTGCTTCCCCAAAAAGTAAATCGTATTAAGTGCTACAGTATCGGTATCACACACTACCAACTTTTTCGATTGCAAAATTTTGTCCAGTGTTATATTCGAAACCCTTAGACCAAAAACATAAAGATTATCAGCTGCGTAATAACGCCTGAAATCCATGGGAAACAGATTGTAATAATTGCCGTCTTCATAAGAAATGATAATGACCTTGCGGGGATAGGAATACAATGCAGCATAAATACTACCTTCCAGAAGTGTTAGCTTCTTCTCACGGAGAAAATATCGCATTAAAATAAGCTGACGGAATTGACTTATTTGATAGTTTATAGCTTCCTTAATTTCGAATATAAATACGACAGTATTATTTTCCCATATTTTATCTTTTAAAGCCAGTAGGAGTGTTGTGCATATTTTATTGTTCCTCAATATGCTCATTTCTACAGTGTCCGCTGCTACTTCACCTTCTCGTTCCTTAGGGAGCATTATTGCGACACAAAATGGCTTCTCACATACAATAGAATGATTGGCTGTAATATCTGTCACGTTGCCATTATGCGTAATGATAACCCGCTCTTTTACCTCGTTATCTTTTAGCCTTACACCTAAATATTTCTGAGGGTTTGAATAACCTAAAATTATCTTTCTAAGTATTCTGTTCATTCTTTGAGAAAATTAGCACCATAAAATTTGAATGAGCAATTGGGAAATACGCTACCAGGTTAAAGTATCCTTTTGATGCTGATAAATATTGTCGCAGGGTATGCAAATATGTTGGATGAGAAATACCCTTACCGGTATTTGGAAC
>Ga0070665_100006692_pt1 | contig 11717 bp, 9 predicted proteins | sample KBSS13metaG_FD_65862 | JGI IMG/M metagenome (GOLD analysis project Ga0070665, IMG submission 65862) | Switchgrass rhizosphere microbial communities from Kellogg Biological Station, Michigan, USA - KBS S1-3 metaG | ecosystem: Host-associated > Plants > Roots > Rhizosphere > Soil ...
ATCCTCCGCGCGCAGCGCGCACGGAGGAAATCGACTTTGCAGATTTATCCATACCCGAGGAGCGCAGCTCATTGTTCGAGCTCGCTTATGAACCGCTCATGGCGCCAGGAACCGCTGGATCCTGTCGAGCACGGCGGCGGGGTCGTTGAACTGGGGCGTGTGGCTGGCGCCGGGAACGATCTCGATCTCAGAGGTGCGGATCGCCGACGCGAAATCGCGGGCGTAGGCGCACGGCACGATCTTGTCCTGCTCGCCCCACAGGAGCTGCGTGGGTGCCGCGATGCGGTGCAGGCGCTTGGCGAGACCGCGCTCGGGGATCGGCCAGATGAAGTGCAGGACGCTCGCCATGCTGGTGATGCGGCGCACGATCTCGCGGTTCTTTGCAGTGATCTCGTCCGGCAGCGCCAGCAGCTTGCGGGCCGCGTCGCTGTCCGCCTCGCCCAGGATCAGCTCCGCCTGCCTGTCCGGGGTGACATAGATGAAGTCGGTGACCGGCGCATCGTCGCGCCACAGCCCCAGGGGATCGATAAGGACCAGCTTGCGCACGCGTTCGGGAAACAGCGCCGCGTATTCGGCGGCCAGCATGCCGCCGAACGAATGACCGACCAGATCGAAGGTGTCGAGACCGAGCCCGCGAATGACGTCGTCGAGATAGACGACCAGATCGTGGACCGTGTCGAAGGCTTTCAGCTCATCCGGTTCATCGGCGCCGGCAAAGGCCGGTGCGTAGACGCGGTGCTCTCTGGACAGCCCTTCGAGCAAGCCATCCCAGGCCTGGCCGGACAGGCCATGCAGGTAGACCAGCGGCGATCCCGTGCCACCGACGAGCACCGGATTGTCCTGAAGCCCGCGACCCAGCGCGACGGCGGTCGTGGCGACGGCGGTTGGGGCGATCACGGTGCTCATTTGGCGAGCGCCGTCGCCGGGACCTGGCCGGTGGCCGGCGCCTGCCTGTTGCGGGCGGCGCCGGATGGCCACCAGTGGTCCTGATAGCCCTCCCGTTCCCACAGGCCGCGCAGGCGCGGCAACACCTTGTCGGCGAACAGGCCCATGTTGTACCGGGTGAGCTCGTTGTCCATGGACTGGATCTGCAGGATCACCATGAGATGACCGATGCGCAGGTCGCGAACGCCCTCCTCGAGCTGTTGGGCGACAGTCTGCGGGCTGCCGCCGACCACCATGCCATAGGTCTCGGTCAGATCCTTCCACGACGCTGTCGCCGGATCGCCCAGCAGCTTGCGTCCCTGGCCGCGCTGCACCCCCTGGTTCAGGCTGAATTCGATGCTCTTCTTGCTGAGGAAGCCGGGCGGCGCCTGGATATAGGGTGGTACGTGCAGAGACTTCGAATAGAAATTTCGCAGGTGCGGCAGATAGAGCCTCTCGGCCTCGGCATCGGTGTCGGCGACCACCACGATCTGGGCGAAGCCCGCGCGAAAGGGATTGTCGTCGAGGCCGTGCGCTTCCACCTGGTCCCAGTAACCCTGCATCATGCTCTTGGCCTGCTTGAGGCCCGAGAAGCTCAGGTAGCTGTAGGTATAGTCATTGTCGGCGGCGAACTTCCACGTTTCCACCGAGCCGCCACCCGCCAGCCAGATCGGCGGATGGGGCTTCTGGATCGGCTTGGGCCAGGGATTGACGTAGCGCAGCTTGGTGAAGCGTCCGTTGAAGGGAAACGGACCCTTGCGCGTCCAGGCCTCGACGATGAGGCGCCACGCCTCGTAGTAGCGCTCGCGCACCTGCGAGGGCGGCAGCCCGTAGTTGCCGACCGAGTCGGGCGGCGAGCCGACCGGCAGGCCGGCCACCAGGCGGCCGCCGCTCAGGCAATCGATCAGCGCGTACTCCTCGGCGACGCGCAGCGGCGGATTGTAGAGCGGGATGGTGTTGCCGAGGATGACGATGGCGGCGTCGGACTTGCGACGCGCCAGGATCGAGGCGATGAGGTTGGGGGCCACCGGGAAGCCGTAGGCATTCTGGTGGTGCTCGTTGAGGCCCAGGCCGTCGAAGCCGAGCTCGTCGGCGAGCTCGAGCTCATCGATGTTCCAGTTCAGGTACTTCTGCACCATCCGGGGATCGCACAGCTCGTCGCTGGGCAGCGTGACCCACACGCTTTCGTATTTCTTGTGGAAGTCATCCGGCAGGTCGCGGTAGCCCTGCATGTGAAAGAATATGGTTTTCATCGAACCTCCCAAAACTGTGCAGGGCCGGCCGTGTGAGCTCGACGACCTTGAAGCTCTTCATGGGCGCGCCGCAAGGATGTTTCCGTACGTCGAGCCCTGACTTTCTGCGGTGTGATCTCAAGGCCAGGGAAGATTGAGCCGCCGGCGGATGCCCATTTCCCTCAGCATCCGGCCAAGCTGTCCAATTGATGTTGAAGGTCGCGACCTTAATGCGAAGATTATCGATTGCCGTGGACGACTTCTGTGATCCAGAGGGCCAAACTGTCGAGCACTTCATCCAGCGCTTGCCTGTCCGTGCGTCCGGACCGCGCCAGGACATGGAAGGAATGATCCGCGCCCTTGATCGTTTGAAGAACGGCGCGGGAGCCCAGACACCGAACCATGGGAAGCAGGAGTTTCCTGTCTGCCAAAGCGTCGCGATCGCCCTGGATGAAGAGCATCGGAATATCGATACGCGCCAGGTGGTCGGCGCGCTTGGACGAGGGCTTTTTCGCCAGGTGCAGCGGAAAGCCGACAAATGCGAGGCCGCGGACTTTTGGAAGCGGCGCGGTGGCCTGAGCCTGTGACGTCATGCGTCCACCGAACGATTTCCCGCCGGCGATCAACGTCTTGCGGGGCGCGAGCTTTCCAGCGGCTTGCACTGCGGCGAGGACCGTTGCTTGCGCGAGCGCCGGGCGATCAGGGCGTTTGGAGCCCGTCTCCATGTAGGGGAACTGATAACGAAGGGTGGCGATCTTTCGCGCGGCAAGCCCGTTGGTGATCTCGAGCATGAACGGATGGTTCATCCCGGCCCCCGCACCATGGGCGAAAATATAACAAGCGGATGCTCCGCGCGGCGCCAGATACGACGCGGACACCGTGTGGTCGGCGTCGACAATGACCTTGAGTGATCGGCTGCTTCGCGATGGCACTAAGAAACCCCGAGAGCTGGCGTATGCTTTCTCAGGCTACTCGTTCGAGGTCGCGAGCGAAATGCCGGGCAATGGTCGAGGTAGGCCCGCTCGCGAGATCTGATGCAATCGATGATCGTCGCGAAAGCGCATGACGTCGGCTTCGTTGGATAAGCCGGCGAGATGAGAGGTGACGTGCAGTCCTTGCGGCAGCCGCGTAAGCAGCTCTTGACCTGTGGCCCGATACGGGCAGGCTGGCGCAAAAGAGGAAACGTGCCAGCATGACCGCCGCGACTCGCGCCAACGCGTTGCCAATCCTGATCGCGGCCTCGGTGATGATGAGCCTTGCGATGGGCATGCGTCAGTGCTTGGGGCTTTTCCTGCCACCGATGACGCAAGCGCTTGCCATGTCGGCATCGGATTTTACCTTCGCGATCGCGGTGCAGAACGTTGTCTGGGGCCTGGCACAGGCGCCGCTGGGGGCGATGGGCGATCGCTGGGGGTTGCGTCCAGTCATGCTGATGGGTGCGATGGCTTATGTCGCTGCAATGGCAGTCATGACCGTCGCCACTGGGATCTCGACGTTCGTATTGGCGCAGGCGTTGATTGGCATCGGCATCGCTTGCACCGGGTCGTCGCTGGCGATGACTGCGACCGCGCGCGCCGCTTCACCCGAGCGGCGCAGCGTCGTCCTGGGCATCGTCGGCGCCTTCTCCTCGGTCGGCACGCTTGTGATCGCGCCGGTCCTGCAGGCGCTGCTCGGTGTGTGGGACTGGCGATGGGGAGCAGCGCTGTTCGTGCTCCTGGCGGTGGCGATGGTGCCCGCGGCGATGATCACCGGTCGAGTCGACCACCTGCCTCAGCCGTCGCTGCAGCGTGCGTCGGCCGCTGCGGCGATCGGAGAGGCGCTGCGCAACCGCCGCTTTGTCGTGTTGTGCTGCACGCATTTCGTCTGCGGGCTGCAGCTGATCTTCATAAACACGCACCTGCCGAACTACCTGGCGCTTTGCGGCCAGGACCCGATGCTCGGTGCCACGGCGCTGGCCATCATCGGCGGCATCAACATCGTAGGCTGCCTGATGGCCGGCTACCTCGGACAGCGCTACCTCAAGAATGTCCTGCTGGGGCTGACTTATCTCGGGCGGTCCGCCGTGCTGATGATCTATTTCCTGCTGCCGCCCACTCCCGTCACGACGATCCTCTTCGCTGCGGCGATGGGAATGCTGTGGCTGGGCGTCATTCCGCTGGTGTCAGGCTATGTGGCCGACCTGTTCGGCACGCGCAACATGGCCACGCTGCTGGGCGTTTCGTTCGTCATCCATCAGATGGGCTCGGTCATTGGCGCGTGGGGCGGCGGCATGATCTTCGACATGTTTGGCAATTACGATCTCGCTTGGCGGTTCGGCGTATCGATGGGTATCGTAGCGGGCATCGTACAGATCCTGTTCGGTGGACCCTCCGGAACGCGGTCGGGTGCACGGCCGGTGCCCGCAGCGGGCTGAGGCCGCAAACACACGTCCTGTGCATGTATGATCGACAACGAAGGGCAGAAGTCGCTGACTATCGGGGGAATCCCGGATAAAGAGAAAGACAGAAGAATGAATCAGAGGAGCCTTTGATGCCCGATGGCGCGACCCTCCCGGTTCTCGACCACGACCTCGCCGATGACGAGCTTCAGTGGATGAAGTCGGTTTACGCGGACTTCAGCAAGGCCCGCGCCGCGGCCGGTCCCGAATTCGACCCCAAGGAAGCCCTGCGCGCCATTCTGGCCCGCGCGGAATATCGCCTGTCCGCCGCGCCGGATCTGACCGGACCCGGCCCGTGGCGTCTGGGCCAGAACCGGCACGGCCGCGGCGTCGCGGCGGTGTTCCTGCCGAAAGTCGAGCTTCACACACACATCGCCAGCCGCACCGATCAGTTCCCGATGTATGTCATGGGCGAGGCGGAAGGCTTTTCCATCGACGAAGATGGCAAGCCGTTGCTGACGCCGGTGGTTGACGGCGGCCATTTCCACAACGCGCCCGGCGCGCCGCACGCCTTCCTGCCGAAAGTCGGCGTGCCCCAACCGGACAACTGGGAAATCGCCTTCATCGCGATCACGCCGCGCAACCTGAAGGAAGACACGCACCGCGTCTCGGACGAGGTTCGTGCGATGTACAAGCAGGTTGTCGGTCGGGACGCCCCTTTGGGCGTTTAGCGCTGCGCCCGTCCGACGAAGCCGTTGCTCGCAGAATTGCGAAGGCACTCGAAAGCGAGAACGCCAATTGCCACAATCGCGAAGCAAATGAAGCGTACCGTAGGTGCCCTGCGACAGCAGGCGTTAAAGCCGGGTATCGGCCTCGGGCATCAGCGCTAGTCCGAGTTGTCGACAGAGCGAACAGGGACCGAACTATTCGGCGATGGCGCCAAAGTCGATGCCCAGCACGAGATCGGCATCGGCGGATAGGACCTTCCTTGGCGCTGGGCGCTTGCATGCGATGGATTTTGATGTTCCGCAGGATTGCCCGACCAGAGATGAATAGCTCCTCTGAACCCGAGATAGTCGGCCGGTGCCTTCAAAACAGCACGATTTCGACACCGAGAATGGCTAAAGTTGGCGGAGCCGGTCGAGCGATGGGTGCCCATCGCAGAGCCGTCTAGGAATTGTTTCGGTCCTTCTGGTGAGGGAATGTCCATGCTGAAAAGATTAGCTGTAGCCACACTGGCCACCCTGTTTCTTGCCGGACCGGCGCTGGCTGAGCCTGCCATCTTCACCTGGACGGGATATGGTCTGAATGTCCCCGGAAGCGGCAAGTGCCCGACCTACAAGATGACCATCGACGTCACAGTTGTCGGCACGGATGTGCAGGGCCGCTTCCTGCAGGAAGGCCGCACGGAGCGGAACTTCAAGGCGACGTTGGGCGCCGACATGAAGTTCAAGACGACGGCCATCGTCGGCGGCGGCAACAAGATGGACGTCGTCGGCTCCCTCAAGGAGGGCGCCTCGACGATCATGCTCGACGGCTACTGCCTGTTCGAGGGCAAGCTCACGAAGAAGTAGTCAGCCCATCATCATCGCCACGCGAGCGGTAACGCTGCGTTCTAGCAGGGCGGGCAGCGGATAGGCGAAGTCGGCGATGCAGTCGACCGTCTTGGCGCGCCTTGGCCTGCATGGCGTCGATCAAGTGGCCGACGATGTCCTCGATATTGGCTCTGAGGCTTTCGACCGAGACTGCCTTGTCGAACGGGCGCCGCAGCCTCGTGTGGTCCGGCGGGTCGCGGAACACCGTCCAGTGGTTGAGGAAGTGAACCAGGCTGTCGATCGAGCCCCTCTGCGCACCGATGCCTGCGGCGTCGTCCGAGCAGCGGGCACGTATCGAGCCCGCATTCAAGACGTTGCTCGCCGCGCTCTTAACGGCGGCGGGTCTGCCCTACCGGCTGATCCAGAACGTGTCGGGCTGGTAGAGCCCGATGTATCCGCCCGGATCCCAGGCGTGATAGCCTTCCTTGGGAACGTTGTGGACTTTCGGTCCCACGACGATGGGTTGGCGAATCCCGTTCACCGTCCCGATGCTGAACACCTCGTCGGCGTTGGCGGTGAGGATCTCGTCCCACGCCTTGCGGCGCGCTGCGGAGTCGGTCGCGGTCTCCCACTCGCGCAGATAGTCCATCAGCTTGCAGGCCGATGGCAGGTCGCATTTTTCGCCTTGTGTGCCTTTGGACTCCACGAACATGCCCCAGCGGGACCATTGAAGCCCACCCTGCATGGTCGGCGCGAACTCCCTGGGGTTGGTGTCGGCCGTCGGCACCGCTGTCACGGCCCCGGCGTAGGCGGTCATGATCGCTTCACCCGAGAAGGTCCTCAGCCGGAAATTCTCGCGGGTCTGCGGCTTGATCAGCATCTTGATGCCGACCTTCTTCAAGGATTCGCCGATCAATTGCAGGGCATCCGTGTCCTCTGTCTCTTCGCTCGCATGCTCGACCACGATGGTTGCCGGTCGACCATCGGGCAGCAGGCGGATGCCGTCGGAGCCACGCTTGTTCAGGCCAGCCTCGTCGAGGAGCTTGCTCGCGAGCTTGGGGTCGTAGTTCGCCCACTTGGTCGCGTACTCGGGCTTGAACAGCTCCGAGCGCTCCATGATCGTGTTGTTGGAAGGTTTGGCCAGGCCCAGGTAGACAGACTGGTTGAGCTCGTCACGGTCGATCGCCAGCGACAGCGCCCGGCGGAACCGGACGTCGCGCATCAGCTTGCGCCATTGCTCGTCGCTCGCGGTCAGGTTGGGGTAGAGCGCGATCTGCGAGCCGGAGCCGGACTCCCAGAGATAAACCCTGACGCCCGATGTCTTGGCGCTCTTCTGCAGGAAGGTGTAGTCGCGCATGTTGAGATAGCGCGGCTGCAGGTTGGCCTCGCCGAGACCCGCCTTGGCGGGGATCAGGTTGGCCGCCGCCACGGTCATGATCACGTCGTCGATGTAGGGCAGCTGCTGTCCCTTCTGGTCGATGCGGTGATAGTAGGGATTGCGTACGAAGATGAAGCGCTGAGCCGGCGGGACCGTGGTGAGCACCCACGGGTTGAGCGTCGGCATGTCGACATTGCTGTTGCCGTACATCACGTCCTGGCGCCGGAAGACGTTGGCCCAACGGCTGCCTTTGTGAGCCTTGAGAATTTCCTCCTCGGGCGTGTACTTGCCGTGGATCGTCTTGAGATAGTGCGCCGGCCGGAACAGGAAGAGGGGCGCGGCCCGCGCCTGGCTTTCGATGAAATGGGGGTTGGGCTTGTCCCAGCTGTAGCGGATCGTCAGCTCATCGATGATCTCGACCTTGGGCGGCTTGCCGTCGACGATGAGTTCGACGGACGGCCCATGAGGCGACAGATCGCTGTTGTTGGCGATGTCCTCCCAGAAGAAGCGAAAGTCCGCGGTGGTGAAGGGGTGGCCATCCGACCATTTATGGCCGGCGCGCAGCTTCAGGGTGAACTCGCGGCCCTCCTTGGCCTCGAAGCTCTCGAGGATGTCAGAGTACAGCGCGAACTTTTCGTCGTAGACGATCAATCGGGTGTAGCTATAGACCGTCATGAGACGGGTATCGCGTGAGCCCGTGATCAGCATGTTGAGCTGGCCGCCGTGCTTGCCCGGGCCGTCGCCGCCAGCGAAGTGCTCGATGATCCGGGGCTGCCGGGGAATGCGCTTGTCGATCGGCGGCAATGCGCCCGACTTCACCCGATCCACCAGGCTGGGCGTCTCCTGCATCCTCGGCAGCGGATCTGCGGCAAGGGCCGGCGACCCCACCAAACCCATCAACAGCACTTGCGTCAGAACACGTCTTTTCATCGCCAGCCTCACTGTTTACCCGTCGACCAGCAGTCGTTGCTCCCGGCTTCGCCGAGCAATCGTCCTTGCAAGGGATCAACCGACATTTCCAGACGCCCCCCGAAACAGCGCGAATCCTAGCATTCTGTCGGGTACCGGTGAAGCAATGGGTGGCCTGCGCCGATTTCCCGGCGCTTCTGCCGCGCCCACCGTCCAAGGCGACATCTGATCCATCCCAGCGTGCGGTTCTCATCCCGGCCCATCAGCCGCGAGCAAGGAAGGCCGCGAACCGAGCCGAGACGATCGGCGAGACAATCTCGGCTGTCGCGCCCGGCCGCGCGGGGATCTCACGATCCGATGGCTGGGCGGAGTCAGCGCTTGGGTCTAGTGGAAAGACTTAGCTCGAGTTGTGCTAACGTTGAGTTTCTTGGCTCCACTCCGTGCAGGATGCCACGACTTGATAGGTAAGCCACATGTCCTCGCCTGACCTCGACGGCCGCATCGCACTTGTTACCGGCGCCGCCGGCGGTATCGGCCGACATCTCGCGCGCGCCTTTGTCGAGGCCGGCATGCGGGTGGCACTATGCGACACGGCTGGGGAGGGCGTCCTGCATCTCCAGGACGAGCTCGGCGCCGGCCGGACCATCTCGCTGCCCACTGACGTGTCGGACCCTGCTTCCTGCAGCGATAGCGTCAACCGTACGATCGCTCGTTTCGGCCGCCTTGATGTCTTGGTCAACAATGCCGCGGTGGGGATGTCTACGGTGCGCGCCGACCACATGCGCCGCGTCGTGCAGATCGAGGATATTTCGCCGGAACTCTGGGCCCGCTTCATGGCGGTCAATCTGTCCGGCCCTTTTTATATGGCCCGCGCCGCCGTGCCCGGCATGCGCGCCCGGAGCTTCGGGCGGATCATCAACGTCACCACCAGCTACTTCACGATGCTCAACCCCGGCTTCTCGCCCTACGGCCCGGCCAAGTCCGGCCTGGAAGCCTGGAGCACCAGCCTGGCCGGAGAGTTGAGGGGCTCCGGCATCACCGTCAATGTCGTGGTGCCCGGAGGGCCCACCGACACACCGATGGTGCCGGACGACGGGTCCATGGAACGCAGTCAGTTGATTCGCCCGGAAAAGATGGCTCCACCAATGTTACATCTCGCGTCCGATGCCGGCAGTGCGGTCACTGGCATGCGCTTCGTTGCAGCGAAGTGGGATTCCACCATTCCCATCGCGGACGCCATCACCGCCTCGGGCGCACCGGCCGGGTGGCCTGATCTGGCAGGGAGCCCGGTCTGGCCTGGCGGCGGACCGAAGCGCTGATTGATCCCTCCTCCTTTTCAGGAGAATGGTTTGGCCGCGCCTTCGCAAGCAGGGCGGAAGGCCTCCGAGCTTTTCGACCCCGGCACAGGCGCAATCCTCGCTTTCTTGCGTGGTCTCACCGCCGGCGTCGCAGGCACCGATCAGGACACTGATGCAGGCCGTGGCGGCACAAGGCCGCGCTCAGTCCGGCTCGATCGGCATAGTGGCGATCGCCTTCCAGGCAATTGGCGCGCCGCATTTCTCCGCCGCCGCTACAGGCGACAACGCCGTGTCCCAATGGGCTGCGAGGAAGCGTCGACCGGTGACGCTTGCGGCGTCATCGGAGACCAGCCAGAGCAGTGGTGGCACCATGATCTCCGGCTGCAGCAGCTTGCTGCGATCAGCCACCGCCGCATCCGGGACGATGCGCGTGTCGGTCATGCCGCCGGGCACCAGTACGTTGGCGGTCACCCCGGTGCCCGCCAGATCTGCCGACATTACCGCGGTGGCGGCTTCGGCCGCCGCTTTGCTGGCGCCGTACAGCATGTACCCCTCGCGCAGCATGGTGCCCAGGCTGGTGGTGACGGTGATGATTCGCCCTCGCCTGGCACGCAGCATGTGCGGCACCACGGCGCGCGCCAGCATGAGCGGCGCGGTGGCGTTCACCGCGACGAAGCGGCCCCATTGCTCAGGCGTGATGTCCCAGAAGCGCAGCGGGTTGTGCCGCTGATCGGCGCGGATCGAGCCCTGCCCGATGCCGGCATTGCTGACCAGGATGTCGATGCGACCGGCGGCGTCGAGCGCCGTGGCGGCGATCCGGTCGAACGACGCCGGGTCGCTCAAATCCGACGGCACGGCCTGCAATCGCCCCGTGAGGCGGCTGGCGGCAACGGCGCCCTTGAGCTCGTCGAGCCATGGCGCCTCGCGATCTACCGCTACGACGTCGATGCCAGCGCCGAGCAGGCCGAGAGTCATGGCGCGGCCGATGCCGCTGCCCGCGCCGGTCACGATCGCAGTGTTTCGCTGGGCGGTCATGTGGGTCCCCCTCGAGCGCCTCTGGAGTGGCGTGCCTAATGATCGTCGCCGGATCGCGGTTGGTCTAGTGTTCCTGATGCGGGTTGCCCGATTGGTGGGCGGAAAACGGAGAACGTTGGATTCGGGTTGGCTTGGCCCGCCGATGATCGGAGAGCCTGACGCCAGCATGTTTCATAGCCACGAGCGCCCGTCGCGACCCGGGGTGGGCAACAGGAGGTCCGATGCAGACCATAGTCGAAGACCGCCGCTTGCCGGTCGACATCGATGCCCAGCCGGTGGTGCAGGCGGCCGCCGCGCTCAAGCCGACATTGCGGCACTACCAGAACGAGATCGAGCGCGAGCAGCGGCTGTCGCCCGAGCTGGTCGAGCAGATGCACGCGGCGGGCTTTTACCGCCTCCTGCTGCCGCGGTCGCTCGGCGGCCTGCAGGCCGATCCGCTGACCTACATCCGCGTCGTCGAGCACTTGGCCGAAGGCGTTGGCTCGGTCGGCTGGAACGTCGCCAACAACGGCGTCGGCTCGCTGGTCACGCTCGGCCTTCCGGACGACGGCGTGCAGGAGATCTATCCAAAGGGCCATCATACCGTGATTGCCGGCACCGCGGTGCAGGGCGGCGGCGAGGCGGTGTCGGTCCCGGGCGGCTATCGCGTCAGCGGGCGCTGGACCTTCGGCAGCGGCTGCCATGAAGCCGCATGGATGCTCGGCAGCTTCCAGATTCTCGACGGCGGCCAGCCGCGCCGCCGCGACGACGGCGGCATGTTCTGGCGCGGCCTGTTCCCGCGCGCCGAGGTCGAGGTTATTCCCGGCAGCTGGGAGGTGACCGGGCTGCGCGGCACCGGGAGCTTCGATTGGACGGTAAGGGATTTCTTTCTGCCGGAGCGGCGCACGACGGTCCATGCCGGCGCACCGCTCGACAACCAGTGGGCGCATTGGCCGGGCATCACTTACGCCCTGCCGGCACAGGCCTGGGTCGGGCCGCACCAATGCGCGGTGATCACCGGGCTGGCGCGCGCCGGCATCAACGCGCTCG
>Ga0070665_100006693_pt1 | contig 11716 bp, 19 predicted proteins | sample KBSS13metaG_FD_65862 | JGI IMG/M metagenome (GOLD analysis project Ga0070665, IMG submission 65862) | Switchgrass rhizosphere microbial communities from Kellogg Biological Station, Michigan, USA - KBS S1-3 metaG | ecosystem: Host-associated > Plants > Roots > Rhizosphere > Soil ...
CCCAATGCCGAGATGGCGATCAAGGCGATGGGCCATTCTCCCGCCGGCCTGTTCGGCTTCAGCCATATGCTGGGTGGCTATAGCGGGGGGCAGGCCGAGTATCTGCGCGTCCCGATGGCGGATGTGGGCCCGATCAAAATCCCCGACAGCGTCTCCAACGAACAGGCCCTCTTCCTGTCGGACATCTTTCCGACCGGGTACATGGCCGCCGAGAATGCCCAGATCCAGCCTGGCGACACGGTCGCGATCTGGGGCTGCGGCCCGGTCGGCCAATTCGCCATACGTTCGGCCCTGATGATGGGCGCCGGCCGGGTGATCGCGATCGACGAGGTGCCCGAACGCTTGGCGATGGCGGAGACTGGCGGCGCGGAGACATTCGACTTCTCAAAAGGCGATGTCTATGACGAGCTAATGGCGCGCACAGATAACCGTGGCCCGGACAGCTGTATCGACGCGGTCGGATGCGAGGCCTCGGGGCACGGCGCGGCGGACGCGGTCCTGGACAAGGTCAAGGCCATGACTATGCTGGCGACCGACCGGGTGCATGTCCTGCGTGAGACGATCATGAGCTGCCGCAAGGGCGGGACAGTCTCAATCCCCGGCGTGTATGTCGGTATGGGCGATAAGATTCCGCTCGGCGCCGCCATGAACAAGGGGCTGACCCTCAAGATGGGCCAGACCCACGTCCAGGCCTACACCAAACCACTTCTGGAGAAGATCGAGGCCGGCGAGATCGATCCCAGCTTCGTCGTCACGCACCCTGCCTCTCTCGAAGACGCCCCGGCGATGTACAAAAAGTTTCGGGATAAGGAAGACGGTGTCGTGAAGGTCGTGCTTCGTCCGGGCAAGTAGGGGTCGTCGGGAGATTCCACAATGGCAGTCGCATCGCCCAATCGTCTGCTGTCATCACTGAAAAGCGAGGAGTTCGATCTCCTCGCGCCCTCCCTTATTCGCGTGAAGCTCCCGCTTGGGACCATCCTCGCACCGGCCCATGCACGCTTGGAGCATGCCTATTTCATGGAGAGCGGCTTCGCTTCGGTCGTTGCGGGCGATGACAAGGAAGTGGAGACCGCGTTGATCGGCTTCGAAGGCATGACAGCGGTGAGTCTCGTGCTGGGCGACGACCGGTCGATCAACAAGACGTTCATTCAGGGTGAAGGCTCCGCGATGCGCATTGCCGCCCACGATCTTCAGCGCGCGCTCTTCGAATGCCCATCTCTTCACCGCTTCCTGATGCGCTACGCGCTGGCATTCGGCGCCCAGGTCAGCCAGACAGCCGTCGTGAACGGACGAGCCACGATCGAGAAGCGTCTGGCGCGATGGCTCCTGATGGCCCAGGACCGCTTCCGGTCCGACACCTTCCCGTTGACCCACGAATTTATCGCCACGATGCTCTGCGTCCGCCGCTCCGGCGTAACCGTCGCCCTCCATATCCTGGAAGGAGACCGTCTCATCAAGTCGAACCGCAAGTACATCACCGTTCTCGACCGGCCCGGACTGGCAAGGCGGTCGGACCCGTCCTACGGGGTCGCGGAACACGAATACGAGCGGCTGGTCGGAGGGCGCGCATCGCCCGCCGTCCCGACGCGAATGAGACAAAAGTTAGTGATTCAGAGAAGCATAAGCCGGTAAACAAGACTTGGCTTCAGCGTCCGAGATTTTGCCGCCACGTGTCGAAATGGGTGAGGAGATCGGCGGGATCTTTGTAGACCGCGATGCATCCAGCCTGGCGCAAGTCGTCTTCCGCCCAACCGCCACATAACACACCAATAACAGCAATGCCCGCTTTGCCGGCGGCTTCGGCATCGTACGGCGTATCGCCGATGACAACCATTTGCCGAGGACTCCAACCTTCCAGCCGCCTGAGCACGGCTTGGAAGATGTCAGGATGTGGCTTGCTCTTTTCCGCGTCGTCCGCACTCGTTTCCACGTCGATCAGATCGGCAATATCGAGAATCTTTTTGTAGCTGTTCAATTCGTCCTTGTTGGCCGACGACGCCAGCGCCACCTGGATGCCCTCGCTGCGCACCCGTTCCAAAAGGGCCCGGACTCCGCTGAACGGTCTCATAAGCGGCATATAACGTTGTTTCAGGATGGCGCCCCGGTGCGCCTCAAGTGACTTTCCGGAGGCCTCTATCTCCCCGGAGCTCAGAAAGACCGGCAGCAGTTGATCGCCGCCTTTGCCGATCTGTCTTCGAACGTCACCGAAACACACGCGGTGGCCATAATCCGAAAACGCGTCGACCCAGGCCTTGGCATGCAGGTCGACGGAATCTAGGAGCGTGCCATCGACGTCGAAAATCACGGCGTAGGGCGAGTTATACTGGGACACGATTTCTCACTCTCTCTCTCTCTCTCTCTCTCTCTCTCAGGTGCTCATGCCGCGAGGCCCGCGCTGAGACCGGGGCTTCTCAGGTCGCAATTCGGACTGCCGGGTAACGTGGCATCACTCTTCCGGGGGATGATGGCGATCGGGGCGTTGGAAGCTGTGGCGGGTCGATCTTCGAGCTTCCGGGTTTGATTCGCTCGTCTTCATGGTCGGTAGCGGTTGAGACTTGGACATGGTTCTTTCCTCAATATGCAAAGGAGATCAGCAGAAAGGCATTGAGTCCGATCAGCCCGGCTGTGAGGCTCCACGCCAAGGTTGCGGTCAGGCGTCCATTGGTGAAGCGCCCCATCCACGCCCGGTCGCTCGTCAGTCGGACGAGCGGATAGACGGCGAAGGGCAGCTGCAGGCTGAGCACGACCTGGCTTAATATCAGCATGCGTGTCACCGAATCTTCTCCCCAGATCGAAATGGCGAGAATGGCCGGCGCCATCGCCAGGAGACGCGAAGCGAGCTGTCTCATCCATGGCGCGATGTTCAGATCGGTGAAGCCCTCCAGCACGATCTGTCCGGCTAGAGTGCCCGTGATCGAGGAGTTCTGCCCTGAGGCCAGCAAAGCCACCGCGAAAAGCGTGCTGGCCGCGCCGGTGCCGAGCGTGGGCGCCAACAATTGGTACGCATCTTCTATGCTGACCTCACTCAAGCCACGTCCGTAAAAGGTCGAGGCGGCCAGAACCAAGATGGCACCATTAACGAAGATGGCGAGGGTCAGTGCCGCGACAACGTCAATGCGGGAATAGAGAAGGGCCTGGCGAAGGCCTTCCGCCGTCCGTTCGTACGCTCGGGATTTAACCAGCGCCGAATGGAGGTAGAGATTGTGGGGCATGATGGTCGCTCCGAGTATGCCGATCGCGACATAGAGCATCGCTGGATCGGTCACTATCGCCGGGCTAGGTACGAGCCCGCGAAGGACGGCGCCCATCGCGGGGCCCGCCAGGGCCAGCTCCACCGCAAAACAGGCGCTGATGACCAGCATCAGGCAGACGATGAAGGCCTCTAGCGGGCGAACGTTTTGCCGAGTCAGACCAAGGAGGAGTAGCACCTCCAGCCCGATCAACGCGACGCCCCACACCAAAGGCAAGCCAAACAGTAGCTTCAGCGCGATGGCCGCACCCAACAGCTCCGCGAGGTCGCAGGCGATGATTGCGATCTCGCACAAGATCCAGAGGACGAAGGAAATGCGCGGTCCGTAGGCCCGCCGGCAGGCCTGCGCGAGATCGAGGCCGGAAACAATGCCCAGCTTCGCCGCCAGTGACTGCAGAAACATTGCGGCCAGATTGGCCAGCAGGATGACCGACAACAGCTGGTAGCCATAGCCGGAGCCGCCCGCGAGCCCGGTGGCCCAGTTGCCCGGATCCATGTAGCCGACGGCCACGAGATAACCGGGACCCGAAAACGCAAAGAGCTTGCGCCAGAATGAGCCCATCGGGACAGCAACCAGCCGAGGAGCGGGAAGCGCCTCGGCTGGAAGAGTCGCCGAATCCGCAGGCGGCGGCGCCATCGACAGTCCTCGTTTCTACGCGGCTTTGGCGGCCGTTTTGATATCCTCGGCGGTTCCCATGTCCTCGCCACCGCTAATCTTGCCGGCGCCAGGGCCCGCACCGAGATCGGCGCCCGTCTCGGCGTCGTTTTCGGGATTGGAGGCCGTCCGCTCCGCCGCTTGTTTCGCCGCAGTCATCTCCGCGCGCGTTAGCTTCACCATGGCAGTGCCGTCGCCCTTATCCGCCGGCATCACCTCGTTGAGGTCGTCGATCTTCTCGAACATCGGCGCTGCGTTCCACGGGCCGGTCATGTCGCCCTCGCCCTGTGACGCATTGACGTAGATGTCGGCATAGCGTCCGACACCCTGGAGCTTGCCGGAGGGAAAATTGTCCGTAATCGCGTAGAGCGCCTTCTCGAACGACTTCTGGTGAGCGATCTCTCGCGTCATGAGAAATCCCAGAGCTTCCTTGATGCCCGGATCGTCGGTGATGTTGATCAACCGCTCGTAGATGACCTTCGCACGGCTTTCGGCCGCGATATTGGAGCGCAGGTCACAGGTCGGCTCGCCCCGCGAGTCGATATACGCCGCCGTCCACGGGACGCCGGAGGAATTGGTCAGGGCGGGCCCGCCCCCGAAGAGAATCGTTTGGGTGTGGCTGTTGCCGCCGGCGGTCAGCGATCGGTAAAATTCGGCCTCTTCCATCGCGCCTTCCGCGAGCTGTGCCTTCGCGCCCTTGTTGAGCATGGCCACGATCGATCCGATGACTTCGAGATGGCTGAGCTCCTCTGTCGCGATGTCGAGCAGAAGATCCTTGCGGCCTGGATCATCCTCGCCAAGACCTTGGGTGAAATAACGCATTGCCGCGCCAAGCTCGCCGTCGGGACCGCCGAATTGCTCGAGGAGAAGGGAGGCGAGCACCGGGTTACTCTCGCCGACGCGCACTGTGTACTGGAGGCGCTTATTGTGAATGAACATATTCTTCCTTGGTTGGAGTCGTTCTAAAGAACGGCGTCCCTAGACCGATAGTTGCAGCTTTGATACCCAACAATTCCAGCGTGCGTATTCGTACGGTAGGGCAGCGTACCGCTGACGTGGCCGTTGGAACGGCCTTGGACAAGAATCACTCGAGGGAAGTCGTGCTAAAAGCGCAGCCTCTTGCGGCGTCTCGCTGAGACGCTGCGCCGTCACTCGTTCGAGCGCTTCAACAAACGGTGCACGCACCCTGCGTCCGGCGCTTCACCTTCCGTGGCTTCGATCCTACCGCCTTCCGGCATGCCTTTTCGTTGGGCCTGCCTAGGTCAACTATGCGTGGTCGTCGAACACCCCGCGCAGACATTCATTGACAGATAGTGCGTTACGCAACCGAAGTTGACGTAGAGGACTTGCCAGCGCTTGCAAAGCGCGCCGCACATGTTTCTGGGCACAGTGATTTCCTGCCTCTCCGCAGGCGGACGGGCAAAGACTGGAGGAGCGCGAACTGGACGTTACTGTCATGACGCTGCGTCGGGCTTGTTAAACGTCTCTCATCGCGCGGGAGATGCCACGCTTAAGAGCCCGCGGGCTGGCCACATATCTCATACGGCCTGTGGATCCGATATAAGCTTCGGTTACGAACGCGACCTCGATCTCGGCTTGCTTGAAAATCGTGAGGGCTACCTCACTACGTTCGCGCCGGCGATGGCCGCGACACGCGCCTCAATTGCCCGCAGTGTGCGCCGCCCTGGAGCGCCAGTCCCGTCGAGCTCGACCGGCCGCCGTGGAGCGGAGCCCCGATCGACACGGCATCGGAGCGCTACCGGTGCCCTTCATGTGGCGGGCAGGCGCGGACTACTTTCCACAGCAAGAATCAAAGAAAGAGGCAACCGCTGACGCCCCGACGCGCCGCTCACGCCGCAACGCCTACCGCGCACACCAGTTGCAAACAGATTTCGTCGGCACCTTTACCGAAGCGGGTCGTTTTAGGGGCACACTGATTTCGAAGCATCAACTAAAACGACAGTGGAGCCAGTCATGAACCGCCCATTTGCAATTGCTGTTGTCGCGGCCGCTGCCGCAACCATGGCGATGCCAGCGTTAGTTACACCGGCACAGGCGCAAGTCGACGTTTATATCGGCACACCGCAACCGCAGACCCAGCCGCCACGTGGTGGGGCTTGGGGCGATCGCGATCGTGACGGCATTCCCAACGCCTACGATGCGCGTAACAACAATCACCGGCAGCAGGCTTGGGGCGATCGTGATCATGACGGCGTGCCGAACAGATACGACAGGGACAAGGACGGTGACGGCGTGCCGAACCAATGGGACCGGAAGCCGGGAAACCCGTATCGCTAGCTCTAAAGGTTGGTCTCATGGAATCCCGCGCGGCTCGCAGCCGCGCGGGCGGCGTTAAAACTCGCTCGCGTGATCAGTCGTTTCGTCGCGAAGGTTCTCCGGGTAGCGCGCCTTGCTGTCGTAGAATCCACATGATGGGTAGGCGAGGCGCCGCTTGGTCCGGCTATCGAAACGGCGCCATAGGCTTTTCCTCTCTAATGCCGGGCAAGCTGATACTTGCCTTTCAGGTGCGGTTGCGCACGATAGGAGAGCGGGTCGACGATTGGCGGAAGGCGGCTGACCCGCACCCGGGACGTGTGCATTTGGAGTGGCTAATTTTCGATGCCCGGGGCAGGGTGATTGAAACGCACGACAAGGCGCGCGTCACGGCAGAGTCGTCCCGTGAACGCGAGCATCCCTCGATGATCTTGGGCGCATTGCCGTGGAAGCGGCGCGAGAAAACGGCGAGATGGAGGATGGCCTTCTAGGGTTGAACGATGCGGTAACTGTCCGCGTTTTCTCGATACGCTCTATCATCTCAGTCGCTGCTCGGGCTCAACCGAGGCGCTTATGGAATAGATCCAAACGGAGCCGTGATTTACCGCCGGTTTCCCGTCAGAACTCCCGCTACCGAGGCATTTCTTTGCGCATCTCGTGCAATTCGTGTGGCAAGGTGGCCGCGGGTCTGTCAGATTGTGGTAACCCCTTTGACGGCTGGACGCGCGAGGCGAAATAAGAAAGATGCGGCCTTATGGGCCAGTTCTATCCTTCGCGGAATTAACAGCGTGGGAAGTTTCGTTCTCCAGCCGGAGACGGAGCTAATGCTGGAGTGGGTTGTTCTCCTCGCCTTGGCAGCGTCTGGACTTTGCATGTTAGCGTTCGCGATAATGCAGATTGCCGACAGAAAGCGTTTTCGCCGTAACGGCAAAAATTAATAGAGCCCCTGGGCGTCTATGCGACTCGCCCGCTTCGTGCAGGCCCGATTGTAACCTCGATCCCAGCCGCATCGAGGGCGTCATAGAGCGCGCCCGTGAGCTCGTCCGGTGTGGGTCGCAATCCATTGCTCTTCCGATGTAGCCGCTCGATGACGGGCCATACGATCGAGCGGAAAAACTCCAGGTCTGCTTCTACGCTGCCATTGTCGGTCTTAATCCACTCGTGAAGGCATCGCGGCAGGATCTCGGGCGGTTCCTTCGCGCGCAGCCGCCAGAGCTTGAGGCAGTGGACCTGAAAGACCGGCGTGAAGTGGTTGAGGAAGGCGTCCCGGGGAAGGTTCATTTGCCGCGGACCCGGGGCAAGATAGCGGGGACATCGTCCAGCCGGCGCCCGACGTCCGTCAGGCACACGCTGTGGCCTCCCTCTATGGTCAGCCAGCCTTCGGCCGCTGCATCCTTCGCCGCACCCTCTGCGTCGTCCCAGGGCACGCCCAGCTTCTTGGCAACGCTATCGAGCATGCGCCATCGCTGAGGGTGGCGGTCGCTCAGATCCCCGAGGGCATTGACGAAGCGCCGCGCGCGATCGGTCGAAAGCTTGTCGGTCATAGGTTAAACCGGTTGTAATGCTCGCGCACGGTGTCGAGAAGCCATCGGGCAATCTCGCCTTTCGGCCAGTCGCCGCGAATCGCGTAGAAGTCCCGCCGGATGTCCGGACCGCCGTCCGGAGCATGGACGCCAGCCGCAATATGGGCAGGTGGCGTGGTCTGGATCCACGCGTTGACCTCGACCTCCTGCAGCCAGGTCAGCACAGATTCCAGATCGTCGTCGGCCGGTGCGGGTGGCGCGTGTCGATGCTGACCGACCAGCCAATCGCCGGGAAGCCTGAGTTGCAGTTCCATAGACCCCTCCACGAACTTGCCCGGACTCAATGCTTGCGACTGGGAGTCGTTCCAGACGGTAGAACCTTGTTGCACGGGTAGCGTTAAAGGAGTCGTGAAAGGCAGGGGCCGACATGACCGCAGCAGAAATGAGGGTCGAGGCTGGGCGCAAGCGTCACTCGGCAGAGATTGCCCGTCGCACGGCGCCTGTTCTTTCGGTCGCCGCCGACCAAGAAGCGATGCTTAGCAAGGCCGCCACCTTTGACGGCGAAGCGACACAGCTTGAGGCAGCGGCGGACACATTGGATGCCATGAACCGGCAGACCTAACTCACTACAGCCCGGAAACACCCTTGCCGGCCCCTCGGTTTGGGCGCGATATGTTCCCATCGTCAGCAACTCTATGAGCGCTGGCGGCTGGTAGTCAGCGGCAAAGCTCAAGCGTGCCGCGCTCCCGCTCACGAACGTGACGGAGATGCGCCATGGATCGCGGATTACGCGCCCAGTTGAGCCCCAAGGAAGAGAACGCCCTGCGCAAGATTGCGGCAGGAGTGACCGACAAGATCCTGGCAATTTATCTGATGCAGCTTGTCGCGCTGCAGCTGATAGAGGCAAGGGATGGCGCATGGCGCCTGACGGAGATGGGTCGCGCGCGAATGGCTGCCAGTGATCGCGGCGTCGGAGCACCGCCGCGTTTTCCTCCTGTAAGTAGCGCCTCAGCTGCAATGATCGATCAGCCCAGCGACCGCATGCCCATCCTGCTACTGGTGGCGCTACTCTATGCTCTCAGCGCGACGACGTTCCTGACGGTTAGGGCGCTCTCATCGTTCTCGCAGTAGTCCGCCCACGCCTGCATCAGTTGCCGGCGCTTCTCGATGACATCCCCTCGCTGGTAGGCCCGCTACAGTGGATCGCCCTGGACGTGCGACAAGCAGCTCCACGACCTCCGGTAGTACAACCTCGCCGTTTCGACGAGCCAGCTCGCCATAGCGCCCCCGTGGCTAGGAACCGTCCACCATCTGGAAATCGTGGCTGATGTCCGGCCCGCCATATGGATCGTGGATCCCAACCGCAATGTGTGACGGCGGCGTGGTCTGAATCCAGGCACTGACCTCGACTTCCTGGAGCCAAGTCACCACGGCTTCCAGATCCTCAGCATCAGGCGCCGCCGGCGCGTGTCTACGGTGACCGACCGGCCAATCGCCGGGCAGCTTGAGTTGCAGTTCCATGCGTGACCCTCACCAACTGTGGGACTCAATGTCAGAGTGGGGCGAGACGTTGCGGAACCACAGCGGCCGGCCTGCTGGCCGTCTTGGGTTGCGACGCCCACGAGCCGGTGTGAAACTGCCCCATGGCGCTGACCGAGGCTTGGAGGATCAAAATCCTCTCCTATCGCACGCGTGCTGCAGAACTACGCGCCAAAGCCGAAGCCTCCGAGCCTAAGGACCTCGAGGCGTTACGCGATGCCGAGATGTGGGAACGCATGGCCGAGTGGGAAGAAAACAATCCCCCAGCTTTCTGACGGCCCGCCCGTTCTGTTCCGCGGTTTCGGCCGGGGCTTCCTTTTGCTAGGCCAGCCACAACGTCCCGCCGCCGGGGCTCGGGAGGGGAACTCGGTTCGACGGCGCACGTTTTCGGAATGTGAAATATTCAGCCGCGCCCTCTGAACAACTCCGGCTACTAGTAGAAGCGGAACACGGCGGTGACGCTGTGCCGGATTACGAGGTGCCCGTCCGGCACATCGCGGGCGACCTCGTGTGGGAAGCCACGGTTCATGTCTTCAGCCTAGAGGGAAATCCTAACGCAACACAGGCCTTCGCCTGGACCTGTCCCTACGATGGTGAAAACCATGTTGTTCTGAAGAGCCACCGCATAGCAAGGCCTGTGGAGGCGGTGCGCTCCGTCCTCGAGTCTTCAGGCTGGGGCCCTCGGTTCGATGGGAACCGCGCTCGTGCGGCCGCCTCTGCTCAAAAGCTCGATTGAGGCACTCACCTTGAGGCTCACCATGCCGCAGACCATACCCGCGCCCGCCCCGCCCGCCGAGCGCCTGGCCGCGCGCATCTGCAGATCGACGAACGCGAAGGGCAGCACGGACGCCGGTCCGGTTATTGCCGAGTTGGCGCGTCGGGCGGACATCGGCGCAATCGGCGCGGCGCTGAGCATTGCGCAGGAACGGGGTTGGTTGCGCCGCAATGGTGACGACTACATCGTCACGCCGGCCGGCGCCGAGTTGGGGCGCCCGAGATGGGGAAAGCGACCTCGGCGCGTCATGCCGTTTTGAAGGGCAGGGCCGGAAATCTGCCCGCACAGTGCGTCCGGCCGGTTCTGGCTTCCGGGATGCCGAACCTAGCGCGAGCCCGCGCTTGGCCGCCCGTTACTTCGCGCGCCGCACAGGGCCAGGCCTCTCGCTTGAAGCAGACTGAACAATGATCCACGCGCACGCCCAGCGGCTGGAGTCCGAGGCCGCCGGGCTGGCGGCTCAGGCGGACGCCATAGACGCACAGCGGTAGGCCTGTCTCATAGTGAACAGCCAGGCGAGAATAATCGACAGACGATGCTGGCATCGTCGGCATTCCTCATGAGAGTCGACAGCTGGTAGTCAGCGGCACAGCTCAAGTGTCCCGCGCTGCCGCTCGCGCACGTGATGGAGGCGCCGCCATGGATCGCGGACTACGCGCCCAATTGAGCCCCAACGAAGAAAATGCCTTGCGCAAGATCGGGGCAGGGTCGGCCGACCAAGCGCAGATCTTGGTAGATCACCTTCTTCAGCTCGTCGCCCTGCAGCTTATCGAGAAACGGGAGGGCTCGTGGAAGCTGACCGCGACGGGTGAGATGCGAAGGGGAGTGAGAGAGGCAAATCCGAATTGAGCCATTATTCGTCTGTAATGGAGCACCCATGCGATGTTTCTTCATGCGACGGGGCCACATCCAGGCCGTCGCATTCCTTGAACCCGGCACAGATGAAGCTTTGATCGAACAGGGGCAGAAGCTGTTCCGCGAACGGACCGACCGACTAGATGGCTTCGAGGTGTGGGACGGGGCCCGGCGAGTGCATGCTTATCCCGAAGAGCATGGTCCGAACAATGGCTGAACCTCAATGGACAGCCGCCATCCTGAAGGACAAGCCCTTCCTGGCCATCATGTTCTTACTGGTCCTGCTGCTGGCCGTGGCCCTGTGGCAATTTCATTCGCTCATGTGGGGGTGAAGGTCAGCCGCAGTCGAAATCCATGTAGCTCGTCGCGAACTCGGTGAGAGCTTTTTGTAGGAACCATCGCGGCGGGTCGGCGCGTAGACTTCCATGCCGAGCCTCGCCAATCCCGAGCCCATGCTGACATTCGAGCCATCATGCCGGCCGTCGTGCACGACCAGCGGACAGACAGGGTGATCCGCTGGAATCCCGAATGGGCACACCGCCGTCGGACCCTTCGCCGTCCATACGTCCCCTCTGCCAGAATGAACGAGTAGATCGCGTCGGCTCGGCCCGGTCCGAGGCGCTTGCCTGGGCGGGAGGGGCCGGTCTGGTCCAAACTTTCCTGCAAAGTCACTTGCTATCCGTCGATGTTCGGTGCGTGGTGTCCGTATCGCTTACTCGGTCGTGAGCGGCGGCAAGAGTCCGGGCATGTTCAGTGCCCCCGCGCTAGCCCGAGACCTTCCCGTCAGTAAGCCTTCCACCCTTTTCGGAATGTCCATGTCCAATGACACGGAAGCCATGGCCCTGGCG
>Ga0070665_100006694_pt1 | contig 11714 bp, 7 predicted proteins | sample KBSS13metaG_FD_65862 | JGI IMG/M metagenome (GOLD analysis project Ga0070665, IMG submission 65862) | Switchgrass rhizosphere microbial communities from Kellogg Biological Station, Michigan, USA - KBS S1-3 metaG | ecosystem: Host-associated > Plants > Roots > Rhizosphere > Soil ...
CCCGATAAAAACCACATCGTCACGACGAGGACGGCCGCGAGGATGGTCGCGAGGCGACTGCAGCGAGTCCAGGACATAGCTTCTCCTTCCGCGGCATAGCAGCGCGGTGCGGGTCGGGCCGACGCCCGCCCCCTACTTACTAGTTGCGGAAAAGGAAAAGCGTTTCGGCTCTCTTGCGAGCCTACTGGAGCGAGACGGTCGCATTCCGCTTTGGCACGAAGCCCACCGGAATGCGCGCGGTCTCCTTCATCGATGCGATGTCCACGACAGAGACATCGTTGGTCACCGGGTTGGCGACATATGCCGTCTTGCCGTCCGGCGTCAGCGTCACCCAGCCGGCGCCTTTGCCGCCGAGCTCCGCGCTGCCGATCAGGGTGAGGTCCGGGAGCGCGTACGAATACAGATAGTTGTTCAGGCGGCTGCAGACGACCAGCGTCTTGCCGTCAGCCGTCACCGCCATCCCGTGCGACGGGTCCGACCCTTCCGGCACGGTGCTCTTGCCCGGCGGAAGATCCGGATTCTTGATCCGCCGGATCTCTTTGCGAGTCGCGAAATCGACGACGGCGAACCCGTTGAAGCCGGTGAGCTGCGCGAAAATCCAGCGGGTCGAGCCGTCAGGATTCGTGTTGAACGTCATCGGGCGAATGCCGAGATCCATCTTCAGCGTCCACGCCGGCTCCTCGGTCTTCGCATCGATGACATTGATCGTCGAAGCCGCAATGGATCCAGCGACGATGAAGCGTCCGTCCGGCGTGACGTAGGCGTTGTGAATGGTGCCCTGCGTGGGGACCGTCTTGACGCGCTGCAGTGACACCGTATCGATCACGTCGACGCCGCCGGGTTCCTGAATGATGCCGACGTAGACGCGGGTGCCGTCCTTGCCGACCGCCATGTTGTTGGGATGCCCGCTGAGCGGGATCTTCTTCAGGATCGCGAGAGACTTGGCGTCCACGACGTCGAGCGTGGCCGCCGCCTCGTCGCTGATGTAGATGCGGCTGCCATCGGGCGCACCGCCGGCGCCGTGGCCGGCCTCGATGCCGTGGATGATGCCGACGACCTTGTTGGTGGCCGGATCGATCACGTGAACGTTGTCGCCGGCGCTGTTGGTCTGGATGATTCTCGCGTGGCGCTCACTGGTGGCGAGCTTTTCGCCCATCACCCACGCCTTGAGCGTCTGCCACTCGGCGTCGTTCTGCGAGCTCCAGTGCTTGCCGCCGTTATGGTAGAAATCGCCGCCGGCCGCTTCGGCCAGCGGATGCATCAGCAGCCGGCTCCTGGCGCTGCCCGGCACGACCATCCTTCGCACCGCATCGAAGTTCTTGTGCGACTCCTCGTCGGTCCACGACGTCCGCCCGGCAGCGAGCGGCTGCAGGCGCAGCGGCGTTCCCGATCCGTGGCAGGCGATGCAGCGCGCGTGCCCCGGCCGTTCCGCCAGAAAAATCGGCTGGACGCGGGCCTTGAAGAATTCGTAGTCGAGGGCCGATGCGGCGGGCGTCTGTGCCGCCGCGGGGGAAGCCAGAACAAGCACCAGGATCATCGAGCGGGCGACATGCATGGGAACCTCTCGTGTCGCGGATGTTGACGCGATGACCGAACTCGACTGTGTCCGAAAACGGAGAGTATCCGTGCCGTCGTGGCCCCTGTCAAGGCGCCAGAGTCTGCCGTATGCGCGCCAGGAGCGGCGGTGGTGAAAGGGATTGGTCGAAAAGTTCTTATAAGGGCATGGAGAGCGCAGACCTGTCGCGACGTTCGCTCTTGCAAGCCATTGGTGTGATCATCGCCAGCGCCGCCACGCCCCTTGGCTGGACGGACATCGCGCATGCCATGGACGGCATGCACGTCGGTACGCCGGCCGTCGCCGATCCGAAGCTGACGTTCTTCAACGCGTCCGAGGCGGCCGACGTCGAAGCGGTGGCCGCGCAGATCGTTCCGACCGATGACTCGCCGGGCGCCCGCGAGGCAGGCGCCGTCTACTTCATCGATCGCGCACTCGCGACCTTCTTCTCGCAACTCGCCGGCGACTATCGCTCCCAGCTCGCGGCGTTTCAGTCCGAGTTTCGCAAACAACACGCCGGCTCGGCGTCGTTTGCCTCGCTGTCTTCCGATCAGCAGATCGCCTATCTGAAGGGCATCGACAAGACGCCGTTCTTCAACACGACGCGGCTGTTGACGCTCCTCGGCATGTTTTCACTCCCGTCCTACGGTGGAAATCGCGACAGCGTCGGCTGGAAGCTCATTGGATTCGAGGACGCCCACGTCTTTCAGCCGCCGTTCGGTTACTACGACCGCGACTATCCCGGCTTCGTCATCCCCCTCAAGCCCCAATGAACACGCAGACCTACCGAGATTCGGATACCGTCGACGTCGTCATCGTCGGGTCAGGCGCCGCGGGCGGCGTGATCGCACGCGAGGTTGCGCAGGCGGGTCTCACCGTCGTCCTGATGGAGCAGGGCCCGCGCTTCCAGGTGCGCTCGTTCAGGCACGACGAGTTGAAGGACTGGTATCTCGGCGGCATCACGAACGATGCGGTGAAGAACCCGCAGACGTTCCGTGACGCGCCGGACAAGACCGCCGAACTTCAGAAGTTCAAGCCGGCGCTCTGGTACGGACGCGGCGTCGGCGGCTCGAGCCTGCACTACACGGCGAACTTCTGGCGCTTTCACGAGATCGACTTCATCGAGCGCAGCGTGCTCGGACCGATCGCCGGCACCGGGTTCGCCGACTGGCCGATCACGTACGCCGATCTCGAACCGTACTACACGAAAGTCGAGTGGGAGATCGGCGTCTCGGGTCTGGCCGGCGCCAGCCCGTTCGATCCGCCGCGCACCAAGCCGTACCCGATGCCGCCGCTGCCGGTGAAGTCGTCGGGCGTGCTGATGGAGCGCGGCGCCCGCAACCTGGGATGGCACCCGTTTCCCGCGCCGATGGCGATCAACTCGGAGACGTACAAGGGCAGGTCGGCCTGCGTGCACTGCGGGTTCTGCCACGGTCTCCCGTGCGAAGTGCGGGCCAAGGCGTCCACGCTCACCACGGTGATTCCCGAGGCCGAGGCCACCGGCCGGTGCGAGGTGCGATCCGAGAGCTACGTCTTCCGGATCGAGACCGACGCACAGGGCCGCGCGACCGGCGTCACGTACTACGATCGCGATCGGCGCGAACGGTTCCAGCGCGCGCGAGCCGTGGTCGTATCCGCGAACGGCGCCGAGACACCGCGACTGCTCCTGATGTCCGCGAGCACGCGATTTCCGAACGGCCTCGCGAATTCGAGCGGCCTGGTCGGGAAGTACCTCATGTTCAACTCCACCAGCCGCGCCCTCGGCGTCTTCGAGCACGAGTTGAACGAATACAAGAGCGTGCAGGTGACCCGCGTCGTGCACGACTTCTACGATACGGATCCCAAACGCGGCCACTACGGCGGCGGAGGGCTCGACGCGCGCATGGGGCCGCAGCCGACGACGTGGGCCATTCGGACGGCTACGGAAGGGCCATCGTGGGGCAGCGAGTTCAAGGCGCGCTTGAAAGAGTTTCCGCGCAGCATGCAGGTCGCCGGGCACGGCACGTCGCTCGCGGTGGAGTCGAACAACATCACGCTCGATCCTGACTTGAAGGACGCGTGGGGCCTTCCAGCGATCCGCACGACCTACAAAGATCATCCCGACGATCTCGCGACCGCGCGGTTCCTGCGGGATCGCGGCGCCGACATCCTCGAAGCCGCCGGCGCGCGGAGGGTGACGAAGGCCGACGTCACCGAGCAGACCTCGTCCGTGCACCTGTTAGGCACGTGCCGGATGGGCAACGACCCGAAGACGTCGGTGATCGACAAGTACCATCGCAGCCACGACGTGCGGAATCTGTTTCTCTGCGACGGCAGCAGCCTCGTCACGTCCGGCCGCGGCCAGCCGACCATGACGATTCAGGCTCTCGCGTTTCGCGCAGGGGAGCACATCGCGCGATTTGCGAAGCGTGGCGAGATCTAGAGGGAACGGATACTCGAGAATAGTCAGACGGAGCGAACGGGATCACACAGAGCAGCGGAGCAACGGAGACGAGCGGAGGCTGACACGTGACGCGTCGCAGGTCGGCCGGCATCGCCGGCCGGCTCGCGCGTGCCGAAGGCGGCGTGCGACGCGAAATCTCTGCTCGTCTCTGCTGCTCCGTTGGTCCGTGTGATGCCGTTTTTCTCCGTGCCCTTCGATCAGAATTGATAGGCGAGCGAGTAGATGAATCCCGCCAGGGTGACGGCCATCGCGGAATGCACGACCTGCCCGTTCAAGAGATTGCGAACGGCGACGTCGTTCGCGGTGCCCGACTGACGATTGAAGCCGGCGGCAAAGGTGAACTTGCCCAGCGATCCGCTCAGGCCGAGCGACCAGGTCAGCAGATCGACTTTGTTGAACAAGAGGTCCTGAGAACCAACCGGCGACTGATTGTTGCCGACGCTTCCGTGCAGGCGGAGGTCGCGATCCTTCAGCAGCCTCACGTGGCCGCCCGCGCTCACGTTGACGACGCCGTTGGATTCAGTGGTGAACCCACCGAATGGACGTGAAACGACCGTCGGCGGCTGGTTCGTGCCGGCGTCGATATAGGTCAGCGTCGGCTGATCGCTCGACACCATCGAGTACGCACTGATGGGAGAGTACGCCTGAAGATCGAGCTCCAGTTCCACGCGTTCGCGCACCCATGCGCCGCCGACCTGGAACTCCCACGGCTGGTGCTGTTCGAACGTCGCGTCCGGATCGAACACGGAGGCGCCCAGTGAACTCGGTCCGGCGTCCAATGTGCCGTCGAGCGTTACCGACCCGCTTCGGTACAGCTTGAGGCCGGGAGTACGGACAGCCGCCCCGAGTCGAAACTGGGACGTGTCGTACTGAACGCCGCCCTGCGAGCGCAGCTGCACCGACGATCCCGACGTGCGGGCCGTGACGAGCAGGGTCTTCAGGCCGGTGCTGTCGGCGAGCCTATCGCTCACGCTTTGAACCAGTCGAAGGCTCATCAACGAAAACGCAAGTCCGCCTCCGAATCGCCAGGGGCCGTTTCCGCGGTAGCCGGCGCCGAAAGCGAGCACGCGCTGCTCAAAATCCGAGTCGGCGGAGTATGCGAATCGCTGCTGCCCGGCGGGGACGGTCGTGATCAACTGGGAGTCGGTTTCCTGATTCCAGGCATTCGTCGTGAGCAATGCGGCGCCGAGGGTCAGCTTCGGCCTGGGAGAGAAGGTGAAACCGACGAAATTCGGAAGCTGCTGCAACGAGCCGCCGCGATTCGGCAGCGAATCCGGCGTCACCGACGTGTGCTCGTAGACACCTGCGCTGCCGCTGATCTGCGCGTTGTTCTGTCGAGCGAGGCCCGCCGGATTGAACCAGGCGGCGGACGGATCGCCGACGCGAGCGGCGTACGCGGAGCCTTCCAGCCCGCCGTATGGGCCGACGGGTACGCTGTCGTAGTTGTTGAGGACCAGGTTGGGCGGCGGCGTGGACACCGCATCGACCTGGGCGAACGCCGGAGCGGCCACCAGGCACGCGGCATAGAGCGCGAGCTCCACCCTCAGGCAGCGACTGCATCTCATCCGTTAGATGCTGAGGCCCGGCGACGACGCTCGCTATGCAGATTCGGTAGGGATCAGTTATCGAAACACGCCGTTGTGTCCGAGCGAGTACCGGCCGGGCTGCGGAAAGACCGCCAGACCGTGCGGGCCTTTGCCGACTTTGATTCGCGCCTGCAGATGCCCGTCCCTGGTATCGAAGGCGTACACCTCGTGACTGTAGCGGCCCGACAACCAGAGGGTGTTGCCGTCGGGTGTGATTCCGCCCATGTCCGGCGTACCGCCGTTGGGAATTTCCCATCTGGTGACGACCTTGCGCGTCGCCAGGTCGACGACCGAGATGCTGCCCTCGCCGCGGTTCGACACGTACATCAGTTTGGCGTCCCGGCTGATCGAGATCCCGTGCGCGCCTTTTCCGGTCGGAATGAATTCCACGCGCGTAAACGTATACGGGTCTACGACGTAGACGCCGTTCGCCATCATGTCGGCGACATAGAACAGGCTTCCGTCCGGCGACGACCGCACATCCTGGGGCATGCCGCCCGCCTCGAGAGCGAGCGTGCCGACCGGCTGCCGTGTGGACACGTCTACCTTAACGAGGCTCGCGGCGAACTCGCAGCTCGCGATCAGGAAGCGGCCGTTGGCGGCGAAATCCATGTGGTCGATGCCGCGGCAGGGCACCTTGACGGACTCGACCATTTTCATGGTCGACGGATTCAGGAAGTTCAGCCGCGCCTCGCGCTCGGCGACGACAATCGCGAACTGCCCATCCGGGGTGTAGTACATGTTGTACGGATCCTTCACCCAGATGGTCTGACCCTTCTTGCCGGTCGCCGGATCGATTTCGGTGACCGAATCCCCGAGATCGGCGAGGACCCAGAGCCGCTTGAGGTCGTACGACGGCGTGATGTGCTGCGGCTGACGGCCGACGGCGAAGTGCTCGACGATCTTGAACGACACGGGATCGATCACGTCCACCGTGTTGCTGCCGCTGTTGGGCACGTAGATTCGCGTCGGAAATTGCGCGACCGCCGGGCTGAGCTCTCCCGGACGGTTGGCCGCATAGATGTTGCGGGGGTCGAGGAGCGCCGGCATGCCGGGCAGCGGCGGTTCGTTCGCAGCCGCGTTGGACGGCGGCGGCTGTGACGCCGGGGCTGATTCGGCCGAACCCTGCGGTGCCGAACAGCTCACCATCATCGTCATCGCCGCGGACAGCATCATCGCCGCTGCAGTGACCGCTCTCTTGCTGAACATCGCACACCTCGACAGGGGATCCGGAAACACGCCAGGGAAATCGGCGCGCTGAGCGACCAATTCTACGATGACGGCGCGATCTATATGTGTCGGCTCGGCGACCGCGAAGCTACAGGCCTCTCAATCCGGACAGCACAGCGGCTGACGATCGCGCGGATAATGGTCGACGAGGTCCGGTATGCATCGACTGGTGATGTCGGCGTGGCTCGTGGCGGCCGTGGCGTCGGCGTTCGCGCAAGTACCCGCGTCCGAGCTCGCGAAGCCGCCCGCGAACGCGCGTCACTTCGTCATTCAATCGACCGGCGGCAAGCACGGCGATTCCTGGAGCTGGGTGGCGCCCGACGGCACGCGCATGGGCCGCGAGAGCATGAACCTTCGCGGCCAGGTGTTCGAGCTCGACTCGAGCGGGAAGGCGGGAACCGACGGCATGCCGTCCACCCTCGCCATCCGCGGTGTGACGCCGCAAGGCGACGCGGCGGAGACCTTCAGCATCAGCGGCGGGACGGCTGGCTGGAAGAGCCCGATCGACGCGGGCACGGCCGCCTATTCGGTGCCGGCGTTCTACGTCTCGCAAGGCGGACCGATCGAGACGACGGCGTGGTTTCTCGAGGCGCTCCTCGCGCGGCCGGACAAGTCGATGGATCTGCTGCCGGGCGGTAAGGCTCGTGCGGCAAAACTGATCGACCTCAGGGTGGGAACCGGCGCGAGCGCGCAGACGATCGCCCTCTGGTCGATCACCGGCATCGGGACGTCGCCGCTGCCGATCTGGGCCGACGCCAACAACAAATTCTTCGCGCTGACGCTCGGACTCTCGTGGCTGCCCGAAGCCTACGCGAGCGAACAGAAGACGATCGAAGAAGCGCAGGCAAAGGCGACGGCGGCACAGGCGCCCGGTCTGGCGAAGGCGCTGGTGAAGATGCCCGCGGGACCGGTGGCGTTTACCGGCGTCCGGCTCTTCGATGCGGATGCGCCACGATTCCTGGCCGATCAGACCGTCGTTGTCGACAAGGGCGTGATCGCAGCGGTCGGCGCACGATCCTCGGTCATCGTTCCGGCCGGCGCGCAAGTGATCGATGGCAGCGGCAAGACGCTCGTTCCGGGGATGTGGGATTGCCACATGCACGTCGGCGACGACTACACCGGTTTGCAGGAGCTGTCGATGGGCGTGACCTCGGTGCGCGATCCGGGGAACGACGACCTGCGCACGATCGAGCGGCGGAGCCGGGCGGCAGCCGGCGACCTCCTCTTCCCGCACGTCTATCCATCGTCGCTCATCGACGGGAAGGGACCCTACACGGCGCAGGTGGCCAACGTCGCGACGAGCGAGGCCGAAGCGATCGCGCTCGTGGACAAGGCGAAGGCCAACGGCTTTCTCGGCATCAAGTTCTATGGCACGTTCAACCCGGCGTGGCTGGCCGCGAGCATCCGCGAAGCGCACAAGCTCGGGCTCCACGTGCACGGTCACATTCCCGCGGGCATTCGCCCGGTGGACGCCATCAACGCCGGCTACGACGAAATCACCCACATCAACTGGGTGATGATGCAGGCAATGCCTGACAGCGTGATTCCCGTCTCGAACGGCATCATGCGGTTCGAGGGACCGGGACGCTACGCGAAGGATGTCGATCTCGAAGGCCAGAGCATCAAGGCGATCCTTGGAGCCATGGTCAGCCGGCATGTGTTCAGCGATCCGACGATGGTCGCCTTCGAGAGCTTGTACGTGCCCGAGAACGGCGACCTGTCTCCGTCCTACGCGCCGTTTGTCGGCACGATGCCGCCCACGACCGAGCGGGGATTCAGGACCGGCGGCTTCGCGGTGCCCAGGGACATCACGCGCGCGGACTACCGTGCGAGCTGGGCGAAGATGGTTGCGCTCCTCGGCCGCATGCACGAGGCGGGCGTGCCGATCGTGGCCGGAACCGACGGCGCCGGCATCGAGCTGGTGCACGAGCTCGAAATCTACGTGCAGGCCGGCTTCACTCCGGCGGAAGCGCTCGCCGCGGCGACCATTGTGCCGGCGCGGCTGGTGGGTCAGGACGCGAAGAGCGGTTCGATAAAAGTGGGGAAGGCCGCCGACCTTGCGCTGATCGACGGCGATCCCTCCACACGCATCGGCGATCTGCGGCAGACCCGCGTCGTGATGCTCGACGGCAAGCTGCTCGATGCCGATGCGCTGCGCACTGCGGCCGGCTTCTCGGGCCGGCCGAAGTAGAACGATTACATGAACCGGTGGTGCTTGTGTCCGCCGCCGTGCGGCACTTTCTTCAGCGGTACTCCTTTGACGTTGTCGAGTGGCAGCGTCGCGAACAGCCCGGGAACGATGCGCGCCTTCGTCGCGTGCTCGAACCCTGCGGCAAGTGCGATGAGCGTCGGCTCGCTGAACGCCGTTCCGATGAAGCTGATCCCTACCGGCAGGCCGAAGACGTTACCCATCGGAACCTGGACGATGGGGTAGCCGACAGTCGCCGCAAGTCCTGACGTGGCAAACGTGAAGTGATCGCCGTTGATCAGATCCGTCGTGAACGCCGGCGTGCCCGTCGGTGCGGCAATCGCGTGCAGGTTGAACGTCGTCAGCGCCGCGTCGATGCCGTCGATTGCGCCCGCCTTCTGATCGATGTCCAGCGCCTGGTTGTAGGTCATCCCTCCGAACGCCGGCTGCGGCGCGTCGGGTGAGCTGACGTCGACGCTCTCGGCCAGGTCGAAGATTTCCTGGGCGAAGAACGGCATCTCTTCGTCGGCGTGGGCCTCGTTGAACGCGATCGCATCGGCGAGCGTCCCCCCGGCCACCGGCACGCCGATGCGCGTCGCGAAGTAGTTCTTCAAGTCCACCTTGAAATCGAACGTGAGGACCAGGAACTCGCCGTCGCTTGGCGGGAACACGAAACCGCCGGCGTCCAGATCGACGAGCGTGGCTCCGGCCGCCGACATCGCGGCGAGCGCTGCGTCGAACACCCGTCCGGTGTTCGGCTCGATCCCGTCGATGCCCTGGCGGGTCGTGCCAATGCGTGCCCCTCGAAGTCCGTCGGTGCGGACGAACTGCAGATAGTCGGTGGGCAGCACCGGGCGCGTCGAGATGCCGCGGCGGCCCAGCGGCACACCGCCGGTCGCGGGATCGCGGCCATCGAAGGTCTGGCTCGCAATCACGGTCAGCACCGCGGCGGCGTCCGCCACGGTTCGCCCGTGAGAACCGATCGTGTCCTGCGTGTGAGAGATCGGGACCACGCCGGCGCGGCTCGTCAGGCCGACGGTCGGCTTGATGCCGACGACGCCGTTGAACGCGGCCGGACAGACGATGCTGCCGTCGGTTTCGGTGGCGATGGAGACGGTGCAGAGGTTGGCCGACACGGCTGCGCCCGATCCTGAACTGGAACCGCACGGATTCCGGTCGATCGCGTAGGGGTTGTGGCACTGGCCTCCGCGTCCGCTCCAGCCGCTGGTCGAGTGGAAGGATCGGAAGTTCGCCCACTCGCTCAGGTTCGCCTTTGCAAGAATGACCGCGCCGCCCGCGCGCAGCTTGGCGGCAACGGTGGAATCGCGAACTGCCGGACGGCCGGCGAGGGCGAACGATCCGGCGGTCGTCTGCATCGAGTCGCCGGTGTCGACGTTGTCCTTGAGCGCAATCGGAATTCCGTGCATCGGCCCAAGCACGCGGCCGCGGCGGCGAAGGTCGTCGGCGCGCCGCGCCATGTCAAGTGCATCCGGATTGAGCTCGATGATCGAGTTCAGTCCGGGCCCGTTCTGCTTCTCGTCGATTGAGCGGATGCGATTGAGATAGAAATTCGTGAGCTCCACCGACGTCGTGCGCCCGGATGCCATCGCGGCCTGAAGCTGCGCGATCGTCGCCTCGTTGAACATGTCCGGTCCGTGCGACGACGATTGCGGCGGCGCGGCGGCTGACGCCGGAATCGAACCGCCGATCGAGGCGCCGACGCCGGCGGCCGTGCCCGCCCGGAGAAAGTCTCGCCTGGTGACTGCGACGCGGAAGTCTCTCTTGTTCTTCATGCGCACTCCTGCGAAAAACGAGATGACCGAGCGCGAGGGAAGTGGTGGTGCGGTGCGTGATTCCTTTCGGGGGCGCGATTATACCCATCAGTCGATGTAAGGAATCGAGAGAGATTGAGGAGCTCGCGATCGAGCTCATGCACAGATAGTGTGCTGAGCCGCGACCTGGCTCGTCCGGAACGAATGCTCAGCTGGAAAGGCGTCGAAAGATCAGGCTGGCGTTGGTGCCGCCGAAGCCGAAGGAATTCGTCATCGCATGCGTCATCGTCAAGGGCAGTGCGCGATTTGCGATGAGGTTCACTGCATCAGTGACGTCCGGCGTTTCGAGATTCGTCGTCGGAGGCGCTATCTGATCCCGCAGCGCGAGAATCGTCAACCCAGCCTCGAGAGCGCCTGCCGCCCCGAGAAGGTGGCCGGTCATCGATTTCGTGGAGCTGGTCGCGAGCGTCGCCGCGTGTGTGCCGAACACCGAGGCAATCGCCGTGGCTTCCGCGCGATCGCCGAGCGGCGTCGAGGTGGCGTGGGCATTCAGGTACTGGATATCGTCGGGCCTCAGCCCGGCATCGTCCAGCGCCGCGGTCATGACGCGAGCGACTCCTTCGCCGTTTTCCGGCGGCGCCGTCACGTGATGCGCGTCGGCAGTCATGCCGTAGCCGGCCACCTCCGCGACGATCGGCGCCCCGCGGTGTTTCGCGTGATCGAATGCCTCGAGGACGAGAATGCCGGCGCCTTCGCCGACAACGAAGCCGTCGCGATCGCGATCCCACGGACGGCTCGCGCGTTGCGGATCGTCGTTGCGCGTGGACAGCGCCCGCATCGCGGAGAATCCGGCGATGCCGAGCGGCGTGACCGCCGCCTCGGTGCCGCCGCAGATCATGGCGTCGGCGTACCCGGACTGGATCAGGCGGAACGCATCGCC
>Ga0070665_100006699_pt1 | contig 11708 bp, 8 predicted proteins | sample KBSS13metaG_FD_65862 | JGI IMG/M metagenome (GOLD analysis project Ga0070665, IMG submission 65862) | Switchgrass rhizosphere microbial communities from Kellogg Biological Station, Michigan, USA - KBS S1-3 metaG | ecosystem: Host-associated > Plants > Roots > Rhizosphere > Soil ...
GGCGCGCGCGAGCACAACCTGAAGAATCTCGACGTCGACATTCCGCGCGATCGCCTCGTGGTGTTCACGGGCGTGTCGGGCTCCGGAAAATCGTCTCTCGCGTTCGGCACCCTGTATGCCGAAGCGCAGCGGCGCTATTTCGAGTCGGTCGCGCCGTACGCGCGACGGCTCATCGAGCAGATGGGCGTACCGGAGGTGGATGCGATCGATGGCCTGCCACCCGCGATCGCCCTACAGCAGCACCGCGGTGCGCCCACCACGCGATCCTCGGTCGGCAGCGTGTCGACGATCTCCAACTCGCTGCGCCTGCTCTACTCGCGGGCCGGCGACTACCCCCGTGGGCAACCCCACCTCGCCGCCGAAGCGTTTTCGCCGAACACGCCGGCCGGCGCGTGCCCGCGCTGTCACGGGCTCGGCCGTATCTACGACGCGACCGAGCAATCGATGGTGCCCGATCCGTCGCTGACGATTCGCGAGCGCGCCATCGCCGCATGGCCGCCGGCCTGGCACGGCCAGAACCTGCGCGACATTCTCGTCTCGATGGGCTACGACGTGGACACGCCCTGGCGCGACCTGCCGAAGAAGGATCGCGACTGGATTCTGTTCACCGACGAGACGCCTACCGTTCCGGTCTACGCGGGTTTCACACCGGCGGAAACGCGGCGCGCACTCAAGCGCAAGGAGGAGCCCAGCTATCAGGGCACCTTCACCGGCGCGCGGCGCTTCGTCCTGCACACGTTCGCCAACACGCAGAGCCCGCTGATCAAGCGCCGCGTGTCCCGCTATCTCGTGAGCGCGGATTGCCCGAGCTGCGGCGGCAAGCGCCTGCAGCCGCAATCGCTGGCCGTGAAATTCGCCGGCTACGACATCAGCGGCTTGTCGGCGCTGCCGCTGAAACAAATGCGCGAGTTACTCGCGCCGTTCGAGGCCGCCGTCGATGCCACGCGCGGCGAACATCCGGAACAGGCGCTCGTGAAGCAGCGCCTCGCGCAGGACATCAACGCGCGAATCGGCGCGCTCATTCAGCTCGGGCTGGGATATCTCACGCTCGACCGCGCGACGCCCACGCTGTCACCCGGTGAATTGCAGCGGCTGCGGCTCGCGACGCAAGTTCGCTCGAATCTGTTCGGCGTGGTGTACGTGCTCGACGAACCGTCGGCGGGCCTTCATCCCGCCGATACCGAAGCGCTGCTGGCCGCGCTCGATCAGCTTGTCGCGTCGGGGAATACCGTGTTCGTCGTCGAGCACGAGGTCGACGTGATCCGGCACGCGGACTGGATCGTCGACATCGGCCCCGCGGCGGGCGTTCACGGCGGCGAGATCGTCTACAGCGGGCCGCTGGACGGACTTGCCAAGGTCAAAAAGTCCGTCACGGCACGCTATCTCTTCGGCGAGAAGAGCACAGCGTCGTCTCACACACCGCGACCCCCGCGCGGCTGGCTCGCGCTCGAAGGCGTGGATCGCAACAACCTGCACGGCATCGACGTGAAGTTTCCGCTCGGCGTGTTCACGACAGTGACCGGCGTCTCCGGCTCCGGAAAATCCACGCTCGTGAGCCAGGTGCTGGTCGAGCTGGTTTTGTCCGCGCTTGGCGAGCACGAGCAGGCCGAAGACAGCGAAGCGCCAGAGCTGGAAACGGCCGCACCAGTCACGCGCGGCGGTCACATCGTGAGCGGCGCAGAGCGCATCCGGCGGCTCGTGCGCGTGGATCAGAAGCCCATCGGCCGAACGCCCCGCTCAAACCTCGCGACATACACCGGACTCTTTGACGCCGTCCGCAAGCTCTTCGCCGCCACTCCCGCGGCCCGCGCGCGTCGCTACGACGCCGGCCGCTTTTCCTTCAACGTCGCGAAGGGACGCTGCGAGACGTGCGAGGGCGAAGGCTTCGTGTGCGTCGAGCTCATCTTCCTGCCCAGCGTGTTTGCGCCCTGCCCCACGTGCCACGGCGCGCGCTACAACCCGAAAACGCTGGAAATCCTGTACCGAGGCAAGAACATCGCCCAGGTGCTCGCGCTGACCGTCGACGATGCGTGCGAGTTCTTCAAGGAGGATCCGCTGGTCCTGCGTCCGCTCGAGGTGCTGCGCGAAGTCGGCGTAGGCTATTTGCGGCTGGGCCAGCCCGCGACGGAGCTCTCCGGCGGTGAAGCGCAGCGGGTAAAGCTCGCGACGGAACTTCAACGCGTGCACCGGGGCGACACGCTCTACGTTCTCGACGAGCCCACGACGGGGCTGCATCCCGACGACGTGCAGAAGTTGCTGGCACAGCTTCAGCGTCTCGTCGACCAGGGCAATACCGTCATCGTGATCGAGCACGACCTGAGCGTCATTCGATCCAGCGACTGGCTCATCGACGTGGGACCCGGCGCGGGCGACGAAGGCGGTCACATCGTCGCGGCCGGCACGCCCGAGCACGTGGCGAAGGACCGTCGCAGCCAGACCGCCCGTTTTCTGAAGCGAGGAAACTGAGGCCGGGGCCATGCGTTGTTCCTCTAACCTGGAGAGTCGGAGGAGAACTATGAGCGCGCTCGTTGCCGCCCTGTACAAAGATCACGCCACCGCGGATCAGGTTCGCACAGCCCTCGTCAGCGAGGGGTTCGCGACGGACCGCGTGCAGCTCACCTCCCCTCACGAGCCCGGCCCGGCCGGCCTCACGCCGTCAAGCGACTCGACAGTTCAGCTTCGGCAGTACTTCGAGCAGGTGTTCCCGGACGCGGACGAAGCCAGCGAAGTGAGCACCTTCGTCGAGGGCGTGAGCCACGGTAACGCGGCGCTGGTCGTGCATCCGCGCGGCGATGTGGAAGTGCAGCGTGCCTTGGATATCTTGTCCGCCTCGCAGCCACTCGAGGTTCGCGAGCACGACCTCGCCAACCAGGCGATGGAACGCGCCGCCACGCCTCACGGCGGTGAAACGGTCGTGGGCAAAGTGCTTCCCGAGAAGCTCAAGAAGACGATCAATCCCCGCAAGGTGTGACGCGCTTAGCTGGAGAGCTGCTCCAGCCGGATTGGCAGATCTCGCACGCGAACGCCGGTGGCGTGAAAAACGGCGTTCGCGACCGCGGCATTCGTGCCGACATTGCCGAGCTCACCGACTCCCTTGGTGCCGGCTGGGTTTGACGACTTATCCACTTCCGGCAGCAGGACCACGTCGACCACGCCGATGTCGGCGTTCACGGGGACCAGGTAGTCCTGCAGATCGCGATTCACCGTTCGCGCGAAGCGTGGGTCGATCTCCGTCGCTTCATGCAGCGCCGAGCTGATTCCCCAGATGAGCCCACCCATGAGCTGACTCCGTGCGGTGCGCGTGTTCATGATGCGCCCGGCCGTGAACACGCCGAGCACCCGGGGTACACGGATCTCACGGGTGCGCTCGTGGATGCGCACTTCCACGAACTCCGCGCCGAACGCGAATCGCACCTTGTCACCGTCGGTTCCGCCGACCAGCGTGCTTTTGCCTTCGTAGAGTTTCTGCAGGGCTTCTTCCGGCGCTCCGTCCGGCAGGAACTCCGCGTACTCCTCGATCACGCCGACGCCCAGCGATTTCAACTTTCGTCCACGGAGTCGCGCCTTGATCTGCTCACACGCTTTCATGACGGCCGAGCACACGCCTGCCGTCGTACTGGAGCCGCCCGCAACCGACGCTGGCGGCAACTCGGTGTCACCGGTCTCGACCGTGACGTCGCTGACCTGGACACCCAGTTGCTCGGCGGCCATTTGCGCCGCCACGGTCCGAATGCCGGTGCCGATTTCATGCGTCGCGGTCTGCACCCGTACCTTGCCGCTCGCATCTAGCCGCACGCGCGCCGCTGCCGTGCTGGCGTTGGCGGGATAGACAGCACTCGCACAGCCGATCCCGATCAACCATTCGCCGTCGCGCATCGACCGCACCTTCGGATTGCGCTTCGACCAGCCGAACGCTTTCGCGCCGTGGTCATAGCAGTCCATCAGGAGCCGGCTGCTGAAGGGCTTGCCGTCGATCGGCTCTTTCTGGATGTCATTCCGCCGACGAAGCTCGATCGGGTCCAGGTCGAGACGGCAGGCGAGCTCATCCATCGCGCTTTCCAGCGCGAACATGTACGGCAGTTCCGGCGGTGAACGCATGTAGGCCGGTGTCTGGCGGTCAGCCTTCACGACATGCACTTTGCTCGCGACTGCGCCGTAGCCGTACATGCGTGTCGTCGAATCCGTGCCCGCGACGGCGTAGTTGTCTACGCGCGAGCTGAGTTCCCACGCCTCATGCTTGAACGCCAGCAGCTTGCCATCGCGATCAGCACCGAGCTGGATGCGATGACGCGTCGGTGCGCGATAGGGCTGCGTCGTGTAGGCCTGGCTGCGGCTCACCACGCAGCGCACCGGTCGATTCAGGCGCCGCGCGGCCAGCGCCACGATCGCCGAGCGCGGCGTCGAAGGGCCTTTCGATCCGAACGCGCCGCCGACGAACGGGCTCAGCACGCGGACCTGTGAGGGGTCCATCCGCAACTGCTGCGCGATCTCGGCGCGAAATCCGTAAACCGACTGCGTGGGCTCATGGATCGTGAGCTTGCCGTCATTCCACCAGGCTGTCGTGGAGAAGAGCTCGATTGGGTTGTGGGTCTGCGTGGGCGTTCGATATTCGGCGCCGAGCTGAACGGCCGCCGCGGCATAGGCGGAGTCGAAGTCGCCCGCCTTGGGGTCTTCGTCCAGCATGGCAACCTTGCCTGCGGCGTCGATCGTCTCTGTATTCGGAGAATCCAGATCGGCACTGGGCGGCTCGGTGCGATATTCGGCTTTCACTTTCGCGGCGGCTTCTTCCGCGGCCTGGAAGGTCTCGGCGACGACGAGCGCCATCACCTGACCGTCGTGCCAGATCTTGCGACTGTGCAGCGGGCCTAACGACGTGTAGCTCGTGTTCGAGAACTTGGGTTTGTCCAGCTCAGCGGCTTCCTCGTAGCTGATCACGTCGAGAACACCGGGCGTCTCGCGCGCCGCCGTGAGCGACAGATGCAGGACTTCTCCCTTCGCGATATCGCTCGTCACCAGCACCGCGAACGCGGGATTCGCGACCGGGATGTCCGCCGCGAACTGCGCTTCACCGGTGACCTTCAGCCGCCCCTCGATGCGGGGTTCGGGCGCGCCCTGATTTTCCTCGGGGCGCGGTGCGGCGGCGTTCGCCGGTACAGCGTTCATGGCTGAATCTCCATCGCACGGGTTTCCATCAGCGCGCGCACCAGCGTTTGCTTTCCCGTGCCGACTTTGAAAGCGTTGTGAGCGCGCACCCGCGCGCCCTCGAAGGCAACCGCCGCGGCCTTCTCGGCCAACGCGACGTCCAGCACCTGCCCTTTCAGCACCTGCTCTGCTTCGCGCGCACGCCACGGAACCGTCGCCACGCCGCCGAGCGCGATGCGGGCCTCACGAACCACGTCGCCCTCCAGATGCAGCGCTACCGCAGCGGAAGCGACAGCAAACTCGTAGGACTGACGATCTCTGACCTTCACGTAGTGGGACCGGCGAGTCCACGGGCCCGCGGGAACGTCGATCGCAACGATCACTTCATCGGGCGCGAGGGTGGTCTCGATTTCCGGCGTGTCACCCGGCAAGCGATGCAGCTTCTCGAAACTCAAATGCCGCGATCCGGAGGCGCCAACGGTTTCCACCACGGCGCCGAGCGCGATGAGCGCCTGCGCGAAGTCCCCGGGATACGCCGCGATACATCGATCGCTCGTACCGAGGATCGCGTGCTGACGGTTGATGCCGTCCATCGCCGCGCAGCCGGAGCCCGGCACGCGTTTGTTGCACGCCCACGAGCGCTCGCGGAAATACTCGCAACGCGTCCGCTGCAGCACATTGCCACCGAGACTCGCCATGTTCCGGATCTGCCGGCTCGCAGCCAGCAGCAACGTCTCGTGAATCACGGGATACTCGGCGCGGACGGCGGGATGGTCTTCCGCCTGAGCCATCCGCACGAGCGCGCCCAGTCGCAGGCCGTGCGCGGTCACTTCGATGTTCGAATGCCGGGCGGCGAGCCCATTGATGTCGATGAGGAGCTGCGGCTGGATGACGTCGAGCGTCATGTAGTCCGTCATGTTCGTGCCGCCGGCGATGAACTGGGCCCGTTGACGAAGCGGTACCCGCGGTCCGCCGGCCGCGAAGAAGCCGCCTTCGCCCAGCGCGGCGCTCATGGTGCGCGCGGCCGATTCCGCCGAGGCTTCACGGCGATAGTCGAAGCGTTGCATGCTTTACCTCCCTTGCTTCTTCATCGCGTCGCGCGCCTGCTCGATGGCTTCGACAATGTTCGGGTACGCCGCGCACCGGCACAGATTGCCGCTCATGAACTCGCGGATGTCGTCGCGCGTCTCGGCGTGGCCTTCTTCAACACAGGCAATCGCGGAGAGAATCTGACCGGGCGTGCAATAGCCGCACTGGAACGCATCGTGATCGATGAACGCCTGCTGCATCGGATGCAGCGTGCCGCCCGGCGTGCTCAATCCTTCGATGGTGGTGATGACGCGGCCTTCGGCCATCACGGCGAACATCATGCAGGAAAGCACCCGCTCGCCATCGACGAGCACGGTGCAGGCTCCGCATTGACCGTGGCCACAGCCTTTCTTGGTTCCACACAGGCCGGGGTGATCCCGCAGGGCGTCGAGTAAGGTCGCGCGTACGTCTACGCTGACCGTGCTGACGCGGCCATTGATCCGAAGTGTCGCTTGCATTCGGGGATTGTGTGCAGGTCCACGCCGAATAGATGTCGGCGCACACCGCTTCTCATTCCCCGACGAATCCGACAAGGCGGCGCCAGCGCAGGCGTAACGGCTCGATCAGCCCTTCGAGCGGCGACACTCCAGCACACACTGAATCAGCTCGGCCGGATCGACCGGCTTCGCCAGATGCGCGTCGAAACCGGCCGCGCGCGTCGCGTCGCGATCCTCCTGACGCGCATGCGCACTCAACGCGATCACGGGCAAGCTGCTGACGGGCGCCCCCGCGTGGGCTCGAAGCTTTCGGATGAACGCATAGCCGTCTTCCTGCGGCATCGAGATATCCGAGACGATCACATCCGGCGTGGCCGCGGACGACACTTCCAGACCGCGCCGGGCGGAGGACGCGGTAAGAACTGTCGCGCCGCTGTCCGCGAGGGCCGCGGACAACACCTGCAGCGTTTCGGTGTCGTCATCCACGAGCAGCACCGTCGTGCCGGTCAGTCGATCCGTCGATTCGGAGTCGCGCTCCGCCTGGCTCGCCGGCTTTTCATCCACGCCAGCACCCGTTCCCGCGGGTAGAAGCGGCAAACGAACCGTGAATATCGCGCCCTGGCCGCGACCGGCGCTCGCCGCCTCAACGGAGCCGCCGTGCAATTGAACCAGGTGCTTGACGATCGCGAGCCCGAGGCCGAGACCGCCGCGGGTACGGGTGCTCGTGCTGTCGGCCTGCCAGAAGCGTTCGAACACGTGCGAGAGCATTTCCGGCTCGATGCCTTCGCCCGAATCGGTGACCTGCAGCTGCGCGAAAGCGCCGTCCTGTCGCAGCTCCACCTGCACGCGGCCGCTCGTCGCGGTGAACTTGATCGCGTTGGAAAGCAGATTCCACACGATCTGCTGCAGTCTCGCCGAGTCGCCGCGAACGCGTGCGGATGTCCAGGCGCCGCGTTCGATCCGTACCCCTTTCGAGGCGGCGCTGGGCAGCACAGTCGCAATCGCCTCATCCACTACGCTACTCAACTCGACGGGTTGAGTCTCGACCCGCAGCGAGCCCGAGATGACCCGCGAAACATCGAGGAGATCGTCGATCAACTGTGCCTGCAGGCGCGAATTCCGCTCGATGCTCTCGACCGCGCGCATGACTTGCTCTTCCGTCAGCGCTTTGCGACGGAGAAGCGTGGCCCAGCCGAGGATCGCGTTGAGCGGCGTGCGCAGCTCGTGGCTCAGCACCGCCAGGAACTCGTCCTTCATCCGGTTGGCGGCTTCCGCCGCCGCGCGCGAGCGTTCGGCCGCCTCCTGGAGCGCCGCGCGTTCCGAGGCCGCACTCTGAATTTCAGTGAGCAGGTCGCGCGTGGCGTATTGACGTCGGCGGGACTCGAGGCCGCTTCGAATCGCGCTCAACAGGTTTTCGATGCGGACCGGGCGTTCGATCAGCAGCGCTCCGGGCAGACGCGCACGAGCCGCAGTCACCTGCCGGCCATTCGTCGTGGGGCGTGTAAGCACCACGAAAGGCAGATTGGACCACGGCGGTTGCTGCTCGAGGACCCTGGAAAGCCGGTCCGCATTCTCAGGCGTGAGGATCTCTTCCGGCAGCACCACCGCGCCCAGACCGCCGCGAATGGCGTCGCAGAGCTCGTCGACCGTCGTGTAAGGGAAGAACTCGATCTGCGCATCGCGCAGCACACGCGCCGCGATCTCCGCATCCGCCTCCGTCGAGGCGAGCAGAGCGACGCGATACTCCGAGGCACTCGTCTCGTCCATCGGCTACCTGGCCGGCCCGAGCGCCTTGGTCGCTCCGGTGTATTCGGGGACGCCGGTGAGAATGCCGCGAAATCCCAGGAGCGGCTCACCGATCACGACGCCCTTGCTGGTGATCTGCAGCTCGCGCAGCGAACGCTCGTGCCCGCCGGTTCGCTTCTTGAAGACGCTCACCGCCTGCCGGATTTGCGCATCGACCTCGAAGTAACGCAGCAGCAGCACCGAATCGGCGAGATAGCTGACATCGAGGTCGGCGTTCTCGGACATCGCCAGCCCATGCTGGGCCACCACGACGATCGTCAGGATCCCTTTCTGATTGAGATACGCGAACAGCTCATGGAGATGCGTCGTGAGGAAGCGCTCCTCCGGCATCGCGCTGAGATAGCCGTTGAGGCTGTCGATGACGAGCACCTTCACGCCATCATCGATCAGGCTGCCGACCGCATGGGCAAACATCCCCGGCGACAATTCCGCGGGATCGACCTGGCGAACGTGGAGCTGCCCCGAGTCCCGATAGGACGCCATGCTTTGCTCGACGAGCTTCTCGGATCGGGCGAGCAGCGTCTCGATGACTTCGTCGAACGTGAACACCGCCGCCTTCTGCCCCCGCTTGAGAGCGGCGGCGACGTACTGCATGGCGAGCGTGGATTTCCCGACACCGGCGGGCCCGAGGAGCAACGTCGTGGTGCCCGTTTGCAGGCCGCCATGGAGCATGCGGTCCAGGTTCTCGATGCCACTCGTCAGCTCGGCAGACTGGAAATGGTCATGGTGCTTGGAAGCCACGAGCCGGGGATGGACGATGACGCCGGCGAGGCCGACCTCGTAGTCGTGGTACCCGTCCAAGAAATCCGAGCTGCGCACCTTCGTGATGTGGATGCGACGGCGCGCGCCGCCGTAGCCCGGCAGATATTTTTCCATGATGATGCTGCCGCCGACGATGCTCTCCGGATCGAGCTGATTCTCGGCGTTCGAGCGATCGTCGAGCAGCAGGACCGTCATCTTCTGCTGCTCGAAGTACGCCTTCAGCGCGAGCAGCTCGCGGCGATAGCGGAGCGCATCGGAGGCGAGCAGACGCAGCTCCGAAAGGCCGTCGAACACGACGCGCTCCGGCTGCACGCGCTCGACTTCCGACAGGATGCGTCGGGTGGTTTCGCCGAGCTCCACTTCGGACGGGTGGAACATGACGTATTGCGAGTTGCGGAGCGCGGTCAGATCCGCAGCCGTGAGATCGCAGATATCGACGCCTTCGAGTGACCAGTCTCTCGATCGGGCGGCCTTGTGCAGGTCGCTATACGTCTCCGTCAGGGTGATGTAGAGGGCGCGCTCTCCTTGCTTTGCGCCCTGCATCAGAAACTGAAGCGCAAGCGTGGTCTTGCCGGAGCCGGGGTCACCTTGGAGAAGATAGAAGCCTTCCCGGAGAAAACCGCCGCACAGAATGCGGTCGAGCCCTTCGATTCCCGAAGACACGTAACTTGGCTGCGGCAAGACACACCTCGACTGGACGCCTGGTTGCTGTTCTTAGGCGTGGCTTGATTCTAGCGCAGCCGCGAATCAGTGAGATGTGATCACGAGATTCGGCCAATAGTTCTCCAGCTCAAAGGAATGCCAGAGCAGCGTCTCGTCGCTGAACTTGGAGAACAGCTTGCCGGCGGCGTACATCGTTCCATCCAGGACGTACAGCGATTCAAACGGACCGAACGCTGCCGACCTCGTCCCTTCCCTGTCAGCGAAGTAGACCAGGCAGGACTCAAGGCAGTCGTAGCGCGAGAAATGCCCGCCCTGCACATGCCACTGATGACGCGAGTACTCGCCCAACACCTCGTTGCCTGGGAGTCGTCGCAAGAAGTTTCCGCCGACCCGGAACCCTTCGGCGGGGCCGACGGTGATGCTGTGGTGGCTCTGCAATGCTTCAAAGTGAAGTGTGATCACGCGTTCCCCCGGAGGCGGCGCCGGCCGGAGCGTGCGCATGACGCGCGCCTCATGAATGAAGGTCGCGCTCGCGTCCCCCGATTGCCGCCGCAACGCATGCGATGAACGCACCGATGAGCATCGACAGTGCCGTGAAGATGGAGGTGATGGACGCGACCTTGCGAGCCTGATCGGCGGCCTGTCGCGCCTTCAACTCCGCCGCCTTTACCTGGGCGACAACCGCATCGACACGCTGCTCCGCCTCGGCCGTGGAGAGTCCCGTGCGCGAAGCGACGAGTTGCACGAGATAGGCCTTGTCGGCGTCGGTGAGCCCTTCCTTCCCGAGGGCGGTGGCGAGAATCCGAGTGACTTCCGCACGCGTTTCAGCCGGGCTCGAGGGCGCGGCGGCTGTCGGCGCAGTATTGCCGGAGGAGGGCGCCGCGCGGAACAGAGTGTCGACGGAGTAAGCGCTCACGCTGCCTGGTGAAGCCTGCATGTTCTCTGCCGCACCCTGGGCTCCCGCAGCAACCACCGTCGACGCGGCGCGCGCACCTTCCCGCGCAATTCCGCCCGCGGCCATAGCCACGACAGAAACCGTGACGACCGTGGCAAAGGCCCACATTACGAACCCATGCGCGGTATCCCGAAAGAACACCTCGTGTGTATGGAGGCTCGCCCATTTCGTGCGCAGCCGCCCGGTGAGGTATCCGCCCAGGCCGGAAGCGACCCACTGCATGATGATCAGCCATACGGCCGTCATGATGGAGAAAGTCGCCGCCGATGCGCCGGAGTTCGGCCATGCGGAAATCGAGGCGAACCCAAGTCCAGTCCCCAACGCCGCCAGCAACAGCGAGACAGCGGCCGCGGTCACGGCACCGGCAAAAATTGCTGCCCAGGACACGGCCGAGACGGGGGACACATCAGCGGCCCTCTCGACGGAGGAAACCGCGACAGCCGGATGAACTGCCATGTGTTGAGCCTTCAGCGCCAGATCAGCGCGAGCAGGATGATGACCGGAATCGGTACACCCAGAAGCCACAGAAGAATGCCACGACCCATGATTGCTACCTCCCAGTTGGACAGAGGAATGAGTCAGGAAGACAACAGTTCCGCGGCGGTTACGCGTTACCTGGCAAGCCGAAGCGTGACGGGCACAAAGCTTGCTGCAGTCCGTGCACTACTAGATCACGCGACGAGTCCCGCGGACCCGCCAGCGTGAGAACGCATCCCAGGGTCGTCATGAAAGAGTTTGCCGGGCTTCTTGCCCCAGGCGCCGGACCCCCCGCGGCGGAAGTTTCCGTGGCGGGCAACCCTGCGCGCGCCAGTATCCTCATGGTCGACGACCACCCCGCGCGACTCCTCACCTAT